>Ga0209906_100449_pt1 | contig 16941 bp, 15 predicted proteins | sample FECB24metaG_FD_188303 | JGI IMG/M metagenome (GOLD analysis project Ga0209906, IMG submission 188303) | Cyanobacterial communities from the Joint Genome Institute, California, USA from Joint Genome Institute, California, USA - FECB-24 metaG... ... | reverse complement strand
TGGAGCGCTACAGTCAGGCCTCGGAAAGTGAGGAGGTTCCCGCGATGTGCCGCAACATCAAGACGCTGTTCAATTTCGAGCCGCCGGCGACCGAGGACGAGATCCGTGCCTCGGCGCTGCAATTCGTGCGCAAGTTGTCGGGCTTCAACGCGCCCTCGCAGGCCAATGCGGCGGCTTTCAACGCGGCGGTTGAGGACGTCGCGGCGGCGGCGCGCAGGCTGCTGACGTCGCTGCACACGCATGCGCCGGCCCGCGATCGTGAGATCGAGGCGGAGAAGGCGCGGGAGCGGTCGAGGGCTCGGTTCGGCTGAGCGCGTTGCCTCATTCGTCCGCTCGCGCGGTCCTGAGGGGCGCGCGTTTGCGATGGATCAAGTCGGCTGCCGTGCGGCTCAGCTAGTCGGATGGCCGCAACCGGAAGAACCCACCTGCCATGAACCATCATCATCGCAAAACGCTCCATGCGCTGTTCGCGCATCCTGTCAGCGCCAATATCGACTTCAAGAAAGTCGTGCATGTGTTCGAAGAGCTTGGCGCTGAAATCGAGAACAGCGCCGGCAATCGCGTGAAGGTGAAGCTGAACGATCACTCCGCGGCCTTCACCCATGCGCAGCACAGCCTGCCCAAAGAGGAAGTCATCCAGCTCAAGAAATTCCTTGAGCAATGCGGGGTCACGCCGGACCAATATCCGCTGTGACCTGAGCTTGAGACTGGCGCCGTCTTTAGCCGTGCGGCTTCCGCGCGGTGAGGTTGACCGTCGCCGACATGCCGGCATGGCCGGCGCCTTCGCGCATTACGCGCTCTTCTTCAGCGATCTGGACGTCATCGAAATCGCCGAAGGCGTCCTCGAGCATCGCGCGCGTGTAAAGATGCTCGATCTGCTTCGGCCCGCCGGTGCCGTATTGCAATTGCTTCGGCGCATAGCCCTCGATGATGAGCAGGCCGCCGGGCTTCAGTGCGCGGCGCATGCCGGCCCATTTCAGCGGACGTTCAGCCGGCGTCGAGAATTGGGTGAAGATTTCCGCCACCACGTCGAACGCGGCCGCGGGATAGTCCCATCTATGCGCGTCGCCCTCAATCAGGGTAATTGAAACACCGCGCTCGGCAGCGAGCGCTGCGGCTTTCTTTTGCGCGGAGGGGGAAAAATCCACCGAGGTGACGGCAAGTCCCTGTTCGGCGAGCCAGACGCCGTTCCGCCCCTCGCCATCGGCGACCGCGAGCGCCTTGCCGGATGACGGCAACAGCGGCTTGCAGCGGACAAGGAAATCGTTCGGCGCCTTGCCGAACTCGTATTCGGGCTTGGCGAAGCGGGTTTCCCAACGGATGTATTCGGGCGACTGGGTCATGGCTGTACTCGTCCCTAGCTTTCCCGGACATTACCCCTGCACCGGCTTCGCGACCGCCGCATGGATTGACTCGCAATGGCGCACCAGATTGCCATGTGCGAGCACGAATTGCTTCAGCGGCGTGTCGATATCATAGAAATAGATATTGGCGATGAAGCCGTAGATGGCCGCGTCGATGCTGGTCGGCCTCTCGCCGTGCATGTAACCGCTCGCAGGTACGAGCCGCGCCAGCACGCCGAGATCGGCAAGGCCGCGCGCCATGGCTGCGTCGGGCGGATAACGGCCGATGCCCTGGAAATAATAGCGCTGGTCGTTGAACTCTTTCGCGTTGCGCAGTGCATCCTCGGTCAGCACCGGGTGCTCGCGGATGAGCGCATCGCGAAACGAAGTCCAGTAGCGCTCATCCTTCCAGCGCGAATAGGACATGACCCAGTACAGGTCGTCGAGCATGCGCGTGACCATCAGGTTGGTATCAAGCTGCGCCTGAGCCAGGTTGCGGTCGAGCGCGACGCCGTATTTCGCGGTGACATGGGCGATGATCGCTTCACTGTCGCCGATCGCTTCACCGTCGTCCTCGATATAGGGAAGCTGCGCGCGCGGTGCGGCCGAGGCGTCGAAGATATGCTCATGCCGGAACGGGACGCCCGCAAGCTTCAGAAAGGCGAAAACCTTCAATCCGTAAGCGTTGTTATCGGCGACGCCGAACAGGGTCGGATAGGAATAGAGCGTGAGCATGGATGCTTCCGGGCCGCGGCGGGACCTCGCCAACATACTTTGTTAACCATGTCAGCGGAAGCCGCTCGCCCGCACGGGCTCCCGGGCGAAATCGCCTTGCACCAAACCGGCCTTTCATGGCGACGAATCGGAGCCCCCGATTCGTTCTCCGCGAACAGACGCGAACTGTGTGTCATTCTGGGGCGAGATCGCGCGACTCGTACGAAAAGACGAACATACCGCGATGCTGCGCGGTTTGAGATTGCGCTGCGGCTATTCGCGCCGACCGATGGCCGGCAGCGATTGTTATCTGCATCGAAACAGCCTACAGGGTCGGCACGAGCCAACGCGGGGCCAACAAGCCGGCAGCCGGGCAGAACTCACCAAATCACGAAAGACGATGCGAATGCGGTACGTTTTGGCGGCAGCCTGTCTGGCGATTTGTTCACTCGCAACGCCAGCGATGTCGCAGTCGCCGGATCCGAACTTCTATTACAAGCTCACGACGCAGTTTCGCGGGCCCGAGATGCCGATGGACGTGTTCAACGGCGGGCCACGGAACAATCAGGCGCGACTCGACCGCGACCAGGACGTGTCCGGCCAGAATTGGCGCTTCGTACCGGCCGGCGACGGATCCTTCCGTCTGACCACCGAGTTTCGCGGCCCGCGCATGTGTCTCGATATCAATCCGCCGACCAATCGCCCGGAGTTGAGGTCCTGCGGAGATTTCACCGGCCAATTCTGGCAGGTTGTGCCGTCGCGCGATGGCGTGCGGCTCACCACCGCGTTCCGCGGGCCGCGCATGTGCCTCGATATTGATCCCGACAGCAACCAGCCCGAGTTGCGCCCTTGCGGCAACTTCTCGGGCCAGTTCTGGACGCTCACGCGCACCGAACGCCGGACGCGGTAGCGGCGGCGGACTTTCGCGCGCACGCGCAATCCGTGCATTGACGTACGGGTGCAGGGAACACTGGCCGACGCGTCATTCTCGTTCGCTCGGAATGTTGCCCGATCGGTGGAGGGCGGATTACGCTGCCGATCATGAGCTACGAGAAGCCCAGCGTGACGGCCGATTGCGTGGTATTCGACGGGCTTACCCGGCTGCTGCTGATCAGCCGCCGCCATCCGCCGTTCGAAGGCCAGTTCGCACTGCCCGGCGGCTTCGTCGATCCCGGCGAGACGACGGAGGCTGCCGCGCGGCGCGAGCTGTTGGAGGAGACCGGGTTGACGGCGCGCAATCTGCGGCTCGTCGGGGTCTATTCGAAACCCGGCCGCGATCCTCGCGGCTGGACGATCAGCATTGCGTATCTCGTGACGGCCTTCGACGGTGAAGCTCAGGCAGGAGATGACGCTGCCGAGATCTCGTTCCGTGCGGATTGGCGCGAACTCGTGCTTGCCTTCGACCATCAGGAGATTGTCGGCGACGCAGTGAAGCTTCTTACGCCTTAGCGATGCATTGGCTTATTCTTCGGGCACGAGATGAGCGCAGTAACGATCTCTTCAGCTTTGATGCGTGTCCCGATTCGCTGTCCCGATTCGTTCTTTGCGAACAGATGCGAACCTTGTGCCGATGTGAAACGGTCGCCACCCTGTGATGGCTAGGCGTGGGCGCAGCCCGCGTCGTGTGAAGGCATGATAGCGCAGGCCTTGCGAACGAACGAGTTGAGATCAGCCGTGGCCTGCGAGAGTCGGTGCGCTTGCTCGTTCCGTACCGGACGTAACGCGAGCGAGGTAACGCTCTCTTCAGCTTTGATGCGTGCTCGAATTCGCCGTCCCGATTCGTTCTTTGCGAACAAACGCGAACCTTGTGCCGCTATGACGCAAATGATGCTGGCGTCCGCGCCTCACACCCGGCCGCCGCGATTATAGCTCTCGACCAGCTGATTATAGTCGCGCATCAGCCGCTGGGGCGAACCCTCGACCATCCAGCCGCTGCCGGCGTTGAGCATCATCCTGTCGCCCTGGCTGTAGGGGACCTTGTCGCGGATGCGGCGCATCAGTTGCTTCGCCGTGACCAGATACGATTTGGCATTGTTGATGAAGAACGAGCCGATCTTGGCGTCGCTGTCGGCCACGAGCTTTTCGGTCGACTTCACCAGCGCCTCGTAATCGTTCACGGCCTGCGTCATCGCGGCCACATTGGGCTTGTCCGTTTCCATGCTGCGCAGGACGCGTTTGGCGGCGATCATCACCGCCTCGACGTGATAGCGTGCGGCCTTGCCCTCGCTCTGCTCAATCGCGGCGAGGCGTTTGGCCGCGCGCCTGTCGTTGATGCTCTCGACGCCCGCGCGCAGCGCCTTGTCGGCACTGGCAAACGCATCCCACGCGGCGACGAGGCGCGGATGCAACGCGCGGCCCTTGGCCATCCTGTCGTCCTTGTAGTCCTCCTGCTTGTAATAGTCGTCGGCCTCTTTCAGCAGCGGCTCGAGCTTGCTGACAGCGTCGGCATAGGCCGCCGCTGCGGCTTCGAGTTCGGCGTCGCGCGGTTCCAGCGCATTGGCTGTCTCGACATTCTTGCGGCAATCGGACGTGTCGTAGATCGTGTAGGTGCCGTAGATGATGCGCTCCTTGCCGGTCGGCCCGTTCTTGCCGACCCAGCTGAAATAGCGCCGCCGTGAATCGTAGGAGCGCTCCGACAGCCGGTTGATGCAGCCGACATAGGCGTTGAGTTTCTCGGTGAGCGAGGGTGGGTCGGACGGAGGTGGGTTTTGAGCAGAGGCCGGATCGACTGAGAGTGTCGCGATCAATGCGACGCTGGCAAGCGTGAGAGTATGAAACGAGGTCATGACATATCGTCCGTTTCGTCACCAGATATTGTCTCGCCGCCCAACAAGATGATGCGGTAGCGGCAGAGGCCCAAGACTAGAGCATCAGGATCGCTATGCCCGTAGAATCGTCTCCATGGGCTTTCCGTTTGCGAGTTCGTCGATCGGTTTGTCCGAGTACCGGACCTCCTGCATCAGCGGTTGCTTGATGTCTTCCACACGTATGCCGCAAATGACACCCTTGATCAGCGACCGCGATGCGTTCAGTTGCGGGGCCTCCGCAGTGAGTGTCTCGATGTCAGTCCGCTTCTTCAGCTGCGCTTCCGATGTTTTCATGCGTCTGCTCAAATGCCGGTGTCGGCATCCTGCGATGGACTATTTCAATACAAGGACCACGGGACCGGCCACCGCATCGGTGACGCCACGTCCGCCGCCGAGATCTTCCAGTGTGTCGCGAAATGAATCGAGCGTCTTGATCATGTTGGGCCGCGCCGCGGCGAGCGCGTCCATGTCGGTCCATTCGGCGATGATGCAGTAGCCGCGGTCACCGGTCTCGATGATGCTGGCGTGGCGCAATCCTGGCCACTCGTTATGGATGTTTCGGTGAGCGTCGAGGAAAGCCTGCTCTCGTCCTGCTTTCACCTTGAAGCGCACGGCATTGAAGGCGGTCATGGTGTCCCCCGTACGGGTGCGGATCGCGTTAGCCTAATGCTCCGTGCGTGCAAAGAAAAGGCGGGTCATGCCGAGGCATAACCCGCCTTTTGGGCCGAGCCTAATACCCGAGCTTAGAGCGCCCTGTTGCTCTCCTTCACCAGCGCCGCATTCTTCGCCGTGTGGGTGGCTTCCGAATCCAGCGCGGTGGTGTGCGGCGCCTTGACCTTGTCCGCATCGATGTAGACCTGCCCGCCCATGGCGTTGAACTTGTCCGACATTTCCCTCATGCCGGTTTCGGCCGCGTCGAGCCCGAGCGCGGTCTTCTCGTTGTCGCCGAGGCTCGCCGCATAATCGCGCACGTCCTGCGTGATCTTCATCGAGCAGAATTTCGGCCCGCACATCGAGCAGAAATGCGCGACCTTGTGCGCTTCCTTCGGCAGCGTCTCGTCGTGGTAGGTGCGCGCGGTATCCGGGTCGAGGCCGAGATTGAACTGGTCCTCCCAGCGGAAGTCGAAGCGTGCGCGCGACACCGCATCGTCGCGGAGCTGCGCCGCCGGGTGGCCCTTGGCGAGATCGGCGGCGTGCGCCGCGATCTTGTAGGTGATCACGCCCACTTTCACGTCGTCGCGGTTGGGCAGGCCGAGATGCTCCTTCGGCGTGACGTAACAGAGCATGGCGCAGCCGAACCAGCCGATCATGGCGGCGCCGATGCCCGAAGTGATGTGATCGTAGCCCGGCGCGATGTCGGTGGTGAGCGGTCCAAGCGTATAGAACGGGGCCTCGCCGCATTCCTTCAGCTGCTTGTCCATGTTGATCTTGATCTTGTGGATCGGCACGTGTCCGGGCCCCTCGATCATGACCTGGCAGCCCTTCTTCCAGGCGATCTGTGTCAGTTCGCCGAGCGTCTCCAGTTCGGCGAATTGAGCGCGGTCGTTGGCGTCGGCGATCGACCCGGGGCGCAGGCCGTCGCCCAGCGAGAACGACACGTCATACTTGCGCATGAGATCGCAGATCTCGTCGAAGCGCTCGTAGAGGAAGCTCTCGCGGTGCTTCGACAGGCACCACTTCGCCATGATCGAGCCGCCGCGCGAGACGATGCCGGTGACGCGGTTCGCGGTCAGCGGCACATAGGCGAGGCGCACGCCGGCATGGATGGTGAAATAGTCCACGCCCTGCTCGCATTGCTCGATCAACGTGTCCTTGTAGACCTCCCAGTCGAGCTTGGCGGGGTCGCCGTCAACCTTCTCCAGCGCCTGGTAGATCGGCACAGTGCCGATCGGCACCGGCGAGTTGCGCAGGATCCATTCGCGGGTGTTGTGGATGTTGCGGCCAGTCGAGAGGTCCATCACCGTGTCGGCGCCCCAGCGGATCGCCCACACCATCTTTTCGATCTCTTCCTCGACCGACGAGGTGACGGCCGAGTTGCCGATATTGGCGTTGATCTTCACCAGGAAGTTGCGGCCGATGATCATCGGCTCGAGTTCGCCGTGATTGATGTTGCACGGAATGATCGCGCGTCCGCGTGCGATCTCATCGCGCACGAATTCCGGCGTGATGAAGGCCGGCACGCTCGCGCCGAAGCTCTCGCCGTCGGCGAGCGCGGCTTCCGCGCGTTCCAGCATCTGCTTGCGGCCGAGATTTTCGCGCGCGGCGACGTAGATCATTTCCTTGGTGACGATGCCGGCTCTGGCAAATTCGTATTGCGTGACCGGTGCATCGCCCACGCCGCGAAGCGGCTTCGGCGTATTCGGGAACGCGCGCGCGAGATACTTGCCGGTGGCGTTGCCGTTATCGACCGGCTTCAGAGGCCGGCCTTCGTATTCCTCCACGCCGCCGCGTTCCTTGACCCATTGGATGCGGGTGCGGGGCAGTCCGCGCTCGACATCGATGGTCACGCTGTCGTCGGTGTAGGGCCCCGAGGTGTCGTAGACGGGAAGCGGCGGCTCGCCGGAGCCTTCTGACAATGCGATCTCGCGCAGCGGCACGCGCAGGTCCGGCGCGGCGTCCGGCGCAACGTGGATCTTGCGCGAGGCGGGCAGGGGGCCGGTCGTGACCTTCGGCGTTTCGATGTTCGGATTGTGGATGTTCATTGTCGTGGTTCCCGTTCGTCAGAAGGTCAGACGTGCGACATTGTTTGAGACAAGCGATTTGGCCGCGCCGGACGGCACGCGCGAAAAAGGTGCAAACAGACTGAAGAGCATGGTGTCCTGTCCCTTCGCCGGCATGACCCGGATCAGGTTCAAAGGGTTACCGTGCGACCACGGAATCTCAGCCCCTTTAGGGACTCCCCTCGGAACGACGCTAATGTAAGCCGTTGCGGGCGGGTGTCAACGCGGGGCATCGCCGCCCGCATTGTTCCACATCGCTATCCGGTCCATAAGTTCGCCACAAGAAGCTGCGGGAGACGCGTCAGTGAGCGGCCACGTCAAGAACATCCTCTTCATCATGTGCGACCAGTTGCGCTTCGACTACCTGTCCTGCGCCGGCCATCCGACGTTGCAGACCCCGAATATCGACGCGCTGGCGAAGCGTGGCGTGCGCTTCACCCGCACCTATGTGCAATCGCCAGTCTGCGGCGCCTCGCGCATGAGCTTCTATACCGGCCGCTATGTCTCCTCGCACGGCGCCGCCTGGAACGGCTTTCCGCTCAAGGTGGGCGAGATGACCATGGGCGATTATCTGCGTCCGCTCGGTCTCGACACTGTTCTGGTCGGCAAGACCCATATTGAGCCGGACAGCGAGGGCATGGAGCGGCTCGGTATCGATCCGGAATCGATCATCGGCGTGCGGGTCTCCGAATGCGGCTTCGATCCGTACGAGCGCGACGACGGTCTGCACGGTGTGGGGCCGGACGGCCGCTATGACCCCCGCAATCCACGTTACAACGCGTGGCTCAACGACAAGGGTTATGCCGGCGACAATCCCTGGCATGACTATGCCAATGCCGCGGACGGGGAGGGAAATGCGCTCGCATCAGGATGGGCGATGCGGCACGCGCGCAAGCCGGCGCGGGTGGCGGAGGAAGATTCAGAGACGCCGTATATGACGCGCCGCGCGATGGACTACATGACCGAAGCCGGGGATCGGCCCTGGTGCCTGCATCTGTCCTATATCAAGCCGCACTGGCCCTATATCGCGCCGGCGCCCTACAACGACATGTACAGTCCGGACGATGTGATCCCGGCGGTGAAGAGCGAAGGCGAACGCGTCGATCCGCATCCGGTCTACCGCGAGTTCATGAATCATCTGGTCGCGCGCAACTTCTCGCGCGATGAGGTGCGACGTGAGGTGATCCCGGTCTATATGGGCCTGATCAAGCAGATCGACGATCAACTCGGCATGCTGTTTGCATTCATGCGCGAGCGCGGCCTGCTCGACAATACACTGATCGTTTTCACCTCCGACCACGGCGACTATCTGGGCGACCACTGGCTGGGCGAGAAGGACCTGTTTCATGCGCCGTCGGTCAACATTCCGCTGATCGTGGTCGATCCATCGCCCGCGGCCGACGCCGCCCGCGGCAGCGTCTGCGACGCGGCGGTTGAATCGATCGACCTGTTGCCGACCCTGCTCGATAGTCTTGGCAGCGATCCGCGCGAACAGTCGCACCGGCTGGAAGGCCGTTCGCTGCTGCCCTGGCTACGCGGCGAGACGCCTGCGGCGTGGCGCGAGATTGCGTTCAGCGAATACGATTATTCGATGTTTCCGGCGGCGGTCCGGCTGGGAGTGGCGCCGCGCGATGCGCGGCTGTTCATGGCGGCCGACAAGCGGTGGAAATATGTCCACGCCATCGGCTTTCGGCCGATGCTGTTCGACTTGCAGTCCGATCCCGAAGAGTTTCGCGATCTCGGCGCCGACCCCGCCTATGCAGCGGAGCGCGAGCGGCTTTCCGCCGCGTTGGCGGACTGGGGATTGCGGATGTCGCAGCGCACGACGATTTCGGAAGCTCAGATTTTGAAAGGGCGCGGCAAGTCGCAGCGCAAGGGCATCCTGATCGGGGTCTGGGACGAAGACGATATCCCGGCGGAGATGTGGAAGGCCTATCTCGGCGACGCTCAGGCCGGACGCGGGAAGAGCTGAGCTTCGAGACGCTGGGCAATGGTGTCGGCGGCGCCACGCAACTCCGCGAGGTATCGCCGGACGAATGCGTCCTCGTCGAAAGCGGTGAGAACCCAGACCATGTTGATGCAGGCGACGATCCGGCCTTGCAACATGATCGGCACCGCGATGCCGTTGGTCTTGTCGTCCAGCGTCGCCCGCCGCACCGAATAGCCGTCCGCGCGGATGCCGTAGCCTTTCGCGCGCGTCTCCGAGACCAGCGCTGCGATATGGCCGGGATCCTGTGCGGTCCGGTCGAATGCGTAATTCGAGGCGGTCAACACCCTGACGATCTCGTCGCGTTCTTCGTCCGGGCAGAAGGCGATCCACGCACGTCCGAGTCCGGAGAGCAGAACCGGCACACGAAATCCGATAGCCAGCCGGTTCATGACATACGGACTCTTGCGCCGCGTGGTCTCCAGAATTTCCATCGCGCCGTCGTGATAGACCGCGAGATCCGAGGGCCAGGCGAGTCTTGCGCACATGTTGTCCAGCACCTCGCCGCCGATATCGATCAGCCGGTCCTGGATAGCCGACGCGGGTGAGGGCGATCGCAACGCGGTTCGCCGCCAACTCCGGTCGGCGATCCGCCGCCGCGCATGACCGGTCTTTTCCAGGGTGGCCAGCACCCGGGACAGGGTCGCCTTCGGCAGCCCGGTCATGTCGTGGAGCGCCTGGAGGTTGAGGCTGTCGTGATCGTCCAGCGCATCCAGCACCGCGAGCCCGCGCTCCAGCGTGCGCATGGTCTCCGGTTCGGTCGGGCGTTTGCGAATGCGATGGCGCGACATGGCCAAAGGTCTCCCGTCCCGACATTTGCGAATTCTAACCGATTAATTTCGCAAGGAAAAAGACCAATATTCCGCTGCCCGGCACATGCTGATTTTTTGGTTCGGGTGACCGCCGGAAGCCTGCATCATCGGAAAAAATCCAGTCAGGGAGGATGATCATGATCCGCGGACGCAGGTTCCTGCTCGTCTCGGCGCTGCTTGCCGCAACCGCGGTCTGTTCAACGATCCCGGCGCTTGCTCAACTCGGCGGCGACCAGCCAATCCGTATCATCTTCCCGTTCACCGGGGGCGGGACCGGTGATGCGCTGGCGCGCCTGGTCGCCGACAAGATGCGCGCCGAGCTCAACCGTCCGGTGATCGTCGAAAACCGCACCGGAGCCGGCGGACGGATCGGTGTGAATGCGGTGAAGAATGCGGAGCCCGACGGCACGACGCTTCTGATGGTGCCGATCGCGCCGGTCGCGGTGTACCAACTGGTCTACAAGAATCTGGAATACAATCCGTTCACCGATCTCGTGCCCTTGGCGCAGCTCGGCACCTTCGACTTCGGCATCGCGGTCGGCCCGAAGGTACCCGTGAAGTCGCTGAAAGAACTGGTTGCCTGGGCGAAGGCCAATCCGAACGAAGCCAATTACGGCACGCCGGCTGCCGGCACCTTGCCGCATTTTCTGGCCGCTTTGTTCGGTGAGCGCGCCGGGATCGACTTCCGTCACGTGACCTATAAAGGATCGGCGGGAGCTTTGACCGACCTGATCGGCGGGCAGATCGCGGTGGTCGTAACTACGACGGCCGACCTGATGGAAATGCATAAGGGCGGCAAGCTGCGCGTGCTTGCGACCTCCGACGCGCAGCGCTCGAAATTCCTGCCCGATATCCCAACTCTCCGCGAAGTCGGCTTCGATCTTCAGGCGACGGGCTGGTACGGGATGTTTGCGCCGGCCAAGACCCCGCCCGACGTGGTCGAGCGCCTCAACAAGGCGATCGTGAATGCGATCAAGTCGCCGGACGTGAGCGAGCGCATGCTCACCTTTGCGATCGAGCCGACGGGTACCTCCGCCGCCGAACTTGGCGCGATCATGAAGCGCGACGCCGCCTTCTGGGCGCCGGCGGTGAAAGCATCGGGCTTCACGCCCGACAAATAGCGGCAGAAAAATTACGCAACAGGTCTCGCTACTTCCCCGGCAGCCTGCTCACGGCTGCTCGTGCGATGCCGTCGATCTCGGCGGTGACACGCACGATTTGCGAGTCGAACTCGATGCCGACCAGGCGCAGCCCGGTGAGCTGCGCGTCGGTCTTGATGCCGTCGCCCTGCTGGCGGAAATCCGCCAGCGCCTTGTCGATACTCTTGCGCGCATTGGCGAGCGCCGGCCGCAGATCGATCACAGAATAGCGCGCGAGCGCGTTCTGCAACGACGGGACGGCGGCTTTGGCGGCAACCCCAAGCAACCCGAAGGCCGCATCCGATTCGACCGCGAGTGCGATGTCGTCGAGGCGCAGCGTCTGCCGCTCCTGATCGAGCGCGGGCTTGCCCGAAACATGGATCGTCGCCTCGCTGCCGAACCCAAACCAGCTTTTGCGTTCCTGCGCTTTCACGAGCATGGACACGACCACCCGGTCGCCGGCGGTGGCCGCGACCGCCCGCAGCACCATGATCTGGGCAGCGCCCGAACCGTCCTCTGGAAAGGTCTTGCCCGTCAGTTGCGTATCGATCAGCCGGTTGAGTTCGGCGAATGGCACGTCGATCGGCACGCCGATTGCGATCTTGCCCTGATCCATCGGCGGCACTAGGTCGAGCTTCGTGGGAAAGGGGCAATCGGGTTTGGTTTGTTGCGGCACGATGCGGGTTTCGGCCTGTATGCCGAGCGTGATCGTCACGTTGTTGGCGTCGACGCGCGGCTGCGATGCGAATGCGCGGACGGGCCTCGTTTCCAGCCACAGCGGCGGCACGCCGGCGGCCGTCGACTCGAGCGGGATCGAGCGGCATATCTTGATCCATTCGCGGCGTGCTGCATTCTCGATGAAGAGATCGTCCCGCACGCGCGTGGCCAGCGCCAGCATCTGGTCGGACATCGCACGATCGACCAGAGACCTGATCTCGCGTGCGCCGTTGAACTTCACGCCTGCGACCTGGAGATTGGCTTCGGCAAGGTCGGTCTTGCCGGAAAGATTCGCCTCCAGCCTCCAGCCGGTGGTGATCTTGGGGCGCGACGTGATCGTCACGCGGCCTTTGAGATCGGCGTGCAGGTCGACCGGCCGGCCATTCTTGACCGCGTTCTTGGCAGCATTCTTGGCGGCATCTTTGGTGGGATCCGTCCCGTTGCGCTCCTGCTGCGCCTTCTCGCCGGTCAGGACGCCGATCAGGTTATTGAGTTGTGCCGGAAGCTGTCCGGTGACGCGCAACGTGCCATTCAGATCGGCGGCAACGATCAACCCGTCGGCGCGGCCGGTGAGCGTCAGGGGCGCGCGCTCGAGAGTGTAGCCGACCTCGGCCTTGGACAGCACTTTCGCGATCGGATTGTCCGGCTTGCCCGACAGGCTGCGCGGCGCTGCATTTTCCATTGCCTGGCGGATCGCCGGAATAGCGATGGCGACGGGTGCAATGATCACACTCGGCCGTGTGGCTGGCGGCAGGGCTGGCGTCTCTGCAAGAACGGGGCGTTGCGGTTCGACGGTCGGCGTCAGGAGATTCAACGCCCACAGCGTTCCGAAAAAGAACACGATCGCAACCACGATCGCCGCTGCGATCTTGAGCGTCCTTGTGAGACCGAACATGATGCGATGGACCCCGGCGGACCAATCCGATCGCTGGACCAGATGGCGAAGACACTAAGGCTTCCACCAAAAGATACCAGACCGGCCGTGTCCCCGGGAGCTTATCGCAGGCGCATCGGCGCGAATTTGTGGCGGGGGAGGGGGCATCCCGGGGGGCCTAACCCCCGGGATGACAGGGAAACCAAGTCAGTTGCTGCGTGACGCCATCATCGCCTGAAGGCGGTGCGGCGCCTCCGACGAACCCAGTGCGCGCGCCCGTTCGTACCAGAAAGACGCCTTGACGATGTCGGGCTCGAGCCCGCGCACCTTGAACCGGCCGAGCACCACGGGGTCGTAGGTCGATGCGATAGCGAAGGCGGCAGACGAATCTCCGGCCTCGGCCGCGCGTTCAAGCACCGTTCGGGCGCCGACAAAGTCGCCGCTGGAGATATAGTCGTCGCCCATCTTGCGCAGCATCGCGATCTCTTCCTCGCTGAGATTGCGCGTGGGTGGCGCACTGGCTTTGGTCGAAGCGGGGGCAGCGGCAGGCATCTGCGCCGCAACGGATTCACGCGACGGCGGTGCTTGCCATCCCGCCGGCTCCGGCTGTTTGACGGCCTCCGGTGCGGGCCAGGCGGCCATCACCGTTTCCCGTTGCTGCGGCGCGCGGCCGATGGCTTCGGTCTTGACCGGTATGGCCTTGGCCTGCGGATCTGCGCTCGCAAGCGCCACGCGCGTGGATGGCGCGGGCGGCTGATCCTGCTGCTTCTGGGCCGCATCCAGCCTTGCCTGCAGGGTCGAGGCCCGGCCTTCGTTGAACACCGCCGATGCATTGGCCGACAATTCCACGATCGGCCCGCGAATTTTATCCATCACAAAGGATGGAACGTCCTTGATCGCGATGGCGGCTACGATCGCGGCGCCGGTTGCGGCCAGGCCGAAGCGCAGAAAGATGCTGTTCGCCTTGCTGCGGCTGCGTTTGCGCGGTCGCGGCCAGTGTTCGCCAACCGGCTCGGGGATCGGCTCCGGATCCAGCGAGCGCGCCAGGAGCCAGGGCGGCGTGCGCGGGTCGCGGAAAGCCGCACGCACGGTCTGCACATCGGCCGAGAATTGATGCGGATCGCTCCGCCCGGCCTCGCTGGCGGATGTGGTGACGGCCGGACTGTCCTGGTCCGTCTCATCCGCGGTCTGCAACTCCTGTTGTTGCGCGATCCGCTCCGCGGCGGCCCGGCTCACATCAGCGAGCCGTGACACCTCCTCGTCGCCGCCATGGCTGCTGGCGATCATGGCACGCAGGCTGATCTCGATCTCGTCGAGGATCCGCGCATCGTGATCGGTCTCGATACCGGGCGGATGCTCCGGTTCGCCCGGCATGTCCGGGCTATGGTCCCGCGTCCGTTCTGGCGCGGCGGGTGAAACAGGGTCGAACCGATCGAGCGGGAACGGGCTCGTTGTACTCATGACGCAACTCCCTCAAACATCCATCACGCTTCCAAGGCCGGGTTCATTTCCGGCTCTTGCTGCGCACAACGGGCTTCGCCTCGGTGGTGCTTTCATTCCGGGCCGCCATCGCTTCCTGCCGGTCGCGCCAGGCGAGAAACTCGGCGAACAAGGCGTCGCGGCTTTGCGGCGTACGATCTGCATCCCGCTTGTCGGCGCGCTGCAGATAGCTCTGGAAGTCGCGGTTGAGATTGGACGAAGCGTTGGCGGCCGGCTGTGAAGCTTCGAGCTTCTGCAATTCCCGCTCGGCGGAATCGAGCCGCGTCCATCCCGGAACGGTCGCCGCCAGATTGACGTCGCGCCATTTCGGATGGAACGGGGGCTTCTGGAATTTGCTCCAGTTGGCGAACATGCGCTCGGTCAGGCGCTCGATCTTTTTCTGACGCTCAGTGCCCTTCGCCCAGTTGAAGGCCGCAAGCACCGCCGGCACCGCGATGGTGTGGACCTTGCTCTGACCCTCCGGCATCAGGTTCGGATACTGATCCGCGGTGAATTCGCCGATGGTGTAATAGTCGGCGAACACCTTCGAGAACGGCACTGGCAGCAGATGCAGCCCGGCTTCAGCCGGAATGCGGGAGAAGAAGTCGATCGGTTTGCCGACAAGGCGTATCATCGCCGCGAGTTCGCCGCTCTTCAGTTGCTGCATCGCTGCCGACGTGTCGACATTGACCTGCTGAACCTGAATGCCAAGGCGCTGGAAGATGATCGTGCCGGTCAGGCTCGATCCGGCACCCGCAGGACCGAAGCTCACCTTCTTGCCGCGCAGATCTTCGAGGCTCTTGATGTCGCGTCTCGCGAGGATATGGACCTCCGAAACCGGCAACCGGATGATGTAGTGAATCCGGTTGTTGAGGTTCCAGATTTTGCGTTCGGTCTTGAAATACTCGAACACGTCGGACTGGGTGACCGCAACATCGACGCCACGCAGATACAGGAGGTCGTCGATGTTGGAGGCCGCCCCATAGGTGACCATCGGCAGAACGCGCAGATTGTCACCGTCGTCGAGAGCCTTCGCCAGTTCGTCGGCGAAGGTCATATAGGTGCCGGACATCAGGCCGCCGGCAACGCCGACGGTCCAGGCATTTCGCTTGTCCTTGATGGCAGCTTCGTTATTGCCGGCCTGTTTCAGCGATTCAGGGACCTTCTGAGCGAAGGCCGGCGCGATGATCGCGGACGCCGATAGAACAGCCCATGCGGCGAGCGCCGCAAAGAGTTTACGCATCACAACTTCCCCCTTCTACGATGTTGAGGCGCCGGTGTCAGGCGCCCGCTATCTCCATGTGAAAACAGAAACGGCCGGCAACGCGCACCCCCGCACGCATTGCCGGCCGATCGAAACGTTTTGCGGAACGTGACATCCGGACGCCGCGAGTGCGCCGAATTCACGCGAGTGCCTGGTCGCCGTCCCTTGCGACACCACTCTCATGTTACCCTCACCAACTCTGGCGCGATCAGCGATCGCAGCCTGATGAAACGAAAACCTCACAGGCATTCCGACATCACGTCAGCTCGTTGCGTTTGCTTCGAGCCGACCGCATTGGCGCGGTCGCGAAAAGTTGAGTGGATTAGTGTCACGAATGAGGCGGAACAGTTTTGTTGTGTCGTCTTTGTTGGAATGCACACGCGGCTTGCGTGGTAACGGCGCAACGAAATTGTTGCGCGCTTGCAAGCATGCGGTAGCGACGTAACGCTGCGCGGTAGCGACGTATTGCGTGCCGGTAGCGACGTAGCGCGATTTAGAACTGATGTCGTTCGAAAATATTTTTTGCGTCGCGTGCTTTTAGGCGCCGTGTCGTCCGCGTTTCGACAGCGAGACGACGCGTCGTGCGCAAAAAAACACCGCCCGGCTTTCGCCGGGCGGTGTTCTGGTCTGGTTGGCTTCGCTGGTTAGAACAGGATAGTCGGGGTCGCGGTAGCCCTGCGTGTCGATGACACCTGGTCCGGATTGCGCGGTGTTTGCTGCTCGATCTGGACGGTCGCGGCTGCCTCCGGCACGATCGTCGCGACAGGCTCGGGTGCGCGCTTCCTCGCTTCCCGCGGAGCCCGCGGTTCAGCCGGGGCCGCGATGTCGCGCAGACGCCGTCCACCATCCGGTAATACCACGACCTTGCTGCCGACCTTCACGCGGCCGTAAAGATCGACGACATCGTCGTTGAGCATGCGGATGCAGCCGGAAGACACGCGGCCGCCGATGGTCGACGGCGCGTTGGTGCCGTGGATCCGGTAAATGGAGTTACCGAGGTACAGCGCGCGTGCGCCCATCGGGTTGCTCGGACCGCCGGCCATGAAGCGCGGCAAATAGGGCTGGCGCGCGATCATCTCGGCGGG
>Ga0209906_100448_pt1 | contig 16953 bp, 15 predicted proteins | sample FECB24metaG_FD_188303 | JGI IMG/M metagenome (GOLD analysis project Ga0209906, IMG submission 188303) | Cyanobacterial communities from the Joint Genome Institute, California, USA from Joint Genome Institute, California, USA - FECB-24 metaG... ... | reverse complement strand
AGGCGGATCGCAACCCGCTACGACAGGCTGGCGCGAAATTACCTCGCCTCTGTATGCCTCGCCGCCGCGCTTGTATGGTGGATTTAATGAGTCGCGGCCCTAGAAGATGCATTTGCCTTCGCGCGCGAATTTTCGAACTTCAGTCTCGTTGCGTTATTTTATGCGCGCGAATCTGTTAAACGTGCCACCTCTCATTCCCTTTACGACGGTCTGAGAACCGAAGCGGAACTTTCGACATTGGCGTTTCAATCCAAAGACGCGCAAGAGGGGATCGCGGCGTTCGTCGAGAAGCGGCCTCCCAGATTTAGCGATGCGTGATGGTAACTGCCTTATCGATTTCATACGGGACACGTGCTCGAGTTCGAAGAGCAACAATCCCCTCCAACAACTGCGGCTCGCGCCTCACACTATCGTTGCGTTACTCGACTCCTTATCGCGCCCGTCTTGGAAGCAAGGCGTTATCAATGCGTGTGAAGAAACCTTATCAACATCGCCGCCGCCTATTCTTGGAGGGAATTCTCAAACAGCTCGGCATCGGAATGTCCGCCGCCAACGAAACTCGGCTTTGGATAGAAGTACGCAGAGTATCGTTGCGATAGACCGAGAGGCGGCGGGCCATGTCCGTGGAACTCCCTCATCTGCGCTATGTCGCCGCCGCCGCCGAGCATCGCAGCTTCCAGCGTGCCGCGTCGGCTCTCAACATCACCCAGCCTACGCTGAGTAAGCGAATTCGCGAGCTTGAAAATCGCCTCGGGGTGCTGCTGTTCGAGCGCACGACTGGAGGTGTGCATCTCACCGCGCAGGGCGAAGACGTCCTGGCCGTTGCGAAGCGTGTGCTCACAGACATCGACGGCATGGAGAACTATGCAAAAGCCACCAAGGCCGGTGATGCGGGACACCTTCGAATTGGGTTCTATACGGCGCTGGCTGGTCCGCTGCGCGACACCGTCGTCAGCTTCGGTCAGCAGCCCCGCAACTCGACCTCAATATCGTCGAGGATGATCGTGTCATACTTATCCCTCACGGCGCCAGATCCGCTGCACGCGCAACCAACTTGCCAACCGGATGCCACAGCAGCGACCATTCCGGTGCGCTGAGCTTTAACATGCTTGATGAGGGGCCCGGTCGCCAAGCAAACCAAGCTTGCTGAGCAGGACACCTTTTTTCTCCGGCCCGAGATCGCGAAGGCTCGCGCAGATTGATTTTCGCGCCAGCGCTGTCAGTGATGTCCGTCGTCGTTAGATTGACCAAGAGACCCCGGCCGTCGGCTGCGCCGCACGGCCAGATCGTTCGCGGTCGAGCATCAGCGCAACATCATGAACAGTGCGAAACAGAAGCATCCGCACGAACCCACGGAACCGCCGATACAGCGTCTGCCACGGAGGGAATTCATGCGGCAGCATCCGCGAACCGGCGCCCGAGCGCGCCATGTAGCGGATCGCGTTCAAAACCTAGTGCAGGTCCACCGCTGGCTTGCAGCCTTTCTTCGCCGGCTTTGCCAGCAATGGCGCAATCCGCGCACATTCCTCATCCGCCAGATCCCGACGGGTACCGCTTGGTCTTCGTTTCGATAACGGCAACCGGCCACGATTCCGTCGGGTCCACATTCCAAGCTTGAATCACAGAAGCCCCCAAGAATATCAATTCTCAAACAGGCTCTAAGAGCGATAAATAAATTGACAAGTCGCAAAAATAATAAACAATAGGAACCTAAGTAATCAAAAATAGCCTTTGAGGGAGGTGAAAATGGCGAGGAGCAGGTTGCTCGTCCTTGTCACAGCGAGCATGGTAGCTGCGTGGGGTTGTGCTTCGGCTGATCCGATAAAAATCGGCTTCGTCGCAGAACTCTCTGGCCCGCAGGCAACTTTGGGGCAGGATCAGTATGACGCCTTTATGATGGTGGTCGAAAGAAACGGCGGCAAACTGGGAGGCGTTCCGGTCCAGGTAATCAAGGAAGACAGCCAGTTAAGGCCCGAGGTTGCAAATCAAATCGTGCAGCGCTTAATCGAGAAGGAGCAGGTTCCGATCATCACAGGGTTGACTTTCTCCAATATCGTTATGGCTGTGCACAAGACGATAACGGATAAAGAGATATTCTTGATCGGTTCGAATGCCGGACCTTCTCCGGTCGCCGGGCAACAATGCTCACCCTACCAGTTCTTCGTGTCATGGCAGACAGATCAATTGGCTGAAGCCATCGGCCAGTACGCCAATGACCAGGGTTACAAACGGCTCTACCTAATGGCGCCAAACTACCAGGCAGGAAAAGATTTTCTTGCTGGCTTCAAGCGCTACTTCAAAGGGAAAATTCTCGATGAAGTTTACACGCCGCTCAACCAGGTCGATTTTTCGGCTGAACTGACTCAACTCGCAGCCGCGCAGCCTGATGCTATCTTCGTGTTCTACCCCGGCGGGCTCGGCATCAATTTCGTGCGTCAGTATCAGCAGATGGGTCTTCTGAACAAGATTCCATTGCTGACCGGGGGTGCCGTGGACGGTTCAACCTTGCCGGCACTGAAAGAGATTGCGTTGGGGTCGATTACAAGCGCGCCGTGGTCTCCAGACGCCGATAATGCCGAGAACAAGAAGTTCGTCGAAGAATTTGAACGCAAATACAAGCGCATCCCGGCGATGTTCGCGGCTCAGAGCTACGACGCCGCTCTTTTGCTTGACGCGGCGATCGCACAGGTGAAGGGCAACGTTTCGGATAAAAGAGCCTTCATGGCCGCGCTGAAACAGGCAAACTTCAAGTCCATTCGCGGCGGCGACTTCAAGTTCGGGAACAACAACTTCCCAGTTCAGGATTTCCGGGTCCAGCAGGTGGTCAAAGACGACAAGGGGCGAGTCAGCCTCAAAACCGTAGCCACGCCTTTGAAGGCTCACGCCGACTCATACCATTCGCGGTGTCCCATGAAATGATTCGGGCGATGACGTGGATTCGGGTGCCTATCCATGAGCGTTAGCGTTCTGCTGGCACAATTGCTAAACGGCGTTCAGCTCGGTCTGTTATTGTTTCTCTTTTCGGCCGGGCTGACGCTAATTTTCGGCATTATGCACTTCGTCAATCTCGCCCATGGCTCTCTCTACATGGTCGGGGCTTACATCGCAGCGGAGGTATTCGGGCGGACGAACTCGTTCCTGGCTGCGGGAGTTGCTGGCGTCATCGGCGGGATAGCCTTGGGGCTTGTGCTCGAACGCACGGTTTTGTCGAGGTTCTATGAGCGGAGCCACCTGGAGCAGGTCCTCGCGACTTTCGGGGTCATTCTGATTGCAAACGAATTCGTCAGAGCAATTTGGGGACCGGCCTCGAAGTACATCGCGGCACCAGAGTTCCTTTCAGGAGTCATCTCGCTTTTTGGAATTGCGTATCCCGCCTACCGTCTCGCCATAATTGCCGTAAGTTTGCTGGTTGCGCTCGGTCTCTACATTCTCATTCACCGGACCGGCACCGGCGTTTTGATCCGTGCCGCGGCGTCAAATCCGGGAATGATCGCCGCTCTGGGGGTCAATGTTCGATTGCTCAAGGCCGGCGTCGTCGGGCTTAGCGCCGCGCTCGCGGCTCTGGCTGGACTGATGGCGGCTCCAATCTCTTCGGTTCAGCCCGGAATGGGCGAACCGATCTTGATCCTATCATTGGTCATCGTCGTAATCGGTGGGATCGGCTCGATCAGAGGCGCTTTTTACGCCGCCCTGATTGTCGGCCTCGTCGATACGCTCGGCCGCATCTATCTCCCTCTTCTTCTTAGAGAGTTCCTGGATCGAAGCGTCGCGCAGGCCGCGGGGCCCGCCATTTCCTCGACGCTCATCTATGTGCTCCTGGCGCTGGTCCTCAGCTTCCGGCCAAAAGGGTTATTCCCGGTGAAACATGGCTGACCTGCTAAAGTCTCCGCGCGCAGCCATCACCGTGATATTCATGGTCATGCTCGCGGTCATGCCCGCGGTCGCCGCCGCGATTGGGGAGCTGTACTACATCACGTTGTTCAGCCGTATTTTGATTCTAGCGATTGCCGCTGCGGGCTTAAATCTGCTGCTTGGCTATGCCGGCGCTGTCAGCTTCGGACATTCACTCTACGTTGGCGTCGGAGCTTATTGCGTTGGAATTCTGACAGCGCATTCGAACTTCAATGGATTCGCTCACATCGCTCTTGGTCTCTCCGTTGGAGGCGTTATGGCCACCGTTATCGGTCTGATCTGTCTTCGCACGAGCGGCATGGCGTTTATTATGATCACGCTCGCGTTCACTCAAATGGCATACACTCTGGCGCTCGGCATGAAAGCCTATGGGGGCGATGATGGAATGCCGCTCACGGCGCGCAGCAATATTCCGATGATCGATTTCTCGGACAATGTCGTGCTTTATTACGCGATTTATCTCGTTCTGCTTGCTGTGCTGTTTCTCATTTTCAAGCTGGTGCATTCCCGCTTCGGGCTGGTCTTGCGTGCTTTCAAGACCAATGAAAAGCGTATGTCGTCGTTGGGCTTCGATCCTTTGGCGTATCGATTGTTGGCCTATGTAATCTCTGCGGAAATTTGCGTACTTGCCGGCTTTTTTCTCGCAAACGTGACGAAATTTGTCTCACCGTCCTATCTGCAATGGAGCCTCTCCGGAGAGCTCATTGTCATGGTCGTTCTCGGCGGCATGGGGACAGTGATGGGACCCGTCTGGGGGGCATTTGCGCTGGTCATTCTTGAAGAAATGCTGACAAACCTCGGGCCAGAGTTTTCGGCGGTATCGTCGCACGCAATGGGCTTTATCGGCTTTTTCATAGTGTTGATGGCACTGTATTGCCGGCAGGGCCTGCAAGGCATTATCGCGAGGGACCGCGAATGACCACGCTGTTAAGCCTGCGAAATCTGCAGAAGTATTTTCGCGGCGTGGTGGCGACCGACTGCCTAGATTTGGATATCGAAGAAGGAGAGCTTCACGCAATAATCGGCCCAAATGGCGCCGGAAAAACCACACTGATCAATCAAATTTCGGGGGAGCTTCAGAGCGATAGCGGCTCGATTTTGTTCGGTCATACCGACATCACCAACTATTCGGTTCAGCACCGCGCACGAATGGGCATTTCTCGGTCCTATCAGATCACCTCTGTAGTCGATGATTTTTCGGTCCTGGAGAATGTTGCGGTGGCAATTCTCGCTCATGCTCCGCAAAAATACGGGTTCTGGAAGCGTGCGCATACCGACCGGGAATTGACTGCGCCAGCAATGAGCGTGCTCGAGCGCTTTGGTCTGTCGCATCTCTCGGAGAGGCGCGCCTCTGAAATAGCATACGGCGAACAGCGTCAGCTCGAATTGGCGATGACCATTGCCACAAAGCCAAAATTGCTTCTGCTTGACGAGCCAATGGCGGGAATGAGCCATGCGGAATCTCGGTCCATGGTGGAAGCAATCCGGACTCTCAAAAGGTCTTCCGGGGTTCTGTTGATCGAGCACGACATCGATGCGGTATTCGCGCTTGCGGACAGGATCAGCGTTCTTGTCAACGGAAGGCGCATCGCCTGCGGTCCGCCCGGCGAAATCCGTGCAGATCCGGCCGTGCGAACTGCGTATCTCGGAGATGAAGGATTGCCGGGTCTGGACGGATGCTGCTGACGGTCGACGAATTGGTGGCCGGCTATGGAAATAGCCAGGTATTGAAGGGGGTGTCCTTGCGGGTCGACCGGGGCGAGGTCGTCACGCTGATTGGCCGGAATGGAATGGGAAAATCGACGGCACTCAAGGCGATTATGGGCATCATTCGCCCGCGCGCCGGCCGTATCGGCTTCAATGGTTCAATCATAAGCGGTCTCCCGGAATACAAGGTCGCGCGCGCTGGTATCGGTTTGGTGCCGGAGGGTCGCGGTATCTTTCCAAACTTGACGGTCGAGGAAAATCTCACAGCTGCTGCGAACAATCGGCACAGGAGGGCGTCCCCCTGGACGCTGCCTTCAGTGTATTCGATGTTCCCTCGTCTGGAGGAGCGCCGTCGGAACCTTGGAAGCGATCTGTCAGGTGGAGAGCAGCAGATGCTGGCGATTGGACGCGCTCTCATGCTCAACCCGTTGCTCATGATTCTGGACGAAGCGACGGAGGGGCTGGCTCCGCTGATCCGCAAGGAGATCTGGAGCAGTCTCGAAGCGCTGCGCCGTCAGGGTCTGGCGCTCATCGTCGTTGACAAGAATATCGGCGCGCTCATGGGGCTGGGTGATCGGCATTATGTCTTTGAGAAGGGCGATGTGGTGTGGAGCGGAACAACGGCCAAGTTCCACTCCGAGCAAAATGTTGTGACGAAATACTTGGCGGTCTAGGCCTCGGGGCGGAGCTTGACAACGGGGGTGTGCGGCTAGACAATATAGGCTCCTAAGTATTATTTTGGCGGCAAGCAGGTTGGTCCAGAGACACAACATGAAAGTTACTGTTGATGATATGGTCGGCGCGGTCGGGATCGTGCCGACTCCGGCGACCGAAAATGCAGACCGATGGGACGCTGAAGATACGGTTGATTTGCGCGAAGCGGAAAAAATGATCCGCGCCGTGACCGCAGATGGCATCGAAATATTGATGACGACCGGGACTTTTGGCGAATGCGCGACGCTGACATGGGATGAGCTTCAGAATTTTGTCGATTGCGTCGTTCAGACCGCGGGCAACAAAGTTCCGGTTTTCGCCGGCGTGACGACTCTCAACACGCGCGATACGATCAAACGCGGCAAGGCGCTGCTCGATCTCGGCGCGGCAGGACTGTTTGTTGGCCGGCCGATGTGGCTTGCGATGGACGAGGCGGCGATCGTTCAGTTCTACCGCGATATCGCAGAGGCATTGCCGCGTGTGCCTTTGGTCGTTTACGACAATCCCCTGGCCTTCAAGGGAAAAATATCCGGCGCCGCCTATCGGGCGCTCGCGCAGATACCTGAGGTTGTTGCGGCGAAGCACGTCGGCGGCCCCGCTCTGGAGGATGACCTTCTCGCCGTCGGCAAGACTTTGCGAATTCTTCCTCTGGAGGTCGACTGGTGCAATCTGGCGATGAAGCATCCGTCGCTGGCGCGGGCGTGCTGGTCCGGCAGCGTGGCCTGTGCGCCCGCGCCCATCGCTGCGCTGTCGCGCGCGATTGCCGCGCTCGACTGGGAGCGTGCATCCGCGATCTCGAAGCAATTATCGTGGGCCATGTCTCCGATGTTTCCGGGCGGAGATATGGCGCGGTTCATGGATTACAGCATTCCGCTTGGGCACGCTCGATTTGAAGCCGCCGGACTTATCAAGCCGGGCCCTTCGCGCCCGCCTTATCGGACCGCTCCCGACGAATACGTGGAGGGTTCGAAGATGTGCGGGCGTCGCTGGGCCAGCCTTCAGAAAGAATTCAAAACGACAATCTATTCCGAAGCAAAGCTCACCATCGGGAGTGAGGTAACGTCATGAGCATGATCGCGGAGAAACTCGGCACAAAGTCGCTGGCCGAGTTCGACATAGACTTGAAGAAGCTTTCAATACGCGGACAATGGCAATTCGATCAGATGATGGAGGCGCTCAAGGACGGTCCGCGTCCCGCCGGCGTGCCACATCTGTGGGCTTGGAAAGACCTGCACGCCGCGCTGGTCGAAGCCTGCGATGTCATGCCGGAAAGCTTTACGGCGCGCCGTAACTTATCGCTGATCAATCCCGGACTGGAGCGGGGAGGCACCACCCATAGCATCCTGATGGGCATGCAGATGGTTCGGCCGGGCGAAGTGGCATGGGCGCACCGTCACCCGATTTCCGCTCTGCGATTTGCTATCGAGGGCGATACGGATCTCTTCACCGTCGTCGATGGCGAAGTCATGCCGATGGAGCCGAACGACTTGGTCCTCACGCCGCCCTGGACCTGGCACGATCATCATAACCGCAGCCACAAGGACGGTATCTGGTTGGATGTACTGGACGTGCCGTTGATTCTTTCGCTGAACCAGATGGCATACGAGCCGCTCGGCGAATCCACGCAACCGATACGGTCTGACAAGAAGGACTACCACAGCGAGCGTACAGGGAACGTTCGTCCTCTATGGGAGGCGAAGGTACCCGCAGAAACTGCCGTCAGATACCCGTGGCGGCAAGTTCGCGATGAACTCAAGAGGTTCGCTCATTCTGACGGTTCGCCATACGACGGTGTGATCCTCGAATATGTAAACCCGATGACCGGAGGGCCGGCGCTTCCCACGCTTGGTTGCTATATTCAGAGCCTGCCTCGACGCTTTTCCGGGAAAGTCCATCGTCATACATCGAGTACCGTCTATTACGTAGTCGAAGGGCGCGGCAAAACAATCGTCGGCGACAAAGAGCTGGAATGGTCTCCGCGCGACGTCTTTGTCGTTCCGAATTGGGCCTATCACAATCACATCAATGGCTCTCATGACGGGGAGGCCGTTCTCTTCTCCGTCTCGGATGCACCGTTGCTGGAGGCGCTAGGCCTTTATCGAGAACAACCGGAACTTTCGCTGAGAAAGATGCGACCGCCCGTGAAGCCACTCGCGGCGAGGGAGGCGTAGGATGGGCGCCACGGTTATCGATCATTCGACGAACGTCGTCTCGTCGGCGTTTGAGCCCATTCTGACACTGCAGATTCAGGACTTTTACATCCGATATTCGAATGTGATCTGCGACGATCAACTGGAGCTCTGGCCCGACTTTTTTGAAGAGCAGTGTCTATACCGTATCATTCCTCGCGCAAACTTTGAGGCCAATCTGCCCGTCGCGCCCCTATTCTGCGAAAGCCGTGGCGCACTCATCGATCGCGTAACAGCTATCCGAAGCACCTTGGTGTTCTCGCCTCGCGCGATCACGCATCACGTCACGGGGATGAGGATTGTGGATCGCGAAAGCGACATCCTGCGGACGCGCACCGCAATTTCGGTTCACCAGACGCTTGTCGAAGGTGAAACATCGACTCTGCTTGTCGGTAAGACACTGGACGATATTCGCGTTGGAGAAGCCGGGCTGAAGTTCGTCAAGAGGGATGTGATCTATGACACGGAGCTGCTCGCAAGCGCGCTGATCTTTCCGGTCTAGTCACCCTCCACCAAAAATGAGAAGTTCAAGGGAGCACAACGATGAATGTTCACGTAGATCCGAAACTGGATAAATCCTGGCCCCGCGAAGACAGCTCGCGCGTGCCACTATGGGTTTATACCGACCGCGAGAATTATCAGCGGGAGCTCGATCGTATTTTCTACGGTCCTTTTTGGCACTTCGTTGGTGTTGATACCGAAGTTAAGAACGTCGGGGATTTCAAGCGCGCCATGATCGGTGAGCGCACCGTCATCATGACACGCGCTGACGACGGTTCGATCAGCGTTCTACTCAATAGCTGCGCTCACCGCGGGGCAGAGATTTGCAAGACCCGGCGCGGAAACAACAAGGAAATTATGTGTCCGTACCATCAATGGACCTACGACCTGAAGGGAAATCTGATCGGGGTGCCCTTCTTGCGCGGCGTAAGAGGTAAGGGAGGATTTCCAAGAGACTTCAACAAGGCGGATCACTCGCTGACCACCTTGAAGGTTCAGAATGTCAACGGAGCCGTGTTCGCTTCCTTCGACCATAGCGTGCCGGCTATGGAAGAATATCTCGGGCCCGAAGTCTTTAAGTACCTCGTCCGTGTTTTCAACGGCCGCAAGATCAGGGTCCTCGGCTATCACCGCCAACTGGTCAAGGGCAATTGGAAGCTCTATCTGGAAAACATCAAGGATCCATATCATGCGACGCTGCTTCACGTGTTCCTGATCAGCTTCGGCTTGTACCGGATCGACCAAAAGGGGGTCACCGTTCAGGACGATACGTTGTCGCATTGTGTCTTCGCGTCGATGAAGAACGATTTGAAGGATGTCGCCGGAACGGAGGAAATGAAGTCGCTGCGGCAAGATTTCACGTTGCAGGACATGCGTGTAGTCCAGTCGACCAAGGAATACGACGACGATATCACGATACAGATTCAGACGATCTTCCCCGACCTCGTCCTGCAACAGCAGGGAAACAGCCTTCAGCTCAGATATGTAACGCCGCGGGGGCCGGACGAATTTGAGCTCTGCTGGACATATTTCGGATACGAGGACGATGACGAGGAGATGATCAAACGCCGGCTGCGGCTGGTGAATCTGAGCGGAGCTGCGGGCTACATATCGGTCGACGACACCGAGGTCTTGGAATGGTCTGGTACGGGTCAGCGCTCCAATCCGGATCGGCAAAGCGTTCTGGAATTGGGCGGCAGGTCCGGAAAGCCACCTGAGGACGGAAACATGGTCACCGAAGGTCCGATTCGCGGATTTTTTGAATACTACCGAAAGGTAATGTATTCGGATCCGCCGCGAGGCTAGTAGCAGAGGCGTGTCCGATTACGGCGCAGAAGACTTTTTTGCGGAGCGCCGGGCGCGGCGCTCGCCACGGCTGGCCGGACGAGCACTTGCGGGTCCCCACTCGGAATCTTCGTCCATCTTTCTCGGCGAACGGTGTGCGAGCGCGTTTCGAATATTGCGAACGGCAGTCTTCAGCGTCGCCTCCGAGCTCGTGGGAATGTCGCGCAACATAAGCGCATTTACTTCGCGTGCCACACTCATAAGCTCGCTTTCGAGACGCTTGGCGCGGGGGGTAAGATAGATCAAGACTCGACGCCGATCTTTGGCGTCCCTGGTTCGGTATATCAGCCCATCACGTTCCATTGCGAGCAGCATTTCAAGCACAGACGGCTGCATCAAACCAAGCTTCTGACTTAACTCTGCCTGCGTGATACCGTCCCTAAGCCAAAGAAGCCTCAGGAGAAACCAGCTTCCGCCGCGAACCCCGCGGGCGGAAAGTCTTCCGTACAGTGTGCGCTTAATGAAGCGAGCCGCATCGCAGATCAGAAAACCGATGCTTTCGTCAAGGGCGTCACTGAGCTTTCTTTTCCGAGGCATGTGTTTACTTATATCAAAAGGCCTATGGAGTATATTTGTTGAACGGCTCTGTTTGAGAAGAGAATTTATGCCTTGCTCGAAAACTAAGTCGGGCTGTCGGCGGCTCCGTAAAAGTTTGGCTCGCCAGAACGTGGAAGCCTGTCGGTCCCCGACCGTGAAGCACAGCGATCACCCGCCACATCGGCAGCGTGATGCCATGGAGTTCAAGCCCGGCAGAAAATCGTTCGATGAGCGCATCCACTAATGCGGCCGCAGCAGATAGGGCGCGTACCCTTGATGGCAAAAGACCTCTTCTTCATCAATATGCTTCCGTTTGAAAAATTTTGTGCGGTGCAAAATAAAAAAGCCCTGTCAATGTGAGTCTGTTCCATTGGCTGTTCGTTCCAAGTGAAAGTATAAGGCTTCGAGTTCATATAACCTCGGTTTCAAGAAAGGAGGGTTCTCTCCAATGTGTTCCTGCGAAATCATGGGTACGTCGCGGCTTCCGACAGCGAAGTGGGCCGAAAGTCGCTAGCCCGCATGATCATGAACGAGCCTATCGTATTCTTTCGGAAGGAAGATGGCACGCCAGTCGAATTTGAGGACCGTTGCGCTCACAGGCATTTGCCTCTGCCGATGGGCAAATTGGTTGGGGACAAGTTGCAGGCACGACGAGTGATTTCAACGACGAGGAAGAGCAAGCGGCATCACGCGTGGTCGCTGCCGAGTAGGGCCGCTTGATGTCTAAGTTCGATGGTTGGCATAAGATTGCAGACTTTTCACAACTGCGGGACGATGAGGCATTTCCAGCCAAGCTCGGAGATGTCCCGATCGCGTTATACAGGTTAAATGGCCGGATCTATGCAATTGACGATGTCTGTACACACGAGTATGCGCTGCTTTCCCAAGGCTTCGTGGAGGGAGGCGCGATTGAGTGCCCCTTGCACCAGGCAAAGTTCGACATTGCCAGCGGCAAGTGCCTGTCGGCACCGGCGACAGTCGACCTGAAGCGCTATGACGTTCGGATCGTGGGTAATGAGATCTTCGTAAGCGCCACGCCCAGCAAAGCTTAAGCGACGAAGGACCTTTGGAGAGGGACGCCGTGCAAGGCCGTTTGAAGTGACGGGCCCGATTGTGCGTCCGTAAGAGAAATGGACCCGATCGAATTTGACTGAAATCCGCTGGATGACCCCTCGCATGCCTTCATTTGACGCCTCGACCTCGCCCAAAAGCGAACCTCTCCTTCTCGCAATTGCGACAGCAAGCCGATGCAACTCTTTCTACGACAAGGTGATAAAATAAGACATAATAGGCCCCGCAAACCTGGCCGTTGACCAGACGTGAAACCGTCAGCCTTTCTTTCCTGGCTTGTGTTCGCCAGTGCCTGAGACGCGAGGAGTGTCGCATCTCTAACTGACCCAAGTGTCGCATTACTAAACGGGCGCTACAAATAGCATTCGCATAACCTTAATTATGGAACATTGTTAGACGACAAATCCTTCTGAATGCGCGGCCGCGACCTGCGAGCCGGATCGGCTTGTGGGCGGCGGCAAACGGGCTATATGCGAGGGCTTCAACAGCATTTTCAGCGGGCGGACAAACAAGAAAGTCGGCGCCCTTGAAAGAGATTTCGTAGATAGAGCAAGAAAGACCGTCAACATCGGAGCGTGAGGTCCGATATGTGCAGTCCTTCCGCGCACTATCTGGTCAATTTGCGAGCAACCGCTTCCAAGTCAGCGGCAGCGCTGGACGTCCAGGCGTTCCGCTGGGCCCAGCGGCGAATTTCAACAGGATCGAATGAGTGGCCCTCCTGACGAAGCCGCGCGATTGTGCGCTCTGCATGTCTCTTGTCTGAGGGATGATTGAGACCAGTGCTCAAGTTGATGGCTTGAGTCAGACTCCGCAGCGCCTCCTCGACAGGCCCCGACAAACTAGCGGTTGGCTCCGGCGCAGCGGTTGTTCCTATTATTTGAGCTCCCCACGTCGCTTGCCACGCCTTGCCCTCGATGTCGTTCCACGGAAGATAGACAATTGCTTGTGCTCCTATCGAATCGTCAAGCTTATTCATGTCTTTGTCTGAGATGTGGGCGCCAATGAGGAGCCCTTGTGACCAGCTTCCCCGGAAGGTCTGAGCACTCTCGAGTTTCATCTGGACGCCCTGAGTAATCGGAACGGCCTGCCCCTTTATCAGCGCCTTTACGATATTTGCCCCGAGGAATTCGGCCACGATGGTTCGATCGAAACCTCCCTTCTGTGGTACGACCAATGTCACACTGGTGATATTCTCCGTCTTGCAAATTTCGAGGATGCTCTTGAAAGCGAGCCGCACCTGGTCCTGCGATCGCTCAACGAGATATCGTGCGACGGATGCCAACTTTTCCTCCCCTTACCAAAATTAGAGCTGCGACCAAATGAAAGGCAGGCGCTCTGCAAGTTGCCGCGCCAAGCCGGGTCGCGATATGTGCACGCCAATCTCACCGAAGGGCGCATCTGGCGGCGAAGTCCACGAACACCAGTTGATGCTGGTGACGACGATGTCATCGTCTCCCCACAGAAGAAATTTTGCATGGAAGCCCTCGGAGATTCGAAGCAGGCGAACACCGCGTTCACGAACGTCGAACGTCATTCCGGCGGCGATCGGACCACTTACCAGTCCGGCTGTGCTTCCATAGACAACAACCGGTTCGGTGCGCGCGGTGGCCGCAGCGACCTCGGCTGGAATGATCGCATTGGCAAAGGCCGAGTTTCCGAACTTGTCGCTCGCGACCAGGAAACGGCTTGGCTGGCTACCACTGGCCTCACGCAATATCGCTTCATGCGCTTGTCCCGCGATCACCCGAGCGCGATGATGTCCGGTGCTTTCAGGCCGCCGTCGCAGCGAGCGCGCGAGAATATAAAGTTCGGTTCCAATCTCCGGCTTGAATCCTGGCCGCCCCACCATCACGCCAAATGCCTCGGCGATCTCCGCGACAAGGCGCGGATCTCTGAATTCGCAGGATAATTCAAATCGATCGAACGATGTGTATAGCCAATTGCAGGATCCGACGACCGCGACATACCCCTCCTCGCCGTCGTCGGCAATAATCAACTTGGAATGTGAGCCGGTCGAACGAAGGTGGATTCTCACCCGCTCTCGAAGCAGCTCGTCAACCGCGACAAGTTTCGATATCTCTGCGGCCTGCAGGAACGCCTTTTCATTCGGATTTTCTGGCGCCCCCGCGCCCCAGAAGAGATCAATCTTGGCGCCCCTACGGACTGCGTCACGGATTTCGTCAAGCCACCTGGTGAAGCCGCCAACTCGCAGGAATGTCGAGTGAAGGAATATTCGCCGTCTTGCCCTTCCCAGAATCCGCTTGAGTCGTTCGCAATGCGCATCGCCTCCAAACACAAGATCATCAGCTTCAAATGCTATTGTGATTGGATCCGGCAGGACCTTTTCGGGCTCCTCCTGGATATGAGATGCAACGACAACCGGTCTCACACCGTCTGTTGATGCCGCGACACTAGCGATTTCCTGCTTCAGAGAATCGGGGGCACGGTCCGGCAGATTCCGCATCGACGCGCCGTCCACCACAATGAGCATGAATTCGTTTTGTCGCTCGACGAATGTGTCGCCGTCAAAGAACAGCAGCTTCTCGTCTTCACGGAGGACCTTTTGGATACGCGCAAAATTTTCCTGAGGGGTTGTTTTGGGAAGCGCGCCACGAACCTCGACGTCCCGGACGTCGATCCCCTTTTGCCGCAGCGAGAGGATGACGCCGGCGCGCTTTCCCGCAACGTCTCGCCTCGAAAATACGGTGCCTGTGATCGTATCGTAGACGAACGAGACGTTTCTCGTGATCCTCTGCTTGTCCGTTGGAATCTCTGATCCGCCCGAAACCACGGCGGCGCCAAACGCCGTCGTCTGAAATGCCGGAAAGCCGTCGATCAAGACCGCCTCAAGCAGCCGAAACCTCATCATCCGGACAATGATCTCAAGGATGACGCGCCGTGGGATATTAAGGTCATCGGCGAGACGGGTCGCCGACATCGCTTCGCGTGATAAGGACCACAAGACGAACTCGTCAAGCGCGCTCCAGCCGCGGCCCTTTTCAATCACCGCTCGCGTCGAAACCCGGCGGATCGGTATCGCCACAACGACGCTCATCGCGCCCTCCGAAACAATTCCGCGGGCGTGATGATCGTCGCGGCCGGACCTCCGCGTTGGGCCTGCTGGTTGCGTAGCGCCTCGATCGTTTCGAGGAACGTCGCAACAAACGACAGCTCGTCTTTCGGATCCTTCGTTGCATGCCGGGAGCTTTCCCGCAGGAACTCCAGCGATCCTACGAGAACGAGTTGCTGGCGGCCCCGGCTTAGCAGTACGTTCATACGGCGCCGATCGCGCAAGAAGCCAAGCGCCGGTACGCCCGTTCGGGGATTGTTTCGAACCAACGACACGAGGACCAGATCAGCCTCCGAACCTTGTGAAGCGTCGACAGTCCCACAAATGCGACCACTCTCGGCGAAACCCTTGAACCGCAGGATATCGCCCCCTTTCGCCTTGACCGCTTCAATCTGCCGCTCGATCCGATCCACCTGCGCCCGATAGGGCGCGAGAACGGCTAGCGATGGCGCATCCTGATCGCCAGTTTGCGGGAGTAGACGCAGTCGCTCCAGCAGATCAACGATGACCCTTGCCTCTGATCCATTGCTCCATCGAGGCCTTCCCGATTCGACCGGCGGAGCTTTCCCTGTCCGACTCACATAAGGCATGTCGATGAAAACGAGAGGCGACGTTGGGAATCCTTCGCCAAATGTAAACGGCAAGGGTTGCGAGGCCTCCTTCGTCCGGCGGTCCGAAGTCTTCAACCGTCCCTTATAGAAACAGAGCGAAATCAGCTCCGCGATCTGCGGGTCCATACGATGCTGGACCAGCAACTCGCTTGAGACTGACCGCCGCGTGCCAGCGACCACGCTTCTGCGCTTTTCATCTTCTTCGACAAGGACTCGGAACGGCTCAAATGCCCGCAACGCAGCGCGCGAGATTTGGGCGAGCGTATCGTCGTCCTCGGCGGCCTTGCGAAGCTCCTCAAGACCCGTTTCAAAGAACGTCGGGCCGACCATCTCATCCGAACTGGCCAACGCGTTCCGAAGCGCGGTCTGATCTGAGAGGATCGAGGTCATGCGCTCGGTATCGAACGGTGGAAGCTGATTGTGATCCCCGATAAACAGACGCCGTCCTGACAATGACAGTGGAGCAATCAGGTCGGGGCCGGTCGCTTTTGCGGCTTCCTCGATAATCACCCAGTCGAATTGGGCAGATTCGTCGATCAGCCGCTCAATGTCCGCCGATGCACTGGTTGAAAACACCAAGTTCGCCGATCCAAGAACCAGCGCGGTCAACGCGCGCATGCCTTCCGCATCCCGTGCATCGCGCCGTTGGACCGTACCGAACCCGTCTTGCGCAAAGGCCATCTCCAGATCTGCAATCCCCGATTGCACACTGAGCGGCGCTTCTGCGAAGCGATCTGAGGCGCGGACGCGTTTCAAATAGTCTTGAGCTGTGCGCCGGACGTCGGCCTCGGTGGATACGGCGTCTTCACGTCCCGGCGAGCGGACGATAATGACATCATTTGCGTTTCCTATGAGCGCGCGTCGCGTCGCCTTCAGGATATGGTCGAGGGCTTGATGGCTTTGCGTTGAGACAAGGACGCGAGCGGCGGGGTCGACCGATACCTTTCGGCGCAGCACCTCGCTGACAAGTTTCGTCTTACCGACACCTGGCGGGCCCACGACAAAATAGCTGGGCTCTAGCGTCCATAGGTCCTCAAGAGCGCTCCGCTTTGCGTCGTCCAGGTCCTCGTAGAACTCATCTTTGGCAAGAGGCATATCAGTGCGGCGACTGTTGCGCCTCGGATCGGAGAACAGCGTCACGAGATCGCGCTGCTCTGCGAGCGCGCGTGTAGTTCTGAGTCGCCGCCGGATCAGACTTTCCGTGCCGTGATCGCCGTAGCGCCGTAAGAACAGGCCGTCGTCTTCCGCGGGCAATTCGAACGCGGAGAATTCGTAGACGGTGCGTCCAGACTGATCT
>Ga0209906_100447_pt1 | contig 17085 bp, 15 predicted proteins | sample FECB24metaG_FD_188303 | JGI IMG/M metagenome (GOLD analysis project Ga0209906, IMG submission 188303) | Cyanobacterial communities from the Joint Genome Institute, California, USA from Joint Genome Institute, California, USA - FECB-24 metaG... ... | reverse complement strand
CGAACATCTTGCCGCCGATGCCGACGACGCCCGGATTGCCCGCCGCGGCGAAGGCATCGATCACCGCGCGGGACTGCTCGACCGCCTCGTCAGACGGCGTGAAGGCCGCGTTGATGATCGGCACCTGCGCCGGGTGGATCGCCATCTTGCCGGTGAAACCATCGCGTTCCGCTTCCTCGCATTCGGCGCGCAGCGCCTCCATGTTGCGGAAATCGACGAAGACCGTGTCGATGGCAGCCGCTTCCGTCGCGGTGGCGGCCAGCAGCGTCATCATCCGCGCGTGGCGGAAGACATCGGTATACCGGCCCGACGAATCACGGACTTCCCGCGCGCCAATGTCGGCGGACAGGTCTTCGGCGCCCCAGGTGAGGCCGGCAAGACGGGGCAAGGCCCGCCGCAGCGTCGGCGCCGCGAGCAGACCACGGGCCGTTTCGGTCATGATGGCGATCATGCGGATCGAGCCATCGGCCAGGCCGGCCTCCGCCTCATGGACCCGCAGCTTGACCGACAGGCGCTCAATGTCATCGCTTCCAACCGATTTCGGCAGGATGATTCCGTGCGGACGTGATGGAACGATCGCCGCCAGATCAACGTCGGTCATGCCTCCGTCCAGTTCGTTCACCCGCACATAGATCTGCGAATCGGCGCTCGCGCCGTTCTCGCGGACAAACGCCGCGGCGATGGCGCGCGCCGCCTGCTTTCGGTCGGCTGCGACGGAGTCTTCCAGGTCGACGATCAGCACGTCTGCCCCGGCAGACAGGCCTTTTTCCAGTTTCCGTTCGGAATCGCCTGGGACGAAGAGCAGCGACCGCATCGTCTAGCTCTGGCCTGGGTTGGCAGCGGGCCTGTGGGTAAACATGCCGGTTAACAAACATGGTGAACAGTTCATAAACCTTTTTCTCCTAGCGTCCGGTGGAAGCGAAGGGGTCGTTCCGCGTAGATGATTATCCAGCATTTCCTGAAGTGGGTCGATACCGCGAAAGTGTCCGAAAGGGCAGCTGCGGCAGGCGCGCTCGCCAGAGCCTATGCGTTTTCAGACCTTGCCTTCGACGATCGATGCGCGGCGGAGGCGGCGCTGACGCTGCTGCTTGACGATCCGTCCCCCAAAGTCAGGCTTGCCATGGCCGAGTCGCTGTCGCTCAGCCACCATGCGCCGGCGCAGATCATCGCGGCGCTTGCGTCCGATCAGCCCGAGATCGCGGCGATCGTTCTGCTGCGCTCGCCATTGCTTGACGATGCCGACCTGATCGACCGGGTGGCGGGCGGAAGCGCTGCCATCCAACGCCTGGTCGCCATGCGCCCACGTGTGTCGCTGGCGCTGTCGGCGGCGATCGCCGAAACAGGCGATTGCGCCGCTTGCACCGAACTGCTGCGCAACACCGGCGCGGAGATCGCGGCGCTCAGCCTGCGCCGCATCGCCGAGCGTCACGGCTGCGAGGCCGCGCTGCGCGAGACCATGCTGTCCGGCCGCTGGCTGCCCGCCGACGTCCATCATCTGCTGATGACCCGCCTTGGCGAAGCCCTGCAGGCCTCGCCGCTGATCCGCGCCCTGATCGGCGACGCCCGCGCCGAACGCGTCACCCGCGACGCCTGCGTCAGCGGCTCCATCAAGCTGATCGAGGCGACGCTGGCGGTAGAGTTCCCGGCGCTTGTCGAGCACCTTCGGCTGCGGGGAGAAATGACCTCCAGTTTCCTCGTGCGCGTCGTCGCGCATGGCAAGATCGACTTCTTCGGCGCGGCTCTGGTCGCTCTGTCGGGGCAAAAGGAAAGCCGCGTCCGGTCGCTGCTCGCCGATGGCCGCGACGTGGCGCTGGAAGCGCTGTTCCGTTCGGCGGGGCTCGCTGATGGCACGCATCGCGTCATCCTGCGCGCGATCCGGGTCTGGCGCGACGTGGCGACAGGTAAATGCGTCGCAGGCACGCAGGAAGTCAGCTGGCTGATGCTGCGCGCTCTGGACGGCGACCAGTCGGCCAGGGACGGCAAGCTCGCGACGCTCCTCTCATCGATCCACCTCCAGGCGCTCCGCGAAAACGCCCGCGGCCACGCGATGGCGATCCAGGCGGCCGCCTGAAAGACAGCATCGCCGCTATCGCCTAAATATCCAATTCCTCAGCGAATTCAGCGTTTTCCTGGATGAACTTGAATCGAAGCTCCGGCTTGGTGCCCATCAGGGCATCCACCGCCGCCTTGGTCACATCGACCGAGTCGATCACCTCAACCCGCAGCAGCGTGCGCTTCTTGCGGTCCATGGTGGTTTCCTTCAACTGCGCCGCCATCATCTCGCCGAGGCCCTTGAAGCGGCCGATCTCGATCTTGGCGCGACCGGTGAACTCGGTCTTGATCAGTTCGTCCTTGTGCGCGTCGTCGCGCGCATACATCACCTTGCCGCCCTGGCGGATCGAGTAGAGCGGGGGCACCGCGAGGAACAGGTGTCCGCCGCGGATCAGGTCGGGCATTTCCTGGTAGAAGAACGTGATCAGCAGCGACGCGATATGCGCCCCGTCGACATCGGCGTCGGTCATGATGATCACGCGGTCGTAGCGCAGATCGTCCTCGCGGTATTTCGACCGTGTCCCGCAGCCCAGCGCCTGGATCAGGTCCGAGATCAACTGGTTGGCAGTCAGCTTGTCGTGCCCGGCGCTGGCGACGTTGAGGATCTTGCCGCGCAGCGGCAGGATCGCCTGCGTCGCGCGGTCGCGCGCCTGCTTGGCCGAGCCGCCGGCGGAATCGCCCTCGACGATGAAGATTTCCGCGCCAGCCGCGGCGTTCTGGGTGCAGTCGGCGAGCTTGCCCGGCAGCCTGAGCTTGCGGACGGCCGATTTGCGCGAGACTTCCTTCTCCTGCCGCCGCTTCACCCGCTCGTCGGCGCGCGCGATCACCCATTCGAGCAGTTTTGAGGCTTCCTGCGGATTGTCGGCCAGCCAATGGTCGAACGGATCGCGCAATGCGTTCTCGACGATGCGCATGGCTTCCACGGTCGCCAGCCGGTCCTTGGTCTGGCCCACGAATTCCGGCTCGCGGATGAACACCGACAGCATGCCCGCAGCCGAGATCATCACGTCTTCCGAGGTGACGATCGCCGCACGCTTGTTGCCGGTCAGGTCGGCATAGGCGCGAAGGCCGCGCGTCAGCACGTTGCGGAAGCCGGCCTCGTGCGTGCCGCCTTCGGCCGTCGGGATCGTGTTGCAGTAGGAATTGATGAAACCGTCACCGCCGAACCAGGTCACCGCCCACTCGACCGAACCATGTCCGCTCTGCTTGTCGCTCTTGCCGGAGAAGACCTCGCGGGTGACCTGGAACTCGCCATCAAGCGAACCGAGCAGGTAGTCCTTCAAGCCGCCCGGGAAATGCAGCACCGCCCTGGCGGGCGTCTGGTCCTTCTCGCCGATCAGCGCCGGATCGCAGGACCAGCGAATTTCGACGCCCCCAAACAGATAGGCCTTCGACCGCGCCATCTTGTAGATGCGCGCCGGCTCGAACTTGAGCGTCTTGCCGAAGATCTCGGCGTCGGGATGGAAGCGCACCTTGGTGCCGCGCCGGTTATGCACCTCGCCCAGCATCTCCAGCCCGCCCTGCGGCACCCCGCGCGAGAAGCGCTGGCGGTAGAGTTGCCGCCCGCGTGCGACCTCGACCTCGAGATCGTCGGACAGCGCATTGACCACCGAAACGCCGACGCCGTGCAGGCCTCCCGACGTCTCGTAAACCTTTGAATCGAATTTTCCGCCGGCGTGCAGCACGGTCATGATGACTTCCAGCGCCGACTTGTCCTTGAACTTCGGATGCGGGTCTACCGGCATGCCACGGCCGTTGTCGGTCACGGACAGATAGCCCGCGGCGTCGAGTTCGATCTCGATGAAGGTCGCGTGGCCGGCGACCGCCTCGTCCATCGAGTTGTCGATGACTTCGGCAAACAGATGGTGCAGCGCTTTTTCGTCGGTGCCGCCGATATACATGCCCGGGCGCCGCCGCACCGGCTCCAACCCTTCCAGGACCTCGATCGAACTGGCGTCATAAGTCTCCGACGCATCCTTCGGCACGACGGCGCGCTTTGTGGCCGCCTGCAGAATCGGGTCGAGCGGGCGCGCCGGCTTCGGGGCCGGCGCCGGCGCCGCGCCAACAGTCGAAAAGAGATCGGGTCGTTCGTTCATGAAAGTCCTGGAAGCAGGCGTGCGAATCACCGTCAGGATGCCACAGAACTCCTACCCGATGCGACAGCGTTCGTGTTCCGTTCGGCGCTTTGGGACCTGAAGGTGCAACTACTCCGCCGCACCCAGATACGCCTCCATCGACGGGCAGGCGCAGACGAGATTTCGGTCTCCGGCGACATTGTCGATGCGCGCCACCGGCGGCCAATATTTCGACGCCGGGTCGGACCGCCCATCGGGAAACGCTGCCACCGTCCGGGAATATGGGTGCCCCCAGTCGTCGGCCATTGCGTCGGCTGCGGAGTGCGGCGCGTTGGCGAGCGGATTGTCGTCCTTCGGCCATTCGCCGGCGGCGATCCGGTCGGCTTCCTTTGCGATGGCGATCATCGCGTCGCAGAAGCGGTCGATCTCGCTCTTCGGTTCCGACTCGGTCGGTTCGACCATCAGCGTGCCGGCGACCGGCCAGGACATGGTCGGCGCATGAAAACCGTAGTCGATCAGGCGCTTGGCGACGTCCTCGACCGACACGCCGGCTCTGTCCTTCAGAACGCGCGTGTCGAGAATGCACTCGTGCGCGACGCGGCCGTTGCGGCCCTGGTAGAGCACCGGATAGTGCGCCTTCAGCCGTTCCGAGATGTAATTGGCGTTGAGGATGGCGCTCTCCGTCGCCTTCTTCAAGCCAGCGGCGCCCATCATGCGGATATACATCCAGACAATCGGCAGGATCGAGGCCGAGCCGAACGGCGCTGCGGCCACCGCATGGCGCGTCTTGTCCGCGACATGTCCCGGCAGGAACGGCGCAAGCTGCGACTTGACGCCGATCGGGCCGACGCCCGGCCCTCCGCCGCCATGCGGAATGCAGAACGTCTTGTGCAGGTTCATGTGGCAGACATCCGCGCCGAGGTCGCCCGGCCGCGCCAGGCCGACCAGTGCGTTCAGGTTCGCGCCGTCGAGATAGACCTGGCCGCCATGTGCGTGGATCATCGCGCAGATATCCTTGACACCCTCCTCGAACACGCCATGCGTCGACGGATAGGTGATCATCAGCGCGGCGAGCTCAGCTGCGTGCTGCTCGGCCTTGGCGTTGAGGTCGCCGACATCGATGTCGCCGGCGTCGGTGCACTTCACCACCACGACGCGCATGCCCGCCATAGCGGCGCTGGCCGGGTTGGTGCCATGCGCGGAGGAGGGGATCAGGCAGATGTCGCGATGCGCGTCGCCGCGGGATTCGTGGTAGCGGCGGATGGCGAGGAGCCCGGCATACTCGCCCTGGCTGCCCGCGTTGGGCTGCAGCGACACCGCGTTGAACCCGGTGATTTCGCCAAGCCAGCGCTCCAGGTCGTCGATCATCCGCAGATAGCCGCTCGCATGCTCGCGGGGGGCGAGCGGATGCAGGCCGGCGACATTCGACCAGCTCACCGGCATCATCTCGGCCGCGGCGTTCAGCTTCATCGTGCAGGAGCCGAGCGGGATCATCGCCCGGTCGAGCGCAAGATCCTTGTCGGCGAGGCGACGCAGGAAACGCATCATCTCAGTCTCGGAGCGGTTCTCATGGAACACCGGTTGGGAAAGGAAATTCCTGCCGCGACGGCTGGCGGGAAGCCGTAGCTGTTCGCCCACTGCCGCCTTGGCGCCAAAGACGGCGAGAAGCCTTTCGACATCCTCCGCCGTCGACGTCTCGTCAAACGATATGCAGATCCGGTCATTGTCGACCACCCTGACCAGCCTGCCGCCTTGCGCGGCCGAGGCCGCGAACGCTTTGGCGCGGGAGGGTGTGAGGACGGTCACCGTATCGAAGAATGGGCCTTCGGCAACGCCGAGTCCCGGCGTCGCCGATATGGCGGAAGCGAAGTCCGCGGCCAGCCTGTGAACCCAACCGGCAATCGCCTGCAGCCCCTCAGGTCCGTGCCAGATCGCATAGGATGCCGCCATGTTGGCGAGCAGCGCTTGCGCGGTGCAGATGTTCGATGTCGCCTTGTCGCGGCGGATGTGCTGCTCGCGGGTTTGCAGCGCCAGCCTGTATCCGGGCCGTCCCTTGACGTCGACCGACTGGCCGACCAGTCGTCCCGGCATCAGCCGGGTCAACGGCTCCGACACTGCGCAATAGGCAGCATGCGGCCCGCCGTAGCCCATCGGCACGCCGAAGCGCTGCATTGAGCCGACAGCGATGTCCGCGCCCCAGTTGGCGGGCGCATCCAGCAGCGTCAGCGCCAGCGGATCGGCGACGGCGATCACCAGTGCGCCACTGGCCTTGGCCGCTGCAATGGCTTTCGCATGGTCGCCATAGACGCCAAACGTGTCCGGCCACGGCACGATCAGCGCCGCGGTTTCCGGCCCGACCGGATCACAGCCAATCTCGAAGCCCAGCGGCTTCGCGCGCGTCTCTACCACGTCGAGCGTCTGCGGGTGCAGGGCGCCCGCTATGCTGATTTTGTGCCGCTTGTCGCGGTGGTGCCTGACCGCGATGCCGACGGCCTCGGCCACCGCCGTTGCCTCGTCCAGCAGCGAAGCCGACGCCACCGGCAGACCGGTCAATTCGGCGATCAAAGTCTGGAAGTGGAACAGGAGTTCCAGTCGCCCCTGGCTGATCTCCGCCTGATACGGCGTATAGGCCGTATACCAGGCCGGATTCTCGAACAGGTTCCGCTGGATGACCGGCGGCGTGAACGTGCCGTGGTACCCTTGGCCAATGAAGCTCTTGAGCACCCGGTTCTTCGCCATGATGCCGGAAAGCTCGGCCAGCGCCTCCGCTTCGCTGGCTGCCGCCGGCAGATCGAGCGGCCGCTCGAGCCGGATCGACTTCGGCACGGCCTGGCTGATCAGTGTCTCGACCGAGGTGACGCCGAGCGCCTTCAGCATCTCGCGTTCGTCGCGGGCGCGGGGACCGATGTGGCGGGAAACGAAGGCGTTCATGGCAGATCCTCAGGCAATCATCGCGAGATAGGCTTTGTCGTCCATCAGCCCGTCGAGCTGGGACCGATCGGAAAGCCGCATTTTCCAGAGCCAGCCATCGCCTTCGGCGCCGGAATTGACCAGCGCCGGGTCGCCGGCGATCGAGGCGTTCACATCGGTGATCTCGCCATCCACCGGCGCGTAGACGTCGGACGCCGCCTTGACCGATTCGACCACGACGGCGGGGTCGCCCTTCGAGACCGTTCGCCCGATCTCGGGCAGTTCGACGAAGACGAGGTCGCCCAGTTGTTCCTGCGCGTGGTTGGTGATGCCGACGGTGGCGATGTCGCCGTCGATGCGGATCCATTCGTGATCGGAAGTGAACCAGGTGGTCATGGATTTAGCCCTTGAAATAGCGGTGAGGAGCGAAGGGGAGAGGGTGAACGGTGATCAACAACCGGTTGCCGCGAACGTCTGCGAAGAGATTTTGGCCGGGCGCAGCGAGGGCGGATGGAACAAAGCCCATCGCAATTGGCCCGTCCACGGACGGGCCGAAACCGCCCGACGTGACCTGTCCGGCCGGATTTCCGGCCGCGTCGAACAAGGACGCCCCGCCGCGCACCGGCTGGCGGCCCTCGGGCTTCAGCCCGACGCGCTTTTGCCGAGGGCCCTGTCCGAGCAGATCCGTCAACGCCTCGGCGCCGATGAAGCTTCTAGTGGCGCGGACAGGCTTGGAAATCGCCCACATCAGTCCGGCGTCGACAGGGCTGGTGAAGGGCGTGATGTCCAGGCCATGCAGGCACAACCCGGCTTCGAGCCGCAGGCTGTCGCGGGCCGCGAGTCCGACCCACATCGCTTCGCCGCTCGCCAGCAACGCCTCGGCCAACTCGCGCGCATCTTCCGGCGGGACCGCAATCTCGATTCCGTCTTCACCTGTGTAGCCGGATCGGGTCATGAACCAGCCGGGCTTCGGCTCCTTCCCGTGCATGAACGTCAGGCCGGAGACATCCAGTCCGGCGCTGGAGGCGATGCCCGCCGCGGCAGGGCCCTGAAGTGCGAGGAAGACGCGATCGAGCGGTGTGACGTTCACATTGAAATCGACAGCCAGCGCCTTGAGATGCGCCTCGTCTTCAACCGCGTTGCCGGCATTTGCGACGATCATGAAGCGCGCCGGACCGAGCCGGGTCACGATCAGGTCGTCGATGATCCCGGCGTCCTCGGTGAGGAAGAAGGTGTATTTCGACTGGCCTATCTCCAGCGCTTCCGGATCGAGCGGGCACGCACGGGCGATGAGCCCGATCGACTGGGTTCCTTCGACGAGAAACAGTTTCATGTGGGAAATATCGAAAAGCCCAGCCTTGTCGCGCGTGTGAAGGTGCTCCTTCATCACACCGGGCGGATAGGTCAGCGGCATCGACCATCCGGCGAAGCCGCCGAACCGCGCCCCTGCGGCGATATGCATGTCCTCGAGGGGAAGATGTCTCAATTCACCGGGGTCGGCCATCAGGTCTCCAGAGTCGCGCGTTTCCCGCCGCTTTCGCGGCGCGTCTGCGCCCCTCTGTCTGAAGCCTGAGAGACTTGCGCGGCCGGAACTCTGTCAGCAGCGCTTACACCTTCGGCGCGGGGGCATACCCCGACTTTCCAGAGCGTCTTGACCGGTTGCGGTTCTTTTGCCTGAGAGATTTCGGGCGATTTCCCCTTCGGCGGCAGCTCTCGCTGCTCTCTCCCGCAAACCGGCGGAGCCTTGCGACTCCGGACAGATCGACGCTAGCCGATCGAAAACCGGCTGTCACCCCTACGATAGGTAATAATCCGAAAGCCGCCTACTCGCGCTCTTCAGCCAGGCGGCGCAGCTCCCGCTGCAGGCGCTCGATGATCTGGCCGGTGTCGGCATGCATGCGCTGGAGTTTCTCGAGTTGGGCAGCAATGGCCAGCATCGGATCCGGGCCGATATCGTCCGAAGGCGCGTCGCCCACGCCATGCAGCAGCCAGACGAGATTAACATCGAGAACGCGCTCGATCAGCGTCAGGTGCTCGACGCTTGGCTCCGAGCGGTCGCTCTCCCATTCCTGGATCGTCTTGGGTTTCACGCCGACGCGCCGCGCGACGTGCGCAATGCTGAGACCCTTTGATTCGCGGGTGCGCGACAGGCGACCGCCCAGCGTGTCCGCATCTGGCGGCTCGTTCCGCAAAGTCCTGATGACAGCCATGGTCCTGCTCCCGGCATCCCCACCGTTCCGATATGACCGGTTAGGCCCGCGCGATGATGGCCGTCAAGCGACGGTCATTGCGCCAGACGCGCCGCGTGCCATGCCAGATGGTCGTCCATGAAGGTCGAGATGAAGTAATAGGAGTGGTCGTAGCCCGGCTGCATGCGCAGCGTCAGCGGGATGCCGGCTGCCTTGCAGGCGTCCTCGAACAGCCACGGCCGCAAGCCGTCCTTTAGGAATCCGTCCGCCTCGCCCTGGTCGATGAGGAATTCCGGAAACCGTGCGCCGTCCTCGACCAGCGCGCAGGAATCGTATCGCCGCCAGGCGGCCTGATCGGACCCGAGATATTTCACGAACGCGTTCTTCGACCAGTCGGCGGTCGTCGGCGCCACGATCGGCGCGAAGGCCGAACAGCTCTTGAAGCGGTCCGGATGCTTCAGCGCGATCGTCAGCGCGCCATGGCCGCCCATCGAGTGGCCGAAGATCGACTGCCGCGACATGTCGGCCGGGAAATTGGCCGCGATCAGCGCCGGCAGTTCCTCGGTGACATAGGAATACATCCGGTAGTTGGCCGCGTAGGGCGCTTCGGTCGCATCGAGATAGAAGCCGGCGCCGCAGCCGAACTGCCAATTGTCCTTCTCGTCGGGCACGTTATCGCCGCGCGGGCTGGTGTCGGGGCAGACGACGATCAGCCCAAGCTCGGCCGCCATGCGCCGGTATTCGCCCTTGTCCATGACATTCTGGTGCGTGCAGGTCAGTCCCGACAGATACCAGACGACGGGGCAGGGGCGGTCAGTCGCCTGTGGCGGGACGAAGACGGCGAATGTCATGTCGCATCGGCAGCTCTCGGACGGGTGCGAATAGACGCCCTGGATGCCGCCATGGGAGTTGGCGGTGGAAATGGTCTTCATGCTTCTGGCCTGATCAGTTCAGTTTCAATTGAGAGGCTTTCCGCCAGCGCCGCCAGCCGCCGATCGGCCGTCGCCAGCGGCTCTCGCCGTTCCAGCGCGAGCGCGAGATAGAGGCAGTCGTAGATTGGGTGGTTGTGGGTGGTCGACAGCCGGACGGCCCTTGGCGTCAGGTCAGCATCGCTGACGAGTTCCCCGACGATCAGCGGGATCCGGTCGACCGCCGTGTAAACGTTGGTCTCCGAAATCCGTCCTGCCCTCAGGTATTTGAGTAAGGCATTGGCCGCCTCGGGCAGAAGAATCTGCGGCGCGATCAAGTCGTCACGGGTTATATAGGATGCAGCGGCGGCGCTGAACGGTGAGAGCACGTACCAATAGGTTGCAAGGTTCGCGTCAATGATCATCGTCGAAGTCCGGCATATATGGCCGGGCATCCCGCTCGTCCCTCGCCTCCTGCATGATCCGCAGCGCCGTCGCCAGATCGGCGGGCTTCGACATCGCGCGAATACGATCGGCTTCACGGAAGAGTTCGTCTCGTGACACCGCACCCTTTTCCGCAATCGCTTCGCGCGCAAGCTGTTCGGTCGACTTGCCTGCCGCCTTCGCGCGCGCCTTGAAGCGGTCCATGACGTCGTCGGGAATGTTGCGGATCACCATGCTGGCCATGACGAGACCTCCGTTGATATCGTCATGATATCACAATCGAGCCGCACTACAAACCACCGCTCACCGCCTTCAGCGCCCGACGCACCGCCTGATCGAGCCCGCCGAGAAAGGCGGAGCGGTCCTTCGCGGTGAAGCTGGCATTGTAGCCCTTGCTCTCGCCGGTCTCCCGCAGGTGCTGGCCGAGATTGCGCATCGCCACTGCCATGCCGATCGTGTCCGGCGTGAACGGCCGGCCGGTCGGTCCGAGCACGTGTACGCCGGCCGCCACCAAACGGGCGGCCAGCGGCACGTCGGCCGTGATCGCGATGTAGTTTGATCTGGCATTTTCGACGATCCAGTCGTCTGCGGCGTCGAATTTGCCGGAGACCACGACATTGCGGATCATCGGGTCGCGCGACGGGCGCAGCCCGCCGTTGGAGACGAAGGTCACGACCAGCCCATGCCGCTCGGCGACCTTCACCACCTCGTCCTTCACCGGGCAGGCGTCGGCGTCGACATAGATCTGCGGCTGGTTGTCCTCGCTCATTCCGGCAGGTGGCAGCGCACGAGGTCGACGCCCGGGCCCTCTGCCGCCGAAAGCGTCAGCCTGTCGGGCGAGGGCAGCGACAATTTCACCTGCCGCGCCTCGACCTCGCCCTCCACGACACATTCGGCGGCGACGGTCGCCGTCCCGTCCGCAAGCTGCGTCTCCGGCATGTTGCAGACGCTCTCGTAGCGCCGGATCGTGGTCGGGGTGATGACCGCGAACATTTCCAGCGGCTGCTGGTCGACCCTGCCGCACTCTTCGGCCTTGCCAACCCAGACACCGACATAGGCCGGCCCGACGCCCGCCGCACCTGCGCGGGCGGCGGCGCGGGTGTCCGCGCGCAGCGTGTCGGTCGGCGATAGCACCGCGGTTGGGTCTCCAACGGAAGCAGCGGTTCCGCCTTGTGCTTCCTTGATGCGCTGCTCGAGTGCTTCGGTCGCGCGCTTCAGGTCGTCCTGAGCTTGCGACACGATCTCGCCGATCGACGCGCCCAATTTGCCGGCCGCATCCCATGCCTCATCGATCGCAGGCTGGGCGTCCTTCAACGCCTGCTCGGCCGCCTTGCGCGCATCGTCGATGGCGGGCTGCACATCCTTCAGCGCCTGGTTCGCCGCGTCGCGCAGCTTGTCGATCCCTTCCTTGGCGGTCTCGACTGCGGGTTTCTCAGGTGGTGCAGGCGCCGGTTGCGTCGGAACCGGCTCGGCAGGTGCCTGCACCACCTTCTCGTCCTCGCAGGCGGACAGCGCCAGTGCCGACAGGACGGTCCCAGCCATCAGAAAGGTCTTCGAGATTTTCATGTCACTGCTCCGGTTGCTTCGGCGTCCGCCGAAACCCTCAGCGATGGAGAAAGGTTCCGCCTCAATAGATCACCACGCTGCGAATGCTCTCGCCGGCATGCATGAGGTCAAAACCCTTGTTGATCTCGTCCAGCTTCAGCCGGTGCGTGATCATCGGGTCGATCTGGATCTTGCCGTCCATATACCAGTCGACGATCTTCGGCACGTCGGTGCGGCCGCGCGCGCCGCCGAAGGCAGTGCCCATCCAGGTGCGGCCGGTGACGAGCTGGAACGGCCGGGTGGAAATCTCCTGGCCCGCGCCGGCCACGCCGATCACCACCGACTTGCCCCAGCCGCGGTGCGAGCATTCCAGCGCCTGGCGCATGACCTTGGTGTTGCCGGTGCAGTCGAACGTGTAGTCCGCCCCGCCGATCTGGTCGGCGCCGCGCTTGGTCAGGTTGACGATGTAGGGGACAATGTCCTCGCCGATCTCGGTCGGGTTGACGAAATGCGTCATGCCGAATTTCTCGCCCCATTCCTTGCGGGAATTGTTGATATCGACGCCGATGATCATGTCGGCCCCGGCGAGCTTCAGGCCCTGGATGACGTTCAGCCCGATGCCGCCGAGGCCGAACACCACCGCCGTCGAGCCGATCTCCACCTTGGCCGTGTTGATGACGGCGCCGACGCCCGTCGTCACGCCGCAGCCGATGTAGCAGATCGTGTCGAATGGCGCGGCGGGGTTGACCTTGGCCACCGCGATCTCGGGCAGCACGGTGAAGTTGGAGAAGGTCGAGCAGCCCATGTAGTGGTGGATCTTGTCCTTGCCGATCGAGAACCGGGAGGTGCCATCCGGCATCAGGCCCTGGCCTTGGGTCGAGCGGATCGCGGTGCAGAGATTGGTCTTGCGCGACAGGCAGGACGGGCAGGAGCGGCACTCCGGCGTGTAGAGCGGGATGACATGGTCGCCTTTCTTCACGCTGGTCACGCCCTTGCCGACATCGACCACAATGCCCGCGCCCTCGTGGCCGAGGATCGCCGGGAACAGGCCTTCGGGATCGGCGCCCGACAGGGTGAACTCGTCGGTGTGGCAGATGCCGGTCGCCTTGATCTCGACCAGCACCTCGCCCTCGCGCGGTCCTTCGAGATCGACCTCCATGATCTCGAGCGGCTTGCCTGCGGCAACGGCGACGGCGGCGCGGGTTTTCATCGGCGAATTCTCCCAGTGATTTGCGGCGCCAAACTTTCAGGTTTCGCCTGGCCGATCAACCCCGGCAGGGGCGCAGCGGAGCCCAATCGCGCGGTTTGGGCAGCCGGCTCAGCGCCTCGCACAGCCGGGTTGACACTCGGGCCGCTTGACCCGCGTGGCGAACCCCATAAAAGGAACGCCATACTCGGGGAAGGGCCTGCATGTTCACCAAGATCCTGATCGCCAATCGCGGCGAAATCGCCTGCCGCGTCATCAAGACCGCGCGCAAGATGGGGATCAAGACCGTTGCCGTCTACTCCGATGCGGACCGCGACGCGCTGCATGTCGAGATGGCTGACGAGGCGGTGCATATCGGGCCGTCGGCTGCGGCGCAGAGTTATCTCGTTCCCGAAAAGATCATCGCCGCCTGCAAGCAGACGGGCGCGCAGGCCGTCCATCCCGGCTACGGCTTCCTATCCGAGCGCGCCTCGTTCTGCGCGGCGCTGGAGAAGGACGGCATCATCTTCATCGGCCCGAAGCCCAAAGCCATCGAGGCGATGGGCGACAAGATCGAATCGAAGAAATTCGCCAACGCCGCCAAGGTCTCGACCGTGCCGGGTTGGCTCGGCGTCATCGAAGATGCCGAGCACGCTGTGCGGATCGCCACGGAAATCGGCTACCCGGTGATGCTGAAGGCGTCGGCCGGCGGCGGCGGCAAGGGCATGCGCATCGCCTGGTCGGACGCCGAGTGCCGCGAGGGCTTCCAGTCGTCGAAGAACGAAGCAAAGTCCTCCTTCGGCGACGACCGCATCTTCATCGAAAAATTCATCGTCGACCCGCGCCACATCGAGATCCAGGTGCTGGGCGACGGCCATGGCAATGTCATCTATCTCGGCGAGCGCGAATGCTCGATCCAGCGCCGCAACCAGAAGGTGGTGGAGGAAGCCCCGTCGCCGTTCCTCGACGAGGCGACGCGCAAGGCCATGGGCGAGCAATCGGTGGCGCTGGCCCAGGCCGTCGACTACCAGAGCGCCGGCACGGTCGAGTTCATCGTCGACAAGGACCGCAATTTCTATTTCCTCGAAATGAACACCCGCCTGCAGGTCGAGCATCCGGTGACCGAACTCGTCACCGGCATCGACCTGGTCGAGCAGATGATCCGCGTCGCCGCCGGCGAGAAGCTGGCGATCAAGCAGTCCGACGTGCAGATGGCTGGCTGGGCTGTGGAAAGCCGCCTCTATGCCGAGGATCCCTACCGCGCCTTCCTGCCGTCGATCGGCCGGCTGACCCGCTACCGCCCGCCGGCGGAAGGCACGTTCGGCGACATCACCATCCGCAACGACACCGGCGTGGTCGAGGGCGCGGAAATCTCGATGTTCTACGATCCGATGATCGCCAAGCTCTGCACCCATGCGCCCGACCGGCTGGAGGCGATCGACGCCATGTCGCAGGCGCTCGACGCCTTCGTCGTCGACGGCATCGAGCACAACATCCCGTTCCTGTCGGCGCTGATGCAGCACCCGCGCTGGCGCGAGGGGCGGCTGTCGACCGGCTTCATCGCGGAAGAATTCCCGGACGGTTTCGCGCCGATCGAACCAACTGCCGACGACCGCAAGACGCTGGCGGCGATCGGGCTGGCGGCGGAGCTGTTGCGCCGTGACCGGCTGGACCGGCTGGATGGCCGGCTCGGGCCGCATTCGGGCGCGGTGAAGCGCGACTGGGAGATCCGGGTCGGCGACGACTATGTGAAGGCGTCGGTGCTCGAAGGCATGATCTCGGTGCCGATGGAACTGGACCTGTCGCTCGATGGCGGCAAGCCGATGACGGTTATTTCGGAATGGCGGCCGGGCGAACCGGTGTGGAACGGCTCGATCGGCGGCCGCACGATCGCGGCGCAGATCAGGCCGGTGACCAATGGCTACCGCATTGCCTGGAAGGGCATGGCGGTGACAGCGAAGGCCATGCTGCCTCGCACGGCGGAACTGGAAAAGCTGATGCCGGTGAAACTGCCGCCGGACACGTCGAAGCTGCTGCTCTGCCCGATGCCGGGCATGGTCGTGTCCATCTCGGTCGTCGAAGGGCAGGAGGTGAAGGCCGGCGAGACGCTGGCGGTGGTCGAAGCCATGAAGATGGAAAACGTGCTGCGCGCCGAGCGAGACCTGACGGTCATGAAGATCAATGCGAAGCCCGGCGACAGTCTCGCCGTCGACGCGGTGATCATGGAATTCGCGTGAGCGGTTCACCGCGCGCCTACATCATCTGCGCCACCCCGCGCACTGGAAGCACGCTGCTCTGCCGCCTGCTGAAATCCACCGGCAGGGCGGGCGACCCGGACTCGTTCATCAGTCGCTTCATCCCTGAATGGGCGGAGGAGTGGGGCGTCCCACCGGCCGAGACGATGACGCCCGAAGCGTTCGCCGCCGCCTATTTCGAAGCGGCGATCCGCGCGGGCAGGGGCGGGACGGAGATTTTCGGCCTGCGATTGATGCGCGAGAATGTCGGCGACCTCGACGGCATGATCGACCTCGTCCATCCGGGCCTGCCACCGGGCCGCGCCCGCTTCGAGCGCGCCTTCGGGCCGCTCCTCTACATCCACCTGTCGCGCAGGGACAAGGTCGCGCAGGCGGTGTCGTTGGTGAAGGCCGAGCAGACCGGCCTCTGGCATGTCGCGCCGGACGGATCGGAACTCGAACGCCTCGCGCCGCCCGCCGAGCCGCAATACGATTTCGAGCGGCTGCACCGCGAAGTGCTGGAGCTGGAAGCGTTCGATGCCGAGTGGAACACATGGTTCGCGGCGCAGGGAATCGAGCCGCACCGAATCGTCTATGAGGACCTGTCGGCGGATCCGGCAGGCGAACTGGCGCGGCTGTGCGCGGCGCTCGGAATCGATGCGCCGCACAGTTTGGACGTGAAGCCTGCTGTCGCGAAACTCGCGGATGCAACGAGCCGCGAATGGGCGGAGCGGTATCTGCGGCAGGTCGCTTCGACGGCGTGAGTGTCGGGAGTGCCGGGGACAGTTTACTTTTTCGCGCGCAAGGGCGTTGCCGCGGAGAGTTTTGCGCGGGCGCGAAGAAAGTAAACTGTCCCCAGGGCCACGCTCAGGAACTGTCGCGGCGCTCGGCATCTGACATCGGGTCATGAAGCATCAGGAGCGCGCCGTTCGCAAAGCGGGCCAGGTTGGCGCATTGGTCAAGTGCAGTCTGCCATGCCCCGAAACCCTCGGAAAGGAGCGCGGCGAGCGCAGCGGCAAGCGCTCGAAACGCCTGCGCGAGTTGCATCGCGTCATCCGCGCTGTCACGGCCAGGCCCGGTCTCGATCGCCAAGGGCTGGCCTGCCAGATCTGCGTTTTGAGTCAGGGTCGCGACATAGTCGCGGGCGACGGCCAGGCCGGGATGAAGGAGCCAGAGGACGGACCAGCGCACGGCGCGACAGCGGCCGCTGGCTTGTTCCGCAAGATCGGCGAGCGCGAGCAGCAGCGCCACGATGCGCTTCAGTGTGTCCCGCTCCCTTCTTTCCTGCTCGTCCCGCCCCACCGCCTGTTCCCCGTGCCGTCAATTCGACAGCCCGATTGTGGGGGTGGATGGCGGAGGGGTGGACAGATCCGTGATGGAAGAATTGGAATGACGAATGGAAAGAGAGGGTTAGTTGAAGAGGGGGCGGGAATCGCACACTACACGACAGTGATTTGGTGAGAGGTCGAGAATCAGTTGGAATGAAGGATTCATCCCGGCAAGGAAGGATCCTGCAATGTCACTTCATCCCGACGCTCTCGC
>Ga0209906_100440_pt1 | contig 17452 bp, 17 predicted proteins | sample FECB24metaG_FD_188303 | JGI IMG/M metagenome (GOLD analysis project Ga0209906, IMG submission 188303) | Cyanobacterial communities from the Joint Genome Institute, California, USA from Joint Genome Institute, California, USA - FECB-24 metaG... ... | reverse complement strand
CTTCTGGTTGATCGCGACGCGGATAGCTTCCGGATGTCGCAGCGCCTCCTCATAGCCCTCGCCACGCCCGCGCAGCCAAAGGAGAAGGTCACGCACCGTCTTCACGTCCGCCGGAAGCTCGACCTCTTCGTCCGGAAGGCCGATTCGCTCGCGCACCCAGGCGAAATAGATCAGCTTCATTGCGCCGGCCTCACTCGTCGACGATGTGCTTCAGCCCGGCGCGGAAATAGTCGTAGCCGGTGTAGAGCGTCACGATCGCCGAAATCCACAGCAGGATGATACCGATTTCCGTGGTGTAGGGCAGGATCTTGTCGCCGGCCGGTCCGGCGAGAAGAAATCCGATCGCCACCATCTGGATCGTCGTCTTCCACTTCGCCAGTTGCGTCACCGGAAGGCTGACCTTTAGCTCCGCCAGGTATTCGCGCAGGCCCGAGACCAGGATTTCACGGCACAGGATGACGATCGCCGCCCACAGCGACCAACCGTGGATGGTCTCGACCGGGTCGGCCGCCAGCAGCATCAGGCAGATCGAGACAAGCAGCTTGTCGGCGATCGGATCGAGCATGCGGCCGATGTTCGACGTCTGCTTCCAGATGCGCGCGAGATAGCCGTCGAGATAATCGGTCAGGCTGGCGGCGATGAACAGGCCGAGCGCCGACCAGCGCGCGAAGTCGCTCGATTCGAGCCGGCCTTCGAGGAAAAAGCACAGCACGATGAGCGGGACCGCGAGGATGCGGCCATAAGTCAGCAGATTGGGAATGTTGTACGCTTTGCTCGCCATCGACCGATTTTCGCCCTCACTCTGATACCTTGATCAGATGCGTGGTGTTTGGGTCAACAACAAGGTGCAAACCCCGCCCAAATCAGCATTTTCGATTGCGCCACGGCGTTTTTGGCGCCGAGGCACGTCGAAACGGGCTCGCTCAGCCGTTGTCGTGGAAGTGGTCATAGATCTGCTTTGCGAGCGATTCGGACACGCCCTCGACGGATCGCAGGTCGGCCAGCGCTGCCCGGCTGACCGCCTTGGCGGTTCCGAAATGATGCAGCAGCGCGCGCTTGCGCGACGGGCCGATGCCGGCGATCTCGTCGAGCGGATTGCGCACCATCTCCTTCTTGCGGCGCGCCCGATGCGAGCCGATCGCGAATCGGTGCGCTTCGTCTCTCAGCCGCTGGATGAAATAGAGCACCGGATCGCGCGGCGGCAGCGTGAACGGATCGCGGCCGCGCGCGAAGAAGCGCTCGCGGCCAGCATCGCGGTCGACGCCCTTGGCGACGCCGACGGCGGTGACCTTGTCGGCAATGCGCAGTTCGTCGAGAATCTTCCGAACCGCCGACATCTGGCCCTGGCCGCCGTCGATCAGGATCAGGTCCGGCCATGCGGGCATGCCCTCGTCGTTCTCGATCTGGATATCCGGGGTTTCTGGCGCCTGCACTTCCGCGACCGGCGCTTCAGGCTCGCCCTGTTCCTTCAACAGCCGCGAGAAGCGCCGCTCCATTACCTCGCGCATCATCCCCATGTCGTCGCCCGGAGTGATGCCTTCGGAGCGGATGTTGAACTTGCGATACTGGTTCTTCGCAAAACCTTCCGGCCCCGCGACGATCATCGCGCCGACGGCGTTTGTGCCCATGATGTGCGAATTGTCGTAGACCTCGATGCGGCGCGGCGGGGAGGGCAGGCCGAACGTTTTCGCGATGCCGTCGAGCAGGATGCCTTGTGTCGAGGTCTCGGCCAGCCGCCGCCCGAGCGCCTCTCGCGCATTCTGCATTACATGGCCGACGAGATCCTTCTTCTCGCCGCGCACCGGCACCGAGATCGTCACCTTGTGGCCCGCGCGGGTGGCAAGCGCCGCCGCCAGCAGGTCCTGATCCTCCACCGCGTGTGACAGCAGCAGCAGGCGGGGGCAGGGCTTGTCATCATAGAACTGCGCCAGGAACGAGCCCAGCACCTCGGCCGCTTCGATGGAGGGATCCGCCTTCGGGAAATAGGCGCGGTTGCCCCAATTCTGGCCGGTGCGGAAGAAGAAGACTTCGATGCAGCTCTGTCCGCCCTCCTGGTGGATGGCGAAAACGTCGGCCTCCTCGACCGATTGCGGGTTGATGCCCTGGTGGCTTTGCACATGCGACAGCGCCGACAGGCGGTCGCGATAGACCGCTGCGTGCTCGAAATCGAGCGCTTCGGAGGCCTTCTGCATGGCGGTCGAAATCTCCGCCTTCACCTTCTGGCTGCGCCCGGACAGAAAATCCTTCGCCTCCGAGACCAGTTCGACATAGTCCGGCGCCGAGATTTCGCCGGTGCAAGGCGCCGAGCATCGCTTGATCTGGAAGAGCAGGCATGGGCGCGTCCGGCTCTCGAACATCGAGTCCGTGCAGCTGCGAAGCAGAAAGGCCCGCTGCAGCGCGTTGATGGTGCGCCCGACCGCGCCGGCGGACGCAAAAGGCCCGAAATAGTCGCCCTTCCGCGACCGCGCGCCGCGGTGCTTGAAAATGCCGGGCGCCAGCCCGTCACTGGTGATCAGGATGTAGGGAAACGACTTGTCGTCCCGCATCAACACATTGAAACGCGGCCGCAAGCGCTTGATCAGATTCGCTTCTAAGAGAAGCGCCTCGATCTCGGTGCGGGTGACGACGAACTCCATCGCGGTCGTCTCGCGCACCATCCGCCCGATACGGTTGGTGTGGAAACGCCCTTGCGCATAGTTCGTCACGCGCTTCTTCAGGCTGCGCGCCTTGCCGACATAGAGCACGTCGCCAGCGGCGTTCATCATCCGGTAGACGCCGGGCGAGTTGGGCAGCCGCTTGACCAGTTCCTGGATCAGCGCTTCGCCGGTCAGACCTTCCGTGTCGCCGCCGCCACGATCCCAGAACGCAGCAAGCTCAGGCCGCGAATCGGCTTCGGCGACGATCTCGAGTTCGTCGTTCCCCTCCTCATCGCCGGGCAGGAAGCCGGCCACGTCATCGGCGGCGTCAGCATCGTCTGGTTCGTTCGATCTCTTTCCGGGACTCATTCCCGAATGCCTGTCACATCCGGCGTTTGCCACGCAAGATGCTGTCCGCCATCAATGGCGATCATTTGTCCGGTTACTGACATTGCGTCGAACAGGTAGCGGATCGTCGCGCCGAACTCAGCCATGTCGGGCCCATGCTTCAGGAGCAGACCCGAAACCTGACGATCGAAGTCCGATTGTTGCTGCCGGAGATTAGGCAAAGTCGGGCCAGGGCCGATCGCGTTCACCCTGACTTTGGGAGCGAGCGCCTGCGCCATCGTGCGCGTTGCGTCCCACAAGGCGGATTTCGACAGCGTGTATGAAAAGAAGCGCGGATTGGGCCGCAGCACCCGCTGGTCGATGACGTTGACGACAAGGCCCTTCATGCCGTCGGGCAAGGCGGCGGCGAGTTGACGCGTCAGCATGACCGGGGCGTTGAGATGAACCGCGAAATGCGCATCCCAGGTGTCCCAGTGAAAACTGTCGATCTCGTCCGACTCGAACAGCGAGGCGCTGTTGACCAACAATCCGATCGGACCTAGCGCCGATTGCGCTTGCTCGATCAGCACTGCGACAGCGTCCCTGTCCGACAGATCGGCAATCACAACCGCAGCGCTTCCGCCTGTCGCAGCGATTTCGACGGCCAAGGCATCTGCCTCCGCGCGGGAACGATGGCAGTGGATCGCGACGGCAAAACCATGCGCCGCGAGGTCGCGCACGATGCCCGCTCCGATTCTGCGCGCGCCGCCGGTGACGAGCGCGGTCTTTGGCTGGATCGACATGGACACGATTTCCCCGAGACTTAACTTTCACGCAATATATGGGGCCGAAAGGCGGCTGACAGAGGCGGTGGCGGAGAAATGCTGACATCTCCTGCCGTTGCGACACGCAGTCGGACGACGCGGCGTCATTCGACCGTGACGATTGCGAATAGTTTAATAAAATCATCGATATAGAGCGCCGACCGGAATCGGCGCGTGTGGTCCGTTTCCGTCCGAAGCGCCAGCAATTCGTCCAGTGTTGCGGCAGGGCAACGCCTTTTTCCCGCCGCATCGCTGCCTGCCAATGACCTGATTGACGGTGCGTTGGCGCCGCATTTGCCGACCATTTTTCTCTTCAAGCCGAGCGGCGATCCATCTCCTCCCGAATGGGTCGATAGCGGTCGGTCAGTGTTTCAGAGTTCCTGAGGCTAAGGAGAGAAAAATGAAAGCCAATTTCAAATTCGGTCGCCCGCTTGCGGCGGCAACTGCGTTCCTCGCGATCGCCAGCGTCATGCCTTCCTATGGAGCGGACGCCGTCTTCGAACAGGCGCCCGAGCCGCAGCCGATGGAAGTCGTGCCGTCGGAATCGACGGGCTGGGCCGGTCCTTACGTCGGTGTGCAGGGTGGTTACACCTTCGGCCGCGCCGAAGGTCTGCCGGGTGTCGGCGATCATGACCACGAGGGTTGGAGCGGCGGCGCTTTTGCCGGTATCCAGGGCCAGAGCGGCAGCATCGTCTACGGTGTCGAAGGTGACGTCGGCTACAACGGCGCCAACGGCCGCAGCGCCACTGGCCTGCGCACCAAGTCCGGTGCGGAAGGCTCGCTCCGCGCTCGTCTCGGCTACGCGGTCAACGACCGCGTTCTGGTTTACGGAACGGGCGGCGGCGCGGCTGAAAGCCTGAAGGCGTCCGACGGCATCGGCGGCGACACCAAGACCATGCTCGGCTACACGGTCGGCGCGGGCGTCGACGCCAAGGTCACCGAGAAGGTCTTCGTTCGTGGCGAATACCGCTACACCGACTACGGTCGTGAAACCTTCGCCCTCGGCGGCGGTGCTCAGCGCATCGACTCCTCGACGAACAAGGTCCAGGTCGGTCTCGGCATCAAGTTCTGATCCGACGACCCAGTCATGAAAACGGCCGGAGAGGCGCTCTCCGGCCGTTTTCTTTGGTCGCTATTTCGGCAGCAGCTCGGCCAGTTCCGGGAACCTCTCGTCGAACTTCTTCGCCCAGCGGGTCAGTTTCGAGCGGCCCTTTTCCCATTTGCCGCCGAAGCGCAGCGTCATGTAGCCAAGGGTCGCCCGCAGCGCGATGTGGCCGGCATTGATCTTCGCCGGGAGTTTGGGCGTGTTGGCGACGAGATGGTCGAGAGCCCGCTCGGCCTTTGACCACTGCCGGTCGACCCAGGGCTGGTGGATCTTCTCTTCCGGCCGGAACCGCCGCTCATAGACATGGGCGAGCAGGCAATCGGCAATGCCGTCGGCCAGCGCTTCCAGCCGCTCCGCCTCGGTCCGCTTCGCCGGATTGCGCGGGAACAGCGCGTTCCCCGACTGGCGGTTCAGGTATTGAGTGATCGCACGGCTGTCGTAGATCGCCGGTCCATCGTCGGGAACAAGCACCGGAATCTTGCCAAGCGGGTTGTTCTTCAAGAGCAGGTCCGGGTCGGCATTCGTATCGACCACCACCGCATCGCAGGCAATGCCCGCATGGGCGGCTGCCATCCTGACCTTCGCACTGTACGGCGAGGCCGGCGAATAGAGAATCGTCGGCATGTTCGGTATTGCTCCAATGTTGCTGATTGAAATGTGGCGGGACGGTAATGCGGCGCGGCGGGATCGGAAAGGTCCAATTCGCCCGGCCGCACGAACCAGTCAGCTGCCGCGAACCGGCGGCATCACAGCTTTTGAAAGTTGGCAGTCCCGCCTGTCCACCTCTGGACAGGAACGGAACTCAAGCCGCTTGGTCATGCAGATTCGCACCTCCCGCAAAAAGCGGCGATCGCAGGACACCGCGATCCCATCCGGCTTCATGCCGCTGTTGGCGGTCACGAAGGCCTTTTCAACCGCATCGGGCGCGACGGTGCGATAGGTCTTCAGGCGTTCAAACTCGGCCGGAATCGCTACGCGCGTCCGAGCCGCCCGCACCACCTCGAAATAGTCCTCCTGCGACAGGCCGGCGCAGGAGCCGTGCTTGCGCCATTGATGTTTGATCAGGCCGGTGGAGGGCATGATCGGCAGCGTCCGCGAAATCACCTCGCGCGGCACGTCTGCCTGGTCGGCGGCGCAGCTTTCCGGAAAGCCGCGCTCGAATTGCGGCCACAGCCCGTGCACCACGAAGGCATAGGGCCTGCCGGATGCGCATTGCTGCCGGTTGGCGTCCTCGCCCTCGGCCTCGCAATAGCTGGGCGACCACGACAGCGACAGGACGTAGAAATCAAAGCCCTTGCCGCGCTCGCGCGAAGCCGGGCTTGGGGCGGCTGTCTCGTTGGCGGGCGCGGGGGTGGCGATCGAGGTATGCGGCTGCGCGCTGTCGGAGCCGTCGCAGGCCGCGACGGCGAGCAGCGACATGGCCGCCACGAGCCGCATCATCCATGTGGATGAAACGTAAATCCGACTACCTCAGGACGCGGCAGCGGCCGTTGTAGACATGCCAGCGGTCGAAGCCCGAGACGCAGAACTCGACATTGTCGCCGATCGACGCGAAGCCCATGCCTTCTTCGATGAGATACCAGATCGAGCGCGACGCGCCGTCGGAGAGGGCGACGGTTGCCCCGCAATAGCGGCGGCCGATCGGCCAATTCTCGGACGCGCCCAGGTAGCGGTGCTGGTGGATATCGTTGAAGGCGACGATGTCCACGTCGGGCAGGTTGGGAACATGTGTGACCTGGTGCCTGAAGCGATTCGTGATCTTGCCGAGGAATCGCTGCTCTGCGCAGACCCCCGGATTGTCGTAGTCTCGCACCATATCTGCGGCCTTGGCCGTGCCAACGCCCTGTGCCGCGAGGACCGCAAGCGCCGATAGAACCAATCCAACCCGCGTCATCTCACCGAACTCCAGCCTGACCATCAAAGCGGGACACTCTTGCAACTTGCTGTCCGCGTCAACCCGGTTGACAGGAAGCTGGGTCAACCCGGATCACCTTCGCCGGCCAGCCAGTTCACCGACCATGTCGCGCCCTTGTCCTCGGCCAGTACGTCCCGCAAGGCGGGCAGCAGAACGCGCAGTTCTTCTTCGATGACGAAGGGCGGGTTGACCAGAATCATGCCCGTCCCGTCGAGGCGCGGATAGTGCAAAGGCGCGCGGATCGTCAGGCTCACATCGAGAATGCGCGGAATCCCGGCGGATGCCAGGGCCCCGCGAAACGACCCCAGCTTGTCGAAATCCTTGATCGGATACCAGAAGGCGTAGATTCCGCCCGGCCAGCGATGGTGGGCGCGGTGCAGGCCGTCGACGATCCGCTCGAACTCGTTGTCGATCTCGAACGGCGGATCGACCAGAACCAGCCCGCGCTTCTCCTTTGGCGGCACTTGGGCCCCGAGCGCCAGCCAGCCGTCGAGCTCGATCACGCGGGTGGCGAAATCGCCGGCGAACCGGGTCCTCAGCGCAAAGGCCGCCTCGGGATGCAATTCGATCGCCGTCAGCCGGTCGCGGCCACGCAGCAATTCGCGGACGATCACCGGCGAGCCAGGATAGAACTTCACGCCCGGCCCAGGATTGAATGCCTCGACGCAGGCGAGATAAGGCGCGAGCAGGTCGCGCGCCGCGTCGGACAGTTGCGCTTCCACCAGCCGCCCGACGCCGGTGCGCCACTCGCCGGTCTTCTGCGCCCGCTCGGATGACAGGTCATAGAGCCCGCCGCCGGCATGCGTGTCGATGACCCGGAACGGCTTGTCCTTCCGTTTCAGGTATTCGACGATCCGCACGATCAGCGCATGCTTGACGACATCCGCGAAATTGCCGGCGTGATAGGCGTGGTCGTAGTTCATGGCCGGCGATCTGGCGCAAGGTTTCGGTTGCTGGCGCTCTACACCGGTCGCGCGAAAACCGCTAGGGAAGTGGAATGAACACGCACGCCACGATCGCCCCGACCGCAGCCGCGAAGACCAGCATCGCGCATTCGGTATGTCCGCACGACTGTCCATCGGCCTGCGCGCTGGATGTAGAGATCGTCGGCCCGAACCGCATCGGCCGCGTCCATGGCGCCAAGGACAACACCTACACGGCCGGCGTCATCTGCGCCAAGGTGGCCCGCTATGCCGACCGCATCCATCATCCCGACCGTCTGCTGAAGCCGCTGATCCGCACCGGCGCGAAGGGCGAGGGGCTCTGGAAAGAGGCGTCATGGGAATCGGCGCTCGATCTGGTGGCCGAAAAGTTCATTGAAGCGGAGGCGCGTTACGGCAGCGAGACTGTCTGGCCGTATTTCTACGCGGGAACGATGGGCCATGTGCAGCGCGACGGCATCGATCGGCTGCGCCACGCCAAGAAATATTCCGGCTTCTTCGACACCATCTGCACGAATCTTGCCTGGACCGGCTACACGATGGGCACCGGGCGGCTGGCGGGCGCCGATCCGCGCGAGATCGCCAAGTCGGACTGTGTCGTGATCTGGGGCACCAATGCGGTGGTCACGCAGGTCAATGTGATGACCCACGCGGTGAAGGCCCGCAAGGAGCGCGGCGCCAAGATCGTCGCCATCGACATCTACGAAAACGCAACCATCAAGCAGGCAGATCTCGGCCTCGTGCTGCGCCCTGGCACCGACGGGGCGCTCGCCTGCGCGGTGATGCACATCCTGTTCCGCGACAATCTCGCCGACCGCGCCTATCTCGCGAAATTTGCCGACGATCCGGGGGGGCTCGAAGCCCATCTCGCCACCCGCACGCCGGAATGGGCGGCGTCGATCACTGGCCTCAGCGTTGCCGAGATTGAGGAATTCGCGCGGCTTGTCGGAACCACCAAGCGGACCTTCTTCCGCCTCGGCTACGGCTTCGCCCGCCAGCGCAACGGCGCGGCCAACATGCATGCGGCACTGTCCGTCTCCGTGGTCAGCGGCTGCTGGCAGTATGAGGGCGGGGGCGCGTTCCATTCGAACACGGGCATCTTCAAGTTCGACAAGACGGTTCTTGAAGGGTTGAAGTTCATCGATCCCAAAATCCGCAACCTCGACCAGTCGCGCATCGGGCCGATCCTGATGGGCGAGCCAGACGCGCTGTTCGGCGGACCGCCCGTCACGGCGATGCTGATCCAGAACACCAATCCCGCCAATGTCGCCCCGGAGCAGCGCAGGGTGGTGGAGGGGTTTATGCGCGATGACCTCTTCACTTGCGTGCACGAGCAGTTCATGACCGACACGGCGAAGCTCGCCGACGTTGTGCTGCCGGCGACCATGTTCCTCGAGCATGACGACATCTACACCGGCGGCGGCAACCAGCACATCACGCTTGGCCCCAAGGCGATCGATCCGCCGGACGGCCCACGCACGAACCATTTCGTCATCGAAGAGCTCGCGAAGCGGCTGGGCGTGGCGCACATGCCGGGCTTCGGGATGACGGAGCGCGAGCACATCGACATCATCGTTGGCAAGCGTGGGCTGGGCGACTTCGCGTCGTTGAAGGAAGCGCGCTGGGCCGACGTCCAGCCCCCCTTCGAACAGGCCCACTATCTCGACGGCTTCGGTCACCGAGACGGCAAGTTCCGCTTCTCGCCGGACTGGACCACATACGCGGCCCCGAACAAGCCGCCGAAGAACATGGGCATCTTCGGTGAAACGGATCGTCTGCCGCGTTTTCCCGACCATGTCGAAATGATCGAGACAGCGGACGCCGGACATCCGTTCCGGCTGGCGACATCGCCTGCGCGCAATTTCCTCAACTCGACCTTCTCCGAGACGCCGGTCTCGCGCCAGAAGGAGGGCCGTCCCGAACTGCTGCTGCACCCGGATGACGCCGAGGCGCTGGGCGTTTTGGAAGGCGGTCGCGTCGAGGTCGGCAACATGCGCGGCGAAGTCGTGCTTCATGCAAAACTGTTCGATGGCGTGAAGCGCGGCGTCGTCATAGCGGAAGGCATCTGGCCGAACTCCGCCCATGAGCGCGGTGAGGGCATCAACGTGCTCACTGGCGCCGACGCCGGCGCGCCTTACGGCGGCGCGGCGTTCCACGACAACAAGGTGTGGGTCAGGGCGCTGTAGGCGGGCGACGCTTCCGGCGCGTGACGGGTCGGCCGGTTAAGCGACCTGCTTCTCTGCAGCCGCGCGAAGCACTTCTTCGCCCCACTGATTAAGGCTCTTGCCGGAAAGTTCGGCGGCGAGCGCGGCCTTCGAGTGAACAGCGGGGTCGACGCGCAGCATCAGATTGCCCGAATAAGGCTTCTGCGGATCCTTGCCGATCTTGGCGCAGGTCTCGATGTAATCATCGACGGCTTCGTGGAAGGCAGCCTTCAGATCTGCGACCGTATCGGCGTGAAAGCCGACGCCGTCGCGAATTCCCGCCAGCTTCCCGAAGAAAATCTCATCGTAGTCGTCATATTTGATCCGGGCTGTATAGCCCTTGTATGTCATCACGCTCATGGCTCAATTCCTAACCTGGTGAGAAAGCCTCGCGCAGCGCGCACCTGATAGCGCTTTGCTTCATTCTGCGGGTGCGGTCGATGAAAGGTTTCCACTTCGCCGCGCAGTTCAAATCTGACGCGAGACCCGTTTCCTTCAAGCACCCGGCAGCCGACGCCGATCAAAAGGCGCTCGATAGCGTTCCATTCGATTGATGCCGATGCGGGCTCACGAAAGATGGCGGCAAGTGTCTTCTTCAAACCGCTGTTCATAGCCGAACATAGTAGGTTAGTTGAGTTTTGCAATCATATACTGATTGCAGATATCACGGCGTGAACCGTGCCAGGCTTTCCATGTCCGGGTGCTGCGGCCTCGGCGCGGGCGCAGAGATCACTCGCCCCGAAGCCGGCTCGTCCGCGAAATCGGAGAACACGGCTCGGCCGGCCTCCATCGTGACCTTGCCTGCCGCCAGCATGGCCAGCGCCAGCGGGTAGAGGCGGTGTTCCGATGCGAGGACGCGTGCGCCCAGCATCTCGGCGTCGTCACTGATCAGCACCGGCACGGCCGATTGCGCGATGATCGGGCCGTCGTCCATCTGGGGCGTCACGAAATGCACCGTGCAGCCGTGGATGCGCACGCCGGCCTCGATCGCCCGCTCATGCGTGTTCAGCCCCTTGAACAGCGGCAGCAGGGCAGGGTGGATGTTGATCATGCGGCCTTGCCACTTGGTCACGAACCCGTCGGTCAGGAGCTTGAGATAGCCGGCGAGGCAGACGATGTCGGCCTTCGCTGCCGCGAGCGCGCGGTCGATCGCCGCGTCGTGGTCTTCGCGGGAGACGCCCTTCGACGGGATGACGGACGCATCAATGCCTTTGGCCGCGGCGATCGCCAGGCCCTTGGCGTCGGCGCGGTTCGAGATCACGCCGACGATTTCGGCCGGAAAGTCGGGCGACTTTGCCGCGTCAATCAGCGCCGCCATGTTCGAGCCGCGGCCGGAAATGAGAATGACGACGCGCTTGCGTGGACTCACAATGCGATCCTCCCCCGATAGATCACGCCTTCGTCGCGCCGGGGGACGATCCGGCCGATGGGCGTGACGGTTTCGCCCTGGCTCTGCAGCACGGCCGCCACCTGCGCCGCCTGGCCGGCAGCGACGACGATGATCATGCCGATGCCGCAATTGAAGGTGCGCATCATCTCGGTCGCCTCGACGCCGCCGGTCTTGGACAGCCACTCGAACACCGGCGGCACGTCGATGGCGCCGAGCTCCAGTTCGGCTGCCCAATCCTTTGGCAGCACGCGCGGAATGTTGTCGGGATAGCCGCCGCCGGTAATGTGCGCGAGGGCCTTGATGCCATGCGTGCCGCGAATGGCCGCCAGCAACGACTTGACGTAGATGCGCGTCGGTTCCAGCAACGCCTCGCCGAGGCTGCGTCCCGGTTCGAACGGGGCGGGCTTGTCCCAGCCGAGGCCCGACATCGCGACGATCCGCCGGACCAGCGAAAATCCGTTCGAATGCACGCCGGAGGAGGCGAGGCCGAGCAGCACGTCGCCTTCGGCGAAATCGTCGGTCGGCAGCAGCTGTCCGCGCTCGGCGGCGCCCAACGCGAAGCCGGCGAGGTCGTAATCGTCGCCGTGATACATGCCCGGCATTTCGGCCGTCTCGCCGCCGATCAGCGCGCATCCGGCCATCCGGCAGCCGGCCGCTATGCCCGAGACGATCGCCGCGCCCTGGTCGGGATCGAGTTTTCCGGTGGCGAAATAATCGAGGAAAAGCAGGGGCTCGGCGCCCTGCACGACGAGATCGTTGACGCACATGGCGACCAGATCGATGCCGATCGTGTCATGCTTGTTCGCTTCGATGGCGATTTTCAGCTTGGTGCCGACGCCGTCATTGGCTGCGACCAGGATCGGGTCGATGAAGCCCGCCGCGCGAAGGTCGAACAGCCCGCCGAAGCCGCCGATCTCGCCATCCGCGCCCGGCCGGCGCGTCGAGCGCACCAGCGGCTTGATCTTCTCGACCATGGCATTGCCGGCGTCGATGTCCACGCCCGCCTGGGCATAGGTGAGGCTGTTCTTGCCTTCGCTCATAGGTGGCTCCCGTATGCCGGTCCGAACCGGCTCTTCGCATGAAGACCGCGAGGCTGCAAGAAGTGCGGGCAGGGCGGGGGCTGGAGCTGGCCGAAACATGTGGGCAACGTCGCCGCCGCCGTTGGCTCCTTGCGGATGGCCGCCGCATTGGCCATTTATCTGGTGAGCCGGGAGGAGGCACACAGATTGACCATCCCGAACGTCATCACGATCATGCGGTTCCTGCTGGTCCCGGCGGTGATCTGGGCGCTGCTGTCGGGCGAGATGGCCTGGGCCTTCGCGCTCTTCCTGATCGCGGGCATATCCGACGGCGTCGACGGGTTTATCGCCCGCCATTTCAACCAGCAGTCAAAGCTCGGCGCTTATCTCGATCCGGTGGCTGACAAACTGCTGCTGGTCTGTGTCTTTGTCGTGCTCGGTCTGATGGGCGAACTGCCGCTTTGGCTCGTCGTATTGGCGGTATCGCGCGACGCGCTGATCATCGTGGCGGTCATGCTGTCGACGGTGATGGGTCATCCCGTGACGGTGAAGCCGCTGTTCGTCTCCAAGGCCAACACGGCCGTGCAGATTATCCTGGCGGCCGTCGCGCTGGCGGATCTTGCCTTCGTCCTCGACCTGGCGACTGTACGCGGCGTGCTCGTCCTCGTCTCTGGGCTCTTGACCGTGGCTTCGGCTGCGGCCTATCTCGTGGCTTGGCTCTCGCATATGGCAGGCTATGCCGAAACGAACAAATAAGACCGACGATTCGGTGTCATATGCGGCGTCTCCGTCGCAGATGCCGTCCGTAAGCGCGCATTTTTCGACCAACGCGGAAGTTGCGGAGGCGGCGCTTGCCACCAGTTTCCGCCGCCAGATCGTCTTCTGGATCGGCGCGTTCGTCGCGCTCATCTTTTTTCTCTACATGTTCAGCTCCATCCTGCTGCCGTTTGCGGCCGGCATGGTGCTGGCCTATTTCCTCGATCCGGTGGCCGACAGGCTGGAAGCGTGGTTCGGGTCCCGCCTGCTGGCCGCGATCGTCATCCTGCTGGCCTTCGTGATTACCGTTGTCGTGGCGTTGATCATCATTGTCCCGATCCTGGCGACACAGGCGGCCGAACTGATCGCGCGGATGCCTGATTATCTGTCGCGGCTCCAGGGCGTCATCACCAGCGTCGATCCGGAATGGCTGAAGCAGCGCTTCGGCGTCGATCCGACGAACCTGCGCGACGCGCTGAATTCGCTGGTCTCGCAAGGCGCTGGATTCCTGACAACCGTCTTCCAGTCGATCTGGAGCTCGGGCCTGGCCATCGTCAATGTCGCCGGCCTCGTCGTCGTGACGCCTGTCGTCGCCTTCTACATGCTGCTCGACTGGGACCGCATGATCGCCAAGATCGATAGCTGGGTCCCACGCGACAACGTCGCGACGATCCGGCAGATCGCCAGCGACATCAACGACTCGACCGCCGGCTTCGTGCGCGGGCAGGGCACGCTGTGCCTGATCCTCGGCATCATGTACGCGGTCGGACTGACCATTGCCGGCCTGAATTTCGGCCTGCTGATCGGCCTGTTCGCCGGCCTGATCAGCTTCATTCCTTATGTCGGCTCGCTGGTCGGCCTCGTTCTGGCCATCGGCGTTGCGCTGGTGCAATTCTGGCCGGACTGGATCATGGTCGGCGCTGTGGCCGCGATCTTCTTCCTCGGCCAGTTCATCGAGGGCAACATCCTCCAGCCAAAGCTGGTCGGCGAAAGTGTCGGCTTGCATCCGGTCTGGCTGATGTTCGCGCTGCTGGCCTTCGGCTCGTTGTTCGGCTTCGTCGGTCTGCTGATCGCCGTGCCGGCGGCGGCGGCGGTCGCAGTCCTGGTACGCTTCGTGCTGAACCGCTATCTGGCGTCGCCGCTCTACAATGGTCATCCGCCGGCCGACGCGCCGCAGGCGTGAGTCTCGGAAATCATGGCCGAGCCCGCCAAGCCAACGCAATTGCCGTTCGACCTCGCGCTGACGCCAGGCTACACGCGCGACGAACTGGTGGTGACGCCGGCCAATGCCGCGGCCGTCGCAATGATCGACCGCTGGCCGGACTGGCCGTCGACGGCCGTTCTGCTCGCGGGCCCGGCGGGTGCCGGAAAATCACACCTTGCCGCGATCTGGTCGGACAGGGCGCAAGCGCTGCGGGTCACGCCGGAAACGATCGGCGAAGACGTCGTCCTGGCGGCCACGGCGGGCCGGCCGCTTCTGATCGACAGCGTTGAGGGCAGTCTCGACGAAACGGGCCTGTTCCACGCCTGGAATGCGGCGCGTGAAGCCGGCGGCCACATCCTGCTGACGTCCCGCCGCTTCCCCGCGGCTTGGCGCGTCAAACTTCCGGACCTGGCCTCGCGGCTGAAGACGGCCACGATCGTCGAGATTTCAGAGCCGGACGATCTTCTGCTCATCGCCGTGCTGACAAAACTCTTTGCCGACCGCCAGGTGCAGGTTGAACCGCATGTCGTCGCCTTCATCGCCAATCGCATCGAGCGTTCGCTGGCGACCGCGATGCATATCGTGGACAGGCTGGATGCCGTGGCCCTGGCGCGCAAGACGCGGATATCGCGTGCGCTTGCCGCAGCGATCATCGGCGCCGCGGACCAGGGCCAGGGCGCGCTCGATTTCTGAGCGAACGGGCGGCGGCCGCGGGCCATACCATAATCCCTTACTCAGGTTCGACGGCCGGGACGTTCTCGACCGGCATTTCCGTCGGATCCGGATGGAATATGCCGCCGCCGGCGTTTTCGGGCGTCCCCTCCAAGTAGATGGCGGCGTTCGGATCGGGTGGCGCGTCTGGGTTGTAGCCATTGGGCAAGAGAGAATTGCCGCCCATCGGCATCGCTGACGCGCCGTTCGGGTCCTTGGCGGACAAGAGCAGCTGTGACGGCTTGCCGCTTTCGTAAACGATGACGAAGCCGTTCTGGGTCAGGACGGAATTGAGCACCTTGATGAGGTCGCCGCGGAAGCGGCCGCTGACCACGCCGTCGTCGACCACCGTGCCGACGACGCGAAATCCCAGTCGTTGCGCCAGCGCAGCGATCACTTGGGATCGCCCTTCATCCTCGAGCACGACGGTCAGCGCCTTGGCGTCACCGTCCATCTGCATGGCGGCGGAAGCTGGCGAGACCGGCAAGACGGCCACCGCCGCAATCAGCCATCGCGACAAGCATCGACTCCGGCCGGACAATCCGCATTTCATCGCTTCGATCCGCGTTGAATTTCCATGAGTACAGCTTCGACGGAACGATGTCAGCATCAAGGCTGCAGACCGCTGCCGGCTGCCAAGCCGCACGTCCATTGGCCCGCGAGCGGAACGTCTTCAATACACTTTGTGAAAAGACTGGTCGGAGTGGCAGGACTCGAACCTGCGACCCCCTGATCCCAAATCAGGTGCGCTACCAGGCTGCGCTACACTCCGGTCTTGGCGGGTGGCCTAGAAGATCACCGGTTTATGCGCAAGGGGCGAAGCCGATTTCTTTCGCGGAAAAGGCCGAATGATGGTCTCGGCCACCCCTTCTATCGCCGCCCATTCGCCTCAACGCGCCGCTTTGGGATCGTGGGGATCCGCCAACGCCGCATCCGGGCGGCTGATCGGCACGGAGGTCAATGATGTGCGCTTGGCCAGGCCTTTCGGTCCGTCGCGCTCCAACAGACGCCGAAACGTCGGATGCATGCCGCCATCGGCATAGGCATAGGTGGCGAACGCCGTTCCGCTGCTGGTCAGGGCTTCGATCGCCCGCTGGTCGGCGTCGCGCCGTACGGCGACCGCAGGATCTTCGGGCGCCACGCTGGCCGGGCAGGCAGCAAGCGGATCGGCGGGCTCGTTGCCGCCGAAGTCGGCGTCGAACACGTAGCGCCGGCCGCAATGGGCGACTCTGGGCTGCCGCCGCGCGATTTCGAAAATGTCGTATCCCTTCTTCAGGTCGGTCCAGAACGCGAAGTTGGGATCGTTGCGGTTCTTCGCCATGTTTTGCGCCGTCATCCTGAACGGGAACGCCTGGACCTGGAAGGAACCCTGCCCACCCTTCAGCGCCTCCCGCGCCACAGCGTAGATTTCCGCCACGCCCTCATCCGTCACCGCGTAGCAGCCGGAAGACGAGCATGCGCCATGCACCATCAGCGCCTCGCCGGTATAGCCGAGCGCCTCTTCGAGCCTGTTCGGATAGCCGAGATTGAACGATAGATAGAATTTCGACTGCGGATTAAGCATGTTGGCGGAGACATGATAGAAGCCTTCCGGAGCTTGCCTGTCGCCGATCCGGGTCTTTGGTCCGAGCTTTCCGGACCACCTGCACATGGGATAGGTCTTCAGTAGCGCGAAACGGCCGGTCCGGTCACGCTTCCACACCTCAAGCTCGCTTTCCTGCTTGAAAATCCGGATCAGGACCGGGTCGCGGGGCGACATCGCCTTTCGGCTCATCTCGCCGAGAAGGCTTGCGGGAATAGGCTGCACCGACTTGCTGTCGATATCCAGCGCCGACGAGACGCAACCGGCGGTCAGCGCCGCAACCATCAAGAGAACAAGGACCCGCAACAGCACTACACTATCCCGATGTTGAAAGATTCGCGCGGCCAGTTCACGCCCTGCCGTCCAAGCCAATATCATGCAGCATGATTAAGGCGAGGTTTCGATCCGGTGCTTTCTGACGTGATGAACTGGATGACAGAGCCCCGGTAAGCCTTCGGTCTATGGCTAAATGCGGATTGGGAATTGCTGGGCCCTATCCACGCGAGAGGCCGGCGACGCCCGCATCCGGCACACCAACGATGACCAGGGACAACAGCGCGGCACTTGACGGAATGCGCCCCTTGGGCGATGCAGCATCGTTCGAATGTCCGAGAGGTTTACATGTCCGCGCGCATCTACAGCCCCGCCAAGACCGCCATGCAGTCCGGCAAGGCGAAGACCGGCCACTGGGTGCTCGACTTCGATCCCGAGCAGCCGCGCAAGATCGACCCGCTGATGGGCTACACGAGCTCCGGCGACATGAAGAGCCAGATCAGGCTGACCTTCGAAACGAAGGAAGAAGCGGTCGCCTACGCCGAGAAGCACGGTATCGAATATC
>Ga0209906_100439_pt1 | contig 17499 bp, 18 predicted proteins | sample FECB24metaG_FD_188303 | JGI IMG/M metagenome (GOLD analysis project Ga0209906, IMG submission 188303) | Cyanobacterial communities from the Joint Genome Institute, California, USA from Joint Genome Institute, California, USA - FECB-24 metaG... ... | reverse complement strand
CCTTCAAGATCCCGATGATCTGCTCTTCAGAAAAACGGCTGCGCTTCATGTCCTGGTCCTCTCGAGGGGCCAGAACGAACTTCAATCCGGATTAGAGCGAGGGGGCAACGTCAGGAGGGACGTAGGAACGATGTTGGACTATCCGTCTGGCGCGGATCTGCCACCGATGTGCCCGAGACAATCGCAAGGCCGATCAATGTTGCCAACATATGTGATCCTCGCTCACTGACGGAAAGAGTTCACGCACGAGATGGTGCAATTATGACGTGAACGGCCTGCCGCACTTAGTGCTATGTTGTTGCGGTTGGCTTGACGCTCCCGCCAAATCCCACTATGGAACGCCGACTTTTCCAAGAGGCCGCCTGACACTGAATGCGCGCCGCCCGCTAATGGTGCGACCGTGTCGGTATGGCCCGATCGACGAACGAAGGTAAGAACAAATGTCCCGCGAGTGTGAACTGACCGGCAAGGCCGTCCTCTACGGCAACAATGTGAGCCACGCGAACAACAAGACGAAGCGCCGCTTCCTGCCGAATCTCGTGCGCGTCACGCTGATCTCGGAAGCGCTGAACCAGAACGTGCGCCTGCGCATTTCGGCCAATGCTCTGCGCACGGTCGAGCATCGCGGCGGCCTCGACGCCTTCCTGGTCAAGGCCGGCACCGACGATCTGTCGCAGCGCGCGCGCCTGCTCAAGAAGCAGATCACCAAGAAGCTCGCAGAGCAGGAAGCGGAAGCCGCCTGATCGGCTTCCTCCCGGCCGCCTGAGGGCGGTCTCCGGCGGGAAACCCGCCTCTGCTGGTGCCATCACCCAGGATAAAAAAATGGTTTCCGTATCGAAATACCTGCCCTTCGTGGCCGCGATGGCGATTGTCGTCGTCGCGTCGAATGTGCTCGTCCAGTTTCCGGTTCAGGGTCAGCTCGGCGCTCTGTCACTGGCCGACATCCTGACCTGGGGCGCGTTCACCTATCCGTTCGCCTTCCTAGTCACCGACCTCGCCAACCGTCGTCACGGCCCTGCCATGGCCCGCCGCGTCGTGTTCTGCGGCTTCGCGCTGGCCGTCGCCAGTTCGATCCTCTTCCCGCCATTGTTGTTCCAGTGGGGCCTGATCGAGTTCGAGACTGCTTCTGATCGGTTGGTGCGCATCGCGACCGCCTCGGGCCTTGCCTTTCTCCTCGCCCAGCTTCTCGACGTGACCGTGTTCAACTGGCTGCGCCGGCAATCGTGGTGGCGCGCGCCGATCATCGGCACGCTGGCCGGCTCGGTGGTCGATACGGCGGTGTTCTTCTCGGTCGCCTTCGCCGGGGCGTTCGCGTTCTCCGGCCCGGGCGATTCGTTCGCGCTGGAATCCGCGCCGCTGCTCGGCCTGCTGCCGACCGAGGCGCCGCGCTGGTTGTCCTGGGCGCTTGGCGACCTGACGGTGAAGCTGTTGATCGCGGTGGTCGCGCTGATTCCGTATCGGCTGCTCGCGGCACGCTGGAGCCAGCCGGCGGTCGCCTGACCCGTGGATAAAGGTTCGCTCGGGATATCTGGCGGTGAGGCGGCCCTTGGTCTGCAAAGGTCTTGAAACACAACGGGTTAATCCCGCCCATGGCTTTTCGCCACGAAAAATCCTTCCCCCTTTTTGTCCACGTCCCTGAAACCGCTTTCATAATGCCGTCCGAACGAACCGGAGGCTGTGATGGACTGGAATGGGACGAGGAAGGATAACAGGCGGGCGCTCAAGCGCATCGTCGCCGTGCTGTTCGCCCTCGCGTCGCTCGCCGATCGTGCCAGCACCAGACATGGCCTGCTGCGTGGCTGCGTTCTCTGGATCCTGCGTTCCGCCGAGACCATTGCGCGCGATTTCGTGATGGACATGGCACTGGATCAAGGCGCGTTGCCGCTGCCCGCCGTTCTGCTCATCCCCGCGTTGCACGGTGGCGACGCTCCCGCCGATGCGATGCGGCTCGCCGAAAGTTTCCGGGCCCTGGCGGTCCAGTTGGACCGGCTGGTGGACGGCAATCCCGGACGCAGCGAAATGGGCATCGCCAGAATACACATGTTGCTGGCGGCATCTGTCGTGGGCCGCCACCTGCCGGCTGGAACGAGGTCCGGGCGGAGGCAGCTTCGCCTCGCTCCTCAGTTCGCCGGCGAGCGCCGCGACAGCTCATGAACCTCCACCCAGGCGGTTCAATTTTTGGCTGGGCCGCCAGCCAGTCGACGAGGATTCTGCATCATGGGAGAGGGATCGTCGCCCGATAGAGCCCGGCCGGAATGGCTGGATCGTCGGCGTCGGTCACTAACAGTAGTTCGAGCCGCCCGGTCGCGGGGGTCGAGGCAATGCCTTCGACCTTTAGCGGCGTGGCGAACTCATGCTTGGCGAGAAGCTCGCCATACGCAGAGATGAGCGCCACGGCGCTGCCGACGCAGGCTCCGTCATTGTAGGAGTCACCAGTGTTCTCCGCCACGGCGGTGACCACCAGTCGCCCGTCCGGCAAGGCCGCGGCATCGGTGACCGTGAAGGGCACGTCCTGCGTCTCGCCCAGAGGCAGGGGAACTGTCTCGATCGCCGCAGCCAACGGGCTGCCGTCCATACAAGCTGCCAGAACCGCCCGTAGATCCACGCGGAGCATTGCATTGCCGGGATGGCTGCGGTTGCCGCGATTGAACAGCAGCAGGTCGCCGCCGGTCGCGACCGCGCCCTCGATGTTGAGTTCAGGCATAAGGCCATCAAGAAGGCTGTAGAGCGGCGACAGGTCGATCGGGCTAACATTTCCACCCACTTGCCCGTCCGAGCCCAGCTCGACGATCGCTCCCCGCCGCCGCAGCGCCGTCGATCCCGAGCCTAGCGCCAGCAGAGCGCCGTTGGGAAAGTGCGCGTCGGGTCGCAGCCACACCAGCGCCTCGAGATCGGGCTTCTTGCGTTTGCGGTTGATCTTGTCCGCTGGCAAGGCGCCGGAGAACAGCGCGATCCGCCGGCCGGGCGCCTGATCTTCAACGTCGAACACCGCAAGGTCGAGCGCGTCGTCGGCGATGACATACAGACGTGAACCGACACGCACCATACCGCTGGCGGCGCTGACGAAATCGGCAGCCCTGGGGGACGGCATAAGCGAAAGGTCGCGGACCCACAGCGGCTCGAGGCGATGTCCCTCGCCGGCGACCATTCACTCCTCCAGCAGCTTGAATTCCAGGTAGAGGTTGCGCTGCAGGATCGAGTGGTTGTCGTCGGACACGAGCGAGACGATCAGTGCGCCGTCGTCGCGCCGCCAGACGTCCAGCCCCTCCATATTGTCGATCTGGTAGCTCATATTGGCTTCCAGCAGCACCGGACCGTCTGCCAGCGCGCCCTTTCGGATCGATTCGCCGTAGATCCGGCGCAACCGCATCGCGACGCCGCGCGCCATCGAATAGGAGCGCTCCAGAAGCAGCAGGTCGCCGCTGGGCAGGAAAGCCCCATCGGTGATGTCGAACTCGCCGTTGCGCTTGACGGTGAAGAGCCCCTTGTCCGGGCCCTCGATGATCGCGGCAAAGATATTGCCGTTCGGGTCCAGGCTCTTCTCGGAGACCACGACGCGGCCGCCGGCGTGGATTCCGTTCGGGTGGGCGTGCGCGATGGTCTCCATGCCGCGATTCTGGCGAAGTTCGCTGGAAGGGATGACGAAGTCGAGGTTGCGCAGCGGCGGGCCCATGCCCTCCGGGTCGATCTTGTATTCGGAGACGCGGTGGCCGCGTTCGAAGCTGGCGGTCGCGATGTCGCCCGCGACGGCCAGCCCCTCCGCGTCGGTGTCCCATTTCTCGCGGGTGGCTGCGCCCGTATCGTCCACCATCTCCATCATGCGGAAGTCCGAGACGCCGGAGGGTTTCCCCTCCGCATCGTGCTCGACCTTGCCGAAGAACCAGAAGCCGGTGTCGGCGACGCCGATGAACTCAGCGCCGGGTCTGAGGAACCGGAAAGCCGACAGCGAGCCGAAATTGCGGCCGCGCGACGTCATCTCGATGCCGCCGACGAACTCCAGCGTGCCGAATTTTCGCTCTGACGAGCCGACGCGGAACTGGGTGATCGGACGGGCAACGATCTCCATCCGCTCCGACGGAGCGCCGGCCTCGATGGAGGCAGGAATGAAGGTAGCCGCGAGCCCCAGCAGCGTCAGGGCGCTGATACGCCCCAGGAGCGCACGGCCGCTCACGCCGCCCGGCCACGCCGACGCGGCATGCCCGGCGAGCGCCGCGTGTCGCGGACGGACTCTTCGGAGAAGAGCGAGGCCAGCTGCTCGGTCATCGCGCCCGCCAGTTCCTCGGCGTCGACGATCGTGACCGCACGGCGATAGTAGCGCGTCACGTCATGTCCGATGCCGATGGCCAGCAGCTCGACCGGCGACCGGCTTTCGATCAGGTCGATGACCGCGCGCAGATGCCGCTCGAGATAATTGCCTGGATTGACCGACAGCGTCGAATCGTCGACCGGCGCTCCGTCGGAAATCATCATCAGTATCTTGCGCTGCTCGGGCCGCGCCATCAGCCGGTTGTGCGCCCAGAGCAGCGCCTCGCCGTCGATGTTCTCCTTCAGCAGCCCTTCGCGCATCATCAGGCCAAGGTTGCGCCGCGACCGCCGCCAGGGCGCGTCGGCCGACTTGTAGATGATGTGGCGCAGGTCGTTCAGCCGGCCGGGGGCAGGGGGCTTGCCCTCCTTCAGCCATTTCTCGCGCGCCTGTCCGCCCTTCCACGCCTTGGTGGTGAAGCCGAGTATCTCGACCGACACGCCGCAGCGCTCCAGCGTGCGCGCCAGGATGTCGGCGCAGGTGGCCGCGACAGTGATCGGCCGGCCGCGCATCGAACCCGAATTGTCGAGCACCAGCGTCACAACCGTGTCGCGGAATTTTGTGTCGCGCTCCTGCTTGAACGACAGCGGCTGCATCGGGTCGATGACGACGCGCACGAGGCGGGCCGGATCGAGATAGCCTTCCTCCAGGTCGAAGTCCCACGAGCGGTTCTGCTGCGCCATCAGGCGGCGCTGCAGCCGGTTCGCCAGCCGGCCGACGACGCCCTGCAGATTGGCGAGCTGCTTGTCGAGGAATGCACGCAGGCGGTCCAGTTCCTCCTCGTCGCAGAGATCCTCCGCGCCGACTGTCTCGTCGAACTGGTGGGTGAAGATCTTGTAGTCGAAATCGGGCGCCAGATTGGTCAGCGACGGCTCAGGCCGCTTCGACTCGCCCGGCGTCTCGGCATCGGTCTCGTCATCCGACTGGTCCTCGGCCGTGGCATCGGCGGCATCCATCTCGCCGGCTTCCTGCTCCTCGCCGGACGAATCGGACTCTTCACTCTCTGACTGCTCGCCGCCGGAATCGTCCTCGCCGCCGTCCTCGCTCTGGTCCTCGCCCTCCGGCTGGTCGTCGTCGTTCTCGGCGTCGTCCTGCTGCTGGTCGTCGCCGAGTTCCTCGGCCATCTCCATCGAAACCAGCATGTCGCGCACGACGCGGGCGAAGGCGTTCTGGTCCTGCAATGCAGCTTCCAGCCCGCCAAAATCGGCGCCGGCCTTCTGCTCGATCCAGTCGCGCCACAGCGACACAACCTTCTCGCTGCTCTTCGGGATCGGACGGCCGGTCAGCTTCTCGCGCACGATCATCGCGATCGCGTCCTCGATCGGCGCATCGGCCTTGTCGGTTACGCCGGCGAGATTGGACTTCAGATAGCGATCTTCCAGCATCGAGGCCAGATTGTCGCCGACGCCGACCATGGCGCGCGAACCGATCGCCTCGACGCGGGCCTGTTCGACCGCGTCGAACACCGCGCGGGCCTGCTTGCCCTCGGGCGCCAGCTTCGAGTGGACGGTCGAGTCATGGCAGGCGCGGCGCAGCGCCATCGAGTCGCCGAGCCCGCGGGTGATCGCGATGTCGGCCCGGGTTGGCTTCTTGGATATTTCGGGCAGGCGGGCGCGATTGCCGGCCAGCGCCGGCTTGTCCTTGGCGAAGCTCACCTCGAGTTGAGGATCCCCCGAGATCGAGCGCATGCAGACCGAAATCGCCCGCTTGATGGCCTCGCCATCATTGCCGGCCTTGGGTTTGCTGCGCGTGTTGTCGCCGGGTCCGGCCATTTGCTTTCTGTCAGCCCAGAACCACGTTGATCGCGCTTTCCTTCAGTTCCTCACCGAAGGCGCGCTGATAGAATTCGGCCACGACCGAGCGCTCCAGTTCATCGCATTTGTTGAGGAAGGTCAGGCGGAAGGCCATGCCGATATTGCCGAAGATCTCGGCGTTCTCGGCCCAGGTGATCACCGTGCGCGGGCTCATCACGGTCGACAGATCGCCATTGATGAAGGCCGAGCGCGTCATGTCGGCGACGCGCACCATCTTGTTGACGGTGTCGCGGCCCTTGTCGGTGCGGAAATGCTTGGCCTTGGCCAGCACGATCGCGACCTCGTTGTCGTGCGGCAGATAGTTCAGCGTCGTGACAATCGACCAGCGGTCCATCTGCGCCTGGTTGATCTGCTGCGTGCCGTGATAGAGGCCGGTCGTGTCGCCGAGGCCGACCGTGTTGGCGGTGGCGAACAGGCGGAAGGCCGGGTGCGGGCGGATGACCCTGGACTGGTCGAGCAGAGTCAGGCGGCCGGAGGCTTCGAGCACGCGCTGGATGACGAACATCACGTCCGGGCGGCCGGCGTCGTATTCGTCGAACACCAGGGCGACATTGTGCTGGTAGGCCCAAGGCAGAATGCCGTCGCGGAACTCGGTGATCTGCATGCCGTCCTTGACCACGATCGCATCCTTGCCGACGAGATCGATGCGGCTGACATGGCTGTCGAGGTTGACGCGGACGCAGGGCCAGTTGAGGCGCGCCGCGACCTGCTCGATATGGGTCGACTTGCCGGTGCCGTGGTAGCCCGACACGATGACGCGTCGGTTGAAGGCGAAGCCGGCGAGAATCGCCAGTGTCGTCGCCTCGTCGAAAATGTAGTCCGGGTCGAGGTCCGGCACATGCTCGTCGGCCAACGAATAGGCGGGAACCACCATTTTCGAATCGAAGCCGAAAGTCTGTTTCACCGGCACCGTCGTGTCGGGAAGGTTGGCTATGTCGCGGTCGACCCTGTTCATCATGCCTCCAGCGCGCTGCGGCCCTTGGGCCGCGCCGCCACTTCGTTTGATTTTCGGGCTGTCTTTAAACCAAATCGCGACCGGGTGGAAACACCCCGACGCGGAAAGTTGCCCGGCTAGAATTCCGGACGTGCCGTCTCAGCAGAAACCAGACTGCCGCAGCAGCCGATACGCCTGGATGACGTCCCGAAAGCGATCCTCAGAACCGCGGTTGCCGCCATTGGCATCCGGATGGTGCTGCTTCACGAGTTGTTTATAGCGCGCCTTGATCGCTTCGCCAGTCGCATTCGCGGCTAGGCCAAGCGTTTCCAGCGCCTTGGCCTCCAGGGGCTTCGCCTTGCGCTCGCGCTCGGGCGTCGGCCGTGTCCCGCCGGCGCCGGTGCCGAACAGGTTGAACGGGTCGCGCATGCGGTTGTAGTAGCCGGCGCGTCCCGACCGCTTGGTCGCGAACTCCGGCGTCGAGCGGGCGCCGGCATTGATCCCGATCGTCCATGTCGGCCGGTGGCCGGTCAGCGCTTCCTTCTGGAACCTGGCGATGTCGTTGTCGCGCAGGCCGGAAAAGTAGTTGTAGCCCTTGTTGTATTCCCGCACGTGGTCGATGCAGAACTGGAAATACTCGCCTTCCTTCATCCGCCCGACCGGCGCCTTGTGGGTGCCCGCCTCGGCGCAGCCGTCCCACTGGCATATCGGCGCGCGGGCGTTCGCCTCGGCCTTGCGGTCGGGACGCACCTTGATCCGTTCGAAATATTTCGAATACGCGGTCATAGCCGGATTATGGGTTGTTCGCTGGAGGATACAAGAATTGACTTTCACGCGATGATGGACCTAACGCGTGAATCGCGGATGAACCGCATTGTCGGGCGACAGCGCCCATATGGTGAAGGACGCAGGAAATGTCCATGCAGCAGACGATCGAGGCGAAGCTCAACGCCGCGTTCTCGCCGGAACGTCTTGCGGTCCTGAACGAGAGCCATCTGCATGCCGGCCACCATCATTCCGGCTCCGATCACCATGGCGCGTTCGACGGAACCGGCGAGACGCATTTCCGGGTGCGCATCGTGTCGGCGGCCTTCGCGGCGATGAGCCGCATCGAGCGCCACCGCGCCGTCAACGCGCTCCTCGCCGAAGAGCTCGAAGGCAGCGTCCATGCGCTGGCGATCGAGCCGGCCGCGCCCGGTGAAAAGACGCGCTGGTGAGGCGCTGCAATTGTGACTGGACGATGCGGCGCCTCGCCTTGATCCCTCAGGTGCGCCGAAGCAGTCTTGCGTCGGTCGTAACAATGCTTAGAGCTTCAGCAAATCCTCGAAAGAAATAGGGTAAACGTTCGATTAAATCCGCGCCCGGAGGCTGGCGTTACGACCGTCGCGCGTGCTTAACTGCAAAAAATGCAATCACACAAACGGAGTTATGAGATGGCGGGAAAACATCGGAAATTGGGTCACTCGCTGGCGGCGGCCACGGTTCTCGCGGCATCGGTCGTTTCAAGCAATCCCGCGTCGGCCGGTTTCGATCCATTCATCGGCGAAATGATGCTGACGGGTTTCAATTTCTGCCCGAACGGCTATGCATTGGCCAACGGACAGCTTTTGGCAATCCAGCAGAACACGGCATTGTTCTCGCTGCTTGGCACCACCTATGGCGGCAATGGCCAGACGACGTTCGGGCTGCCGGATCTGCGCGGCCGCGCTCCCATCGGCCAGGGGCAGGGCTCAGGGCTTTCCGACTATGTTCTCGGGCAGCTCGGCGGGACGGAGTCGACAACCCTGACCACCCAGCAGATGCCGTCGCATCGTCACGGCGTGCAGGCGAGCAACGTTGTCGGCACATTTGGCGGTCCTGCCGGCCGGTATCTCGGCGCAAGCACGACAGAGGGTGCGAAGCCCTATTATGAGGGCACACCGAACAGGACCATGGCTGCGGACATGCTGACGACCGCTGGCAGCAGCCAGCCATTCTCCAATCTCGACCCTTATCTGACAATGAACTGGTGCATCGCGCTCCAAGGCGTCTTCCCGTCGCGCCCTTGAACCTGAAGAAGCAAAAGCGAGAGAAGACGATGTCAAGAATGCTGACGACGACAATCGGTTCGACCGCCTTGGCGGCGGCGATGGCAACGGGGCTTCTGTTCAGCGCCCCCGCAATGGCAGCGAGTGATCCCTATATCGGTGAAACGATGATCGTGCCCTACAATTTCTGCCCCAACGGGTGGTTGGAAGCGAACGGCGCGCTATTGTCGATTTCCGAATACGACGTGCTCTTTGCGCTGATTGGAACAACGTATGGTGGAGATGGCCAGACAACGTTCGGCCTGCCAGATCTGAGGGGTCGAGTGCCTATCCACAAAGGGCAAGGAACGGGTCTCTCGAACTATGTCATTGGTCAAATGTCGGGAGTGGAGAGCGTCACGTTGACGCTCGGCAACCTCCCCACACATAATCACACCGTTCAGGCCACCAATGTGGCTGCTGACAAGGGTGGACCCGCCGACAAGATACTGGGTGCGCGGGTGGGCATGCCCAAGCCTTATATCGACGGCACCCCCAACAGGGTGATGGCGGCTGACATGATAACTGCAACCGGCGGCAGCCAGCCGTTCGACAAGATGAGCCCGTATCTGGCCATGCGCCCGTGCATTTCCTTGTTTGGCATTTTCCCGTCCCAGAATTGACGGACCGGCTGCTGTCGGACTTCCGCTAGCTTGAGTCTTTGTGCCAGGCCGCTCCTTGCGAGCGGCCTGTTCGCTTTGGAGCAGCGGCCAGCGCCCCTGCAGGTTTGCCTGAATGCGGCGGCCGATGTAGACATCACCACCGGCCTTCACGCCTCCACAGACCGCAGGACCCGTTTGTGCTGATACGTTTCTCTTGCGTCGTTGACAAAGCACCTCACTTCGCGCGGGAGGCACTCAAGTGGCACCAGAGCCTGGTGCAGTTGGCGGGTGTTCCTACGGACGATATCCTGGTGCACCACACCCCCGATGTGAGTTCCGAGTCGCTGGACGCCTTTGCCCGGGCTGGCGTCAATACCGCGCTCATCGAGCCCGTATCCGCTGAGCGTCCGCACATGAACAAGGTCGCCCAGTGCGGCAGCGCGTTCCTTCGCGCCGCCGATCTTGCCGTGCTGTGCGATTGCGACACGGTATTCGTGTCCGATCCGCGCCCCTATCTCGTTGCCGGGCGGGTCGCCGCGGCAGTTGTCGACCGCGCCCATCCGCCAATCGAAATCTGGGACCGGATCTTGCCGCTCGCCGGCCTGTCCCGCCTGCTTCCAGACATACAGGTTGGATCGACTCCCGAACCAACGATCCACGAGAACCGAAATGGCGGCCTCTATGTCCTGCCTGGAAGCGTTCTCGCCGACCTGGAGCCGTGCTGGCGCAAATGGGGGGACTGGCTCGGCACACAACAGCAGGTGCTTGGAGATTTCGTCGGATTCGGCGACCAGATGGCGTTTGCGCTTGCCTGTATCGAACTGCGGATCGACCCGCTCCTGCTCGACAGACGATTGAATTTCTCGACGCAGCTTGGCCGCAGGACGGTCGTCGACGCTGCGCCGGTCATGCTGCACTACCATCGGAACGTGGACGGGGCGGGAAACCTGACCCATGTCGGCACGCCGACGGTCGACGCGGCAATCGACTACGTCAACGACCGGCTGGCGCGACCGGCGCTGGTGCGGCCGCGGCAAAAACTACTCCTCCATGTCGGACTGCCCAAGACCGCCACCAGCGCCATGCAAATGTGGTGCAATACCAACGCACTGCAGCTCAAGGAGCAAGGGATTGTCTATCCCGAGCCGAGCGCTGAGACGTCCATGCCGAAGCACCAGTTCATGGTCACGGACATCATGCGAAACGAGTTTTCGGCGACACGCAAGGCGCTGGCCCAAGGCAGTGGCGGACGCCAGGTCGTCATGACCTCCGAAGGTCTGACCAATCACCTCTATGATTTTCGGCCCGCTGCGCTGGCGCAGTTCCGGGAAATTCTGCGCGACCATGCGGTGACGGTGTTCATCGTGGTCAGGGACAGGGAGCGATGGGCGAGATCATACTACAAGCAGTGCGCCCTAAACCCAGAGGTTCCACCCTACGACTACGCCAGCAGCAAAAGCCTCGCCGAGTTTTCATCGACGCACCGGGTCCAGCGTTTGCTGAACCATGAGAATCTGGCCGAGGACAGTCGCGCCGCATTCGGTGCGGATGATGTTGTTGTGGCGAATTACGAAGACGACTGGAAAGATGAGTTCCTGCACCGCATCGGCTATGTCGGCGGCGCGAATGTTGCGTTTCCGGACGTCAACACGAGCCCACCCGACTGGCTCGTGGATGTCGTGGTCAAGCTCAACGGGCTGCAACTGGGGGCCAACGCCAGAGCCGCCTATCTTGGCGCGATTCATCGCTATTTCGATTCAGGTCATGTCGGACTGGCGAACTATGCCGTGAGGGCTGAAACAGGAAACCTGTGGGGTCTCATGGATCCCGACATCGTAGCCCGCCTCCTTCCAGAGGATGCCCGCTGGGCCGGCTTCGATGTATTCGTCCGGAAACTGGCCCGGGGCTAGAGCCGTCGTGACCCTACGGGATCGGGCGGTATGTGTTGCGATCGATGTTCAGAACAAACGACTGCTTCGCCACGAGCAACACCGTGCCATCCGGCAGCAGGCCCAGTTGCGCGAGGCCGTTCGCGGCTTTGGCTATCTCGGGCGGTACGGACAGGGGTTTGAACTCCCGGTTGGCTGAGTCGTAGATTTCCATCTGAAGTCCAGCGCCATTGCTCGCGATCACGCACCGTCCGTCCGGCATGGCCAGGGCCTTGGTTCCGGACGTGTGCTCGAAACTGGTCAGCGCAGCCAGCTTTGTCGCCGAGTTCGTCGCCGGCGAGAAGATCTCGGCCGACCGGCTCAGGCGAGAGCCCCCCTCCGCGCCGCGACCGGTGCCTCCGACGATGAGAAGATCGCCATCCTTCAGCGTGCATATGGTTCCGCCAGCCTTGCGAAGGGCCAGATGGCCGGCGGCCGACCACTTTCCGGTTGCCACATCGAACCGCTCGATCCGGTCCGTCGCACCCGAAACCGCGCCTGCGGTTTCTCCGCCAATTGCGATGACATCGCCGGACGGCAGTTTGTGCATCAGGAAAGCGGCGCGCCCGACGCCCATGTTGCCCACCCGCTTGAACTGATTGGTCTTTGGGTCGAGCAACTCGGATTCGTTGGAGTAACGGCCGGTGCAGCTGTCGATTCCGCCGGCGAACAGGACGCTGCCGTCGTCCAGCAGCATCTCGGCATGGTTCTTCAGTCCGGCCACCCGTCCGCCTTCGCCCGTCGCGGCCGGCGAGATCAAGATCGTCGGCTCCGAGGCAGATCCGGCTGCGCAACCGGCTATGCTGGCGCTTGCGCCCGCCGCTGGCCCGGTGACGATGTCGGCCTGTGCCGGACTCTCGCCCGGAGGACGGCGGCCGAAGATTTTCAGTCCGACAAGCCGGGGGACGTCATGCACGGTGTCGTATGCGGCGATGTAGCTGGTCTGCGCCAGCAGCGCACTCGCGAGCTGGTCCATCGAACCGTCCAACTGGCCGGAGATCGCCTCCAGGGCCGTAGCCCTGTCATGCCATTCCAGACCCACGCCGGCATTGGAGAACAGGATGTCAAACACCTGGAAACGCGGGGTCTGGCTGAAGGCGAGATGGAAACCGGTTCCGTCAAAACTCAGCGACGGAGCCGCGACCGCAGCCGCAGCCGCGCCCGGCGCGCCTGCGGCAGCGGGTGGAGTTGCGGTCTCCGAGGTCCCGCCCGGCTGAGGCGCTTGCGCTCCGGCGGGCGAGACACCGGCCAGAACTGCGAGGAGGAGGAGAAGGAGAGGTTTGATCATAGCCTTTAATAGCCGATCTTCGAGACGGAATCAGGCGTTTTCGCGTCGAAATTCTTGGGGTCGGCAGACCCGCCCGCCATCCTGACGCCGCACAACGACGCGACCAATTCCACAGGCTATGCAGCCAGCCATACTTCGCCGCAACGAGCCGCCCCAAATCGTCTTGGTCTGGCCAGTGTTTCGCAGCGAAAACTCACTGCGCCACCCGTCATTGCTGAAGTGGAGTGAACCGTAGCGCCGCCAGGCCTCGCAGGCGGGGTTCATCCCTTGTCTTTCACATATGCTCCAGGTTGTCGTCCGCCCTCGCTGCTTTCGCATCTTTTGAATGGTCTGCGATCGCCGGCCCCGCTCCTGACACCTTTTCAGTGGCGGGACTGGGTGTCGGATGCTGCGGAGGGTTCACGCCATCCGAATGGCGTGTCTTATCATTCACGTCATCGACCGATTCTGAAAGACCCATTCCGTTCGCCGGTTTCTTGTTCTCGGCAGCAGATTGGGAAAATTCGTCAGACGTGTCTCCATCGGCCCGGGCCGGAAATTTCCGGGAACCGGTTTCGCGGTTGTTGGATTTGGTCATCGAGGTTCCTCCTTGTGCAAGGACAGAACCGCAGAGGCGCGAACAAGTTCCGGGGTCAGGATTAGGTCAGGCGAACTGCGGCCGCCGGGTGTCGGCGACGTCGGAACTCGCCCGTAACGCCAGGAACACAGGTGGCACGTCAGGTGTCAGAAGGATTGCGGCCGCCGTCAGGGCTCGGATCCTATTGCGCGGAGGTGGAGCGCAGCAGCGTTTCGCGCGCCGACGCAAGGTGCGCCCGACAGGCAAGCTCCACCTTCGCGACGTCGCGGGTCATCAGCGCGTCAATATAGGCAAGGTGCTCACGGACGGCGACCTCGTTTCGGTGGCGTTCGTCGTGCTTGTTCCACTGATAGTGGTAGTGGAAGATCAGGGTGATGATGTCATGGAAACTGTCGATGAAACGGTTTGGCGCGGCCGAACTGATCTCGCGGTGAAACCGGCTGTCGAGGTCGGAGAAGTCATGGTAGCGCCCGTCGATCTCGTCGAGAAGGTCCAGATGTTCGCGCCGCAGCGCCTCGATCTGTGTCCAGTGCGGCGACTCATCCGGCATCGCCGCCAGCGCCCGGGCTGACCGCAGCTCGAACATCTCCCGAATCTCGAATAGCTCCAGCGCGAAGCTCGTGGTGAACCCCTTGAAGACCCAGCCTGCGTTGGGGCGCTTCTCGATCAGTCCGAAGCGCTGGAAGCGGTTCAGGAATTCTCGGATGCCGGTGGTGGCCACGCCGAATCTGCGTGCGAGGTCGAGTTCGTTGATGGCCGTTCCGGGTCGCGCATTGTCGCGCAGCATCCATTCCATGAAACGCTCCTCCACCTGCGTGGCCATGGGTACCGTCTCGGAAGATGGGTATCGTCGGATGGCGTTGACGGGCGGATTGACGCTGCGATGCCGTCCGCCGCCCGCTACCATGCCTTCAACGGCCAGCGTGGCGATGACTTTGCGCACCGTGGTGCGGCTCACGCCCAATTGCGCGCTCAGCGTATTCTCTGACGGAAGTTGCCCGCCCTCCGGCAGCCGCGAGACCAGGTCGAGCGCATCGTTGAAAGCGCGCTTGAATACGCTGTCGGTTTTCAAGTTTATCCTTCCCAATACCCAATGACTTTTAATCGATAAAAAACAATTTGACGACCCTTTTGAAGTGGGTTTTTCTCTATAAGAAACATTTCTCTGGGAGGATGCCGGGTTGACTGAGGCAACCAAGCAGCCGGACTTCGCGTCCGGCGCTGATGCGGAAGCGCGCGCCGCGAACGGCGCCGGCGCATCTTCGCTCGGTCTGCGGCTGCTCAATATCGGCCCGTTGCTCATCCTCCTCCTGCTGGTCGTGGGCATCAGCCTCCTGACGCCGAACTTCCTGACGACCGGCAACATCGGCAACATCGCAGCCCAGACCGCCGTCATCGCCATCGTCGCGATCGGCCAGCACCTCGTGATCCTGACGCGCGGCATCGACCTGTCGGTCGGCGCGAACCTCGCGCTCGCTACTGTCGTCGGCGGACTGGTCTATCGCTGGGTGGACTCGTCGACGCTGGTCATCCTGGCCATGCTGGCGAGCGGCGCGCTCGTCGGTTTCGTCAATGGCGCGGTCTATGTGTTCGGCCGGCTGCCGCACCCTTTCATCATCACCCTGGCGACGCTCAGCATCTGCAAGGGGCTCGCGCTCGAACTCGCGGTCAACCACACGACCATGCGCGGCATGCCCGACGCGGTGATGGTCCTCGGCGAGACTTCCCCGCCGGGCATTCCCAACTCGTTCTTTGTTGTCCTCGGCGTCGCTCTGATCGCCCTTGTGATGACGAAGTCGATGGTCTGGGGCCGCTGGACCTATGCCGTGGGAGGCAATCCCAAGGCGGCGGTGGAGATGGGGATCCCGGTCAACTGGGTGCTTGTCGGTACCTACGTCATCGCGGGCCTCTGCGCAGGCATCGGCGCAGTCGTGCTTACCGGCCGCACCGGCGCCGGCTCTCCGCTCTATGGCAACCTGCTCGAACTCGACACCATCGCCGCCGTCATCATCGGCGGGGCCAGCTTCCTCGGCGGCCGTGGACATCTCGGCCATGCGCTCGTCGGCGCGGTCATGATCGGCGTCATCCGCAATGCGCTCAACCTGCTCAATGTCGACGTGTTCTACCAGATGATCGCCATCGGGCTGATCATCGTGCTGGCGGTCGAGGCCGACGTGCTGCGCAACCATCTGGAGGCCAGAGCGCGCGCCAACCAGGCAAGGGCCTCCCAATGAGCGCGCCCGTCCTGGCAGTGCGCGGGGCGCACAAGCGCTTCGGCGCGGTGCACGCGCTGAAAGGCGTCAGCCTGGAAGCGCGTCGCGGCGAGGTTCTGGCGCTGCTCGGCGACAATGGCGCGGGCAAGTCGACACTGGTGCGCTGCATCAGCGGCGTGCACGCCCTCGACGAGGGCGACATCCTGCTCGACGGCGAAGCGACCGCGATCGGCACGCCTTCGCTCGCCCGCCAGGCCGGGATCGAGACGGTCTACCAGGACCTCGCACTGTTCGACAACCTCACGCCCGCGCAGAACTTCTACTGCGGGCGTGAGCTCAGTTGGCCGTCCTGGCTACCGCGCGGACTGCGCTTTCTGAGCGCCAGGGCGATCCACCGCGAGGCGGCAGCGGTGATCGACCGTCTCAAGGTCCGGCTGCCAAGGTTTGACGCCCCGGTGGCGCTGATGTCGGGCGGCCAGCGACAGGCGATCGCCGTGGCGCGGGCTTCGGTCTTTGCCCGCAAGGTGGTGATCCTCGACGAGCCAACGGCCGCTCTCGGCGTGCGCGAGTCGCGCAAGGTGCTCGATCTCGTCCGGCAGCTTCGCGACGAGGGCAACGCGGTGATCCTGATCACCCACAACATGGAACAGGTCATCGAGCTGGCCGACCGCGCCGTGGTGCTGCGGCAGGGCCGCAAGGTCGGCGAACTCAAGCCCGAGCGGGGGAACCGGCAGGAGATGGTGTCGCTCATCGTCGGTGCGGATGCCTGAACGAATTCTCCGGCCGCGAGCGGCCGGCGATGTGAAGGCCGCTCAAGGGGAGCGGTCCACGACAGAGGGAGGAGCACTATGAAGTTCCGGACATTGCTGGCAGGAGCGGCCATCGCCTTGGGCATGGCCGTGCCAGCCTCATCGGCGGACGCGGTCAAGATCGGCTTTATCACCAAGTTCCCGGTGCCATTCTTCGCCACGATGGAAAACGCGGCCAAGGACTACGCGGCCGCCAACCCGGGTGTCGAGATCGTTTTTGGGCAGGGAGCATCGGCCACGGATATCGAGGGGCAGATCGCCCTGATCGAATCGATGGTCACGCAGGGCGTCAAGGGCATTGCGCTGACGCCGGTCGACCCCACTGTCTCCACAGCGCTCGACAAGGCCGTCGCCGCAGGCGTTAAGGTTGTCCTGATGGACAACAACATCCCCGACTGGAGCGGCCGCACGGCGCTGGCCACCACCGACAACTACGCCGCCGGCAAGATTGCCGGCGAGTATCTGAAGACAGTGCTGAAGGCCGGCGACACGATGGGCATCCTGGAAGGCGTGCCGGGCGTGCCGGCGCTTGACGACCGTGTCAACGGCATGAAGGAGGGTCTTGGCGGACTTGACGTCAAGATCGTCGGCAATGGCGCGACCGGCTGCACAGAGGAGAAGGGCCTCGCTCTCGCCGAAGACCTGCTCACGGCGAACCCCGATCTGAAGTCGATCTATGCGGCATGCGGACCTCCTGCGGCAGGCGCCGCGCAGGCGATCAAGAACGCCAACCTCGTCGGCAAGGTCATCCTCGTCGGTTTCGACTTCTGCTGCGGCGAGGCCGAGGCGATCGAGGCCGGTATAGAGGTCGCGACCGTCGCGCAGTTCCCGACCAAGATGGCATCGCTCGGCGTCGATGCTTTGGTCAAGGCGATCCGCGGCGAAAAGGTCGAGTCGCTGATCGACTCGGGCGCAGCACTCGTTACCAAGGCCAACATGGCCGAGTTCAAGTGACCCATCGGGGG
>Ga0209906_100438_pt1 | contig 17513 bp, 22 predicted proteins | sample FECB24metaG_FD_188303 | JGI IMG/M metagenome (GOLD analysis project Ga0209906, IMG submission 188303) | Cyanobacterial communities from the Joint Genome Institute, California, USA from Joint Genome Institute, California, USA - FECB-24 metaG... ... | reverse complement strand
TCGGCCGCAGTGGGCCGATCCCCGCCGCCAGGTCGCGGACGAAATCGTCGTGGCGGCCAAAGATCTGCGCCAGCGCAAACTGCTTCGACGCCACGTTCATGTGGCCGGCGAAATCATGCAGCAGCGGCGAGCCGTCCAGTTTGTAGTGCAGACCGTCGGTGATGAAGCGCGGGACCCGCGAGCCCGCGCCGAGATGGAAGATCGCGTTGTCGTAGAGCCCGGCGATCACCGGGTGGATGTTGCGGGCATTCGACCGTTCCAGCCGGAAGAAGCTGCGGTCGTCGTCGTGCAGCTGCGCCAGGATGCCCGATCCGGTTTCCGTCGGCCGGCTCGACAGTGTGGATGCGATCTCGCCGAACGGCCCGCGTTGCAGCGCGTTGAAGGAACTCACGTCAGCGCGCCAGAAGTCCGCTGGGAAGAAGGTGAACGCGGCGAAGGGGAAATTGTCGCCCAGCTCCGTCCGGACGATCGATGCGACCGGCGTCGCCGGAGTGATGATACTCGCATAGCGCTCATCCCAGCCGGGCAGGACGGGCCAGGAATCCATGTCGAATGTCGCGACATGCGTGCAGCCATTTTCCTTAGCCCGGTCGACCAGGAGATTCAGCAGTTGCGAATGCTCCTGGCTGATATCCGGATGGCGCGACGGCGCCTCGTGCACCACGACATCATGGCTCGCCAGCCGGCTCATGATCGCGGGATCATTGTCCGGGCAGCAGCCGTGGATACGGTATGGGCCTTTGGTGACGCGGCGGATCTGCTCGATCGAGAAGTCGAGCAGAGCAAGCCCTTCCGCCTCATGCGCCAGATAGACGACGCAGACCGCCAGCATCACGCCACCGCCAGCAGATGCGAGGCGATGCCGCGCAGCTGGATCGTGCAGACATTCGACATGTGGAGAAACAGCTTCAATTCGGACAATCGCAGCCAGAAGCCGGATCCTTCATCCGAAACCACATCGTCCGTTCGCACCATCTCATACAGGCTCGTGTCGCGAAAGAACCGACCGCCCTCATCGCTTTCCCGGCTGGACGCCCAGACTTTTGCCTGCGCGAGCCACGCCGGGACGTCGCCGGACGCGCCCGGATACTGGACGTGCGATGGCGCAAGCGCCGCACCCGTCACCAGTCCGCGCTCCGGCGCGACGCGCACGAACATTTCCAGCAGACCCGCCCGCTCGCGGCATGCCAGCACGACATGGCCGTCCGAGGCGCTGTTGACGAGCGGCTGGGTCCAGGTCGCCTTCTCGCGATACGACGCCGACACCTTGAAAAAATCGATCGCGAAGCCCTGCTTGCTGGTGCCTTCGCTCCACCCCCACTCGGTTTCGGACCAGTTTTCCAGCGCGTTCAGCGGCACGAAAATCGCCTTGGGGGACACCCGATCCGACAGCCGCGTAACGACGTCGCCGATGACGTCCGCGCGCGCCGGCGACGACAGGCTTTTGCGCACCACCTCGGAGACCGGCGAAAGCTCCCCGCAATCGGGATCAGCGGACCAGTCCGAGACCGCGATGATCGACCGCAGATCGGTGTTGAGGAAAGCGCTCTTGGCGACAGAATCGCGGATGGCCTTCGGCGACGCCCAGGTGAAAGCCGGCGGCGGGGCGGTCGGTGTTTGCATCTCGGCGATGATCGACCGCTTGCTCTTGCAAAGGTAACGCTCGCCGAGGTCGATCTGCGTCGTGTCGCCAAGAATTGAGATCGACGGATCGAAGCCGATGAATGCATCGACCAGCGGTGTCGCGCCGCCGCCATGCAGGCGCATGAAATTAGCCGGCGTCGACTGCACCGTCGGCCCGAACTGCGCCGATCCGACACAGCCCGGCTCGGCCCGCGCCTGCAAGAGGAAATGGCGCTCGCCGCCGATCCGCGCTGTGATCACGCCGGTGATTGCTGCCTGCGGCTGGTAGAGCATCACCGCCTCGCCGGCTGCGTCCCTGATCCCGACAGCGCTGAAGAACCCGCCCGACCGGTGCTGCAATGCGCCATCGCGCAGCGACCAATCCTCCGCCTCGGCGGCGCGCACCTGTTGCACCGCGAAATCCGACCGGGCGCGATCAAGCACAAGCTCCAGCGCGGCTGAGGAGCCCGCCATGCCCGAAGGTGAAACCGATGGTTCGGACATGTCAGCTTCCGGCGCCCTCACCCCACATCCAGCACGATCTTGCCGATATGCTCGCCCTCTTCCATCCGCTCATGCGCCCGCCAGGCCTCCTTGAGCGGGAAGATCATGTCCATGACCGGCGTAATCTTGCGTTCGGCCAGCAGCGGCCAGACGCGCTTCTCGAGCTCGGCGGCGATGCCCGCCTTGAACTCGACGGTGCGCGGCCGCAGCGTCGAGCCGGTATGCGTCAGCCGCTTCATCATCAGCTTGGAGAAGTCGGCCGTCGCCTTCGCCCCCTGTAGGAAGGCGATCTGCACGATGCGCCCGTCGACCGCCGCCGCGTCGTAGTTGCGGCCGATATAGTCGCCGCCGACCATGTCGAGGATGACGTCGGCACCCTTGCCGTCGGTCGAGTCCTTGACCACCCGGACGAAATCCTCCTCGCGGTAGTTGATCGCCCGGTCGGCGCCCAGCTTCAGACAAGCGTCGCACTTTTCCGACGAGCCTGCAGTGGCAATGACATAGGCGCCGAAGGCGCTGGCGAGCTGGATCGCGGCGGTGCCGATGCCCGACGAGCCGCCATGCACGAGAAAGGTCTCCTTCGGCTTCAGCCCGCCACGCTCGAACACATTGTGCCAGACCGTGAAGAAGGTTTCCGGCACGGCCGCCGCCTCGGTGAAGGTCAGCCCGTGCGGGATCGGCAGCGCGTTCGTCTCGTTCACCAGGCAGAATTCGGCGTAGCCGCCGCCGGGCGTTAGCGCCGTCACCGCGTCGCCGAGCTTCCAGCGCTTGACGCCTTCGCCCAGCGCCGCCACCTCGCCCGCTGCTTCCAGCCCCGGCAGGTCCGACGCGCCGGGCGGCGGCGGATAGGCGCCCTGGCGCTGCAGCACGTCCGGCCGGTTGACGCCTGCCGCCCGCACCTTGATCAGGATCTCGCCCGGCTTCGGCTCCGGCAGCGGCCGCTTCTCCGGCTTCAGCACCATCGGCCCGCCGGGTTCGGAGATCGCGATCGCCGTCATCGTCGCCGGAAGCTTGCCCATCGTCTCGTCTCCATTCGCTGCTCGCCCGGATTTGCATCCGGGGATGGGTTCTATGTAACGTCTCGTCCCAAAGACGCAAACCGGAGGAACCGCGATGGCCCTGTTCGACGAGGAACCGAAGAAGAAGCGCGCCGTCCACGAGATCGGCCAGGACCTGGCGACGCTTTCGGTCGGAGAGCTCGAAGAGCGGATCGGCGAGTTGCGCGCCGAGATCGTCCGTCTGGAAGCCGAGAAGACCGCGAAAGGCGCCCAGCGCAGCGCCGCCGACGCGCTGTTCCGGCGCTAGGTGAGGCCGAGCGCGGCGAGGAGGGTGCTGACGGTCATGACGATGAGTATTAGCGATCCAACGGTCCACAGCGCGGCCCGCATGTCGTGAGTTTGCGCGGTCAGATAGGCCGCGAAATGCAACAGCCTGGACACGACATAGCCATAGAGGAGAATACGCGCCATCAGGAGCGAAGGGTCTGTCAAAATGTAGAGAAGGCCAGCAACGAGGAAGTAGGGCAGGTTCTCCAGATCGTTCATCTGGATGCGGCGAATGCGCTCGACATACTCGTTCGGAGCGGTCTGCCCCGGATCGGGATCGGGATTCAGCCGCGTCTTGCGCAAGTCCTCCGGCGACCGGTAGCCGCCGTTGACCTTCATCATCCGGTAGACCGTCAGCCACGACATGCCGATGGCCTTCAGGATCATGATCGAAGCCGCGATGGCATAGGTGGCCAGAAGCGGATCCTGCAAGCTTAGCCTATCCATGACGTCTCACCCCATTGCCTGCACCAACCCGACATAAGGCTACCAGACCGGCAAATCGTCGCCAATGGACAGGATATGTCGCCTGCCTGCCCCTGAAACGACAAAAAGCCTGTATCCTCGGGGAGACCTTTGCAAATCACCGGCAAGCCGCCGGGGAAAGTCACGATGTTCGCATCCTTCGGTCCGATCCTGGCGCTCTTGCGCGGCACCGCCTTCCTGCTCGCCGGATCCGGCCTGCACGGCCTGCTCTTGCCTCTACGCGGCCAGGCCGAAGGGTTCTCCACCGCCTCGCTCGGGCTCCTCGGCACCGCCTGGGCGGCGGGTTTCGTCGGCGGCTGCCTGTTCGCACCTCGGCTGGTGCGCCGCGTCGGCCATGTGCGGGCCTTCGGCGCGTTTGCGGCGTCGGCCGCCATTATCGCGCTGATGACCGGGCTCGTCATCGAGCCGACCGTCTGGATCGTCCTGCGCATCTTCACCGGCTTCGCCATGGCCGGGGGGTTCATGGTCATCGAGAGCTGGCTCAACGAGCGCGCCACCAACGAGAACCGCGGCACCGTATTCGGCCTCTACATGATGGTCACTTACGCCTCGATCATGGGCGGCCAGATCGTCATCGCCTTCGGCGACGTCCGCTCCGACAAGCTGTTCATGGTCGCCGGTATTTTCTTCTGCCTGTCGCTGATCCCGACCGCTGTCTCGACCGCGGTCACGCCGAAGCCGCTGCAGGAAGTCTCGCTCGATCTCAAGGGCCTGTTCGCCAACTCGCCCGTGTCGGTCATCGCCTGCCTTCTGGTCGGCGTCGCCAATGGCGCCTGGGGCACGCTCGGCGCGGTGTTCGGCGCACAGATCGGGGTTTCGACCACCACGATCGCGCTGATGATGAGCCTGACAGTCGTGGCGGGCGCGGCGATGCAGATGCCGATCGGCCGCATCTCCGACATGACCGACCGCCGCAACGTGCTGGCCGGCGCAGCGTTCATCACGGCGGTGATCGGCATCGCGATCTTCTTCATCCAGCCGCGCTCCGACGTGGTGGTGCTGGCGATGACCGCGGCCTATGGCGCGCTTGCCTACACGCTCTATTCGATCGCGGTCGCGCATGCGAACGACCATGCCGACGCGGCGAATTTCGTCAAAGTGTCGGGCGGCCTGCTGTTGCTCTACGGCTTCGGCACGATGATCGGCCCGGTGCTCGGCGCAGTCCTGATGGACCAGTTGCGGCCGGATGCGATCTTCCTCGCCACCGCGCTCGCCCATCTCGGTCTCGCAGCCTACACGCTTGTGCGCATCAAGGCCCGCGCGCCGGTGCCGATCGCCGGACGCGAGAGCTTCCAGACCTTGCCGTCCGAGCGCGCGGCGACGCCCGAAGCGCTTCGCCTCGATCCACGCAGCGAAACGCCGCAGAACCGTTGAACTTGTGCCAACGCTGGCTTACGCTGAGGTATGACGCTCGAAGAGGCATTCTTGGCGATAGCCGATCCTAACCGGCGCACGATACTCGAGGAGCTGCGCCGCACGCCGCGCACGGTGAGCGAACTCGCCGCCGGCCTGCCCGTCTCGCGCCCTGCCGTATCGCAGCATCTGAAAGTGCTGCTCGACGCCGGCCTCGTCTCGGTGCGTCCGGAAGGAACCAGGCGCATCTACGCTGTCGAGAATGCCGGCTTCCTGCGGCTGAACATCTGGCTCGACCAGTTCTGGGCCGAATGATGCCCCGGAATCACACAGCCCGCCGACTGGGTGTCGACGGGCTGTGAAGAGCGCTTGGCGCTACAAAGTCAGTGGCGGGTTTGTTTCGCCTCCGGAGCTGTCCGAAGCCGGTGAATTTCGTCCTTGAGGGCCAGTTTTCGCCGCTTGAGAGTGACGATTTCGATATCGTCTACGGACGGACTGGCGAGCGCTTCGTCGATACGCTCCTCAATTTCACTGTGACGCTTCTGAAGTTCCGCAAGGTGGGAGGCTAATGACATGAGTCGTTTCCCTTCGCTGGTTTCCTCGTGATCCGCCAGCAAGGCCGTCCCGCCGGACGGCGTATGTGACGAACCGATGACAGTTTGCCACCAGACGCCCGCAAAGTCGAATGCGCGGTAGTAGGATTTCGTTTCATGGTGAAATGTGATATGGCGACTCGCCGGTCGCAGTCGCGTGTCCGGGTTCCCGACACAATGCGCCAACACGCATCTTTGCAACAGACGGTTCCTCGATGTCCGACCAGGACCAAGCCGAAACAAGACTGGAATTCGCCCGTCTCAAGCAGGATCACGCAGATTTCGACGCCGCGATCAACGCGATGATCGCAATGGGCTGCGATCCGCTGCAGATCCAGCGAATGAAAAAGAAAAAGCTCTATCTCAAGGACAGGCTGCTGCAGCTCGGCGACAAGGTGGTGCCGGATATCATTGCGTAGCCAGGGCAGTAGGGCAGTAGGGCAGCATTGCCCGCTGGCCGCGCCAGTGCCCACAGCTATCGTCCCCTGTTGCCACACTGCCCTACTGCCTTATTGCCCTCCTTCTTGCGCCTCCCCCCCATTTCCGCTAGGTCCGCCGCTCGACACGAGGGGCGTTTCATGGCCGGCAGCGACGTTGCGATCATCATGGGCAGCCAGTCCGACTGGGCGACCATGCGCCATGCGGCGGAAACGCTCGCCGCGCTGCAGATCAGCCACGAAAGCCTGATCGTCTCGGCCCACCGCACGCCCGAGCGGCTCTACGACTTCGCCCGCAACGCCAGGGCCAACGGCTACAAGATCGTGATCGCCGGCGCAGGGGGTGCTGCCCACCTGCCGGGCATGACCGCCTCGCTCACCCCATTGCCGGTGTTCGGCGTTCCTGTCGAATCCAGGGCGCTTTCGGGCCAGGATTCGCTCCTGTCGATCGTGCAGATGCCGGCCGGCATTCCCGTCGGCACGCTGGCCATCGGCAAGGCCGGCGCGGTCAATGCCGCACTGCTCGCCGCCGCGGTGCTGGCGCTATCAGACGCCGCGCTGGCGGACCGCCTCGACGCGTTCCGCAAGGCGCAGACCGACAAGATCGCGCTTGCGCCGTCGGACAATGCCGAATGAGCGGTCCGCTGGCGCCGGGTTCGACCATCGGCATCATCGGCGGCGGACAGTTGGGCCGGATGCTGGCGATGGCGGCCGCCAGGCTCGGCTATCGCACACTCATCTTGGAGCCGCAGGCTGATTGCCCCGCGGCGCAGGTCGCCAATCGGCAGATCGTAGCCGCCTATGATGATCCGGCGGCGCTGGCTGAACTCGCCATCGGCAGCCACGTCGTGACCTATGAATTCGAGAACGTTCCCGTATCCGCAGCCGAGGATCTGGCCGCCGAGCGGCCGGTCTTCCCACCACCGCTGGCCCTCGAGATCGCGCAGGACCGCGTCACCGAAAAGCGCTTCATCAATGCCTCCGGAATTTCCACAGCCGATTTCAGGCCTGTGGACAGCGACGCCGATCTCGTTGCTGCACTTGAGCAATTCGGCGGCTCCGGCGTGTTGAAAACCCGCCGCATGGGCTACGACGGCAAAGGCCAGCGCGTGTTTCGCGGCGCCAGCGCCGCTGACGCTGACGGCGTATTCACCGCGATGGGCGACGTGCCGCTGATCCTCGAAAGCCTCGTTCCCTTTGAGCGCGAAATCTCGATCATCGCCGCCCGCGGCCGCGACGGGCGCATTGAAGTCTACGACCCCGCTGAGAACGTCCACCGCGCCGGCATCCTCCACACGTCGACGGTCCCGGCGCGCATTCCGGCCGAGACCGCGGAAACCGCGCGTCTGGCCGCGGCCGCGATCCTGACTGCGCTCGACTATGTCGGAATCATCGGCGTCGAGTTTTTCGCGCTTTCCAACGGCGCTCTTCTCGTCAACGAAATCGCCCCCCGCGTCCACAATTCCGGCCACTGGACGGAAGCCGCCTGCGCCATTTCGCAGTTCGAACAGCACATCCGCGCCGTCGCCGGCCTGCCGCTCGGCGCAACCGCACGCCACTCGGACTGCGTGATGGAAAATCTGATCGGCAACGACATTCTGCGTCTTGCCGAACTCGCCGCCGAGCCGAACGTCGTGATCCACCTCTACGGCAAGGCCGATGCCCGCCCCGGCCGCAAGATGGGCCATTTCACGCGGCTTGACCGATAGCGTGAGCATAGCATATCTGCTATACAAATGGCTTGGCGCGTGGAAACCTTCGGCAGAGTGGTTGACGACGAAATCGCCGCCTTGCCTGCCGGACTTCAAGCTCGCCTGATCCGCCTGTTTGAAATGGTGGAGACGATCGGTCTCGAGAGAATTCGCGAACCTCACGTCAAGCACCTCAACGGGAAGATGTGGGAGTTGCGGGCGAAATCCGCCGAAGGAATAGCGCGCGGCATCTATGTTGCGATGACGGGCCGGCGTGTCGTCATTCTCCACGTCTTTGTGAAGAAAGCGCAGAAGACGCCTCAAAACGCGCTGGAGATTGCAGAACAACGATTGAAGCGGACGTTGACATGACGAAACTTGCGGACCTGAAGAAACGGCTGGCGGCCTCGCCTGAGTTCGAAGCCGAATACCGGCAGGCCGACGCGGAATTTGCTGTCATCGAAGCGCTGATTCTGGCGCGCACGAATGCAAAGCTTTCGCAGGCTGAACTCGCCGAGCGGCTCGGGACCACCCAATCCGCCATCGCGCGCCTGGAAAGCGGCAGCATATCGCCCTCGCTCTCGACATTGCGCCGTTACGCGGACGCCACCGGAACAAGACTGTCCGTGTCGCTGGTGAGCCGCTGATCTCACTGCCCCAATCTTGACAGCCTTGCGCGGCCTCGGTATGGACCCCGCATCTTTCTTGGCGCGCCTTGTCGGCGCGTCTTTCATTTTGGCCCGGACGGGCCTGACCGACGGGCTAAGACCATGAAGATCAAGAACTCGCTCAAGGCGCTCAAGGGCCGGCACCGCGACAACCAGCTGGTTCGCCGCAAGGGCCGCATCTACATCATCAACAAGACCGCCCCCCGCTACAAGGCGCGCCAGGGCTGATTAGAGCGCCGTGCGTCCAGTTGGACGCACAACGGACGCTCTAAGTCTTTGAATCCCTCGACGCCATCACGCGAATATCAGTTTGACGCTGCGCGAATCGGGACTAGTTTCTCGGTCATGCGCACCGTTTTGCTTTTCCTCGCCGGATTCGGCCTGCTGGCCCCGGTCGCCGCCGTCAACGCCCAGTCGACGCCGACTGAAGTCGCGCCCGCTGCGGCGGTGGACGAAATGCCCTCCCTCGACAAGCTGTTCGGCGAACTGAAGCGCGAGCGCAAGGAAAGGGCCGCCGAGCGAATCGCCGCCCGCATCTGGGACGAGTGGCGGCATTCCGGCAGCGCCTCGATCGACGCGATGATGCAGTGGTCGGACGATGCCCTGAAGGCGAAGAAGTTCGGCGTCGCGCTCGATTTCCTCGACCGGGTGACGGTGCTGGAACCCGATTACGCCGAGGGCTGGAACCGCCGGGCCACCGTCCATTTCATGATGAACAATTTCCGCAAGTCGATGGCCGACATAGACAGGACGCTGAGGCTCGAACCGCGCCATTTCGGTGCGCTGACCGGCATGGGCGAAATCCTCAAGCAGGCGGGGCGCAAGGAACTGGCGCTCAACGCCTATGAACGCGCGCTCAATGTCTACCCGATGATGCGCAGCGCCCAGAAGGAAGTCGCGGAACTGTCCGAGGAGCTTGCGGGCGAAGGCATCTGATCCCGCCCGCCACGCCATTGCGCTTCCTCCGAATCGTCCTACGATCCCGGCCAGTCCGATTCCTCCCGCACGGCATCTCATGAATCTCGTCTACGCGTTGATCTGCTTCCTGCTGGCCCTGATTCTCGTCCTCGCCGGCGCAACCCGCATCGGCGCCTGGCTGATCGAGCGCCGCAACCCGCCGGTTGGCCAATTCGTAACCGTCAACGGCACGCGCATGCACTATGTGCATGTCGAGAACCCGCAAGGCTCGGACCTGCCGCCGATCGTCTTCATCCACGGCGCCAGCGGCAATCTGAAGGACCAGATGCTGCCGTTCCGTCCCGCACTCGAAGGCCGTGCCGGGATGTTGTTCTTCGACCGCCCGGGACACGGCTGGTCGGCGCGCGGCGAGACCAATGAAGATCCGCACGGCCAGGCGAAAACCATCGCCGCGCTGATGGACCACGCCGGCATCGGCAAGGCCGTCATCGTCGGCCATTCGTTCGGCGGGGCCGTCACCGCGACATTCGCTCTCGACTACCCCGAACGCGTCGCGGGCCTGGTGTTCCTGGCGCCGGCCACGCATCCATGGCCGGGCGGCGCGACGTCCTGGTATTATGCGCTGACCAAGCGTCCGCTGGTCGGAAGGCTGTTCACCGAGACTCTGTCCTGGCCTGGCGGCGCGATGCGCATGCAGGCCGCGACGGACTGCGTATTCTCGCCGAACAGGCCGCCGGACAACTATGGAAACGACGCGTCGATTTCACTGGTTCTGCGACCCCGCGCCTTCCGCGCCAACGCGATCGACGTCGAAGGCCTGTATCGCCACGCGGTTATGCTTGAGCCGCGCTACAAAGAGATCGCCGCGCCGACCGTGATCATCTCGGGCGATCGCGACACGGTCGTCTACGAGGAGATCCATTCGGCCGGCCTCGCCCGCGACATCCCGGGCGCGGAGCTCGTCTGGGTGCACAATCTCGGCCACAAGCCGGACTGGGTCGCGACCGATCTCGCGGTCGCCGCGATCGAGAAGGTGGCGGGCCGGGCCGCGGACCTTCAGTCGCTGGCGAAGACGGTTGAAGCGCGGATCGCAGGCGACAATTTCGGCGTCGGCATCTGCGTCGACGAGAAGCCGCCGACAGCCGCGCCGGAACCGAGCCCGGCGCAATAGCTGGCCTAATGCCCGTTCATTCCGTCCGAGCCAATATAGGCGATGCGCAGCATGTTGGTCGCGCCAGGCGTACGTAGCGGCACGCCGGCGGTGATGATGATCCGGTCGCCGGGCTTTCCAAAGCCCTCCGCGAAGGCGATGCGGCAGGCGCGGTCGACCATGTCGTCGAGATCGTTGGCGTCCGGCGTCACCACGCAATGCTGGCCCCACACCAGCGACAGCCGCCGCGCGGTCGCCAACACGGGCGACAGCGCGATAATCGGCACCTGCGGCCGTTCGCGGGCGGCGCGCAGGCCGGTCGTACCCGACGAGGTGTAGGTGACGATTGCCGAGAGTTTGAGCGTCTCGCCAATCTGCCGCGCAGCCGCCGAAATCGCGTCGGCGCCGGTGGCATTGGGTTCCGCGCGCGCCGCATTGATGATGCCGGGATAGAGTGGGTCTTGTTCCACCTTTTCGGCGATCTTGTTCATCATCGCGACCGCCTCGACCGGATACTGGCCGGCGGCCGATTCCGCCGACAGCATGATCGCGTCCGCGCCTTCGAACACCGCGATCGACACGTCCGACACTTCGGCGCGGGTCGGCACCGGCGCAGTGATCATTGATTCGAGCATCTGCGTCGCGACGACGACCGGCTTCCCCGCTTTCCGCGCCGCGCGGATAATCTGCTTCTGGATGCCAGGTACGGCCTCGAGCGGCATCTCGACTCCGAGGTCCCCACGGGCGACCATCAGCGCGTCGGAAAGCTCGATGATCTCGGCCAGGCGCTCGACTGCCTGCGGCTTTTCGATCTTCGACATCAGCGACGCGCGGCCGCGCGCGATCTTGCGCGCTTCGGCGAGATCCTCGGGACGCTGGATGAACGACAGCGCCACCCAGTCAACGCCGGTCGCCAGCACCGCGTCGAGGTCCTTGCGATCCTTTTCCGTCAAGGCGCCGACCGGCAGGTCGGTGTCCGGCAGGCTGACGCCCTTCTTGTTCGAAATCGTGGTGCCGGACACCACCTTGCAGGTGATCGACTTGCCGTCAGACTTCTCGGCAAGCAGCGCCAGCTTCCCGTCGTCGATCAGCAGCCGGTGACCGGGCTGCACCGATGTCAGGATTTCCTTGTGGGGCAGATGCACCCGCGTCGCGTCGCCAAGCTCCGGATTGTCGTCCAGCGTGAAGGTCTGGCCGACAGTCAGCTCTTCCTTGCCATTGGCGAAGAGCCCGACGCGCAGTTTCGGCCCCTGCAGATCAGCGAGGATGCCGATCGGACGCCCCACCTTCTCCTCGACCGCGCGGATTCGGGCGACCAGTTCCCGCATTGACGGGTGGTCGGTGTGGCTCATGTTGATGCGGAACACGTCGGCGCCCGCCTCGAACAGCTTCTGGATCATCTCCTCCGTCGAGGATACGGGTCCGAGCGTGGCGAGTATCTTGACCTTGCGGCTGCGTCTCATTGGGTTCCTGTCGGGCTCGCGGTCGGCGGGCTGTTTGGTGGCAGTTCGTCCGTGAGTTCGACCATCCAGCTCGACTGCTCGCGCGTGTCGTATTCCTGGAACCCCGCGCGCTGGAAACCGCGCCTCAGGCAGTCGTTCACGGCGGTGATCTTGAATTCCTTTTCGGCGACGCACATGTTGGTCGGGCCGTCCCACCGCCCGCCGCGCTCGGCATCTTCGGCGTAGAGATAGTAGTAGCGCGACGCCAGCGGTCCTTCGATCAGCGTCTTGCAGGTCGATCCTTCGATATGCCACCAGCCCTCGGTGACCCATCCGGCGGCGGCCCGATAGCCGATCGCAACGCCCACCAGGCTCTGGGTCGCATTGCAGACGCGGAAATCCGCAAAGGCCGGCGACGCAAACATCGCCGCGCCAAGCGTGAGCGCGCCTGCAAGCGCGGGCACGGTCAAGGCGCGTCTCAATTTCGCAGCCCTAGCGACCAGCATTCTCGAACCTTTGGCCAGACGATCCCATGTTGATTCTTTTCGGAAAACTCTGGCGCTGTGTCAACGCAAGTCCGGCAACACCGCTGACCATACACGGCAATATGGCGGCTGTCCGGCGCGATGCGGCGGAAGTTCGGCATTGCCGTTCGCGTGGCGAAGTGAAAAAAGGGCTCGATCCGACCTTTCAGCGCAGGGCCCATTCACAACATGGCCAAAACGGCCCTCTTTTCCCCATTCGAGATCGTCGAAGGCGACCGGACCTGCGGCATGATGCTTGTCGGCGACCATGCCAAGCGTCTGATGCCGGACGAATACGGCGATCTCGGCCTGCCCGCGGCGGAGTTCGATCGCCACATCGCCTATGACATCGGCGTTGAAATGGTGACGCGGCGATTGGCGGAACTCACCGGCGCCCCGGCCGTATTGTGCGGCTTTTCCAGGCTCCTGATCGACCCGAACCGCGGCGAGGACGACCCGACGCTGATCCGCCAGCTCTATGACGGCACGGTGATCCCCGGCAACTTCCCGATGTCGCCGGCAGAGAAGGCCAGGAGGCTCGACAATTTCTATCGACCCTACGACGACGCCGTGGGCGCACTGATGGCTTCGGTTGCCGAGCGATCCGGTTCGTCTCCCTTTCTCGTCTCGATGCACTCCTACACGCCAGTCATGCAGGGCCGGCCAAGGCCCTGGCATGCAGGCATCCTGTGGGATCTGGACGACCGCGCGGTGCGGCCGCTGATCGAGGCGCTCGAGGCCGATCCGGACATTCTGGTCGGCGACAACGAGCCCTATGACGGCGCGCTGCGCGGCGACACGATGTTCCGCCACGCCATCGTCAACGGCTTCGCCCATGTGCTGATCGAGATCCGCCAGGACCTGATCGCAACCGAAGCCGGCGCCAATGCCTGGGCCGCACGGCTGGCCCCAATCCTTGACGCGATCAACCGCCGTCCCGATATTCATGTCGCGAAGCAGTATGGCTCGCGCACCGGGCCGCTGTAAGGGGAAGAGCATGACCAACCTGACCGAGACCGAGCAGCGCGACTTCGAGGCCGCGGCCTTCCGCCGGCTGGTCGAGCACCTGCGCGAGCGCAACGACGTGCAGAACATCGACCTGATGAATCTTGCCGGCTTCTGCCGCAACTGCCTGTCGAACTGGTACCGCGACGCGGCCAACGAAAAGGGCCACGACATGTCGAAGGACGAGTCGCGCGAGATCATCTACGGCATGCCTTATGCCGAGTGGCAGGCGCAGAACCAGACTGAAGCGTCGGAAGCCAAGAAGGCGGCGTTCGAAGAGCGCCGGCCGAAGGACCACTGACCCCTTCAGCCTCGTTTCCGCCTTGACCCGATGCCGAGGCTGGGGCATCGCAGGAGCCTGTCCGGCGGCTTGCGAGTCGCCATTTTTCCTGAATTGATTGAGGAGTTCCGCCTTGGCCGACGACATCACCGAAACCTCGCAGACCGTCGCCGCCGGCCAGCTCCGCGCCTTCATCGAGCGCATCGAGCGGCTTGAGGAAGAGAAGCAGACCATCGCCGACGACATCAAGGAAGTCTTCGCCGAGATGAAGGGCACCGGCTTCGACACCAAGGCCGTCCGCACGATCATCCGCCTGCGCAAGAAGGACAAGGCCGAACGCCTGGAAGAAGAGGCGATCCTCGACCTCTACATGGCCGCGCTCGGCATGGAGTAAGGTCAGGCGCCCGGTCGAGCGATGACCGCCCCGGCTGATGCCTCCGTCCACCATCATCGCTGTGGGAATCCCTGCGGCGCAGCTTCGCGCCGGGTAGGAGCAGATGGTAGGGGTGCCGGATGAAGGTCAATATCGACATGGGCTCGGCGGCCCGCGGCGTTGTGGCCGAGATGGATCTCGAAGAATTGCTGGCGACCCGCCTGCTGGTGCAGGGCAATTCGGGGTCCGGCAAATCGCATCTGCTGCGCCGCCTGCTGGAGCAAAGCGCGCCATGGGTGCAGCAGTGCGTCATCGACCCTGAAGGCGATTTCGTCACGCTGGCGGAGCGATTCGGCCACCAGGTGGTTGACGCCGCCCGCACCGAGGCGGAGCTGACACGCATCGCCGGCCGCGTCCGCCAGCACCGCGTCTCCGTCGTGCTCAATCTCGAAGGTCTCGACGTCGAACAGCAGATGCGCGCCGCGGCAGCCTTCCTGGGCGGTATGTTCGAGGCCGAGCGCGACCACTGGTACCCGGTGCTGGTCGTGGTCGACGAGGCGCAGCTGTTCGCGCCCGCCATTGGCGGCGAAGTCTCGGACGAGGCGCGAAAGCTCTCGCTCGGCGCGATGACGAATCTGATGTGCCGCGGCCGCAAGCGCGGCCTGGCCGGCATTATCGCCACTCAACGGCTGGCCAAGCTGGCGAAGAACGTCGCGGCGGAAGCTTCGAATTTCCTGATGGGGCGCACCTTCCTCGACATCGACATGGCGCGCGCGGCGGACCTGCTCGGCATGGATCGCCGCCAGGCCGAAATGTTCCGCGAACTGACGCGCGGCAATTTCATTGCGCTGGGGCCGGCCCTGTCGCGCCGCCCGCTGCCGATCACCATCGGCGACGTCGAAACCTCCGCGCGCTCCAGCAGCCCGAAACTGATGCCGCTGCCCGAGGCGTCGGAGGATGCCCGCGACCTGATCTTCACGCCTGCCCCCGACGAAGCACGCCTGGTCGTGCGCAAGCCGCCGCCGGCGCCGATCCCGACCGCTGACCTTTTGGCGCAATTGTCGCGGCCGAGACCAGCTCCGGACGCGCCGGCCGAACCGGTCTTCGCCATCATCGACGAGGCCGAGCGCGATGCGGGCATCGACACGGTGCTGCGCGAGATTCTCGAAGATCCCGACGCGGCCTTCCGCTCCGACGCTGTGCTCTACCAGGATTTCCTGGTGCGTTGCCGCATCCGCCGCGTGCCCGGCGAGCCGCTGTCGCTGTCCGGCTTTCGCCGGCGGCTGGCGGTTGCCCGCGCGGGCGTCGACGAAAGCGCCGGCGGCGAAACCTGGGCGACGGCGTTGTCCCTCTCCGAGACGCTGCCGGAAGACCTCCACGGCGTATTCCTGATGGTGGCGCGGGCAGCGACCACCAAGACCCCATGCCCGTCCGATGCCACTTTGGCCCGCGCTTATGGCAGCCACTCGCCGCGACGGGCACGACGTCTGCTCGCCTATTTCGAGGAGCGTGGGCTGCTTGTGGTCCGCACCGATTTTCACGGCCGGCGCGTCCTCGCCTTCCCCGACCTCGGCTGCGAAACCGCCCCCGGCCACCCCGAAGCGCCAGACCAGCCCCAGCGCGACGCGGCGGAATAGCCTCTTCGACGGACCGTCCCGGCTCAATCCGCTGCCTTGGCATAGCCGGCGAGTGCGGCGACCATCAGCAGGACCACGGCGACGCCGAGATAGACCGGCGCGAAACCGGCATGTTCGCCAATGAAGCCGATGCCCGACGGCGCGACGAGGATGCCGGAATAGCCCATCGTCGTGACGACGCTCATGCCGGCGCCCGGCGGCAGGCCGGGATGGTTGCCGCCGGCCGAGAACGCGATCGGCACCGTGTTGGCGATGCCAAGCCCGGCGATCGAGAAGGCCGCGATCACCATCCATGCCTCGGGCGCCAGCCCGGCCGCGAACATGCCGACGGCGGCGATCAGCGCCGAGACCCGCAATGTCTTCACCGCGCCGAAGCGGTTGCGCACGCCGTCGCCGAGAAAACGCATCGCGGCCATGGCGGCGGAAAAGGCGGCGAAGGCGAAGCCGGCCGTGGCGATCGACGCACCCAGTTCCTGCCTGAGATAGAGTGCTGCCCAGTCGAGCACCGCGCCTTCCGGCACCATGCAGAACAAGGCGATCAGGCCGACGACATAGAGCGACGGCTCGCGCGGCAAGAGCAGCGGCTGGCGCTCATGCGCCTCGGGCACATCCTCGCTGTAGAGATGCCTGACGGCGATCGCTGCCGCGACGAAAGTGATGGCGGTCACCGCGATCGCGTGCGGCAACGCGCCGAACCGCTCGATGGCAAGCCCGCCCCCCGCGCCGCCAGCGAAGCCGCCGAGGCTCCAGAACCCGTGCGACGACGACATGATCGCCCTGCCAAGCTTGCGCTCGACCGCAACCGCGTTGGCATTCATCGACACATCCATGCCGCCAATGACGCCGCCGAAAATCACCATGGCCAGCGCCGCGGTCCAGACATTCGGGGCGGCGACCACCATCAGCAGCCCAAACGCCGCGGCGAACGAGAACCATGTGACGGTGGCTCGCGAACCCTTGCGGCCGATGACAATGCCCGCTGCCGGCATGGCGATCAGAGCGCCGAGCCCGAAGCCAAGGATCAGAAGGCCGAGCGTGAATTCGGTGATGCCGAGCCGGGTCAGGAACAGCGGAATCTGCGGCGCCCACGAGCCGATGATAAAGCCATTGACGGCGAACAGCCCTGCGACCGCCCAGCGGGCGCGGATGGGGGAAACGGTGGATTCGATAGCGGACATAGGCGACTGCTAAATCGATTTAGATCGCGGTGCAAGGCACTCTGGCGCGGGAGTCTTGGGCCAGCGTGGACGTCTGCGTCGTGCGGGCGTAAGTGCAGGGGACAGTTTACTTTTTTCCGCCCGCGCCCACCTGGCGGCGGCGACGCCTTTCCGCGGAAACAAAGTAAACTGTCCCCCGAGGTGCCGCCTCAGGACGAGTCGAGACGGAAGACCTGTGACGTTGCCCCCAAGATTTATCCATTTCTGAGTTCGTTTCCGGCGGTGGTTTTGCCCTGCTGGGCGGGTGAAGCGGCGGGCGCTTGCGCGGAGCCGTTGGCGTAGCGCAG
>Ga0209906_100436_pt1 | contig 17707 bp, 18 predicted proteins | sample FECB24metaG_FD_188303 | JGI IMG/M metagenome (GOLD analysis project Ga0209906, IMG submission 188303) | Cyanobacterial communities from the Joint Genome Institute, California, USA from Joint Genome Institute, California, USA - FECB-24 metaG... ... | reverse complement strand
ACCGGCTCCGACGCTACGCTCGATGGGGGCTTCGCGTCTCCACCGGTTGCTCAACCCGCGCCCTACGGCGTAACAGAAACGGCTACGGCTCTAATCGCCGCTGGATGACAGTTCAGTGGCAGGTCACTTTCCCTCGCTCCAGACACCGACGTCCCCGACCGCAATCCCGGCGTTTTTTGTGGTTCGGGCAGGGTGCCGTCCGGCGTCGGATCGCGACATGCTGCGACAAAAAGCGACATGCGGGGTTCAGTTTTCCGGCCAGATGGCCTATGCTGCGCTGCATCCAACAATCATGGAGCCCACCTTTCGCGCCCTGGCGCGCGGAAACCAATTTCTCAGGAACAGGACTTTGCAACATGGACATCATGTCGCCATCGGCCCCGGCCGGCCCCGCCTATGACCACACAGGCAAGCTCTGCCTCGATCACGTCTACAACAGGTCGGATCCGCGGGCCTATTTCTCCGCTCTTTCCAAGCTCGACTATTGCGTGCCGGAGGTCGCAAAACCCTTTTTCAAGGGGTTGCTGGAGGCCAAGCGTGCCACCAATGGCGAGGCTGACGCCAAGATCGTCGATGTCGGTTGTTCCTATGGCGTCAATGCCGCGCTGCTCAAGCACGATCTGTCGCTGGACGACCTCTACAGGCTCTACACGGTCGATGCGCCCGACGACCAGGGGGCCATGCTGGAGCGCGACCGCGCGCTGTTTGCGGAAACCGGCGACGAGCACCTTTCGATCGTCGGGCTGGATGTGGCAAAAAATGCCATCACCTATGCAGTGGACGCGGGTCTGCTGGACGGCGGGGTTTCGGCCAATCTCGAGCGCCGGGAGCCGACGTCGGCGATGATGCGCGTCGTCGAGAACGCCGATCTCATCATCTCGACGGGTTGCGTGGGCTATGTCACCAGCGCCTCGCTGGAGCCGCTCGTTGAGGCAGGCCGGGACGCCTGGATGGCCAATTTCGTGCTGCGCATGTTCGACTACCAACCTGTCGAGGACATGATGGCGCAGCATGGCTATGTAACCGAGCGGCTCGAGGGCGCGTTTTTTCCGCAGCGCCGGTTCGAATCGCCAGCGGAGCGCAGCCAGGTGCTGGACAATCTGCGCAATCGCGGCCTGTCGCCGGAGGCAGCCGAACGCGATGGCTGGTATCTTGCCGAATTGCACGTGTCGCGACCCGCGGCAGAGGCAACCATGCCGCTGGCCGAGATGTTTTCGCGCCAGGCGGCGTGACTGCCGGGCGGCCGGCAGTTGGATACGTCCGGTTGTCGGGCACGGACTGACCCCGAACAATGAAGCCACCCGGCAAGGCCGGGTGGCTTTTTCGTGGACGCGTCTGGCGGGCGTCGGATTGTTCGCCGGCAATCCCGGTCAGGCTAGACCTTGGTCACGTATGCTGGCTTTGCCGGGTTCCAGTAGCGCGCGCGCAGGCGCGGCGCCATCTTCCAGGCGATGAACGGCGTGACGATGAAGCTCGCCACGATGACGACCGGCAGCAGGTACTTTGCCTGCTCGGCCAGTGCCGGCACGGACAGGACAAGAATGGCGCCGAAGCCGAACAGGACGGCGTTGACCATCAGGGAGAGAAGGACGGTGATGAAGGCGCGCGGGCTCATGGAGGTGGTTCCTTTCAGTGTCGCAAGAGGAACGAACGCCGCAAGCCTAGGTTCCGCCTGCAGCGGATTGCCCGTGGCAGCGTGATCTGCCGAGGATCGTGGCACAGGGCGCCCGCGCCCCCAAGACCGGTGCCGTGGCGCACCTCCGTCGATGGGCTTGCGCGGCGAGAGCGCTGGAGCATAAGCTTGCCCCGGGGCAAAAGGGGACAGACCGATGAGCATCCGGACCAGAGTTTCCGTCGCGGCCGTGGCCGTTTTCGCCATGTTGGCGGTTTCGACCTACAGCGCGGCGGCCGCCGAGTTCGGGGCGATCGCCTATTCACCGCGGACGGGCTCCTATGGCTACTCCCACAATTACGCGACGCGCGGCCAGGCCGAGCGCGTGGCGCAGCGGAGCTGCCGCGCCTATGCCAGCGATTGCCGGGTCATCGTCTATTTCTACAATTCCTGCGCGGCACTCGCCGTGGGCAATTCGTTCGGCTATGGCTACGGCTATGCCCCCGGACCCAAGCAATCCCGCTCGATCGCGCTCGCCAATTGCCGGGCCAACGACCGCGGCTGCCAGGTGAAGCGCACCGTCTGCAGCAAATAGGGCGAAGCGCGAGCGGCTTGCTGATCTCTCCTCAGGCGCGGATTGGCACCGTCCCGGCCGATGGCTCCACGGGAGGTGGCGAGCGCCATGACGCCACGGGCTTTCCATGACCCGGTTTCTGTGTCTCACTGGCGCATGAACAGGATAGAGCCATGCTGACCGGACCCCTTTCTCGCGCCGCCCGAGCGCTCGTCCAACTGACGCGCGAGCGGATTGCTGCGCGCAGCGGCCTCGCGGTGGAGGCGATCGAGGCCTTCGAGCGCGGACTGGGCGACCTTGGCGAGGACGAGAAGGCGCGCCTGGCATCGGCGCTCGAGGCAGCGGGCGCGGTCTTCATCCCCGAAAATGGCGGCGGCGCGGGCGTCAGGCTGAAATTCACGCGGTCGGAAACCCGGCGCATCGCCACGCTCGAAGGCGAGGGCGGCGTGGTCGCCGACGACGAGGTGCCCTGACCGGGCCTCTGTCGTTCAGGCGGCTATGCCGCGCAGCAGCGCTGACAGCACGGCAAGGTGGTCATCGGCTGCGCCGCCGGCCTCGATCGCAAGCGCCGCGCCGTCGAACATGGCACCAAGCTCGGCGGTCAGCGCGTCCAAGGGCAGGGTCATGATCGCGCCGGCCTGCATGGCGCCGGACAGTCCCTCGCGCAACGTCCTGCTGCCGTGGCGGGCATCGATCTCATCCATGGCCGCGCGGCCAAGAATCGAGGGGCCGTCGATCAGGAGAAGCCGCGTGCGGCCCGGTGCGCGCATGGCGTCGAGATAGGCGCGGGCTCCCTCCAGCAGCATGTCGAGCGGATCGCCCAGGCAAGGTGCTGCCCGCTCGATCTCGGCTGCGACCGCCCCCGCCTCCTTTTCGACCACGGCAGCGAAGAGCGCCTGCTTATCGGCAAAATGGTGATAGAGCGCGCCGCGCGTGACGCCCGCCGCCGCGACGATTTCCGGCGTCCCGGTAGCGGCATAGGATTTTTGCGTGAACAGGGCCCTGGCGGCGGCAACGAGGTCGCCCCGCGTCGCCTCGCTCCGGTCGTGGTTCGAGCGCCGTGAGATCGTCTCTTGCATACATACAGCCTGTATGTTATTTGATTGATACATGCAGACTGTATGTTTTCTAGCGAGGAATGAGAAGCCATGAAAAGCAACAGCTACTATCCGGTCCTGATGACGGGCGATGTTGCGGGAACAGCGGCATTCTATGTCGAGCATTTCCAGTTCCGCCCCCTGTTTACCAGCGACTGGTACGTGCATCTGCAGTCTGCCGAGGATGAGGGGGTCAATCTTGGCATCGTGCAGGGCGACCACGAGACGATCCCCGAGGAAGCGCGGGGCCGCGCGTCGGGCTTGCTGATCAACTTCGAGGTGAGCGACCCTGATGCGGTGTATGAGCGCGCCATGGCCTCCGGACTACCGATCCTGCGCACTCTGCGCGACGAACCTTTCGGCCAGCGCCATTTCATCACGCGCGACCCGAACGGCGTCCTGATCGACGTCATCAAGCCGATCCCGCCCAGCGCCGAATTTCTGGCGCAGTATTCGCCCGAGGGTCTGGCGTGAAATGCGCGCGACCGGCCTGCCAAGGGCCGGACGCGGCCTGGGCTGACGCCGCTTTCGCGACATCGACGCGTGCGGCGCACTGGCCTGCGTGATCCAATCGCGCTAGTTTCCGAAAAAAACGGAGACGGCGATGTCATTCCTGAAGCGACTGTTTGGCGGCGGCGGTGGAAGCGGCGAGGCTGAGCAGCCGAAGCCTGGCGGCGCGGCGCTGGAGCATAAGGGCTTCCGGATCGTTGCCACGCCCTACAAGGCCGAGGGCCAGTACCAGACATGCGGCGTCATCTCCAAGGAGATCGACGGGGTCGCCAAGGAGCATCGCTTCGTGCGCGCCGACCGCTTCTCGAGCGCGGACGAGGCCGCCGACATGGCGCTCAAGAAGGGCCAGCAGATCGTCAACGAGCAGGGCGACCGGCTGTTCGGGTGAGGGCGGGGCTACCGCCTTCAAGAATACTAAGCACGCTCGGCATCAATTTTGTCCTGTATGGATAGTTTTCTTGCAGGTTGTTTGATCGCGCAGTGTCGGGGAAGTTGATCTGCGAGGAGAATACTGATCTACTGCGGGGATAGCTGGATCACGGGGGATGTGATGAGCGATCCGGATACGATGGCGTCGACTGCAGGCGATGGCCGACCAGATTCTGTTCCTGTTGATTTCAAGAGAGTGCTCGCGGCGGAACATGAGGCGATCTCGCGGCGACGTCTCGAGGGTCGCGCCGATCCGCGGCGCGCCGGCCCACCGGCCGACCTGTTCGGAATTGCCCTGTCCGGCGGCGGCATCCGATCGGCGTCGTTCTGCCTGGGCGCATTGCAGGCTCTGCATCAGAAGGGCCTGATAGACCGGGCGGACTACCTGTCGACTGTTTCGGGCGGCGGCTACACTGGCGCGGCCATGGTCGCCGGCATGACCCGCCCAAGCGGCGCCGGGCAAGAAAAGGGCGTGTTTCCCTTCAAGGCAAGTGCGGCCGCCGATGGTGGTGACATTCGCGACAGCGAGCCTGTCAGCCATCTGCGCGACAACAGCCGCTATCTCGCCCCAAAAGGGATCGGCGACATTCTGATCTCGCTCACGATCATCCTGCGCGGGCTGATGGTCAATTTCCTTCTCGTGCTGAGCGTCTTGCTGCCGATGGCAACGCTTGCGATCCTGGCCAACCCGACGACCGATCACCTGCATCACAGCGTGCTGTACGACATGGCGCACTACTTACGCGGCAGTGCCGCCTACGATTTCGTGGCCGGTCTGTGCGGCTGCACCCCGCTCGGCGCGAGGGGGCAGGTGGTGCTGCGCGGCTTACTGCTGGACCCATTGGTCGCGTCGAAGACCGTGGCGCTTCTTCTTGCCCTGTGGCTAATCGGCTGGGCGCTCTGGCGCTCCTATGTCGAGGGCTACAAGCCACTGCACGCAGCGAGGATCTTCGAGCCCGGAAGCCAGGGAACCCGCTTCGGATACGCCCTGTTCCTGATCCTGATAGGCGCGCTCTTGTTCGAGGCGCAGCCAATCATCCTCGCCGCGCTCATCGAATTCGCGTTGCGCGACACCGGCAACCTTCATGGACTTCAGTCGATCGGCGCCGCGGCTGCTGCGATCGTGGCCACCACCGCCACCTTCCGCGACCGTCTGATCGGGCTGATCCAGAAGGCGCTGGGCAGCGCGACGCTCGGCGCGCGGTTTCAGGCGGCGCTTGCACGCATCGCATTCTGGGCGGTCGGGCTTGCTTTGCCGGTCCTGATCTATGGCCTCGTTCTCCTGCTGGTCGCCTGGGGCATGCATGTGAGGGCGCCGCCGGGTTCTGCTTCGGGCTATGTGTTTGCGCCGGCCTTGCTGGTGCGACCGGATCTCTGGCTCTACGTCTTGGCCGTCTTGGTCATGTTCCTGGTCGGGCGGACCGCTTTGCTGCTCTACAGGAGACCCCAGCCGGGCCGGATCGCCGATCTGCTGGAGATGTTATGGCGAACGAAGAGGAAGCGTTATCTCCTGGGCTTCCTCGCCTTCATCGTCATCGCCTGGTTTTCGGCGGTGGCAACACGCTCCAGCGAGCCCGGTGCGGGCCTTCACTGGTCGGTCCTGCTGACATACCTCAGCCTGACGCTGCTGGTCCTCACCGTCGGCTACAATTTCACGGAGAACGCAAACGGGCTGCACAGGCTCTACCGAGACAGGATCAGCGCGGCGTTTCGTTTAGGGAGCGACGAAAGCGGCAATCCGCTCGGTCTCCACGAGCTTGACGACAGTGCGCCGTATCTCCTCATCAATGCAGCGCTCAACGTGCGGCGGGACGGCGACGATCACAAGCGCAAGCGAACCGCGGAGGGCAGGACAATGGCTGCTCCGCAAGAGATGGGACCAAGCGCGGCGCCCAAACCGGACCCCGCCAAGCGCGGCCGCAATGCCGAGTTCTTCCTGTTTTCGCGCTATTATGTCGGCAGTGATGCGACAGACTATTCGAGCGCAAAAGCGATGCGTGAAGTCGTGCCGCAACTCGACCTGGCGACCGCGGTGGCCATCTCCGGCGCCGCCGTGTCGTCGAGCATGGGCCGGATCGGCATCGGGCTGCTCGGCCCGACGCTTGCCCTGCTCAATCTGAGGCTCGGATTCTGGCTGACCAACCCGCGCTACTTGGCCGAGCGGTTGGCAAGCGGGACGATCGGTGACAAGACACCGGACCGGAAATGGGACGACATACTGCGCCTCTATCTCTTCGCGGAGGCTTTCGGCCGCATGAGTTCGGGGAGTTCGCGGATCTACATCACCGACGGCGGCCATATCGACAATATCGGGCTCTACCAGCTTCTCAAAAGGCGGTGCAAATTCATTGTCGTGGTGGATGCGGAGGCCGACCAGGGCATGAATTTCGGCGCGTTCTGTGATGTCCAGCGCTTTGCCCGAATCGATGAGGGCGTGCGGATCACGCTCGATTGGCAGCCGGTGCGCCGCGCCGCCCTTGCCCGCGCGGCTGAAAAGACGAAAGGCGTCGATGCGGATGCGGATGTCCACGACCGGCACTTCGCGATCGGCCGCATCCTCTACGAGAAAGTCGGCGCGACCGATGGAGAGAGTTCGGAGGAAGGGACTCTGATCTACGTCAAGGCGACGGTGACGGGCGACGAGCCGGACTACGTGCTCGACTATGAACGGCGCTATCCGCAGTTTCCGCATGAATCGACGGGCGACCAGTTCTTCTCCGAAGAACAGATGGAGGCGTATCGTGCGCTCGGTTTTCACGCGGTGACCAGAGCGCTCACGATACGCAACAAGGCGCGACGTTCAGCGGCAGGTCCGCAGCCAGGCGACTATGCGGTCGAACGCATGATGGGCATTCTCACGCCCGCTCGGCAGCCAGCTTGAGCCGCGCCAGGCCTTTTTCGTAGTCGGCGCCGATCCATGTATCGAACATGAGCCCGAACCAGCGGGCGGCGATGCCGTCCAGCGGCGCTCGAAACGTCCAGCTGGCCAGCGTGCCGGTCGCGGTCGGGGCAAGGACCCATGTCGTGGTGGATTTCCCCATCTCGCCAAAATCGATGTCCGCGGTGAGGCGGCTCGGCGGCTGGTGGTCGGTGACAATCTGGCTGCCCGAGCCGACATCGCTGTTGGCCGATGACCAGCTCATCTTCCGGCCGACGCCGATTTCCGGTCCCTCGAAGGTGTAGGCAGTGTTCGGGTCAAGCTCCGCCCAGGGCGAGAATTCCTGGAAGCGGCGAAAGTCGCCGACGATGGCGAAGACCTTTTCGGGCGGCGCCGCGATTTCGGTCGAGCGGGTCACCACCGCCTCGGACGGCAGGAAGACAGATCCGCCGATGACGACGACCGCGGCCAGCACGATCAGGTAGAACAGCCGTTTCAGTGCTTTCATCGACGTCCCTCCCGAATGATCGGATGCGCCTGCAAGGCGCAAACCGGTTGCGATGGCCGCGCTTTGCTTGCGTGCTGTGGCATGTCGCACCCCGAATCCGCCGCGCCGGGTCGCGCCCTGTCGCGGGCAGCATCGCCCTGCGGCCGACGAGCGTCAATCGGCGATCGCAGCCCCTTCGACGAGGGGGAGAAGCTGTCGCGCCATGATGGTGCCGGCGGTGTCTGAAATGTGGTCGCCGTAGCTGTAGAGGAGCTCGCCTCCCGCTGCGACGGGGCACAGGCCGGCGTCGCGGTCGCAGAGCAGGGCGTCGGTGTCGAACAGTTCGAGTTTCGGATGGCGGCCGAGCAGATGGGCGATCAGCGCCCGGTAGTCCGCTGTCTCTGCTTTATGCCTGGCCAGCGGCAGGTCGCAGTCGCGCCGCCCGACGAGCCGCTCCAGCCAGGCAAGCAGCGTGACCCGCACGCAGTCGCGCGCGGCCTCGCGCTCGCTGACCACGGTGGGGTTGTCGACGACGAAGACGACCCGCTTTCCCGCCGCGAGCAACCGCGCGACCGAGGCGTCGAGCCCTGCCTGCGACGGCGCCAGGCCATTGTGGCGGATGGTGCGCAGGCCGGCGGCCAGAGCAACGGTGCGGATGGCGGGATCGGCAATCGCGGCGCCGAGGATGGCCTCGTTGCCGCTGTTGCATTCCGGGTTCGGCGAGAAGGCGCCGCCGCCCATCGGCGGACAGCCGCCGAGCATGCCGACCAGCTGCCAGCCGCCGCTGCCCGGGCGGGCGTGGCTCTCGCTCACCAACGACCAGAAAAGCGCCTCGCCCTTGCTGTCGCCCCAGACGATATGGGTGACCGGCAAGGTCTTGTCGCGCCGGCAGAAGGAGTAGGGCCTCGGGATCGGCGGTTCGGCGACGAGGCAGCCCGGCTCCGTCAGTTCCTTGCCGGCGCCGACGGTCGCGGTGAGGGCAAAGGCGTTGAGATCGGTGATGGCGCGGGCGCGAAAACCGTCGGCGCGGTCGATGACGAAGCCGGCCAGCGCGATCGAGGCCAGCGCGCCGGCAAGCCAGGCTGGTGCAGGCCGGCGCAACCGGCCGAAGCGTATCGGCCTTTCCACCAGCAGCCAGGTGGCGACGGCGAGGGCTGCGGAGGCCAGCACGAGCCAGAGGCGGGTGCTGGCCGGCGGTATGCCGGCATGCAGGATGTGGCCGAAGGAGAGGAGCGGCCAGTGCCAGAGATAGAGCGGATAGCTGATCAGCCCGATGCCGACGGAAAGCGGATTGGCGAGCAGGAGGGCGCTGACGCGGCTGCCCGCACCCGGCCCTATCAGCAGGACGGCGCCGGCCACCGGCAGGAGAGTGAGCCAGCCCGGCCAGGGAGACTGCTGATCGAGGAAGAGGGCAGCAGACAGAATGAGGCCGAGGCCGGCAAGGGCCGAAAGCTCGGCGATCGGGTTTTTCACGGTGCCCGCCCAGGCGGCGGGATGCACACGGCCCGCGACCGCCGCCAGAAGCGCGCCGGCCAACAATTCCCAGGCGCGCGTGAGGGGGGAATAGAAGGACGCGATCGAGCCCTCGCTGTCGAGGCAGAGCGCAAGCGAGCCGACAAAAGCGGCGACCATCGCCGGCACGAGAAGCCTCGGCCGCCCGGCCAGCGCGACCAGGGCAAGTGGCCAGACGAGGTAGAACTGCTCCTCGATGGCGAGCGACCAGAGGTGCAGCAGCGGCAGATGGTCGGCGCCCGGGGCGAAATAGCCGGCACCGTTCCAGAACAGGACATTGGCGATGAAGATCGCGGCACCCGCCGCATGGCGTCCGAGCAGGGCCAGTTCGGAGGGAAGAAGCACGAGCCAGCCGAGCGCGAGCACGGCGACCATCACGACGGCCAGCGCCGGCACGATGCGGCGCAGGCGCCGGCGGTAGAAGGAGAGGAGATCGATGCGGCCCGTCCGGCGCCATTCGCTGAGCAGGATGGTGCTGATGAGATAGCCGGAGATGACGAAGAAGACGTCGACGCCAACATAGCCGCCGGGCACGGCCTGCGGGAAGGCATGGAAGGCCACGACGGCAAGCACCGCCAGTGCGCGCATGCCATCGATGTCGGGGCGATAGTCGGGGGAAACGTGCGGGGGAGGGAAGGTCAAGCGATGGTTCCGGGCGGGATGGCCAGATTGGCGAGGAGAGGCCGGAATGCAAGGGGCCGTGTGCCTTCGTCCGCAGCGTCGAAGCTTAAACAGGTTGCGCCCACCCCGGACTGAAGTTCCGCGCACCCATGGCCCACGACCACAAGACCCGGCGGACCTCCACCCTTCAACGATCGCCACACCTGGGAGAGGGTAGCGAACGTCCGCTTTTCAGGCAGCATGGTGCTTTGCTGGTTGGTGAAGGACGTGTGGATCGACGCTGGCTCTTTCGCCCTGCCGGGGAAGGTGAGGGCGGGGTGCGCTCCCCTGCGAGATGGGCTGACGGTGGCGTCAGACTTCGTGACCCCCTTGCCGCGTTGGCGTTTCGCGGCCACAAGAGACCATCAGCGGAGGAGGAAACCATGTCGCTCAAGGGAAAGACGCTCTTCATTTCCGGCGGTTCGCGTGGCATCGGGCTGGCGATCGCGCTGCGCGCCGCGCGCGACGGCGCCAATGTGACCATCGCCGCCAAGACCGACACGCCGCATCCGAAACTGCCGGGCACGATCCACACGGCGGCAGCCGAGATCGAGGCGGCCGGCGGCAAGGCACTGGCGGTCATGTGCGACATCCGCGAGGAGGTGCAGGTCGCCGAGGCCGTGCAGAAGACGGTGGAGAAATTCGGCGGCATCGACATCTGCATCAACAATGCCAGCGCCATCCAGCTCACCGGCACGCTGGAGACCGACATGAAGCGCTACGACCTGATGCACCAGATCAACACGCGCGGCACGTTCCTCGTGTCCAAGACGTGCATTCCGCACCTCAAGAAGGCCGGCAATCCGCATATCCTGAACCTCGCCCCGCCGCTCGACATGGAGGCGAAGTGGTTCAAGAACCATGTCGCCTACACGATGGCAAAATTCGGCATGTCGATGTGCACGCTGGGCATGAGCGCGGAATTTTCCAAGGACGGCATTGCGGTGAACTCGCTTTGGCCGCTGACGACGATCGACACGGCCGCCGTGCGCAACCTGCTCGGCGGCGCAACGCTGGCCGACATGAGCCGCTCGCCCGACATCATGGCCGATGCCGCGCACGCGATCCTGACAAGACCGTCGCGCGAGGCGACGGGCAATTTCTACATCGACGAGCTGGTGCTGCGCGAGGAAGGCGTCACCGACTTCTCGATCTACGCGCAAGGGGAGGGCGGCAAGATCGCTGCGGACTTCTTCGTGCCCGACGCGGTGTTTGCGCAGACCGACACGAAGCTGGTCAGGCCGTTCTAGCGATTGGATGCCGGCATCTGCATCGCTTTGGGCAAGGCCGTGGAAAAATTCGCTCCACCATAGCGTTACCAGGGCGGTCGGAATCCCCCTGTGCCCTCAAAGGCGCGGCGATCGGCAGACGACATCACCCTCGCGGGCCTCAGGCTACACCCGCTGTCGCCACCCAGCCGCGGAACGAAAACGCGGCGTAGAAGAGCTCGACATCGCAAAATCCGGCCGCGCCGAGCAGCGCTTCCTCTTCTGCGGCGGGAAGCAGCGGCAAGCGCCCGACCATTTGCGCGGCGGACGCCTCGGCCCTCGTCCAGTCCACGCCGGCGCGGTCGGTAAAGGCCGCCGAGCGGGCCATCCAGCGTCGCTCATCCTCGCCTGACACGCTGTGATGCGCCACAACGAGGCGCGCGCCCGGCTTCAGCCGACGATGGATGTGCTTCAACGTCTGCAACCGCTGGCTCCTGTCGAGAAAGTGGAGCGTCAGCAGGCATGTCGCGCCGTCAAAGGGGCCAGGCGGCGCGGCATCGACGGTTCCCTCCACCAGCACGATCCGGTCCGCGAACTGGACGGTGTTGCGGCGCGCAAGGTCGAGCATGGTGGCGGAGGGATCGACGCCGGTGAATGCCCAGCCAGGCTGGGCCTGAGCCATCGCATTCAGTTCAAGGCCACCTCCTGCGCCGACCACAAGGATGCTGCCCGCCTTCTGCGCCCTCTCGCTGAGCAGCAGCATCGCCATGCGGTGGAGATCGGCCAGCCCCGGCACCTTGCGCGGCGTGTCATCCGCATAGGTTGCAACCAGGGCAGGGTTCGAGAAGGACCGCTGGCTGCCGGCGCCGGTCTGGTTGGTCATGGACGTCGGTACTCCGAGACATGTAGCAGATGCAGTTGCATCAAAACGGTATCTCGTATCTTTAACAGATACGAGAAACTGTGTCGCCGTCAATCGCCTGTGCCGACAAATGGATTCCCAGGGTAATCATCATGAACCGAGACACCAGACTGTCCGACGTGCTGCACGTCCTGCTGCACCTGGACAAGGTCGAGGATCCTGTCACGTCGGAGGTTCTGGCCAGGAGCATGGGCACAAACCCCGCCGTTTTCCGCAGGACAATGGCCGGCTTGCGGAAGGCGGGTCATGTCCGGTCCGGAAAGGGACATGGCGGCGGCTGGCAACTGGCCCGCCCGCTGCACGAAATCAGTCTCCTCGCCGTCTATGACGCGCTGGGCCGACCCAACCTCTTTGCCATCGGAAACCGCAGCGACCATCCCGACTGTCTGGTCGAACGGAGCGTCAACGCGCTCATGGCGGACGCGATGGCACAGGCTGAAGCGGTGCTGGTCAAGCGGTTCGGCGAGGTGACGCTGGATACGCTCGCCCCGGCAAGCCCTGAGCCGCTTTCGGCGCACGGGCGCAACACCACCCGTGCATGACCCTAGATCCGGGGATCGGCGCTGTCGGCTTTCGCCATGGGATCCACTTGCGGCCTGCCCGGCTTCTTGGCGCCGATCCTGTCGATATAGGCGAGCAGCAACGCGGACAACACGAAGGCGAGGTGCATGATGGTCAGCCACATCAGCTGGCCTTCCGTATAGGTCGCCGCGTTGAGGAATATCTGCAGGAGGTGGATCGACGAGATCGCCACGATGGTGGAGGCGACCTTGACCTTGAGCGAGCCGACGTCGATCGTGCCCAGCCAATGCACTTCGCCCTCGTGCTCGCGGTCGAAGCGGCCGACGAAATTCTCGTAGCCAGAAATGATGACCATCACGACGAGGCTGGCCACGAGCGCCGCGTCGATCAGGCCCAGCATCTTCAGGATCGTGTCGATGTCGTCGAGGATCAGGACCTGCGACATGAACTCCACCAGTTTCTTGCCAAAGGAGACGGCGTAGACCGCAAGCGCCAGGCCAAGGCCGAGGTAGAAGATGACGAGCAGCCAGCGCGAGGCGAGGATGATCGATTCGATGGCGAGTTCGAGGCGTTTCATGAGGCATCCGCTGGCGTGAGGCCCCGTATTTCGGGCACGCCGGAGAAGTTTGCAAGGGGAGGGATGTCCGCCGCCCTACCGGCACGTCACCCCCACCCCTTACCCCTCCCCACAAGGGGGAGGGGGGCGCCAGCGCCGAGTGAGCTTTCCAACGCTCCGTTGCGAGAACTGCAGACTATCCTGGAGAGTGCCGCCACGGACCGACGGCTTGCCAGCAATGAATTGGCGCGGCGTTCGCGCCTCCCTCCCCCTTGTGGGGAGGGGTAGGGGTGTTGTTCCGAGGGAACGTCTCAAGGCTTCAAAGCTATGCCCCTTCCGAAGGGAAGAGGCATCGCCTGACGCGGAGCGCCGGTCTACTGGGCCGCGGCCACCGGGGCGACCAGCGGCGTGATGCGACGGATCGCGACGCGCCTGTTGTCCTGGTTGGGCTCTTCGGTGCGCACCTTCAAGTACTCCTCGCCATAGCCCTGTGTCGCCAGGTTTTCCGGCGGGATGGCAAAGACGTTGGTCAGCGCTTCCGCCACCGCCTCGGCCCGCCTGTCGGACAGAGCGAGGTTGGCGACGTTGGAGCCGACCGCGTCGGTGTGGCCCTCGATCAAGAAGGTTTCCGCCGGGTTTTCCTCAAGAATCCGCTCCATCGCCTTGGCAACGGAGTCGAGGCGCGAAATCTCGCTTTCCGCGATCTCGGCTGAACCGAAAGCGAATTTCAGCGTGTCGAGATCGATACGCCGCGTCTTGTCGCGGATGCGGGCCGAACGCTTCACCTCGTCGATCGAGTAGAGACGTTCCACCTGCTCCACCGGAGGCCGGTCGAGGAAGGTGTAGTACTGCTCCGTATCGCCTTCGGCGGAGTAATCCAGGATGTACTCCTCCTCGGGGATGTCGATGCGCAGCGGCGGCAGGTCGAGACCCGGATCGCGCCAGTCGCGGATCCGGTCGTAGTCGGACTCGTCGACATAGGCGAGCACGATCTCGCGGCCGTCCGGCGTGATGCGGGACCGGCGCACGACATCGCCATAGCTGTTCCTGATCGTGATGATCTGCGCGCCATTCTCACGCACGATCGTCTCGCGGGTCCGGCCGCGCGGCAGGTCCTCGTAGTAGACGTCACGGGCGCCGCGCGACATGCGCGGGCGGTCGTTGCTCTCGACGCTGACATTGTCGCCGAACTGGATGATGACGCGGTCGCCGATCTCGCGCAGCACCTCCAGCCCCTGCGGCCTTTCGCGCCTGTTGGGGGCATCGGGGGCTCGCTCGACGCGCACGCCCTCTTCTGCACCGACCGGCGCGATTTCGGGCGCGGGACGCTCGCCCTGCGATGCCGCGTCGTTTTCCGGTGGCGGAGCAGGCGGGGTTGCCGGATCCGTCGGCGCCGGCTGGGCTGTCTCCGGCTGCTTCTGGCTGTCCGGTGCCGGGGCGACGCTGCCGTCGGTCGGGACCTGCGGCTCCACGGCCTGACCATCCGGCGCAGGCGCGGTTTCCACGGGCTGGCCATCGGGTGCCGGCGCAGGCGCCGGTTCCACAGCCTGTCCGTCCGGGGCAGGCGCGCCCTCTGGCGCCGGAGTGGGCTCAGGCGCAACCTCGGGTGCCGGGGCAGGCTCGGGCGCTGCCTCGGGTGCCGGGGCAGGCTCTGGCGCAACCTCGGGGGTCGGGGCGGGTTCTGGTGCAACCTCGGGTGCCGGGGCGGGCTCGGGAGCAGCCTCGGGCGCCGGGGCAGGCTCTGGCGCAACCTCGGGAGCCGGGGCGGGCTCGGGAGCAGCCTCGGGCGCCGGGGCGGGCTCCGGGGCGGGCTCGGGAGCAACCTCGGGGGCCGGGGCGGGCTCGGGAGCAACCTCGGGTGCCGGGGCGGGCTCGGGAGCAACCTCGGGTGCCGGGGCAGGCTCTGGTGCAACCTCGGGTGCCGGCTCAGGCTCGGGGGCTGGTGCAGGCTCGGGTGCGACCTCGGGCGCTGGCTCAGGTTCGGGCGCGGGTTCGGGTTCCGGGGCAGGTGCCGTTGTCGGGGCCTGCTGCAGGCGTGCCGCGCAGGCTTCCGGGGTCTCGCCCTCCAGACACTCCGCCTGCGCCAGGACAAATGGCGTAGACGCGGCTGCAATGGAATTCTTGGCGCCGGTTTCCCCAGCGGTGCGGTCCAGCAGCGGGAAAGCACCGAGCGGCGCGGAGGCCATCAGCAGGCCGAGCGCGGTCCCTGCCAGGATTGTTGTTTGGCGTTTCATAGGCAAGCTTCTCCTGATCGTCGTGTCCCGACACAACGCAAACTGTTGCCGGCGCGGTTGGTTCCCGATCCACAGGCGCGCAATTGTCCGCGGCGATCCCGCGCGGCGGGGCCAGAGCGCTTGACCGCGGCGGGCGCTGGGGCCAAACCGGCGGGATGAGCGATGTTTTCTGGAAATCCACGCCACTGGAGGCCATGAGCCGCCCCGAATGGGAATCGCTGTGCGACGGCTGCGGCAAATGCTGCCTGTCCAAGCTCGAGGACGAGGACACCGGCGAAATCTATTTCACGACGGTCAGCTGCCGGCTGTTCGACCAGGCAAGCTGCAACTGCTCGGACTATCCCAACCGGCTTGCGCTGGTTTCCGACTGCGTCGGCCTGACGCCCGACAATGTGCGCACGATCTCCTGGCTGCCCGGGACCTGCGCCTACCGGCTGGTGGCCGAGGGCCATGACCTCTACTGGTGGCACCATCTGGTATCGGGCAGCCGCGAGACCGTGCATGCGGCCGGCATATCGGTGCGCGGCAAGATCACCGCCAGCGAGACGGACCTTGCCGAGCCGGAAGACTATTTTGCGCATATGGTCGATGCCGAACCCTAGTCTCCGCCGCGCGTGTCGGGACGCGGACGCCATGAACGGTAGATGAATGCCGGGTTCCGGCATCGTTCAGCCGGACGGCGCCATTGTCTGCCCATCGCTTCGGCGACCCGGATCAACCACCCAAGCACGGAGACAGACAATGTTGCGCACCCTGAAGACCGCCGTCCTCTCGGCCATGATCGGCCTCACCGCCCTTGCCGGCGCGCCGGCTGCCGCCCAGGCCGAGGGCCTCTACCTCAATTTCGGCGGCAACAGCCGCGCCGGCATCCATTTCGACGACGACTACCGTCCGGTGGTGCGCCATCATGGACGCGACCGCGGCTGCTCGGTCGACCGGGCGCTGAACAAGGCCGAACGCATGGGCCTGCGCCGCGCCCGCGTCGTCGACGTCTCGCGCCGCACCATCACGGTGGCCGGCCGCCAGTATGGCGATCGCGTCGCGGTGACGTTTGCCCGCGCCCCGCGCTGCCCGGTCATCCGCTGACGGCAGGCCCGGCTTTGGGGGAAGCCCCGGGCCGTCACCATGGCGAACGCCGCGCATCACCCGATGCGCGGCGTTCGCCTTTTCGGTATCGGTCTACTTCAGTTCGAAGGTCACCGTGACCTGGACCCGGTAGCTGTTCTCGCCGGCTTCGACCGGCACCGATTCGGCGCGGTCGAAGGCCTTGGCCGTGATCGGCATCGGTGCCGGCGAGACCGCCTGGTCGGTGATTTCCAGCACACGCCCCAGTTTTACGCCCGCCGCCTCGGCCAGCGTCGCGGCCTTGGCCATGGCGTCGGACACGGCGCGCTTGCGCGCCTCGGTCAGCGCCGTTGACGGGTCGGCATTGGCAAAGGACACGTCGCCGCCCTGGTTGACGCCGAGCGAGACGGCCGTGTCGAGGAGTTCTCCAGCGCGCGCCATGTCGCGCACGCGCACCGACAGCGTGTTCGTCACCTGGTAGCCGACGAGCTCGCTGTGTTGCGAGCCGTCGGGCTTGCTGGTGTAGGTGTAGCGCGGCGAGATCTGTATGCCGGCTGTCTGCAGGTCACGGCTCTCGATGCCGGCCTCCTTCATGGCCGCGATGACGGCGGCCATGGCGGCGTTGTTGGCGTCGAGCGCGGCGCGCGCGGTGGCGGCCTCGCGCATGACCGAGAGCGACAGCATGGCGAGGTCCGGCGCGACCGCGCTTTCGCCCTCGCCGGAGACGATGATGCGCGGCTGCGCCGGTTCGGCGTGGGCTGCCGGCACGGGCAAGAGGGCCAGGGCGGCAAGGGCGAGCATGGGCAATGTCGGCTTCATCATGGTCTCCGGCGGATGGCTTTGCGTGCCGGGCTGTAGACCGCGATTGCGGGTGGATTGGGGCAGCGCTGTTTTGGGCCGCAGACTTGTGCGCCGCGCGAAAACTGACTAATCCAGCCTCTGGCGGGCCTGTAGCTCAATGGTTAGAGCCGGCGGCTCATAACCGCTTGGTTGGGGGTTCGAGTCCCTCCGGGCCCACCAACTCGATTTTAACATGTAGAAACAAATCTTGAGCGGTTCAGAACCAAATTGGAGCGGTTCAAGGCCAAGGTCGAGCGGTTCAAATGCCGCCACGTCGTCTGCGCTAAGTATATGATATTAAGGAATAACTAGTTCCGCCCTGCGGTCGGGTCGCTTGTCCCATGCCGTGCGTCGAGCCTGTTTTTTGACACAATTCATCGTCCCGTTGCGACAAACTTGAGCGATTCAATCGGGCCATATCGAAGTGTTCTGAAGTGCCTGTCGATAGCGTTGGACCCTTGGTTGTATTCGACTTGACCTGCCACTGAACTGTCATCCAGCGGCGATTAGAGCCGTAGCCGTTTCTGTTACGCCGTAGGGCGCGGGTTGAGCAACCGGTGGAGACGCGAAGCCCCCATCGAGCGTAGCGTCGGAGCCGGTT
>Ga0209906_100434_pt1 | contig 18048 bp, 14 predicted proteins | sample FECB24metaG_FD_188303 | JGI IMG/M metagenome (GOLD analysis project Ga0209906, IMG submission 188303) | Cyanobacterial communities from the Joint Genome Institute, California, USA from Joint Genome Institute, California, USA - FECB-24 metaG... ... | reverse complement strand
TACATCGAACGGATCCAGATCCGCGGCAATACGCGGACCCGGGACTGGGTGATCCGGCGTGAATTCGATCTCGCCGAAGGCGACGCCTACAACCGCGCACTCGTCGACCGTGCCGAGCGTCGCCTGAAGAACCTCAACTATTTCAAGTCGGTGAAGATCACCAATGAGCCCGGCACTTCACCGGACCGGGTCGTGATCAACGTCGAGGTCGAGGAACAGTCGACCGGTGAATTCTCCGTCTCCGGCGGTTACTCGACCCAGGACGGCTGGCTTGGCGAAGTGTCGGTCGGCGAGCGCAACCTGCTGGGCCGCGGTCAGGCGGTGCGAGCGGCGGTGCAATACGGCCAGCGCGCACGCGGCTTCGAATTGTCGTTTATCGAGCCGTATTTCCTCGATTACCGGATGGCGCTTGGTCTCGACTTCTTCGGCAAGGAGACCGACCAGCAGCAATACACCTCGTACGATACCCGGACATTGGGTGGCGCAGTGCGGCTCGGCTTCGAGCTTCGCGAGGACCTTGCGCTGCAGCTTCGCTACTCGCTGTTCCAGCAGGAGATCACGCTGCAGGAAGGCACGTCGGCTTGCTATACGACAGTGCCGTGGAAACCGGAGAACGACCCGTCTTGGACGAAGCCGAAAGGTTGTAATGACGTGTCGATCGTGCCGTCGCTGCCGGTTCGTCTGAGCTTCGATCAGGGTGCGCAGATCACCTCGATGGCGGGCTATAGCCTGATCTACAATACGCTGGACAATAACCGGAACCCGTCCTCCGGTATTCGCGGCGAACTGAAGCAGGAATTCGCCGGCATCGGCGGCGATGTGAACTTCATCCGGACCTCCGGCGATATTCGCTTCTATCAGGAGGTGATCCCGGATTTCGTCGGGCTGCTGCGCTTCCAGGCCGGCAATATCACGCCGTGGAATGGCAACAATCTGCGCTTCAACGACCTGTATCAGGGCGGGCCGAACCTGGTCCGCGGTTTCCGCCAGAACGGCTTCGGGCCGCGCGATCTGACGCCATGGACCACCCAGGATGCGATCGGTGGTGCGAATTTCTGGGCTGCGAGCGCGGAATTGTTCATCCCGCTGCATTTCATTCCGAAGGATGTCGGCATCCGGGCTTCGATCTTCGCCGACGCGGGTAATGTGTGGGATTACAAGGGACCGACAAGCGCTGGCGGTGAGGTCATGACGTTTGCGGATTCGAAGCTCATCCGTGCATCCGTCGGCGCCGGCCTGATCTGGGATTCGCCCTTCGGACCGTTGCGGTTCGACTATTCGATCCCACTCAACAAGGAAAGCTACGATATCGTGCAGGAATTCCGCTTCGGCGGCGGAACGAAGTTCTGATCGACAAGGGTCCGGTTCTCCGCCAGAAGCCGCCAGAATGATGTTGCGAGCCGGCGGATGACCGAACCGATTTTCATCGAACGCGCGGAGACGTTGACCGCGGGGGACATCGCGGCCCTCACCGGAGCGACCCTGTCCGATCCTTCCCGAGCGGATACGGTAATCGTCAACGTCGCACCGATTGATCGGGCCGGCCCACGCGATCTGACGTTTTTTGAGAATCTCAGCTATGCCGAGGGCCTAAGGAATACCCGGGCCGGCGCGTGCCTCATCGCCGAACGCTTCGCGCACCAGGCGCCTGCCGGGCTGCTGCTGTTACTGACGCGCGAGCCCTATCGGGGCTTCGTCGCGGTCACCCGCAAGCTATTTCCCGGCGCTCTGCGCCCATCGTCGCTGTTCGAGGCCGATGGCATTACGCCCGGCGCCTCCGTGCATCCGAAGGCCAGGCTCGAAGACGGCGTGACGGTCGAGCCCGGAGCCGTGATCGGACCGAAAGCCGAGATCGGCGCGGGCACGCTGGTCGGCGCCGGAGCGGTGATCGGGGCGGGCGTGCGGATCGGCCGCGACTGCAATATCGGCGCTCATTGCTCGATCACTCACGCGTTGGTTGGGGACCGCGTTATCCTCCATTCCGGCTGCCGGATTGGCCAGGATGGCTTCGGATATGTCATGAGCCCACGCGGCCATCTCAAGGTCCCCCAGGTTGGACGCGTCATCATCCAGGACGACGTGGAGATCGGCGCCGGGACGGCGATCGATCGCGGCGCGATCCGGGACACGGTGATCGGTGAGGGAACGAAAATCGACAATCTGGTTCAGATTGGCCACAATGTCAGCATTGGGCGGCATTGTGTGATCGTCGCCCATTGCGCTATCGCGGGCAGCGTGACGCTCGAGGATTTTGTCGCTCTCGGAGGGCGCGTGACCATCAACAATCACGTCAGCATCGGAGAGGGAGCGCAGGTTGCGGGATTGAGTGGGGTGAATTCTGATATTCCGCCCGGCGGCCGATGGGCCGGCGTGCCTGCCAAACCGGCGAAGCTCTGGATGCGTGAGGTCGCCTGGCTCGAGCGGGCCGCCAAGAAGCACAGCGCCGAAAAAGGCAGAGCCGAAGATTAAACGACAAAGATTGAACCAAAAGTTTGAACGACGAAGATCGAACGTCATGGACGACACGCCAACCAAGCTCGAGACGGCCGATATCGCGCGCATTCTGAAGGCGCTGCCGCATCGCTATCCGTTCCTGATGATCGATCGTGTGATCGACATGCGGTCGGACGAGTCGGCCATCGGCATCAAGAATGTGACGGCGAACGAACCGCAATTTATGGGGCATTTTCCCGAGAATCCGGTCTTTCCCGGTGTGCTGATGATCGAGGGAATGGCGCAAACCGCCGGTGTGCTGTGCATCTGCTCCGGCAAGGCCGGCAGCACGACCAAGAGCGTATTCTTTCTGACCATCGACAAGGCGAAATTTCGCAAGCAGGTCGTTCCGGGCGATACCATCGAGTATCATGTGAGCAAGATCGCCAATAAGCGCATGATGTGGTGGTACCGTGCCGAAGCGCGCGTGCAGGGTTCACTGGTGGCCGAAGCCGAAGTCGGAGCGATGATTGTCAATGCTTGAAACGCCCGACGCCACCATCGATCCGACTGCGCGCATATCGCCCGGCGCCGTCATCGGCAAGGGATCCAGCATCGGCCCGTATTGCGTGATCGGCCCGAATGTCGTTCTCGGCGAGCAGTCGCGTCTGATCAGTCACGTGGCCTTGTCCGGCCACACCACGATCGGCGACCGCACCGTCATCTATCCCTTCGCCTCGCTCGGCACGCCGCCGCAATCGGTCAAGTATCGCGGCGGACCGACCCGTCTGATCATCGGCTCCGATTGTGAGATCCGCGAAAACGTCACCATGAATACCGGCACCGAGGACGATGGCGGTGTCACCAGTGTTGGCGACAAATGCACGTTCATGGTCGGCTCGCATGTCGGTCATGACTGCAAGGTCGGCAACCAGGTCACGCTCGCCAACAATGCCGTCCTCGGCGGCCATGTCGTGGTCGAGGACTACGTGTTCATGGGCGGTCACTCGGCGGCGCATCAATTCGTGCGGATCGGCGAGAGCGCGATGATCGCCGGCGTGACGGGACTCGGCGCCGACGTGATCCCGTTCGGCTTTGCGATCGGGCAACGCGGCGAACTGGACGGGCTGAATGTCGTCGGCATGCGCCGGCGGGGTTATTCGCGTGCCGATATCCATGGCTTGCGTCAGGCCTATCGCGCCTTGTTTCTGGTGCGTGGTCATTTCAAGGAGCGGGTCGAGGCGGTCGAGCGCGGCTTTGCCGACGATCCGGTGGTTGCGAAGGTCGTGGCCTTCATCAAGGCCGGCGGCTCGCGGCCGTTGATGAAAGCGGGCAAGACCGGCCAGGCCGGAGAAAGAAGCCCGGCCGGGGAGTCATGACCGGTCCGGACGACCTGCCAGCGGACGCGGGTCCGGTCGCCATCATTTGCGGCGGCGGTACGTTTCCGTTCACGGTCGCCGACGCGTTGGTCAAGAATGGCCGCGGTGCGGTTCTGTTCGCCCTGAAGGGCTGGGCCGATCCCGAGCGGGTAAAGCGCTATCCGCATCACTGGGCGCATGTGACCCAGCTCGGTCGTTTCCTGCGGCTGGCGCGGCGCGAAGGCTGCCGCGACGTCATCTTCATCGGCACGCTGGTGCGGCCGAGTTTGCGGCAGCTGATCAATTTCGACCTCGCGACCCTGCGCGTCCTGCCCTCTGCGATCCGCCATTTTTACGGGGGCGACAATCATCTGCTCACCGGGATGGCGCGGATGCTTGAAGGCTACGGCTTCAGGCTGCTCGGTGCGCACGAAGTCGCGCCGGATATCCTGGTGCAGGAGGGCGCCCTCGGACAGGCTGCACCGAAGCCCGGCGACCTCGACGACATTCGATACGGCCTCGACGTGCTGAGGGTGATGGGACCGCTCGATATCGGGCAGGGCGTGGTGGTCGCGAACCGGCATGTGATTGCGGTCGAAGCCGCGGAGGGGACTGACCTGATGCTGGCGCGCGTCGCCGATCTACGACGCAGCAAGCGGTTCCGCGCGCCGCTCGGGACCGGCGTTCTGGTCAAGGCACCCAAGCCCGGGCAGGACCGGCGGTTCGATCTGCCGTCGATTGGGCCGCGGACGGTGGACGGTGTTGCCGAAGCCGGCCTTGCGGGCCTCGCCGTCATTGCCGGCGGCGCGATTGTCGCCGAGCCGCAAATTGTGGTGGAGAAGGCCGATCGTGCCAATGTATTCGTGCTCGGTCTTCCCGAACCGCACGGCGATGGCGCATGAAGATCTTTCTGGTTGCGACCGAAGAATCCGGCGACCGCCTCGGCGCGGCGCTGATGCAGTCGCTGAAGGCGAGGCTCGGCGACAGCGTTCAGTTCCGCGGCGTCGGTGGCTATGAAATGGCGGCGGAAGGATTGCCGTCGCTGTTTCGCATCGACGATCTCGCCATCGTTGGACTGGCCGGGATCACCCAGGCCTTGCCGATGATCCTGTCGCGCATCCGTCAGACATCGCGCGCTGCGCTCGATGAAAAGCCCGACGTGATGGTCATCATCGACTCGCCGGATTTCACCCATCGGGTCGCGCGCCGCGTCCGCAAGAAGAACCGCGCGATCCCGATCGTGAATTATGTCTCGCCATCGGTCTGGGCCTGGCGGCCGGGGCGGGCGAAGGCGATGAGCCGCTATATCGATCATGTACTGGCGCTGCTGCCGTTCGAACCCGAGGTTCACAGGACGCTGGGCGGCCCGCCTTGCACCTATGTCGGCCATCCGCTGGTCGAGCAGGTTCACGAATTGCGCCCCAATGCGGAGGAGGCGGCGCGGCGCATGAACGGCACGCCGACGCTGCTGGTGCTGCCCGGCAGCCGCAAGGCCGAGATCCGGCGCCTGATCGAGCCGTTCGGCCGCACCATTGAACGCATCGCCAAGACCGTCTGGCCGCTCGACATCGTCATCCCCACCACACCGCATCTGCAGGATCTGGTGGTGCGCGAGACCGCGGGCTGGCCGCTGCGGCCGAAGATCGTGGTGAAGCGCGAGGACCGCCGCGCCGCCTTCCGGGAGGCGCGGGCGGCGCTTGCCAAATCCGGGACGGTCACGCTCGAACTCGGGGTGTCCGGCGTGCCGATGATCACCGCATACAAGGTCGCGTCCTGGGAGGCGGCGATCGCACGCAGGCTGATCCGGGTCCCGTCCGTGATCCTGACCAACCTGGTGCTGGGCGAGAATGTCGTGCCCGAATTCATCCAGACCGATTGCACGCCGGAGAAGCTCTCGGCCGCGCTGGCGCCGCTCCTGTCCGACAGCCCCGAGCGCCGCAGGCAGACCGAGGCTTTCGCCCGCCTCGATGAGATCATGCAGATCGGCACGGCCCAGCCCGCGCGTCGCGCGGCCGAGATCGTCGAAAACGTGGCCCGGAAATCAAGTCCGGCCGGCTGAGCCCGGCCCGAAACGCTGGCATCCGGCCCCGTAACCGCCTAATTTGCATCGTCTTGTCACATTGCCAGATCCGGCGCGAGCGCCCATGCTTAATGGTCACAACTTAAAAACCCCAGCGATAACAGGCGTTTGCGGACATCTGCCGGATTACGTGCTGACCAATGCCGAGCTCGCCCGGCTGGTCGATACCTCCGATGCCTGGATCACCGAGCGCACCGGCATCCGCGAGCGCCGCATCCTGAAAGGTGAGGGGCTGGGCACCTCCCATATGGGCGCCGAAGCGGTTAAAGGCCTGCTCGCGCGCACCGGCAACAAGCCCTCCGACATCGACCTGTTGATCTGCGCGACCACGACGCCGGACATGGTGTTTCCGTCGACCGCCAACCTGATCGCCGACATGGTGGGCCTCGGCCCGGTCGGATCGTTCGACGTGCAGGCGGCCTGTTCGGGCTTCATCTACGCCATCACCATTGCCTCGCAATTCGTTGCCAACGGCCAGTGCAAGAAAGTCGTGGTGGTCGGTGCGGACAAGATGTCGACCATCATCGATTACACCGATCGCGCCACCTGCGTGCTGTTCGGTGATGGTGCTGGCGCGGTGCTGATCGAACCCAGCCCGAATGGCGAAGGCATCCTCGACACCCTGATCCGCTCGGACGGATCGGGCATGATCCACCTGCACCAGAAGGCCGGCGGCAGCCGCTTGCCGCCGAGCGCCGAGACGGTGGCGAAGCGCATGCATTACGTCCATCAGGAGGGTGCGGCGGTGTACAAATTCGCCATCGCCAAGATGGCGGAGGTGGCCGGCGAAATCATGAGCCGCAACAACCTGCGCGGCGACATGATCCAGTGGCTGGTGCCGCATCAGGCCAACCGGCGCATCATCGAGTCGACCGCCGAACGGATGGGCCTGCCGATGGAGCGGGTCATGATGACGATCCAGAAATACGGCAACACCACAGCCGCGACGATCCCGCTCTGCCTCTGGGATTACGAGAGCCAGCTCAAGACCGGCGACCGACTGATCCTCGCGGCGTTCGGCGGCGGCTTTACCTGGGGCGCGTCCTACGTGACCTGGGCCTATGATGGCGCCGAGCGGGTGAAGCAGACCAATGGCCAAGGTGCCCACGCGGCCTGAGCGGATGTCGATCCGGCGCAGCGTTTTCATAGCGATCTGATCCGCGGCGACGGCGCGGGCGTTGTGTCGTGAGGATTGGCCGGCACTGACGGCTGCGCCGGCGCAGCGTCAGGAGCGGCTTTCGGCGCATAGCGCCGCTGCAATTCTTGCCAGCGCGCCACTTCGGCGTCGGCCGCCAGGCCCGCAGCCTTGTTTGTCAGTCCGCCGGCGCTGGCCGAGATGGCGGCGCGAACCCAGACTCGAGCCTCCTCCGGCAACTGCCGCCAGAAATGCCGGAAGCACGCCTGCGCATCGCCCCTGCAATCGAGGGCGCGCCGGCAGGGCGGCTTGCCGCAGACGCGCCAGAACTGCAGCGCGCGGCAGAGCGGACGCAGGTCCTTCGCCTCGCTGTCGGATTCGCCTTGGCGCTGTGCGGTTCGGGGACGGCGCTTGCCGGGCCTGCTCATGGTGTCCTCCCATGAAAGCGGTGATTGGAACGGGCAGCCGTTCGCGATCCCACGGCGCATCCGCACCCGGGCCGCGCTGAAATCCCCTCGCAAAGTGAGGGGAGGTGGAGCGCCGCGAGGCGCACCAGCCGATGTCCGCACCGCGATGGGTGCGGCGCGCGCGTTATCGCAGCGCGCTCGCCTTGCGGCGCTCCACCAGCGGCGTTCTGACGGGGCCCGAAAGCCGCCGCCAACCCCGGGCCGCGCTTCCAGCGCCGGGACAAACCCGGCGCCACTAGCGAGCTCCTCGCACGCCGGTCCTAGTGCCGGCAGGGCGGGTTCCCGGGGCCACCCGGGGACCGGCTCCACGTTAGAGCCGGCCCGCAGGGCGCCGCGTCCTGCTCCATCCGCCGAACGTCTCCGGAAGACGCCCCTCGTGAGCCGGACGGTTGAGGAATATGATCCTATAGGAATATTGTCAAGGGGTGGCTGCTGTCTCGATTTGGGCAGCTTGTTCTTCGTGCCCACATTCACTTCACTTCCTCGTGCTGCTTTGGTTTCATGCGCACGAGCGCACCCATCAGCTTCCTAGAATTTTCCAAGTTAGGTTTCGTGGCCATGAGACCACCGACGGCAGAGTTTGAAGCTTGGGATGCCTTCCCAGCAGAAATCCGCGCAGCACTTGGAGCTGTTGTCATCGAATGGGCCAGGTTTGAAAACAGCCTCGCCTCACTCTTTGCAAAAGTGCTCAGGAGCCCAGACGAGAACGCTTGGGTGGTCTACTACAACATGGGCAGCTTTTCCGGCCGGTGCGACCTCATCAGGCGAATATTAGACCACGACAAGAACAGGTCCGACATCGCAGCAGATATAGAAAAACTGTTATCCGACTCCATTCCGGTTGCCGGGACACGCAACGACTTGGCGCATGGTTTTTGGCGATACTTCAAACACCCAGAGGGTGGCAAGGACGTCTGCATTGTGGGGCAGTTCAAGCCACGCAAGCCGTCCGAAAAATCGACCTACAAGCTTGAGCCCGACGTCAAATTCCTGACTGACCTAGCAAACAAGATTGCCTCTCTAACCGAGAGGGCGGCAGCTCTTGGCTACAAGATGCGGAAAGCATCCGTCTGAACACTTCCAGCGCCGTTTAGCGCGCACCGTTAGCGATGCGTCTCGAAGGAGAGGCCGGGGCAATACGCTTTACGAGCCCTCGCCCTTCGAGACGCCGCGCTGCGCACTGCTCTACAGGGTGAAAGCTCAACAAATCTTCGGGCCGCAAGTCATTGCCGGTCAGCCTCTCGGGACGGACCTCACTTCCCGAACTTGTCCCACGCCCACAGCGCCAGCAGGACGATCAGCGAGCCGACGAAGGCCGCCACAACATCGCGCAGCGAGATCGAAATCCGGTCGAGATTCGGAAACAGCCCAAACAATCTGAACAGGAAGCCGCCAAGGAGTGCGCCGACAAGCCCGAGTGCGGCATTGCGCCAGACGCCGAAGCCGGCCTTGTGCCAGGTGATGGCATAGCCGGCGAGGGTACCGCCGATCAGGCCCACGGCGACCCAGACGATCAGTTGCGCGAATGTCGGCATCATGGCGTGCGTCTCCCTGCCTGCTGCATCAGGCAAACGCGAACCTACACCCAATCCTACACCCCTGAAATCAAAAGGCCGGCTGCGAGAGCCGGCCTTTCAAAAAATCTGGGACTAACTCGGCGTTCTGCGCGTCGATCCTCAGGCCTTGCGGGTCGAGATCGGCACGTAGTCGCGGCGGGTCGGGCCGGTATAGAGCTGGCGCGGCCGGCCGATCTTCTGCTGCGGATCCTCGATCATTTCCTTCCATTGCGCGATCCAGCCAACCGTTCGCGCAACGGCAAAGAGCACGGTGAACATCGATGTCGGGAAGCCCATCGCGCGCAGCGTGATACCCGAATAGAAATCGATATTCGGATACAGCTTCTTCTCGATGAAATAGTCATCGTGCAGCGCGACGCGCTCGAGCTCCATCGCCACCTGCAGCAGCGGGTCGTCCTGATGGCCGACCTCGGACAGCACTTCGTGACAGGTCTTCTGCATGATCTTGGCGCGCGGATCGTAGTTCTTGTAGACCCGGTGGCCGAAGCCCATCAGACGAAACGAGTCGTTCTTGTCCTTGGCGCGCTTGACGTATTCCGGGATGCGGTCGACCGAGCCGATCTCTTCCAGCATCTTCAGCGCGGCTTCGTTGGCGCCGCCATGCGCGGGACCCCACAGACAGGCAACGCCGGCGGCGATACAGGCGAACGGATTGGCGCCCGAGGAGCCGGCAAGGCGGACCGTCGAGGTCGAGGCATTCTGCTCGTGGTCGGCATGCAGGATGAAGATGCGATCCATCGCGCGCGCCATGACCGGGTTCGGCTTGTAATCCTCGGTCGGCACCGCGAAGCACATCTTCAGGAAGTTCGACGAATAATCGAGCGCATTGGTCGGATACACGAACGGCTGGCCGATCGTGTATTTGTAGGCCATCGCCGCCAGCGTCGGCAGCTTGGCGATCATGCGGATCGACGCGACCAGACGCTGATACGGATCGGAGATGTCGGTGGAGTCGTGATAGAAGGCCGACAAGGCGCCGACCGAGCCGACCATGACCGCCATCGGATGTGCGTCGCGGCGGAAGCCCTGGAAGAACCGGCTCATCTGCTCGTGCACCATGGTGTGGTTGGTGACGCGCTTGACGAAGTCCGCCTTCTGGGCCGCGGTCGGCAATTCTCCGAACAGCAGCAGGTAGCAGGTCTCGAGGAAGTCGCCGTGCTCGGCGAGTTGTTCGATCGGATAACCGCGATAGAGCAGGATCCCTTCATCGCCGTCGATATAGGTGATCTTGGATTCGCAGCTCGCGGTCGAGGTGAAGCCTGGATCGTAGGTGAACATCCCGGTCGCGGCATACAGCTTCGAGATATCGAGAACCTCGGGCCCGATGGTTCCGGTCTTGACCGGAAAATCATGGCTGTCGTCGCCGACCGTGACTTTGCCAGTCTTGGCGCTTGCCGTTTTTGCGTCCATCGGCATCCCCTTGCGAGCAGCCCGGATATTCTGACCGCGATCGGCCGGTCGAATTCCGACCGGCTCTCAAGCCCAGCATCCGGGGAATTGGTTCAGTGCTTTTGGCCTATCCCATCCCATTCCGCACCGCAAGATGGGCCAAAGTCGGCGCGGGCAAGGAACCACGATGCGGTTACCGCGCGGCAAAAAAACCGCCGCGTCGCGCGGGATCAGGCGGCCACGGTGCCGGTTTTCAGGGCCTGCTCGCGAATTCGCGCAAGGCTGTCGGTCTTTCCGAGCACCGTCAGCACGTCGAAAATTCCGGGAGAGGTCACGCGGCCGGTCAGAGCGGCGCGCAACGGTTGCGCGACCGAACCGAGTTTCACATTGGCGGAGTCGGCATAAGCGCGGACCGCGGCTTCGGTGCTTTGCGCCGACCAGTCGGGCAGCGCCTCGAAATGCGGAAGCAGGCCGCGCAAAAGGTCGCGCGCTTCGGCGGTCAGCAGCGCCCGGGCCTTGTCCTCCATCGGCAAGGGCGGATCGGACCAGATGAAGCGGGAATGGTCGAGCAGTTCGACCAGCGTCTTCGCCCGTTCCTTCAGACCCGGCATTGCTTTCAGCAGCTTGTCGCGCATCGCGTCGTCGAGCTTCGCCTTCAGCTCCGGCCCGCCGGCGAGATAGGGCAGCGCCTGCTCGAACGCATCCAGCAGCGCGGTGTCCGACATCGACCGCATGTAGTGACCATTCAGGCTTTCCAGCTTGACGAAATCGAAGCGCGCCGCCGAACGGCCGATCTGCGGGAGGTCGAACAATTCGATCATCTCGCGGGTCGAGAAAATCTCCTGGTCGCCATGGCTCCATCCCAGGCGGACCAGATAGTTGCGCAACGCCTCCGGAAGATAGCCCAGCGCCCGATAGGCATCGACGCCGAGCGCGCCATGGCGCTTGGAGAGTTTCGATCCGTCCGGTCCATGGATCAGCGGGATATGCGCCATGACCGGCACCGGCCAGTCGAGCGCTTCATAGATCTGCTTCTGGCGCGCGGCATTGGTGAGATGATCGTCGCCGCGGATGATGTGGGTGACGCCCATGTCGTGATCGTCGACCACGACCGCGAGCATGTAGGTCGGATTGCCGTCGGAACGCAGCAGCACGAGATCGTCGAGATCATGGTTCTGCCAGACCACACGGCCCTGGACCTGATCCTCGATCACGGTCTCGCCGGTCAGCGGCGCCTTCAGCCGGATCACCGGTTTCGCGCCGGGGGGCGCTTCGGACGGATCGCGGTCGCGCCAGCGCCCGTCATAAAGCCGCGCCCGGCCGGCGGCGCGGGCCGCTTCCCGCATCTGCGTGAGCTCCTCGGGGGTCGCATAGCAGCGATAGGCCTTGCCGGACGCCAGCAATTGTTCGGCAACCTCGCGGTGACGCGCGGCGCGGGCGAATTGGTGAACCGCGTCGCCGTCCCAGGTAATGCCAAGCCAGGTCAGCCCGTCGAGGATCGCATCGATCGCCGCATCGGTGGAGCGCTCGCGGTCGGTGTCCTCGATTCGCAGCAGCATCTTGCCGCCCTGGCCATGCGCATACAGCCAGTTGAACAGCGCCGTGCGGGCGCCGCCAATATGCAGAAAGCCGGTCGGGGAGGGTGCGAAGCGGGTAACGACGGTCATCCGGGGGGCGTATCGGTTTCGGTTCGGCCCATCTATCATGGTGCGCGAACATTCGGAAACAGCGCTTGGCGGCTTATTGCGGCAAGGACGGGGCAGGGTTACCTGAAACTTCCGCAGCTTGGCTCAAACACACGAATTTGGCAGACAGGCGCCGGCGAACCGGTATCGCCGGCGAGAGAGGCAAAATGGCCGCAGACGACACGTCGACTTTGGAAGCGGGGCGCGATTTCATCCGCGACATCGTGCAGGCCGATCTCGATTCGGGACGGCACAAAAGCGTCGTGACCCGGTTTCCGCCGGAGCCGAACGGCTACCTGCATATCGGCCACGCCAAGTCGATCGGCCTTAATTTCGGCATCGCGCAGGAATTCGGCGGGCGCTGCCACCTGCGTTTCGACGACACCAATCCGGTCAAGGAGGAGCAGGAATATATCGATGCCATCAAGGAGGACGTGCGCTGGCTCGGTTACGACTGGGGGCCGCACCTCTTTTACGCGTCGGACAATTTCGAGCAGCTCTACGAATGGGCCGAACTCCTGATCAAGGAGGGCAAGGCCTATGTCGACGACCAGTCGCCTGACGAAATGCGGGCGACCCGGGGTACCCTGACCGAGCCGGGCAAGAACTCGCCGTTCCGCGACCGTTCGGTGGAGGAGAATCTCGACCTGTTCCGGCGCATGCGGGCCGGCGAATTCCCGAACGGTGCGCGCGTGCTGCGGGCGAAGATCGACATGGCCTCCGGCAACATCAATCTGCGCGATCCGGTGCTCTACCGGATCTTGCACGCGCATCATCCGCGCACCGGCGACGCCTGGAAGATCTATCCGAGCTACGATTATGCGCATGGTCAGTCGGATGCGATCGAGCATGTCACGCATTCGATCTGCACGCTGGAATTCGAGGATCACCGGCCGCTCTATGACTGGTGCATCGAGAACCTGCCGGTGCCGTCGCGGCCGCGCCAGTACGAGTTCGCCCGGCTCAACCTGAGCTACACCGTGCTGTCCAAGCGGGTTCTGAACCGGCTGGTGCAGGACAAGCACGTGTCCGGCTGGGACGATCCGCGGATGCCCACGCTTGCGGGCCTGCGCCGCCGCGGCGTGCCGCCCGCAGCCTTGCGCGATTTCGTCAAGCGCATCGGCGTCGCCAAGGCGAACAGCGTGGTCGACATTGCGATGCTCGATTTTGCGGTCCGCGAGGCGCTGAACAAGACTGCGCTTCGGCGCATGGCGGTGTTGCGGCCGCTCAAGGTGGTGATCGAGAACTACCCCGAGGGGCAGAGCGAAGAACTCGAGGCGGTGAATCATCCCGACGATGAAAGCGCCGGCACCCGCAAGATCCGCTTCGGCCGCGAGATCTATATCGAGCAGGACGACTTCATGGAGGATCCGCCGAAGAAGTTCTTCCGGCTGTCTCCCGGCAAAGAAGTGCGATTGCGCTACGCCTATTTCATCACCTGCCGCGAGGTGGTGAAGGATGCGGCCGGCGACATCGTCGAACTGCGCTGCACCTACGATCCTGAAACCAAGGGGGGCAACGCTCCGGATGGCCGCAAGGTCAAGGCGACCATCCACTGGGTCTCGGCGCAGGATGCGGTCTCGGCTGAAATCCGGCTCTACAATCCGCTTTTCACCAATCCCGCGCCGGATGCCGCCAACTTTGCCGGCGAACTGAATCCCAACTCGCTGGAGATTCTGGCCGACGCAAAGGTCGAGCCGGCGGCGATCGCGGATCAGACCGGCGAGCCGGCGCAGTTCGAGCGGCAGGGTTATTTCGTGCGCGACCGCGACTCCACGTCCGGCCGCCCGGTCTTCAGCCGGACCATCGGGCTGCGGGACACCTGGGCCAAGGTTTCGGCGGTTAGTTGATCGCTTTCGCAAAGGACGCTGGCTGATGTAGCCTCAACCCCCGGTCGAGTGCCGGGGGCGGGGGCTCATGGCTGGCGAGAGCGATCCGAAAGGTCGCGAGCGGGCGGAGGCGCGCAAGGGCGCGCGGGCCGGCACGTGGCCGCTTGGAGGACGCACCCGCGATGGATCGTCCGGCTGGCCCGATGCCCTGTCCCCTTTGTTGCAGGGCGCCGGCGCGCGCATGGGCAGCTGGATCGCCCATGACACCGCGCCGGGACGCCTCATTCCTTGGCTGCCCATCGCCTTCGGCTTCGGCGTCGTCCTCTATTTCGCCGCGGATCGCGAGCCGTTTCTGTGGGCCGGCATCGCACTCACGGCCGCGGCGATACTTCTATGCATCGCGGCCCGCGCCCGACCGATCGCGTTTCCGGTCGCTGTGGCTGCCGCCGCGATCGCATTCGGCTTCACGCTCGCAGCCTGGAAGACCGCTCGCATCGCCCATCCGATCCTCGCGGCGCCCGCATTCAATGTGACGCTGTCGGGCTTTGTCGAATCCAGAGAGGAACGGGAGCGAAGCGATCGTATCGTGATTGCCGTCCACGCCATGAGCGGTGCGCGCCCCGACATCAAGCTCGAACGGGTTCGCGTGTCGGTGCGCAAGGGCATGGCGCCGCCAGTGGCCTCCTTCGTCGAATTGCGCGCAAGACTCAATCCTCCGCTCTCGCCGCTGCGGCCGGGCGGCTACGACTTCGCGCGCGATTATTATTTCCAGCGGCTGGGCGCGACGGGTTTCGTGCTCGGCGCGATCAAACAGGTGACGCCGCCCGAACCGCCAGGAATGCGGCTGCGCTATGCCGCTGCCATCGGGTCGCTCAGGGATGCGATCGACGCGCGCATCCGTGCGGTCATTCCGGGCGACAAGGGCGCAATCGCCTCGGCGCTGATCACCGGAAAACGCGATGCGATATCGTCGTCGGTCAACGAGGCCATGTATGTCTCGAGCCTCGCGCATGTGCTGTCGATCTCCGGCTATCACATGGCCGTGGTTGCCGGCATCGCCTTCTTCACGTTCCGCGCCGGCCTCGCGTTCTTCCCTTCGATTGCCAGCCGTTACCCAATCAAGAAATGGGCGGCGCTGGCGGCTCTGTGCATGGCGGCATTCTATCTGCTGCTGTCCGGTGCCGAAGTCGCGACCCAGCGCGCCTTCATCATGACGGCAATCGTGTTGATCGGCGTGATCTTCGACCGGCCGGCCCTGACGCTTCGTACGATCTGCGTCGCCGCCTTGGTGCTGCTCGCGATCTCGCCGGAGGCAATTGTCCATCCGAGTTTCCAGATGTCGTTTGCGGCCACGCTCGCGCTGATCGCGGTGTACGAGCGCGGACTGCCAATCATGTCGGCCGAGCCGGGCACGCCCTTTGCGGCCCGGATGGCGTTATGGGGCGGACGGGAGATCGCGGCGCTCGTCATTGCGTCGCTTGTCGCGGGGTCTGCGACGACGCTGTTCGCCGCCTATCACTTTCACAGACTGGCGCCTTATGGCGTGCTGGCAAATCTCTTCGCGATGCCGGCGGTGTCGATCTGGGTGATGCCGGCTGGCATTCTCGGCCTGATCGCACTGCCGTTCGGCTTCGACCGGCCATTCTGGTGGCTGATGGGCGAGGGCATCGAATGGATGATCGTTGTCGCAACCTGGGTTGCCAGTCTGCCCGGCGCCGTCGGACGGATCCCGGCTTTCGGCGTCGGCACGCTGCTGATCGGCGCTGCCGGGCTCGTGTTGATGTGCCTGTTGCGATCGCCGCTGCGGTGGACCGGCGCGACGATGGTCGCGCTCTGTATCGTGTTTGCCTGGAGGGCACCGCGACCGGACATCCTTGTGTCGGCCGACGCAAGCATGGTGGCGGTTCGCGATCCCGGCGGCGTCTTGCGGGTCATGGCCAGCCGCCGCGACGGATTCGTCCTGCGTGAATGGCTTGCCGCCGACGGCGATGCCAGAACCGACAAGGACGAGTCGCTGGCGGAGGGCATTCGCTGCGACCTGGCGGGATGCGTTGCACGGCTGGCGGACGGCCGCGCCGTCGCACTGTCGCTCAGCGCGGAGGCGCTGATCGAGGATTGCACTTCGGCGGTCTTTGTCGTCACGGCGCGCAACGCTCCGCCGGCTTGCTCTGCGTTGCTGATCGACCGCAATCGCGCGCGCGCTCATGGTGCCGTCGCGGCCCGTTTGGATGGCGGCATGTTCGTGCAGGAGAGCACGCGGCCGCCAACCTACGACCGGCCCTGGGCCCGCGCTCCTGCGGCAGTGGCTACGATCCCCGCACGCCCGGCTCCGCCGCGCGACGCGACCCCGCGGCCGGCCGATCTGGAAGCCGACGACGGGCCGTCAGTAACGCCGGAATAGTCCCACCAGTTTGCCCTGAATCCGGACGCGGGTCGGCGGCAGGATACGGACTTCATACGACGTGTTAGCCGGTTCAAGTGCGATGGAAGCGCCGCGCCTGCGAAACCGTTTGAGGGTCGCTTCCTCATCGTCGATCAGGGCCACGACGATGTCGCCGGTATCGGCGGCCTCGGACTTGCGGATCAGCACCGTATCGCCGTCGAGAATGCCGGCATCGACCATCGAATCGCCACGCACTTCGAGCGCGAAGTGATCGCCCGAGGTGAGCAGGTCCGGCGGCACATTGATGGTGTGGCTTTTGGTCTGGATCGCCTCGATCGGCGTGCCCGCCGCGATTCGGCCCATCATCGGCACCGCGACGGGGCGGCCGCCATCGTCTTCCGACGCGGTTCGCACCCGGCCGAGATTGCCCTCGATCACGCTCGGGGTGAAGCCGCGGCGGGGCGTGCTGCCCTGGTTGACCGAATCCGGCAGCTTGATCACTTCGATGGCGCGCGCGCGGTTGGGCAGGCGCCGGATGAAACCGCGCTCCTCCAGCGCCGTGATCAGCCGGTGGATGCCGGATTTGGACCGCAGGTCGAGGGCGTCCTTCATCTCGTCGAAGGACGGCGGAACGCCGGCTTCCTTCAGACGCTCGTTTATGAATCGCAGAAGCTCGAACTGCTTGCGGGTCAGCATTCAGGTGTCTCCCGGACAGCGTCAGGATCGTGGAACAATCCCAAGAGATACGAAACAAATCATGAACGAACACTATATGTTCGATATGTGTTCCGCAACCCCTTAATTTGACGTGAAGAAAGCGGGAGATGCCTAAAGGGGAAGCTTCAGGATAACACAGGGTGAACCGGCGAGCGCGGGCGATGCATGCGGTTCGCGGATCACCAGGCAATCGGCATCGGCCAGAATGCGGGTCATCGACGAATCCTGGGTCGGGAACGGAGTGGCCACCAGCGCGCCGCGCGACGACCGCGACAGGCGGGCCCGCAGGTAATCAGCACGCTCGTCGTTCTCGGGCAGGTCGCAGCCGAGCAGGCCATGGTCGAGGGGGATCGAGACGTCTGTCCGGCCGGTCAGGGTGCGAAGCAGCGGCACCAGAAACAGCACCGCGCAGACGAAGGCCGAGACCGGATTGCCCGGCAGGCCCAGCACATGAATCGGGCCGAGCCGGCCATGCATCAGCGGACGCCCCGGCCGCATCGCAATCTTCCAGAACGACAGGTCCATGCCTTCCTGCTTCAGGGCCTGCTGCACCAGGTCATAGTCGCCGACCGAAGCGCCCCCCATGGTGACGAGCACGTCGGCCCGCCGCATCCGCGCATCTTGGATCGCTGCAACGGTATCGGCCACGGTGTCGCGGGCGATGCCGAGGTCGCTGACATCGGCGCCTTCCTGGCGGGCCAGCGCGGCAACCGAATAGCCGTTCGAATAGACGATCTGGCCCGGGCCGGGTTGGCGTCCGGGTAGCACCAGCTCGTCACCGGTGGCGAGCAAGGCGACGCGCGGCTTGCGGTGAACCGGTAGGATCGGGTGGTTCATCGCCGCCGCAAGCCCGAGATCGCGGCCGCTCAGGACGCGGCCGCGCGTGAGCAAGGTCTCGCCCTGCTTGAAATCCAGTCCGGCGGCGCGGATATGGCGGCCCTTCCGCGGCACCTCGGTGACGATGACGTTGTCGCCGTCGCGGCGCGTGTCTTCCT
>Ga0209906_100431_pt1 | contig 18175 bp, 8 predicted proteins | sample FECB24metaG_FD_188303 | JGI IMG/M metagenome (GOLD analysis project Ga0209906, IMG submission 188303) | Cyanobacterial communities from the Joint Genome Institute, California, USA from Joint Genome Institute, California, USA - FECB-24 metaG... ... | reverse complement strand
AACCGCAACCCGCAAACCCCGATAATCGCGCACCCACGGCGCCACCGTCGCCCGCGTCAAAAACCCGGCGCCAGCCCGCGAAACCACGATCTCGGGCTCATCTGGCAAGCGTCACGAATAAGACGGGTTAGTAACGAGACTGGGCTGGAAGCTGCGACATGTTGTACCGCAGGTCATGAAAGGGTGGTCCAAATGACGCAGTCCGCAATACGCCGGCGCATCGAGAATGTCGGCGATCTGCCAGCGCGGTGCGCACACCGAATGACGAACTTGAGGCCGATCAAGACTCTGCTCGGCAGCCGGTACGAGAAAGCCCTTGCAGCGCACGAGCCACTTCTACCGACCCCATCGGGTGTCGACGCCGAGATCGTCGCGGGTCTGCGCGACAAGGGCATCCACATGACGTCGCTCGAAGCGCTGGGATTGGAGGGCGCTGCCGACGCTCTGGCCACTGCCCAAAGTCTGTCGAACGAATTTGCCGAAACCGCCAGGCAGCGGGTCCGCCAAGGCCATGATTTCAACATCGTGCCACCGGACAAGATCGCTGCTTTTCCGGAACTGTTCAGACTTGGCCTCAACGACCGATTGCTGGACATTGCGCAAGCCTATGTCGGGCTGCCAGTTGCCTATGATGGGGTGCATATCATCTACACCGTTGCAGACGGGCGCGCGGTATCCACGCGGCGATGGCACCGGGACTGGGAAGACCGCCGGATGGTCAAGATGATCGTGTATTGCAGCGATGTCGGGCCGGATGACGGGCCGATGCAATTGATCAGCCGTAGCGACGGTACACAGACCGATGAAAAGGGTTATCGCTATAACGTCGCCAGTTCCACCGACATGGTCGCCCAGTTCGGGCCCGATTTCGGCACCGACGTTATCAGTTGTGTCGGGCCGGCCGGCACCGTCGTGTTTGCCGATACCGCCCGCTATTTTCACCGTGGCAATCCAGCCATTGCGAACGACCGCAGGGCATTGTTCTACACTTACTTCGCAAAATTGCCGCGCCACCCGTTTTTCTGCGAACGATCCGGCCTGTCGCGCCACCAGATTGCGGCGTTGGTTGAAGGGCTCCCGTCGCGCCAGGAGTCGGCGGCGCTGTGGTGGCAAGAATTGCCGATGCTGCTGCGGCTGATCCCGCCGCATCGACTATGACTGGAGGTTCAAGCGCGATCGGAGGTGAAGACAGCCGGCTTTGGCCGGCGAGCGCCTTGGGTGACTGGCTTGCTTCGCTACCGCGCCTGATCGAAAAGAAAGGCGGCAAGCTGCTATGCCAGCGGATCGGCTTGACCTATCGCGGCGTCCAGAAATCTGTCGCGGTCCGCTTCGGGCGCCCATCCCAGAACCGTTTTCGGTCGGCTGTTGTCGAAGCGAGCAAGATGTCCGCGCGACAGACAGTCGTTGCACGACAGCCAGATAGCATCGGTACGACCCAGCAGATACCGTTTGACCATATATTTCGCTCCCCCCTCCAGCCAAAGTTCTCGCAACGACCCGCCTGTCACAGCGAGGCGCAAACCGAGTCGACTTTGCATGGCAGTCAGGTAATCCCGCGCACTCAGCATCGGGTCTCCGACCAGGTTGAACGAGCTGCCGATCGCATCTTTGGCACACATTATCCGGATCAGACCGTCCGAGACATCATCGACGAGTACAAAGGGCAGTTTGTTGTGCCCGTCCCCCCACAGACGAACGGCGCCTGCACCACGCCACCGGCCAATCCCCCAGTTCTGCAGCGGCCCGCCGATACCCAGTGCAATGCCGGGACGGGCAATCACCAGAGGTAGCCCCCGGCTGCGATGCAGATCCAGAAGGCGCAACTCGCATTCGGCCTTCGACCGGGCATAGACATTGCGTTGCGCAAGATCGCCAAAGCCGGTTGACTCGGTAATCACCATTGCAGGGTCGGACAGGTCGTAGGAGGCGATGGTCCCGGTATAGATCAATCGACGAACCTTGGCGTCGAGCGCGGCTTCAGCAATTCGCAATGTGGTGCCAACGTCATTCGCCAATGCGTCGGCCCAGGATGTATCGGTGGTTCTGGCGAGATTGAAGACTGTCCCGATTCCGGCCATTGTCGCGCGCAGGCCCGCTGCATCGGTCAACGCCAACGGCACAACCTCGACATGCTCAGCGATGTCATCGAACACGCTGCTGGGGCCACGACTGAGCACCCGGACATCATGCCCGCGGGCGACCAGCATCCGAGTAAGGGCGCGGCCGATGAAGCCGGTTCCACCGACAACCATTATCGTCGGTCGAGGCAATGCGCCGGGAACAGGTTTCGAAGCGGTTGCAGGCACAGGCGAGACCGCGGCGATGGTCACTGCACTACGCGCAGCGGTTCGTGGCAAAGGTACAGCAGACTGGTCCGGTCAACGTCGGATCGACTTAAGCCGCCTCCTTGTATTCGATCAGTTGCATGTCCGTACCCTTCAACTTGCGCGCGTAATAAGTTATCATACCTTGGATAGCGGGCAACTTTGACAGCGTCAGAGCGGCGGCGTGGCGCGTCGCCCGAGTCGGGAACTGTCCGGATTCGATAAGCCCGTGCCTGGTCCGCAGCCAGTTGAACCCCCAGGCTGCCATTGCGAGCACTGACAGATACCATTGCCCCGGCAGCAGCCCTGCGACGGCCAGTACTGGCATTGCGCCGCCGTAAAACAGCACGCGTTGCCGTTCGCGCACAAAGTGTTGGGGGTGAAGCGCTCCGATTTGGGCAAAGGCATGGCCGGTACGCACCGCGCGCCGCCACCATTGAGAAAATCGCGTCATATCGGCGTCGTGGTGAGTCATGGTTTGGGGAAGCCGGTGAACACGAAGGCCCGCAGCCCGGACACGCAGACAAAAATCGTCATCCTCACCCGCGATGAGACTGCCATCAAAGCCACCGACGGCGGTGAAGACCGTGCTGCGCACCATCATGTCGCCGCCGCAGGACACGATATCGCCGGCGGGCCGGTGCCACTCCAATTCAGCCAATGAATTATAAACGGATCGGTCCGGCTCGATCTCCCGGCGCCAACCAGTGACGATTCCGATGTCGAGCTGCATGTCCAGGGCCGTCTGAGCCATTGCAATCCAGCCGGGTTCGACGCCGCAGTCACCATCCACGAATTGCACATAATCCGGCAATCCTGCCTCGCGCAGCGCATGAAACCCGGCATTTCGGGCGCGAGCGGCGGTAAAGGGAGAACTGGTATCCAGCTCAACCACCAGGGCCCCGGTACCACGGGCAAAGCTGACACTGCCATCGATCGAGCCTGAGTCGACATAGACAACCCGAGTGCCCTGCCCCTGAAGCGAGGTCATGCAGCGTTGCAACCTGATGCCCTCGTTGCGACCAATCACAACGACGGCGACACTCGTTGACGTCATATGCCTGCGCTTTCCAGTGCATGGCCTGCCGTGCGGCGGGCGCTACTCAAATGCCGGGGCCGCCGTCGGTACACCCGCGCAGAATCGACAGCCGTTCCTGCAGCCCGATGCGCATGACCGTCGCAATCGAGGGCGATCTTCGGCGCTCTGATACGCCGCGTGGCAACGGCAGCATGCCCTGAATGCTGGCTGGCATCGGCATAACGATAAAGCTGTGCACGCGGGTTCGGTGCCCCACGCTGCAACGTGATCAAGCCCGTGCCATGCCAGCATTGATCACAGCGTTGTGCCGGGACCGATGGTCGTTTTTCGGAAGACATATTCGGCATCACATGTCCCATTTACGGCTCATGATTTCGTTCTGAACCCCGCAATATGAAAAGCAGTCCGGCAACCAGATAGCCAGCTTGCCAGTCACGATCGTTACCGGGCCAACCTGCCTGCCTAATGACGGCACTGACAACCCTGATTGGACACGAGGGAGTTGGGCCGTCCTCAACATCAGTGGGTCAATCACCCCACCCAGTCCGCATCGTTGTCGAAAAGTTTAGCGCAGGTTAACCAGCAGCCATCGTGTTTGACGAGCGACGCACGTCAACAGCGGTAATTTCAGGATACGCAGATGATGCGTTTGCGGCGACGTGGAGGGAGGCTTGATGTTTGATGACCTCACCATACCGGATCGAAATGCCGGGCAGCAGCCAAAGCAGAGCTGGCGTTGCGTACTGATCGGCAGCGAAGCCTTGCTGATTGATTGCGCGCAACAACTGGAAGCCCGGGGCCACAGCATTGTCGCAATTGTCAGCGTCGCACCAACCATTACCACCTGGGTGACCGACCGCATCGCATTATTTCCGGACACCAAGGCCTTGCTGGCAGCAGCCGAAACGATCGGCCCGGTAGATTACCTGTTCAGCATCACGAACTTGTCGATCCTTCGCCCAGATGTGCTGGCACTGGCCCAGTGCGGCGCGATCAATTTCCATGACGGCCCCCTCCCCGAACGCGCCGGCGTGAATTCACCGGCCTGGGCACTTATCGATGGCGCGGTGACACACGGGGTCACCTGGCATTCGATGACCGATACTGTCGATGGCGGCGCCATCCTTGCCGAGCATCGTTTCCCGATCGAGCCTGAAGAAACGGCACTCAGCCTCAACCGCAAATGCTTTGCCGCGGCTAGCGACAGTTTTGGTGTGTTGATCGGCCGGATGGCCGTGGCTGGGCCGTCGCCGATCGCCGCCCCAGCGACGCCGCTGGCTGTCCACCGCAAGGTCGATCGGCCCGCTGCGGGTGGCGCAATCGACTGGCACCAGCCCGCCGAAACCATCGCCCGGCTGGTTCGGGCGCTCGATTTCGGCGCCTATGCCAACCCGCTGGTGACTGCCACGACCGCCTTTGCTGGCAAGGTTTTCATCGTCCAGGCCGCCCATGTCAGAGCCGGAAAGGCCGCGGCGCCGGGGGAGATCATCGACATCGCTGCCGACGCGATCGTCGTCGCGGCCGCGGATACGGCGGTCGCCATCACCAGGGTGACGCTGCTTGACGGCACCAGCCTTGATCCGCTCGACGCGGCGCGGCAACTCGGCCTTGCTGTCGGCGCGCGACTCCAGTCGCTCGATTGCGGACACGCCGCCACGCTGCAGGAACTGGTCAGCACAACGGCGAAGCACGAGGCCTTCTGGGTTGCTCGCCTCCTCCAGGCGCAAGCGATCGATTTGCCCGGCAGCGACCGCCAGTCTCGACAGGCCAGCCATTTTGCCAGTGCCGACATGGCGCTTGAAAACGCCGACCGGCCAGCGCGCGCGCCCACGCTGCGTGCGGCTGCTGTCGGCTGGCTCGCCCGGCTCGCGGATGTGGATCGGGTCGAAACCGGCTACGCATCGCCGCTGCTGCGCGCCCAGTACAACGGGGTCGCGGCCTGGTTTGCGCCGCAACTACCGCTTTGTATCGACGTCGATTTCACGGCACCGTTCTCTGTACTCTGCGATGCCGTCACCATTGAGGTGGCCAATGCGCACCGCCGCATCGGCATGACCGCCGACCTCGCGGCGCGCACGCCGGCGCTGCGCGCACGCGGTGCGGCTGCACTGACGCTACCGGTCGCATTGATCACCGTCGACGGACTTGACGACGCCCGGGCCGAGCCTGGCGCCGAACTCACGCTGGCTTTCAGGGCCGATGGCACCGCCTGCCGCTGGCTGTACGATGCTGCGCGGCTGACGCCCGACCTGGTTGCCGCCATGCAGGCCCAGTTCGCCGTGTTGCTCGCCGCCGTCGATGCCGACCCGGAGCAGCGGCTCGGCGATCTGCCGCTGATGAACGCTGCAACCCATCATGATGTGCTCGTGGCCCGCAACGCCACCGCCACGCCGGTGCGCACCGATGCGTGCATTCACACGCTGATCGAGGAACAGGTTCACCGCACGCCCGATACTATCGCCATAGTCTGCGGCGACCGGTCGATGACCTATGCCGAACTCGACCGGGCTGCGGAGCTCTGGGCGCAGCAGCTGCGGGGCCTCGGCATCGGCGCCGACAAGCTCGTTGGCATCTATGCCGAGCGATCGGTCGACACGGTTGTCGGCGTTCTGGCGGTTCTGAAAGCCGGCGGCGCCTATGTGCCGCTGGACCCGGCATATCCGGCGCCGCGGATCGAGCACATGCTGGTCGATTCAGGGGTCGAGGTCATTCTAACCCAGCAGCGCCTCGCCGACGCGCTGCCACGTCGGAACTTCACGCTGCTCTGCCTCGACACCCCGGTGGAAGCCCTTGCAAACCCAGCCCCGATCGAGGCTGTGTCGCCCAACGACCTCGCCTATGTCATCTATACATCAGGATCGACCGGCGCGCCCAAGGGGGTGATGGTCGAGCACCGCAACGTGGTGAACTTCTTCGCCGGCATGGACGAGCGCATCGAGGCCCCCGGTACGTGGCTGGCGGTCACAAGCCTGAGCTTCGACATCTCGATACTGGAACTGTGCTGGACACTGACGCGCGGCTTCACCGTGGTTCTCTACACCGCCGAAGACCGCAAGGCCGCCGAATTGCCCTCGGCTCAGGCGCACAAGCCGCTGGACTTCAGCCTCTTCTATTTCGCCAGCGATGCTGGCGAAGGCGGCGACAAGTACAAGTTGCTGCTCGAGGGTGCCAAATATGCTGACCGCGAGGGTTTCTGTGCCGTCTGGACCCCCGAACGTCACTTCCATGCCTTTGGAGGGCTCTACCCGAACCCCGCCGTGACCAGTGCTGCTGTCGCGGCGATCACGTCGCGGGTACGCATCCGCGCCGGCTCGGTTGTCATGCCGCTGCATCATCCGATCCGCGTGGCCGAAGACTGGTCCCTCGTCGACAATCTGTCGAATGGCCGCGCCGAGATTTCGTTCGCTGCCGGCTTGCAGCCCAACGACTTTGTGCTCGCGCCTGAAAAGCTGAAGGACAACAAGGCGATCATGCTGCGTGACATGGAAGTCGTGCGCAAGCTCTGGCGCGGAGAAAGCGTCGCCTTTCCCGGCCCATTCGGCAATGATGTCGAAACGTCGATCCTGCCACGTCCTGTCCAGGCCGAATTGCCGGTATGGCTGACGTCTGCCGGCAATGTCGAAACCTTTGAAGCGGCAGGGCGCGCCGGCGCCAATGTGCTGACTCATCTGCTTGGCCAGACGATCGACGAGCTCGAGGACAAGCTTGCCGCCTATCGGGCCGCCTGGACTGCGGCTGGTCACCCCGGGACTGGCCGCGCCGCTGTCATGCTTCACAGCTTTGTCGGCCCCGATGCCGCGACCGTGCGCGCGGTCGTCCGCGAACCCCTGATCGAATATCTGCGCAGCTCGGCAAACCTGATCAAGCAATATGCCTGGAGCTTCCCGGCCTTCAAGCGGCGCGAGGGCATGACCGACGCCAGCGGCGACGTCCAACTCGACAGCCTCGCGCCCGAGGAAATGACAGCGCTGCTCGAATACAGCTTCGAACGCTATTTCGAAACCAGCGGGCTCTTCGGCACGCCAGGCGACTGCATGGCCGTCGTCGACCGCTTGAAGGCAATCGGCGCCGATGAAGTGGCCTGCCTGATCGATTTCGGCATCGACTCCGCGACAGTCCTTTCGCACCTGCCCTATCTCAACGAAGTTCGCCGGCTGGCGGAGCCTCGCCGTGCTGCGGCGCCGGTGGATGTGCCGTCGCTGATGGTTCACCACGGCGTCACCCATCTTCAGTCGACGCCATCGCTGGCGGCTCTGTTGCTCGCCGACGGCCGGAGCGATGCCGGTCTCGCCGGCCTCCGGCACTTGATGATCGGCGGCGAGGCGTTCCCGCCCGAATTGGCGCGCGCGCTGCGCGCCAGGGTCGGCGGCCGGATAAGCAACATGTACGGTCCGACCGAAACCACGATCTGGTCGACCACCGCCGATGTCGGTGACGGTCCGATCTCGCTCGGCGCGCCGCTTGCGAACCAGGCGGTCTTCATTCTCGATCGCCGCCAGCAGCCGGTTCCCGACGGCGTGCCGGGCGAATTGGTCATTGCCGGCGCCGGCGTGGCCCGTGGTTACCTCAATCGCCCTGCCTTGACTGCCGAGCGGTTCGTGTCCCACCCGCTTCACGCCGGCGAGCGGGCCTACAGAACCGGCGACTCGGCGCGCTTTCGTCCAGACGGGTCGCTCGAGTTCCTCGGCCGGCTCGACAACCAGGTGAAGATCCGTGGGCACCGTATCGAACTCGGCGAGATCGAGGCGGTGCTGACAAGCCATCCCGGCGTGCGCGAAGCAGCGGTCATCGCCCGCGAAGATGCACCGGGCGACATGCGGCTGGTCGCGTATATCGTGCCGATCGGCACCAGGCCGGCCGACGAAGTGCTGCTCAACCACCTTCGCAACCAGCTTTCCGAAGCCATGCTGCCGCAACATGTCGTGGCGCTTGCTGCAATGCCGCGCACGCCAAATGGCAAGCTTGATCGCAAGGCGCTGCCAGCGCCGGTCGCCGATGTTGTTGCCGCCTTGGACACCACGCCGCCGGGCGACGGCGTTCAGGCTCGCATTGCCGACGTCTGGCGGGACGTCCTGAAATTGCCCAGCGTCGGTATCAACGACAATTTTTTCGATATCGGCGGCCATTCCCTGCTCGCCGTCAGGGTCCACCGCCAGCTTTGCGCGGCGCTTGATCAGAAACTCACCATCACCGACGTCTTTCGCTATCCGACAATCAAGGCGCTCGCGGACTTCCTGTCGCGCGATGCCGACGCCGATGCTTCGGTCGCCGTCGGCATCAATCGCGCCGATGCCCGCCGTGCGGCGATGGGCCGACGCCGCGTCACTGGTTTAGTTCATGGGGGAACAGTGTGAATCCGATGATCCAGCAACTTCCCGATTATGAACCGACCGGCCACGACGACGAAGGCAGCATTGCGATCGTCGGCATGGCCGGGCGATTTGCCGGCGCCGGCGACATCGATACCTATTGGCGCAACCTGCGCGAAGGCGTTGAGTCGATCGTCACGCTGACGGATGACGAACTGCTCGCCGCCGGCGTCAGCCCCCGCGTCTTGCGTCAACCCAATTATGTCAAGGCTGCAGCACCGCTCGCCGACATGGAAATGTTCGACGCCGGCTTCTTCGGCATGTCGCCGCGCGAAGCGGCGATAATGGACCCGCAGCACCGGCATTTCCTCGAATGCGCCTGGGCTGCGATCGAGGACGCCGGCCACCCGCCAGAACGCTTTGCCGGTGCCACCGGGGTGTTCGCGGGCAGCGGCCACAATGCCTATATGCCGTATAACCTGCTGACCAACCCAGCCCTGATGGAGCAGGTCGGCCTCTTTCTCGTGCGTCACACCGGCAACGACAAGGACTTCCTGACCACCCGCGCCTCGTACCTTCTCAATCTGCGGGGCCCCAGCATCAACGTCCAGACCGCCTGCTCGACGTCGCTCGTTGCGATCCACATGGCGGTCCAGAGCCTGCTCAACCGGGAATGCGACATGGCGCTGGCCGGCGGGGCCACGATCGAACTGCCCCACCGCCAGGGCTATCTGCACCAGGAAGGCGGCATCCTGTCGCCTGATGGCCATTGTCGCGCCTTCGATGCCGGATCGGCCGGCACCGTGTTCGGCAGCGGCGTCGGGGTCGTTGTCCTGCGTCGCCTTGCCGACGCGATCGCCGATGACGACCAGATCTATGCCGTCATCAAGGGATCGGCAGTGAACAACGACGGCGCTGGCAAGGTCGGCTACCTGGCACCGTCGGTGGACGGTCAGGCCCAGGCGATCACCGAAGCGCTCGCCATCGCCGGCACGCCCGCCAGCACGATCACCTATGTCGAGGCCCATGGCACCGGGACCGCCGTCGGCGACCCGATCGAGGTTGCTGCGCTGACCGAGGCATTTCGCAAGGACACCGAGGAAGTCGGCTTTTGCGGTCTTGGTTCGGTCAAGGGCAACATCGGTCACACCGATACCGCCGCTGGTGTCGCCAGCTTCATCAAGGTCGCAATGGCGCTGAAGCACGGCGAGCTGCCGCCGTCGCTGCATTTCTCGACTCCCAATCCGGCTTGCGAACTCGACCGCAGCCCCTTCTATGTCAACGCTGCCATCCGCCCCTGGGCCACGCCGCCCGGGACTCCACGCCGTGCCGGCGTCAGCTCGCTCGGCGTCGGCGGCACCAACGCCCATGTCATTCTTGAGCAGGCGCCCCGGCGCCGTCCCGGCACGCGGTCACGCCCCCATCAACTGCTTGCCCTGTCGGCTGCCAGTCTATCGGCGCTCGATGCCAATGCGGCCGCTCTTGCCGATCATCTGGCGCAAAACCCGGCTTCGGATCTTGCCGACATCGCCTATACGCTTACCGTCGGCCGCACAGCGCTGCGTTACCGGCGCGTCGTCGCGGTTCGCGATGCTGCCGACGCAGCCAAGGCTCTCCTCGATCCAGCCCGAACGGCGACCTTCAACGCCGCGGCGGAGCCACGCCATGTGCACTTCATGTTCGCAGGCGGCGGCGCTCAGCACCCTAACATGGGGCTCGACCTCTATGAAGGCGAGGCTGTTTTCCGCGACGCAGTCGACGACTGCCTCGACCGGCTGGTCGCGCTTGGCGGCACCGACGTGCGCAAGTGGCTGTATCCAAAAGCTGCAGATGCGGACGCCGCTACGGCTCAGATGAAGCGTCCCTCGGTCGGCCTGCCCGCACTATTCGCTGTCCAGTACGGCCTGTCCAAACTCTGGCTTCACTGGGGCGTAACGCCAAAGGCGTTTATCGGTCACAGCCTTGGCGAATATATCGCGGCCCATCTGGCGGGTGTGATGACGCTCGACGATGCCCTTGGACTGGTCGCGCTTCGCGGCCGCCTTTTCGAAAGCCTGCCCGAGGGCGGGATGCTCAGCGTTTCGCTGTCCGAGCGCGAGCTCGCGCCGTTCCTCACCGCCGACTTGTCGATCGCGGCGATCAATGGCCCTGCGATGACAGTTGCCTCTGGACCCAATGCGGCACTGGCAGCGCTCAAATCGAAGCTCGAAGCCCGCGAAATCGCTTGCCAGACCGTACCGATCAACATCGCTGCCCATTCATCGATGCTCGATCCCATTCTTGCGGAATGGCGCGCGCATCTGCGCCGCATTCCCCTCAGCCCCCCGACAAAGCCCTTCGTTTCCGGGTTGACCGGCACGTGGATTTCACCCGCGGAAGCAACCGATCCCGGTTATTGGGTCAACCAGATGCGCCAGACCGTGCGCTTTGGCGATGGCATCGCGGTGCTCACCAAGGACTCCAACTGCGTTTTGCTCGAAGTGGGCCCGGGCCGCGCGCTTGCCAGCCTCGCCAAGGCCGGGCTGGGGCGCGAGGCGCCCCCGACAGTCGCCTCGATGCGCCATATGGACGAGCCGGTGTCCGATGTCCGCCATGCGCTCGACACGCTGGGACGGCTTTGGTCGACAGGCGCAATGGTCAACTGGGGCGTGTTCTGGCAGCCCGAGCGGCGGCTCCGCGTTCACCTGCCGACCTATCGCTTCGACCGCCAGCGCCACTGGATCGAACCCGGGCACGGCGCGGCTATTGCCCAAGCGGATGACGCCGAACGGCGCGACGACGTCGCCGACTGGTTTCATCAGCCAATCTGGCAGCGCATCGAACCACTGGACGCGACGCCAATCAATGCAACCACACTCGTCTTCGAAGGCGAATGCGAGCTTGGCGCGGCGCTTGCCGACCGGCTTCTTGCAGGCGGCGCCGATGTCGTCCGGGTTCGGCCGGGACGCCGCATGGCCTGGGCCGGCAAGAATATGGTGACGATAGACCCTGCCGCGCCCGCCGATTACGCCGCCCTGATCACGCGCCTCGCCGAGGAAGGCCGCGCACCGCGCAAGATCGCGCACTGCTGGCTCTTGACCGGCAACGAGCCCGTCGCCGGCGGCACCAAGGCGGTCGATGTGCTGCAGGAACGCGGCTTCTACAGCTTGCTTGCACTGGCGCAGGCGCTCGGAGACGCGAACGCGGCGGAGAGCGTCGACGTCGTCGTCGTGACGGATCACATGCTTCGCGTCACTGGCGAGACCGACATCGTGCCGGCCAAGGCGACGGTCCTCGGGCCTTGCAAGGTCATTCCGCGCGAGTTGCCGAACGTCACGATGCGCGCCGTGGACATCGCACTGCCGGCCATCGGGACCTGGGCCTGGCGTGAACTGGTCGCTGCACTGGCCGCCGAGCTGGCGACCCCCGACTCGCATGAAGTCGTTGCCTATCGTGCCGGGGAACGCTGGGGTCAGGACTGGCGTCCGGTTACGCTCAAGGCAGCGCCCGGGTTGCGGGCGCTCAAGCCGGGCGGTGTCTATGTCATTACCGGTGGCCTGGGCGGCATCGGCCTCGCGCTGGCCGATCACCTCGCCCGGGCGGTTGCCGCACGCCTGGTGTTGGTCAGTCGCACCCCGCTACCGCCGCGTGACCAATGGGCAGCCCGACTTCACACTAGCGACCCCGACGATCCGGTTCCCGATCGGATTCGCCGGATCATGGCGATCGAACTGCTCGGCGCAGAGGTCATCGTCGTGACCGTCGACGCAACCAACGCGCCGCGGCTCCGCCACGCGATCAAGCAGGCCCGCGACCGCTTTGGCACCATCGACGGTGTCTTCCACACCGCCGGCGTCCTCGACGACGAGTTGATCGCCTTTAAGGAGCCTTTCGCTGCATCGGCAGTTCTGGCGCCCAAGCTTCGCGGAACGCTGGCGCTCGAGGAAGCGCTCGTCGATGTAAAGCCTGATTTCATCATGCTGTTCTCGTCGGTCAGCGCCACCCTGGGGTTGGCCGGCCAGATCGACTATGCGGCTGCCAACGCCTTTCTCGACGCTTATGCCCAGTCAAAGTCACAGGTCGATGGACCTTATGTCGTGGCTGTCGACTGGAGCCAGTGGCAGGAGGTCGGCATGGCCGCGGCACTTGCCCGGTCGCTCGGCCACAACAGCGACGACGCAACCGCCGACAAGCCGACAGGCAATTTGCTGCTTGGCAGCGTGCGCCGCGACACCGCGACTGAGCGCACATTCGTTGCCCGGCTTTCGCCAGGCACGCACTGGTTGCTGGACGAACACCGGGCGACCGGGCCCGAGGGTGCGGCGACCTCGGTGATACCGGGGGCCGGCTATGTGGAGCTGGTTCGATCCGCCCTTGCGTGGCACGCCGAAGACCGGCCGGTCGAAATCGCCAATGTGGTTTTCCTTGCGCCCTTCGTTGTTGCCGATGGCGCGACCCGCGAACTCCGATTGCACCTGACACGCCGGCAAGGTGCCGGGTGGCACTTCACCATCGAAGGCCGTCTGCTTGGCGCTGGCAACACCGAAGACTGGACCGAACATGTCCGCGGCGACGTTGCCTATGTCGACGCCCTGCGTCCGGCTGACATCGAGATCGCGTCGATCCTTGTCGGCTGCCGCAGCAGCGAGCGCGTTGGCCTGGCGCCAACGGATCGCATGCGCTTCGGGGCACGCTGGCAGAATATCGAGCGTGTCGACTTCGGCATGAATGAAGCGGTGATAGCCCTGTCGATGCCGCCGCAGTTTGCCGGCGAACTCGATCAATTCACGCTTCATCCGGCCCTGCTCGATTTTGCCACTGCTGGCGCGCAAGCGCTGGCAACCGGCAATTCGGCCGATTTCTACGTTCCCGCGTCCTATCGCCGGCTCATCCAGTACGCCCCGCTTGCCGCCCGCCTCGTCAGCCATGTGCGCTATCGCGGCGGCGCCGCCGCCGGCATCGCCACCTATGACGTCACCATCTGTGACGAGGCGGGCCATGTGCTGGTCGACATCACCGAGTTCACGATGCTTCGAATCGCGGAAAACACCGCTTTTGCTGCGGGCAGTGCGCCGCGTGCCCGCTCACGCGCCGCTGCCAGCCCGATCATCGCGGACAATCAGACCAATGGCATCGCACCCTTGCAGGGCATGAAAGCGATCGAGATGATTCTCGGCGCGCGTGTGGCGCCGCAAGTCGCCGTTTCGCCACAACCCTTCGCCCAGCTTCTGGCCCGGCATCGGAGCCCGGCCGCTGCCGCCCCCCCTTCGGGCAGCGACCGCAGCGCCGGCGCCACGGGCGGTGCGCCGGAAAGTGCCGCCGAGCGGTTGGTTGCCCAAATGTGGCGCGAAATGCTCGGCGTTGCCGATATCGGCCTTGGCGATGATTTCTTCGACCTCGGGGGTCACTCGCTCCTCGCGGTGCAACTCGTGGGCAAATTGAAAAAGCGCACCGGCATCGCCTTGCCGTTGACGGCGCTGCTGGAGGCCCCGACGCTCGGCGCGCTTGCGGCGTTGCTCGGGCCGATCGACGGCACAGCGGTCGACGGCATAGCGGTCGAGGGCGCGGCAAGGCTGCCCGCGCCCGTCCCGCGCACCACCACGCCGGGGGTGGTCCGGATCAGGGCCGGCGGCGACAAGCTGCCGCTGTTTTTCGTCCATGACGGGATTGGCGAAACCTTGCTCTATCGTACGCTCGCGATGAAGCTTGACTCCGGTCATCCGGTTTATGGTCTCCAACCGAGGACGGGGCCGGACGGTCGCTTCCTCCACAAAACGGTCGTCGAAATGGCGGCGGCGCATATCGAAAGCATGCGCACTGTCCAGCCCGAAGGCCCTTATCTGTTGACCGGCCTGTGTGCCGGCGGCGTTATTGCCTTCGAGATTGCGCGCCAACTGCAAGATGCCGGCCAACGTACCTTGTTTGTCGGCATCATCGATGCCGCCGACGTCGAAGCCGCCGAACGCAGGTTCTTCGTCACCCGGTTGCGCCTGCGGCGGCTTGCAGCGCTGGTCGGCCGCGATACGCGCTCGGCAAGGAACATCGTGTCGCTGGCGCCGGTGATTGCCCGGAAGATCAAGAACGCGGTGCGCTATGAAATCGCCAAGCGACGCGAGCGCCTGAGCCTCAACGCGGCGCCACCCGTCGTGACACATGAGGACATGCCGACGATTTCCTTCCTCAAGCTTTACCAGAGCGCCCATCGTCTGCACCGCCCCAGCGGCCTGTTTGCGGGCGGCGATGTCATTCTGTTCAAGGCAACAAGGGGCGACGGGTCGATCGATGACATGCCGTTCGGTGAACAGTTCAGCGACATCGCGATGGGCTGGGGCAAGCGTGTCACCGATGTCGTCAACGTGATCAACATTCCCGGCGGGCATTCGAGCGCTCTTCAACCGCCGCACGTCGACACTCTCGCACGCGCGCTTCAAGAGCGGATCGATGTTGCGATGCTCAAGGCGTTTCCCGAACCGGGCATGTTCGCCGAGTCGGTGGCGCAGACGGCCCCCACCGAAGCCGCGTCGGAACTGGAACTGGTTGCGGATTGATGTCGGTCCTCGTTGTCATCGTCAACTATCGCACCCCGCAACTGGTCGTTGAGTGTCTGCAAAGCCTGTGGCCCGAAGTCGTTGCCAATCCCGGCACACGCGTGACGATTGTCGACAACGCTTCCGGCGATGGTTCCAGCACGACCATCGCTGCAGCCATCGCAGAACAGGGTTGGGAAGCCTGGGCCGACGTGGTGGAGTCACCAGTTAACGGTGGGTTCGCCGCCGGGGTGAATACCGCCATTCGCCCGGCCCTCACAAACAGCAACATCGAGCTTTTCTGGTTGCTCAACCCCGATACGGTCGTCCGCCCCGGCGCCATAGCGGCCCTCGCCGGCTTCATGCGCGCGCATCCGGCGGCCGGCATCACTGGCAGTCTGCTCGAGCTTGCTGACGGGACGCCCTGGCCGTTCGCTTTCCGTTTCCCTTGTCTGCTCGGCGAGGTCGAACAGGCATTGCGAATGGGCCCCGCGACCCGGCTGCTGGGCCGCCACGCCGTGCTGCGCCAGATGGGTGCCGAACCCACGAGAGTCGATTGGGTCTCCGGCGCCAGTTTCATGGTGCGCCGCTGCGTGTTCGAGGCGATCGGACTGATGGACGAGGCCTATTTCCTTTATTTCGAAGAAACCGATTTCTGCCGCGCTGCCGATCGGGCCGGCTGGGAGTGCTGGTTCGTTCCAGACGCCAGGGTCATGCACATTGCCGGCCAGAGCACCGGCGTGACGGGTGCCAATGCCACCCGCCAGCGGCGACCCGCTTACTGGTTCGAATCGCGCCGGCGTTACTTCGTCAAGAATCACGGCACCCTGTATGCCGCGGCCACCGATTTCGCCTGGCTGGCAGCCTATGCCGTCTGGGCGCTTCGCTGCGTCATCACCGGAAAGCAAAATCCCGATCCTCTTGGCCTGGCGCGTGATGTTCTTCGCCATTCGCCATTGGTTCGCCGGCAGACCCTTGCGAATCGCGGCGCACAGCGGGACGCCCTGCAACTGCAACTGGAAACAGGCTGCGATGGGGGCGGCGTTGCGCCTTGACGTCGACGCGCCGTTCGATCTCTGGTTGGTTGACCTGTCGACGGAACCGAAGCGCAATGATATCGCGCGCCTGTCGAGGGCCGAACAGTGTCGGGCGCAACGCTTCCACTTCAACCGCGACAGGCAGCGATACCTTGTCGCCCATGCCGAACTGCAGCGGTTGCTGATGGAACGGGTCCCGCCAGCAATGCAGAACAACAGCTATGCCACGAATGCATTCGGCAAACCGGAACTTGCCGGTGCCTATGGGCCCTGTTTCAATCTGAGTTATGCCGGTGACATGGCATTGATCGGCCTGAGTGCGCGGGGACCTATCGGCGTTGACATGGAGATGTTTCGCCCAATCGATGACGATGACATTACCAGCGAGATCTTCGATGCCAGCGAAATCGCTGCCATTCTGGCGACACGACCAGGGGCAGCCCGCAGCACTGCCTTCCTCCGCGCCTGGACACGGAAGGAAGCTTGTCTGAAAGCCGTCGGCACTGGTTTATCGACCCCACCTGCGAACATCAATGTCGGTGTCAGTCAAGACATACGGCACGTTGCTGTGGTGAGCAGCAAACAGCCCGTGTCAGTCGAAGTGGGCTCATTTTGGGCTGGTGACCGGATCGCCGCGTGGGCGCGTTTGCTGTGACCGGTGTGAACACCCTGGCGCGGTCAAACCGCCGAAAGCAATCCTTCCTGGATCACATAGGCGACCATGTGCGCGCGGTTACGGGTTCGCGTTTTCAGTCGCACATTCTCGATGTGCCGTTCAACCGTGCAGGGCGCTATCGCCAATTCGAGCGCTACTTCCTTCGCCGATCGACCTCGGGCGACCAAACGCAAGACTTCGGACTCTCGGTTCGTGAGTTGGGCCATCGGCAACCCAAGATCTGTATTCATAAAAACCCCCGTGAGCTACAAAAGCAACAATAGGACAGGCTAGTCTAGTTCTTGCTACTGCGAACCCGCCGACGTTCATGTCGCCGGGTTTGTTCTGGACGAGCACCACATTATTCAAGCTTATCAAACCCGATAAGCCAGCTTAAAGACGCTTCCGGCTTGAGCGACGCGAACCGCTGCAGGCTTTGGCGCGTTCCGCAGTAACCTGCGCAACATCGTTATGAACCAAACGTAACGCTTCTTTTACAAATTCGCAAGTCATTAATCGATCATACATAGTTTTCGTGGCTTGACAAAGTGTCGCATCGGGATCGGTCGTTATCGCTTTGACGGCACCTCAGATTCAGCGAAACCATTGTCGATCTGGTCCGCCCTTCAGCAAGCCAAGAAAATCACGCGAAATCAATACATTAATAAGCGCAATCTGTAACCGGGGCAGATTCCCGGGCGTGGTGTCTTCCCATTGCGGCATGTTTGTGATTCACGCAGCCGATGACTCTTGGTGGATCAGACCGGATCGACGATTTGCCTCTGGAGGATTTGCGTCGGTTCGTCGGCACGATGCTGACCGAGACGGCCCGGCTTCAGGGTGAGTTGGCAGAGTTCAAGGCGGCGCTGGCGGCAAAGGACGGCGAGAATGTCGCGTTGAAGGACGAGATTGCGCGACTGAAGGGTTTACCGCCGCGGCCAAAGTTCAAGGTCAAACCGTCGGGGATGGAGCAGACGACTTCGAAGCCGGCGGCAAGGAAGGGTCGCAAGCGGGGCCGCGGATCCTTGCGCGAGAAACTTGTCGTCACGTCGGAAGTGAAGCTGAAGGCGAAGGTGCCGCCGGGCTCGCGGTTCAAAGGCTATGAAGACATTGTGGTCCAGGATCTGCGGATCTGCGTCGAGGTGGTGCGCTATCGCCGGGAACGCTGGGAGACAGCATCGGGCGAGCGGATCGTTGCAGATCTGCCACCTGGCATCCTTGGCGGCTTTGGCCCCGAGCTTCGCCGCTTTATTGCTGCCGGCCATTTCCAGGGCCAGGTGACCAGCGAGCGACTGACCGCGCTGC
>Ga0209906_100430_pt1 | contig 18312 bp, 17 predicted proteins | sample FECB24metaG_FD_188303 | JGI IMG/M metagenome (GOLD analysis project Ga0209906, IMG submission 188303) | Cyanobacterial communities from the Joint Genome Institute, California, USA from Joint Genome Institute, California, USA - FECB-24 metaG... ... | reverse complement strand
CCGCTTGACCAATCCCAAAACCCAATGCGATTAGGCAATCGCGATCTGGCTTCGCCCGGCCGGGATCAAATCGGAATGGTGGCCGGGATCAGATCGGAATGGGTGGCCGGCATCGTCGGAATCCGCAAACCATGTCACCAACGCGCTCGCGAACCCGGTCGAGGGTGCGGAAGAGGTTGTCGGCAAATTCGGTTGCGTCAGCAGCATCGATCTTCATGCGTCCGCCGCTGAAGACCACCGGTGTGCCTTGTGGCATTGCCTGGGCGCGCTTGGTGTCGGAGCGAGCCTTGAGGTAGGCGCGGCCTTCGACCATTGCCGACGTGACCCCCTTGGCGTTGCGTGCGCCGCTGAACGGACGCCAGCTGTGGGTGGTTTCGCTGCAGTAGAGCATGGCAGCTTCTTCCCGCATCGTCTGGAAGGCCTGCATTGCCTCTTCGGCTTTGCGTGCCTTTTCGATGGCTTCTTCAAGGTTGCTCGAGGCGATTTCGCTCTGGTCGTCTTCAGCGATTGCCAGACGGATCTGGTCGGTCGCATCATCAAGCAGGCGTTCCTGTTTCTCGGCGGCCTTGTGGAAGATGTTGACGAACCCCCAGGCGAGGTCTTCGCCGGCGCGCTCCATCGGCGTATCCGCAAACAGGCCAAAGAGATCGTTCCAGCAGGCGGTGACGGTCTGGCACATTGCATCGTCGGACGGGATTTCTTGTGTGCCGGATTCGGCATCGCGGACGTTCAGATTTTCAAGGCCGAGCGCGATAAGCTGGGCGGCAAGACTGGTCTGCATTGAAGGTCTCCTGATGGTCACCAGCGGGAAATCCGTCGGCGTGAGCCCAAAATGACCGGGGCAACGGTGGTCGGGATGCGCCGCAGCGAAGCTGCGCCTCCGGGCGGTGGGGGAGCCGAATTTGTGGTGCCGGCGGCAGCGTTTGCGCCGACGCGGCCACCGCAAAATTGGGGGGACCGCCGAGCCTTCCCGAGCATCGGGGTTTCGGTCAGGGCTCACCTCTCGCCGACGGACCCGCAGGGGACGAAGGGGCACTCTTCGCGACCGGCTGCCCGCCCTGGCTACGCCGACTCGGCTCTGATCAACTGAGCAGCGGCGATTCGGTGCACACTGGTTCGTCACGGTCGATGAGCAGCCAGTCACAGCCCTGACGCTCGGCCGCTTCGAGGATCGCCCAAAGCGTGTCGGAGACGTCGACCGGTCGTTCATCTTCCAGAACAAGCGCCGTGTTCAGGAAGAAGCCGTAGCGATGTGCCTCAACAGCGATGCCGTGGAAATCGATGGTAGGACGGCCATCGGTGATCGGCGCCGACCTGATCAGCCGTTCGATGGTGCGCAATTCCGCTGGCGGCAGGTGCCTTGGCGAAAGGACAGCAAGCCCTGAGATACGCATGGCGGGACCCCCTTCAGACTGACGGAGTAGTGGTGTCGGCTGCGTCCAGTGGTTCAAGGACGATGGTCGTGCCGCTCGGGCCATGCTCGAGCCGCAAGACGCGATCTGCAGGGATCAACCAGCACAGGTTTTCGTGGAACGCTGCTTCGATGCTCGCAACCGTTGCTGCCTCGGCACCCTGCAGCAGCGAAGTCGCGAGGATGATGCTTTGGCTTCGCCAGTAGCGCAGCTGGGTATCAAAGCTGTCGCAGTCCCGGTCGTCAGAATGGCAGAAGTAAGCAGCATCGAGATAGTCTGCGAGGATGCCGGGGGTGAGCTTGCATGTTGCCGACTCAAACCCCCTTACGACAGCGATGCTGGCACCTTCGAGGTCCCAGTTGTCGTCGGTTTGCAGCAGCATGTCGGTGCCCAGCTGATAGACTTGTTTAAGCCCCTGCTCGTTGACGCTGAGTTCGGCCGCGATCGCGTCGACGGCAGGATGTTCGAGGTTGAGCAGATCGCCGCAAAGTGTATCGACGTAGATAGACGACCCTTGCTTGATGACGAAGCGCAAGGTGTCGACGCAGGCGAGCCTGTCGTACCAATCATAGCCGGCAAGTCGTGCTTCGGCGCGCACGAGGCGCTCTGAGAGGGCGGTGTTCGATACGGCAAGGGCGCGGGACAGGCTCTGCTCATCGGCAGTGCCCATGGTCTTGATGACGACGAGATCATCCCCGGTGCGCGTTATCCGTTCCTTGTAGTCGGCCAGCGCCGGGTCGGCAGTGATCGCCACAAAGCCGGTCAGTCCCTCGGCGGCCGGTGCCAGATCGAACCCCAGGACCTTGGCGCGGCACCAGTCCTCATAGGCAAGCCGGTGCTGGCCGCGTTTTGCGATGGCCCGGTAAATGGCCTCCTCGACGGCGCGATCGAGGTCCCCGAGGAACCTGGTTGCGACGATTTCCTTGCGGGCGGGCAGCGTCAGCTGGAGTTCCGGGCAATCGACAATGTCGATCTTCGTGCACCAGATTTTGTCGGAGTCGATCTCCTTTACCATCGGCAGCTTGTGCTCGACGGTGAGGCCGTAAAAGTTTATCGATGACCGGAACACGCCGTAGCGATCGGGCGTGTTGAAGACGCCGATCCGCAGGCCTTCGAACGCTGCGATGGTTTCGGCGCCGTCGAGGAAGTCGAGGCGTTCCAGCACGGTGCCGTTCAATTCGACCTCGATCGGATAGTAGCGGGCGCTGGCGGCGATAGCTTTGCAGGCATCGTCGATACGACCGGCAGAAATCTCGACGGTGAACGTCGTGCCCTTGCCGCGCACGCAGCCATGCACCTCGATGTCGCGCCCCGATGTCCAGTCAGCGCCCTCGATGATGGCTGACCAGCCAAGGCTGCCTGTGCCGCGTGTCGTGACGCGGACTCGGCGACCAGCGAGACTGAACACGCCCATGCCGGCGGGGTCTTCGCTGCGCATCGTGTTCTTGTCCCATCCGGATGCGCCCAGGCGGAGCAGCTTGGTCGGGTCTTCGATACCGCGGCCATCGTCGGCAATGGTCAGTGTTGCGCTGTGGTGGCTGTGCTGGGTGGTTGTCACCACCACTCGGGTTGCGCCTGCACGCCGCGCGTTCTGCAGCAGCTCGGTCGCGATGTCGGCTTCGGTCTGATTGAACAGCCGCGTTACCTTGCCGATGAGGCCCGGGTCGACGCTGGCGTTGATGGCATGAATGGTCATGGTGCTGATCCTCTTGTCGAACGAGATGGTTCGATGCGGCGCTGCCACCTTCCCTCTGTCCGGTTATTGGGAATCGCTCGCGTCGAATTGCTGCGAAAGGCGCTGTCCCTTTGTCATCCAGGGTTCGACGCGCAGCGCCCGGGCCCAATCGGCGAAACTGGGGATGCGCCCCAAGTCTTCACGGACATGCTGCTCACCGATCAGCCGGACCGGCACGATCCGGCCATGGCTGTTGGTGAGCGTGGTGCCAAAGATCGCCTCGAGCATGAAGATGCCTTCGGAATGGTGCCGCAGTGCCCGGTGCCTGAGATCGCCGATGTGCGCCTTGCTCTGGTCGAACCAGTCGTGGAGGGGCTGGTAATCTTCGGGTTTCCCGCCCCATTGGCGCACACTCGAGAGCGAATGATAGTAGCAGTGCGACATGGCTCAGAACGCGCGTTCTGACGTGTCGTAATCGACAAATCGCGATCGGTGCTCGAGCGTGATCGTTTGGCTGGCAACAGCGAAAGTGATCAATCCGCAGGCGCCTTCATTGTCCTCCCATCCACCATGGGTGGTTTCCAGCAAGGTACACGCGGCGGACTCGATGGCATCACACAGGTTATGGGTTTCCTCGTTCTGGGTGCGGTTGTCGAAACCGAGCGTGACGATCGCGACCTTTGTGTCCGGAAACTCGAGCGGCTGATTGTCGGCGTCAAAGGCTTGCGGGGGTTCAAGATTGCCCTCATCGCCGCCGCCATCATATTCGATGGTGACACAGGCGATGTTTGCTGCGGCGAGCGCGGGAAAGATGGCGGCCTTGTTGAACGCGATGGTCCTTTCGAGTGCCGCATCGGTTGCCGCCAGAAAATTGACGATGCGGCCAGCGATATCAGCGCCCGTCGTCGTCGACGTGATTTGTAGCAATGCTGCCGGGTGGATTGTGTCAGTCACGAAAAGTCCTTTCTCGATTGAATGCTGAATGTTGGAGATGGCGTGCTGGTCAGGCGACGAGGCGTTCATCGGAGACAGGCACGGCAAGGCCAAGGTCCCGGCACAGCTTGGCCGCGAACACGCCGGCGTTGGTCAGTTCCCGGATGCCGGCGTAGTGGTTCCGCATCCCGGAATAGTCGCGGCGGCCATTGCAGCGGCGGTACAAGATCTCGCCATTCTGCGAGAAGCCGCCGCACGACACGGTGACGTAAAGCTCGTCGCTGTGAAGGATGATATCGCCCGACACGGCAATGCCACCGGGGCTCGACCTGATGTCGAACTCACTGCGCTCAAACCCGAGCGCTTCGGCAAGCCGGCTGAGTGCCTTCCGGCCTTCCGAGTGGAAGGCCTTTTTGGCGTCGGCGTCGTAAGCGACACCGCGGTAGGCCAGGGTAACCAGCATCGGCTTGCGGCGAAGGTCGCTGATGGCTTCCATGCAATCCTAGCGGAGCGCTGCATCGGAGCGGCCGTTTGCGGTGGCAACGGCGCCAAGGTGTCGTGCCAGCATCAAGACAGCGGGGTCGGTCTCGGCGGCGTTGCCAGACCGGCGGCAATCTTCGATGGCGGCAGACAGGCCGTGGGCAGCGCTGGTAAGCGTGCTCAGTGCCGATGGGTCGACGGCTTGCTGGAAGCGAAACGCGGTATCGTAGGTCATCGAAGATCTCCTTGGTGGGGGTTGAGGGCGTTCACACGCCGCCCCCTCCCCTCCCGATCAGTCGCTTCGTGCGACAGTGATGGTGAACCGCGATCCGTCTTCGAACAGGACGATGACGGCGCCGGTGACGAGGTCCTCGTCCACGAATTGGATCCTTTCGTCGGACTGGCTGATGATGCTCTCGATAAAGCGGGCGAGCTTTTCTGCCGAAGGCGGCGCCGGAGGTGGCTTTCTGGGCGCCGTGGCTTTGAACCTTTCAGGCTGCGATGGGCAAAGCGTCGTCGAAATCTTCCTCGATTTCGGCAGCATCGTTCATGTTCTGTTCTGCTCGCGTCAACAGGTAGCCAGCGGCAGCTTCAGCCTTGGCGGCGGCTGACAGCAGCGCCTTCTCATCGTCCTTCAGGATCTTGATCCAGGACGCGATGTAGCTGGCGTGATTATCCAGATGTGTTACAGGTAATCCGAGTTCAGCGCCTATATAAGCGCTTGAAATCTCTGCTAAAAGTTCTTCCCTCGCATAGTCTTCCGACCCGAAGCCGTTGCTGATCTTGCGGTCGAGCCGCGAAGAATGGCCTGTCCAGTGGCTCAGTTCATGCCCGGCGACAGCACCATATTGGGCATAGCTTTCGAAGTCCTGCCAGTGCGGCATGTGAATGACATCTTGACTGGGAATGTAGCACGCGCGCGACCCGCCGCTGATGATCGTCGCGCCTGATGCTGCAATGAATGCGTCGATTGTCTCGCGGTGTTCTTCGTCGGGAATGGCACGCGGCACCGGCGGCGTCGCATAGCGATCGGGAAGGCCGTCGATCTGGCAGACGTTGAAGACATTGTAGGTCTTCATCACACGGCGCTGCGACCGCTGCTCCTCGCCGGTAGCCGGATCCTGTTCGGTCTTGCCATAGGACTTGTAGAAGACCGCGATTGTAGACTTCTCGCCCTTGCGGACCTGGCCGCCCAGTTCGGTCGCTTGCCGGTAGGTCATCCACGTCGGCATCGAAAAGCCGCGTTCTTCTGCGACGCACCACAACCAGATGACGTTGATGCCGCGATAGGGCTTGCCACAGGCGCGCATCGGCCTGGTGATGTCACACGCGGTTGTCCAGGGCCGCCGCCATGGGCTTGTGCCTTCCTCGAGGCGTTTGATGATCGCATCGGTGATTATTCGTGCCGGCGAGACCGTGTCGGCGCGTGATTTTGCGGCAAATCGGCTTTTGGGAGAGGGCATGACGTGGCTCCTTGGGCTTAGCCCGCCGGATTGGCCGGGCTGCTTGCCCACCACCGTCTTTCCTCTGATCGTGTTTTCTTGAGCGGATATGCCTCGCACAATCCGCTTTCATCACACCCGAAAACCTATCCGTTCATCTCCCAGGGATTGATGAGTTCAACGCCCGTAGCCTCGAAGGCTGCCGTGTTTCGCGTGACGACTTGCATACCGTGAACAAGCGCGGTCGCAGCGATCATTGCGTCCCGGTCCGACCTTCGGTCAGGAACATGCAAGGCTGCACAGCGGCGCGCTGCCGGTGTGTCGAACGCGATAATCCGGCCATCGAAAGCTGTGAGGACATTGTTCTCGAGCCAGCCTCGCAGGAGGGTGCCTTGGGCAGGGTCTTTGCGTTCGATCTGCAAAATGCCGATTTCGATTTCGAGGATGGTGATGCTCGAGATGAACAGCATCGGGACCGCCACGCTTGCGGCCCAGGCAACGACATTGGCATTGGCGCGTCCTGATGTGGCTTTGCGCAATTCCGAAACGACGTTGGTATCGAGCAGATACATCAGGAAAGGTCGGCCGGACGATAGAGTTCGCCCTCCAGGCGCTGCGGCTCGAACTCGATAGGTTCTGTTCCTGACATCCCGAGAAGCTCGACGATGCTGCCGGCCGAGGCTGACAGGCGGCGATAATCGTCGATGGTCAACAGGACGTGCGCCGGCCTGCCGCGATCGGTAATGAAAACCGGGCCATTTTGCGCGGCTCGCTTGGCGCCGCTTGCATCCTGGTTGAACTCGCGGCTCGATACTGTGGTTACGCTCATGACATGCGCCTCCGTATAAGTAGATATGTTTCTACATGATAGCATTCCTGGCCGCAAGGCTAGGCGGCCGCCTGCCCTTCTGTGGGGTAACCCCTCAGCTGGACTTCATCAGCCGTTGAACACCCGCTGCAAATCTCGGGCGCCGTGGAGGACGCGGACGATCTGGAAATCGCCGGCGATTTCCTGAAAGAAGATCAGGTATCGACCATACCGCGCCGCGCGAAGACCCGGCGCAAGGTCGTCGCGCGCCGGAAAGCTTGCCGGCCGCTGGGCGGCTTCAGCGGCGATGCTTCGAAGTTCATCGACGAAGCTGATTGCGCGATCGGGATTATCGTCGGCAATGAATAATGTGATCGCCTTCAAGTCGGCAAGTGCCGCTGGCAGATAGACGAGATGTTTCATGGAGGTTGTCGTTGTCCGGGCGCTTCAGATTCGCGCTGCCCGGCGTTCGGCGATGATGGCGTGCAACTCGGCATATACCTCGTCGGCCGGGATACCCGGGCCACTGTCGAGACCGACCCGGATAGCCTCCCGTAGCGTCTCCAGTTCCCGGCGTTCGGTGTCATGTAGGCGCGTCCAGTCCCGCAAGGCTTCCCGCACCACTTCGCTTGTCGAGGCATAGTCGCCAGCTTCCACGGCATTGCGGACCGTTGCCGCCATTTCGGCGGGGACCGTGATCGTCAGGCGTTCAATCGTCGACATGGGACATCTCCAAATGTGTGCATACTTTATCATACTGCCTCGTGTTGCGCGATAGCTTTGTCGGGATCATGCCGCAGCCAACTGTTGCGGCGCGTTTTGGCCAATGATCGTCGATATAATCCCGGCTGCCCTGTCAGCCGGCAGAAAAAGCCGGGTCTTGTAAGAGATGATCTCGGTGAAACCGCCGAGCGATTTGTACCAATCGAGTTTCTCGGGCGCGAACCCCTTCAGCTCGATGCGGCGGCTGCCGTTGACCAGTGAGGGCCAGATCGACATCTCCGTGCCTGGCAGGTCGACCTTGCGTCCTTGTGCGATGGCAGATTTCACGAGCACCTCTGGATCGACGTCAATCTTGATGGCGATGCCGAGCTTGGTCGAAAGTTCGCCAAGGTCGGCGTCGGGAACGATGCGGCCGAGCCATGATTGACCTGCCTTGTCGGCAATGCGCCAGACGCGGACCTCGTCGCGGGGCAGCTTGTTCCAGATCGGCAGCAAGAGCCCGGTGGCGATGTTGATCGTCTCGATCTCCATGCGTTCAGCGGCGGCAGCTGCTTCGGCGTGCCAGAGCGGCTCGAACATGCCGAGCTCGATTTCCTCCCAGTGGCTTTCTTCGAGGGTCGACCGTTTGATGCGTTCGCTCTTGGTTGGTCGGATCAGATGTTCGACCGGCAGCACGGCGCCGTCGTCAGCCATGACGCTGACGCCTGGCACGGCGGCTGCGACCATGTGGGACCGGCCGTTGCGGAGCCAGCGGACGCCGCGCCGTTCGCCGCTGGTTGACAGCATCCGCTCGAACGACAGGATACGCGGGCGGAAGTGCATCTCGAGGCGTAGCAGGTGGCTTTCGGCACCGGTATCTTCGTCTCGCCGCAGCAGATGGCGTTCGATCTCGACCATGCGTTCGGCAACGATCGTCTCGACGCCGACATCGAGCTTGCCAGCTTCGCGTAGCGCATCGATGCGGGCCTCGACAAGCGCGAGATATTCATCGAACACGGCGTTCTGGAGCGCGATTGGGAACGCCAGCAAGCGGTTGAGCCAGCGCTGGATCGGCGGCAGGTCATCCTTCAGGCCGCCGCCGTCCTCGCCCGTTAGTTTCAGCCCCGACTTTCGCTCAAAGGTCGCGAAGTCGATGCTGGTCAGCTTCTTTTCGTATAGGAGGTGATACCAACGGTTGAGTGCTTCCTTGGCATGGGCGCTTTCGAGATTGTCGGCCGCATTGAACAGGTTTTGGCCGCCGGTCTGACGCTGGCCGCGTGTCAGGGCACCAAGGCTGTCGAGGCGGCGTGCGATCGTCGAGATGAAGCGCTTCTCGCCTTTCACATCGGTGGTGACCGGCCGGAACAGCGGCGCCGAGGCTTGATGGGTCCGGTGCGAGCGGCCAAGCCCCTGGATGGCAGCATCGGCCCGCCAGCCCGGCTCGAGCAGATAATGGATGCGCCGCGCCTGATTGCGGGCGTTCTTATCGGCATGATAGCTGCGCCCGGTGCCGCCGGCATCCGAAAATACGATGATGCGCTTGGCGCCGTCCATGAATGCCGAGGTTTCCGCCAGATTGGTGCGGGGGCTGCGGCTTTCGAGCTTCTGGTTGCCATTGCGGTCGGTGATGAGGCGCTTGGTGCGCCCGGTGACCTCGGCGACCATGTCGGCACTGAAGTGCTTGATGATTTCATCGAGCGCGGCCGAGACTGCCGGCAGGGCGCAAAGCTGCTCGATCAGCCGGTCACGCGCAGCAACCGCCTCGCTGCTGATCAGCGGATTGCCATCCTCGTCATGCGCCGGGCGCGAGCGCAGGAAGCCTTCGGCGTCGGTGTAGATCTCCATGGCGCGGGTTGGAAAGGCGTTGGTCAGATAGTCGATCACATATTCACGCGGGGACAGCTCGATATCGAGCGAGGCGCGTTCCTCGGGCGACAGGTCGGCCAGGCGCCGCCCGAGCATGGCTTCGGCGGTCGAGACAAGCTGGATGACAACGGCATCGCCGCGGGCAAGGTCGGCCTCAATCGCGGGGATCAGGCTTGGCAGCTTCATCGCGGTCAGCATCTGGCCGAAGAAGCGCTGCTTGGTGCTTTCGAACCGGGAGAGCGCCGCACCCTTGGCATTACCGTTGAGGGTCTTGCCCGACATGGCGTCGACGACGTTGGTGGCCTCGAGGATGATATCGAGGTTCTGGTGGATAATCTCCCAGGCGTCGCAATAAGTATCGTAAATGCTGATCTGCGCCGGCGTCAGCTGGTGATCGAGGATGTCGTATTCGACGCCCTCGAACGACAGCGCGCGGGAGGTGTAGAGGCCGAGCGCCTTGAGGTCGCGGGCAACGAGTTCCATTGCTGCCATGCCGCCTTCCCGCATCTGCGTCATGAAGATCTCGCGGGATTCGAACGCAGTGCCGGTGCCCCACAAGCCAAGGCGGGTCGCATAAGCAAGGTTGGCGATGTCGGTCGCGCCTGTCGCCGAGACGTAGAGGATGCGGGCGCGCGGCAGCAGATGCTGGAGGCGGACGCCGCAGATGCCCTGCTCGGACCCCTTGACCGGGCCGCGCGTGCTGGCGGAACCAGCGGCATTGGCCATGGCATGCGCTTCATCAAAGACGATCAGGCCTTCGAACGCGGGTGCAAGTTCCGGCACTTCTGCGTCCCCTGCCCCCAACCATTTCAATATCTGGTCAAGACGGCTCCCTTTGTCAGGGCGCGACGACCGCAGCGTTGCATAGGTCGTGAACAGGATGCCGCAATCCATGGTGACGGGATCACCCAGCCCCCAATCGGTCAGGCTCTGGATGTCGATCCCGATGCCGCCGAGCGCCGCCCAATCGCGGCGGGCGTCCTCGAGCAAGGCGGCGGATTTCGAGACCCAGACATGGCGGCGATTGCCCTTCGACCATTGGTCCATGACGATGCCGGCGACCTGGCGGCCTTTGCCGGCTCCGGTGCCGTCGCCGAGGAAGAACCCCGCCCGATAGGCGGCACCTTCGGCGTGTTCGGTCAGTTGGAGGCCATGCTCATCCGCCTGGTAGCGTCCGGGCAAGTCGCGTTCGAACGATTGGCCGGCATAGATCAGCGTCTCGAGCTGGGCTGCTGACAGCGCGCGGGAAGCGAGCAGTGGCAGCTTGGGGCGATAGTGGGCCGGCGGCGGCGCGATCGACGCCATGGCAAGCGATTCAACCAGCGGCGTCGGGTGGTCAGTTGCATTTTCGAAGTCGATGCGGGCGACACGATAGGGGACGTAGATCCCGATAGGCGCAGCGCTGGCGCGGATTTCGGTGCGAGGGGTATAGGGGATTTCGCAAGGCTCGCCGCCGCTCAGGTCAAGCTGCGGCGGGCGCGGGGCAATCGGCTTCTTCGTCCCCGACTGGGTCAGAAGGCTGGCGCTGCGGACCGCGGGCTTGATCGTCGGGCTCACAGCGACATGCGGAGCCATTTTGGTCGTAGGCAGAACGAACGGCAGCCGCTCCGGCGCCAGGGCGATCTGGTGCATCGCTTCGCTATAGTGGGTGGCGACGGTGCGGACGGTCTCGCCTGTTCGACCTTTGTCGTAAACCAGGATGCGCACGGAAATGCCTGTGCCGTGCTTGGCGTAGAATTTGCCATGGCAGAGCATGTCAAAGGTCGGCGGGACAACCTTGGCGACAGCGCCGTAGCCAGCAGCGCCGCTGGCATCGGGGGAGAACCATGAAGGCATGATGGCGACGCAGCGCCCGCCATCAACCAGCGTCATCAAGGCAGCGCGCAAATGCCGAGCGCCGGCAAAGGCGTCATCGCCGATCCCGGCGGATTTGGAATAGGGCGGGTTCATCAGCACCACCGAGGCCGGCTCGCGGATGTGGTCGTGTATCTGCGCAGCGTCGTGGCGGGTCAGCGTCAGCCGGGGGAAGACACGCGCGAGCAAGGCGGCGCGGTGGTCGTCGAGTTCGTTGAGCACGACGCGGGCGCCGGCGAGGATGGCGTGGACTGCGAGCAGGCCGGTGCCCGCCGATGGCTCGATGACGGTATCGCCCTTGCCGATAGCGGCTGCGCAGCCGGCGACAAAAGCTAGCGGTGCCGGTGTCGAAAACTGCTGGAGCGCGACCTGGGTTTCGGACCGGTAGGTCTGCGTCGGCAAAAGGTAGCTCAAGCCCTCGATCGCCCCGAGTGAAGATTGGGGGCTGGCGTCAGCGAATACGTCGCTCGTCTCGGCGAGTTGAAGCAGCACCTGTGCCACCTCGGCGGCGTCATAGGCATCACGCATCGACCATGCGCCGCTGGCATCGCTGGTGCCGAACGCGCTTTCCATGAACCCGGTCAGGTCCCGGCGGCTGATTTCGGTGCGGGCTTTCAGACGGGCAGCGATCAGCTGGGCGACCTTGATCAAGAGATCGGCTTTGCGCGCTGTGCTGTTGATTGTCGGGACGAGGTCGAGCTGCATGGTCATCGGGCGTCTCCTGGCGTGCCCGGGCTGTGGATCGCCGGGTCAACAGGCTGCCGCCTTCTCTGCTCTCAGAATTCCATCTGTGGGCGCGCCGCCTCGTGTCCGCCGCGTTGCCAAACACGCCAGACACATCTGACGGTCTGTTCGAGCATGGCGCTCAGGTAATCATAAACGTCGCCTTGGGCGGGGACACGAACTCGCTGGCTATGCCTCGGGCAGATGCCGTTCGATATCCATTGCACCGTGCAGGATCCTCGCGACCGTCACTCGTTGCGCTGCGGGATCGACTTCGAGGATAAGATAATGCGATCGCACGCGCTGAATACGAAATTGGCCCCGCAGCGGCTTTGTTCGTTCGGGGTGTTCCGCCGCTAATTTTGCTGCATCGCGAACGTCTTCAAGATAGCGGCGGGCCACAACGGCGCCCCAGTTGTCGACCGAGTAGCGCCGAAGTGCCTGCATTTCCTGTCGCGCCAGGTTTGACCAGGCCAGCTTCACGTCGTGGCTGACATTTCATCAACAAAGCTGTCGACGTCGAAACTTTCGTCGATACCCGACGCCATTCCTTCCTGCCCAAGCGACACGAGCCGGTCGATGACCCGGGCATCGTCCTCGAGCCGCCGCAGGCCAGCCCGGCACGCCTCGGACAGATTTTCAAATCTTCCTTCAGTCACGAGCCGCTGGCCGATAGCCTTGGTTGCGCCCAGGTTGACGCTTGCCAGACCTTCACGTTGGGTCATCTTCGTATCCTCCAGTGGTATGCTACATTGTATTACATCCTTGGTGCGTCGCCAAGCATCATTGGCCAAAATGGACCACGATCATGCCGGTCACAACGCCAAAGCCGGCAACGAGGCCGCCTGCCGCTGCAAGGCCTATTGTCATATGCCCTAGAAAAAGGGAGCCGTCTCGCGACGACTCCCCAGCTGGACGCTCAGGAAACGGGTCAGGCGGCTTTTTCGAGATCGTCGCCTTCGGCATCATCCGTGGTCACCGTACCGGCTTCGACTTCGGTATCGGCGCCCGGCTCGCCGGCCTCATCAGCAATCCCGGCCTCCGTGGTGAACATCATGACGTCGGGGACCCAGGCCAGTGCGGCCTCCCTGATCTTGGCTTCGACGATTGATGTGCCGGCGCAAAGCTTTTCGGCGGCGGCTGCGATGTCGCCCTTCTTGGCGTTGGCGTAGCGGCTTTTCAGCTCGGTGCCGCCGATGGCTTCGAGGGTTTCGAGAACCGCCGACTTGCGCACCCGGCCGAAGTAGTTGGCCGCGGTCGGGCGCCACCAGGCAGCGACGTCGATGCCAAGATTGCGACCAAGCAGGTTGTGAAGCGGCGCGTTCACCTCGTCGACCAAAGTGGCCTCGAGGGTGCGTGCCACCGTCCAGCCCGCCCAAGCACCGCGTTGTTCGGCGTCGAGGGCGCGAAAGGCATCGAAGCGGGTGCCGATGTCCTTGTGCTCGGTCCAGCCATGGTGAAGACCGCCATGGAAGGTCTGGAGTGCGTTGATCGCCGCGCCTTCGGGTTTGAAGCCGAACGGCACGCGGCCCGGCGAGCCGCCAGAAAGGGTCGAGCCACTGTTGTAGCCGTAGCCGGTCTTGGTTTCGCGATCGGAGAGAAGGAAGATCGCCAGATCGATGGCAGTGCCGGCGTCATTGGCGACGTGCAGCGCCAGCAACTGCGTGCGCTGGACGGCCAGTTCATCGCGAAGCACCTTGCCGATGACCGGCTTGCCGCTGTCCTTGTCGTCGTCTTCGGTTTTGCCAATGACGACCGAGCCATCTTCTGCAGTGGTACGGGTGGTCTGCGGATCGATGAACACCCGCTCGTAGAGCTTCGGCGTCCCGTCATCGCTGATCACCAGAAACGCTGTTGCAACGGCCTTGGTTTCGGCATCAACCTCGGCCGTCTTGTTCTCGATGGCGTCCGCCTCTTCGCGCAGGGCCTCATACCGCGCATCCTCGTCATCGTTCAGGCCTTCATTCTCGGCCAGCGCCTCGATGACATCGATCTCGGCTTCGATCTCGACGATGCGCTGTTTTTCAGCGTCGGTCAGTTCGACTGGCGCTGTATGAACCGGGCGCAGATATTGCGTCTGGTCCCAGGCCGGGCGGCCATCGAGGACGGTCAGGACGGTCCCAAAGCCTTCGACTGCCGCCGCCGTTGCTTCCATCTTTGCGTTGGCAAGCGTTGCGACAAGTGTGCTGTCGAGCCAGATCTCGCCCTCATCACCGCTGAACAGGTCGCTCTCGATGCGGCCGCCGGCAGCGACATAGGTGCCCTTACCGACCAGTTTGGCGAGCCGATGATCGCTGTTGATCGTTTCATCGGTCATCATCCGGCGGATGATGTTGGCATCGTGCCGGTTATAGCTGTTGCTCATCTGGGCAAAGACCGTTTCCTGCCGGTCGGTGTCAGTCGTGGTGCCATAGGCCTTGGCAGCATCGAGGCTGATCTTGCCATCGCGCAGCGCCTCGAAGACATTTGTTGCGAGGCTTGCAAGCCGGATGCGCCCTTCAACGAAACGCGCCGTGAGGCCGAAGCGCTTGGCAACGTCTTCGCACGTCGCGCCACCTTCTTCGATGAAGTGGCGGAAGGCCGTGCATTCATCGGCCGGGTTCATCGCCTGGCGCTGGTAGTTTTCGGCGAGGCTGGTTTCGCCGGCGGTGCTGCTGTCGTTGAGCACCAGCACCGGGATTGCATAGTCCTTGGGAAACACGCCCTCGGCAATCAGCGCCTGGACGCTGCTCAGGCGACGGCCGCCGGCAGTGATTTCGAACTTGCCGGTCTTTTTGGGAACAGCAAAGCCGATCAGGTTCTGCAAGACGCCGCGCGCGGCGATATCGGCCTGAAGCTGGGTCTGGAGGTCGCTGTCGGGCGCGGTGCGGCGGACATTCTGTTTGCTGAGAACGCAATTGCGCGCCTGGATCATCTGGATGGTCATGGTGTCGTCTCCGGTCGAGCCATTGCCACTATGGCTGGCTCAATCGGCCGCTGCCTTCTTTCCTCTCGATCGCATGGCGATCGCATTCCAGTCATCCTTGCCATTGGAAGCTGCCTGCGGCGGCAGCAACAACTCGATCGTTTTTGCAACGCGCGACCTTTGCGCGGCAAGCTGCCAGGCGCGGCGGCCGCCATTGTCGGGGTCGGGTAGAATGACCAGTCGGCGCACGATTGGCGGTATCGACACCATCCCGAACCGTTCGTTCCCAACGACGGCCCAGACCGGGAAGCCAAGTCGCTCGCTTGCCGACATTGCAGTCTCAACGCCCTCGGCAAGGCCGAGCGTTTCGCCGGCAGGCTGAAGCCTTACTGCGCCGGTGCCCGGTCGGCCGAGCAGCCGTTTCGGATCGCGAATGTCTGCTTTCCACCCTGTTTTTTCGTCCAGGAACGTGCGGTGGACTGCAACAATGCCGCGTTCGTCTTTGATAGCAGCGAGCATGGCAGGAAAATAACGGGCTTCGGTTTTGCTTCCTAGCTGGGCGCGGGGATGAAAGCGCAGTTGTTCGCTGTGCATATTGATTGCCCGGCGTTGAAGATACGCCTCGGCCAAGGTGTCCTTGATTGGCACGCTTGCATCCCAGAGCCGCTTCGCCATGCCGCTGTCGGTGTGGATTTTATGCGGCCTGCCTTCGTGCGTCGCAGCAATCCCGGCCCGGTTTACTTGACCGCCGCTTCGCAATGCCCGGATGACATCCAGGCTATCGCAGCCTGAAAAGCAGTGGAACAACAGGCTCTTGTCGCCGGCGCGGACTGACAGGCTCGGCGTTCGGTCGGCATGGGCCGGGCAGCAGCACATCCCGCCGTTGGGGGTCCATTTACCGCCAAGCGATTCAACAATGGCCCGACCCTGGTCTTCAAGGCTCGACCGCGAGACCAATGTTGTCACTGGTTATCTCCGGCATACTTGGGGGCACCTCAAGGTTTGTTACACGGACAGCGGTAAATCAGACATATCATGAACATCCGCGTGCGCCGGCATCAGGCCCCGGCCTGTAACCGGCCGGCGGGAATGTTCAGCGGCATGAATCCGTCGCCGCCATGGCGGCGGGTGACTTCCTGCCAGAGGTAATCGCCAGTCAGGCTGATGTGCCGCCAGCCCAGCGGCGAGACATGAGCAAGAAGATCGTCGGGCACGACCATGCCGGTAGCTTTGAGGTGATCGACGGCCCGGCTCATGTACAATGTGTTCCAGTAGACGATAGCGGCGGTGGCGAGGTTCAATCCGGACGCCTTGAACGCCTGGTTCTCGAACGTCCGATCGCTCATTCGGCCTTGCCTGTGCGCGAAGACCGCCTGCGCCAGGCTATGGCGCGCTTCGCCCTTGTTGAGGCCAGCCTGGCATTGCTGTCGCAGCGTTTTGGATTCGAGCCAGTCGAGGGTGAACAGAGCCCGCTCGATGCGGCCGATCTCCTGCAGCGCGAAGTCGAGGCGGTTCTGTCGTTGGTGCCCGGCAAGCTTGCGCAGCATGACCGACGGCAGCACGATCTTCGCCTTGATCGAGGCGGTCAGACGAACGATTTCGTCCCAGCACTCGCGGATGATCGCGACATTGATCGGTCGGCCGATCAGCGTCGCGATAGCCGGATAGGTGCTTGCCGGTTCGAACGTGCCGAGCTTGCGATCGGCAATGTCGCGGAGCCGGGGCACGAAACGGAACCCGAGCAGGCGGGCGAGCGCAAAGACTTGGTCCGAGCTCCCGCCGGTGTCGGTGTAGTGGGTGCCGATCTCGAGACCTGTGCCATGCGCGACAAGACCATCGAGGACATAGGGCGCTTCGCCCGCTGTCGCGGAAATCAGTCGATTATGGAACGGGCCATATTGGTCGGAGGTGAAGGTGTAGATCTTCTGGCCGGACTCGTGACCGTATTTGGCGTTGATCTCGCCGGCCGAGCCGCGGCGCCCGACCCGGAAAAACTGCCCGTCGGACGACGATGTGGTGCCGTCACCCCAGACCCGCGCCAGCGGCAGCGCTGCCTGGGCGTCGATGATGCAGGCAAGCCCGGCGGCGTAGTTCTCCTCGGACAGGTACCAGCCATGCGTCCAGGCAAGCTGGGCATAGGTCACCCCCTGGCTCGAGTGCGCCATGCGCTCGATGCCGAGGTTGGTGGCATCGGCGAGGACGGCGGCGAGGAGCGCTTCCGGGTGGGGATGTGACCGCCCCGAGCGCAATTCGGAAAATCGCTCGTGAAAGCCGGTCCGTGCCGCGACCTCGGCGAACAATTCGGTGATCCGCACCTGCGGCATCAACTGGTCGACGGCGCTATCGATGCGGTCGGCTTCGGCGGGTGTCGATGCAACGATGGGCGCGACGTGGAGCTCGCCGCCGCGCAGTTCGACGCCCTCGATCGTGCCCCGTTTCAGCGCCACGGCGAATTTCTTGAGCCGCCAGTCGAGCGTCCGCATACGCTCGGCAATATAGGTGTCCGCATCGGTGTCGACCGGGAGGCCGACGATAGCCGCCGGCACATCGCCCTGTGGCAGAAAATAGCTGTCGAACCGCTGGTAGTTGCGTGTGCCGTCGACCCACAGATCGCCCGAACGCAGCCGATCGCGGACGAGCGCAACGGTCGCCGTCTCGTAGCGCCGGCGATCGATCGTGCCGCCCTCGCGGATCGCCGCCTGCCACTTTTTCGAGAATGGCATCGGCGCATCGGCGGGCACGTCGCGCTTCCCCGTCGCGTTGAGCTGCCGCAACAGCTTCACGGCCGCCAGCGCGCCGTTCGTCGTACCGGCGGCGCGCAGCTCGAACGCGTCGAGGAACGCCGGCGCGTAGCGACGCAGCGTCATATATCTGTCGGCTGCGCGGACGAGCGGATCTTCTTGGGCGAGATCGGCAATGGCGGCGACCTGGGGTGCCGCACGCATCAGCTTGTCCCAACCGACATCATCGTCAAGGGCGGAAAACACATCGAGGCCCTCTTTACGGGCGAGTTTGAGTGAGCCGATCGTCGTGCCGAACAGCCGCATCAGCATGCCGACATCGCGCGTCGTCGCCTCATAGCCGCGCTTCTGCGCGGCGCGCGCCTTGGCGAACAGCGCCCCGGTCTGCTTATCGAACATCTCGATCGCGCTGTCGGCGAGGCGGGCTTCGAGATCGATCACCGTCGCCGCCAGGGTCGCCCGGCGCCGGCGCAGCGAATAGTCGGAAAGCAGGAACGCCGGTGCGACCGCACCCTCGCGCACCAGTTGGCGAAAGCGGCGTGCGTGGATCAGCTCGCCGATCCGCCCGGGAATGCCGATGCGCCGCACCGCGGCGAGCCGATCGAGAAGCCCAGAAATATTCTTTGCCGATGGGCTGTCGCCGAGTAATTACCCACCCCCTTGCCAAGGGGTCGCTTCTATGATTCACACTATCCATGAATCGCGAGGAACTTGAGCAGCTTACGAAGCCGGAGTTGATCGATCTTTTGCTTGGCCTGCAGCGCCCGGGCA
>Ga0209906_100429_pt1 | contig 18326 bp, 26 predicted proteins | sample FECB24metaG_FD_188303 | JGI IMG/M metagenome (GOLD analysis project Ga0209906, IMG submission 188303) | Cyanobacterial communities from the Joint Genome Institute, California, USA from Joint Genome Institute, California, USA - FECB-24 metaG... ... | reverse complement strand
ATACTGAAGGCGCAACTACCGTTGATTTTCAGCGGGAAGAACTCACAGAAATGGCTGTGAGTTTGGGATTATCCGCAGCCAAGAATTTAGGCGATATTCCTTACGCGTTTCGCTATCGCCGGTTGTTGCCTGAAAGCATTCGGGAACTGGCTCCAGAAGGCGAAGAATGGATCATTCGTTCTGTAGGCCGTTCTTTGTATCAATTCGCTTTGAGCAAATCGTTAGGTCAAATTAAGCCCTCGGAGCTGATGGCCAAAATAAAAGTGCCTGACAGCACACCGGGCGTCATTCGTCGTTATGCACTCAATGACGAACAAGGATTATTAGCTATCCTGCGATATAACCGTTTGATCGACATTTTCACGGGTCTTACCTGCTACTCTTTACAGAATCACCTGCGCACAACGGTTCCCGGCATTGGCCAGGTTGAAACCGATGAACTTTATGTTGGAATCGACAAGCGCGGGGCACATTATGCGATTCCTGTACAGGCTAAAGGCGGTAAAGACATTTTAGGCGTGGTACAGATCGAGCAGGATTTCGCACTTTGTGAGGCTAAGTTTCCAGACCTGATTTGTAAGCCTATAGCAGCGCAATTCATGCAGGATGGAAGCATTGCGATATTCGAGTTTGAAAACACGCCCGAAGGCGTCAGAATTTCGACAGAAAAGCATTATCGATTGGTGCAACCTAAAGAGCTGACTGCCGAAGAACTAGAAAGCTACAAAACCCGGACACTTTCATAATATGACCTTCAAAGAATATTTGGCGACACGTCGCATTACCGACACGCCCCAGGGCGATTTTACCGGCGACGCTCGCCGAGATAAAAACATGCCTGATGTGAAATCGTGGGACGAGCTGAAAGCCTATTTGCAAATGAAGGTTGGGCGTAGTGAAGTCATCGAGGCAGCGCGGTTGGTATGGCAAGGTTATTTAGCCAAGCAGCGGAACCTTACCGAAAGCAATTAGAGAATATAGAAGCCCCTTTCCGGGGCTTCTATATTCTATCCCTTGTACACATATAAACGAGCGTTTGCTTGTGTACAAAAATGTGCTTTAAGCTAATTATCTCCGCTCGTTTTGCGTTCTTTGGCTATGGAAACGACAATCAAAGCGCCCGTGCAAAACGGGTGGAAAATAGCAAGCGGGCTTGCCGTGTTTACCGTGGTGTATAATCTCGGTGAGGGGCTGGTATCTCTGTATTTCGGGACGCAGGACGAAGCCCTTACGCTGGCCGGGTTCGGCGTGGATAGTTTTATCGAAGTGATTTCCGGCGTGGGCATCCTGGCCATGATTGCCCGATTGCGCCGGTTCGGGGATGCTAACCGGGGACGCTTTGAAAAGCTCGCCTTGCAGATCACCGGCACCTGTTTTTATTTGCTGGTGGCTGGCTTGGTGGTTGGCGCAGGGTTTAGTATCTGGGAAAATCAGAAGCCCGAAACCACCGTTGCCGGGATCGTCGTTTCGCTGCTTTCCATCGTCATCATGCGCGTGCTGGCCACCTGGAAAATCCGCACGGGTGAACGGCTCCATTCCGCATCCATCATTGCCGATGGCAAATGCACAATGGTTTGTGTGTATATGTCGGTCGTGCTGCTGGCTTCCAGTGTCCTGTATGAATTACTGCACCTGCCCTACATTGATGCTGCCGGGATGCTTGGTTTAGCCTGGTTCTCCTTCAAGGAAGGGCAAGAGAGCTTCGAGAAATCGAAAGATGCCGCTACTTGCTGCGGCCATTGTTGATGATATGAAAGCAGCCATCGCCTATTACCGGGTTTCGACCGACCAGCAAGGCAAAAGCGGTTTGGGCCTGGAAGCCCAGCAGGAGGCCGTGCGCCTGTTCGCGGAGCGTGAAGGCTACCAGGTCACGGCTCATTTCACCGAGATCGAGAGCGGAAAGAAAAACAAACGCCCGCAGCTCCTGGCCGCGCTCGACCAGTGCCGGAAGAAGAAAGCCACGCTGATAATTGCCAAGCTCGACCGATTGGGCCGCAACGTCGCATTCATTGCGAACCTGATGGAAAGCCGGGTGCAGTTCAAAGCGGTGGACAATCCCCACGCCGACGAGCTGATGATTCACCTACTGGCCGCATTCGCCCAGCACGAGCGCAAGCAGATCAGCAGCCGCACGAAAGACGCCCTGCAAGCCGCCATCCGTCGCGGGGCGCAGTTGGGCAAGCACGGCAAAGAGGTTTTGAGCCAGCAGAACAGCGAAGCCGCCGACGAGTTCGCAGAGCGAATGCGCCCCATCCTTGCCGACATACAACGCCAGGGCATGACCACGATCCGGGCCATCTGTGAGGAACTGAACCAGCGCGAAATACCCACCTTCCGCAGCCAGGGCGAGAGCTGGCATGTCACAACGGTTCAGCGCCTGGTGAAGCGCGTTAGGAAGGCCCCTACCCTATCTTGCTAACTTACTCCCGTTTTGGGCTACAGGGTAGTCATGCCGCCGTCTACCTTGATTTCTTCGCCAACGATGTACGATGATTCATCAGAAGCCAAGAAGGTGACAGCTTTAGCAATTTCGGATGCATCGCCCAATCGTTGTAAAGGGATTTGCGCCAGCATTTGAGAGGCAAAGCCTTCAATCTGCTCGGCAGAAAGCCCAGTGTTGGCAAAGAAATTGGTTTGGGTAAGTCCAGGACTTACTACGTTCACCCTGATTTTTCTTGGCAACAATTCAGCGGCAAGCGTTTTAGCTAATGATATAACCGCTGCCTTAGTGGCTGAATATACCGAGGCCCCTGGTGTACCTATCTCGTGCACCACCGAGGCATTCAAAATAATTGAGCCTCCTGCGTTCATGAGCGGTAGTAGTTGCTGCACGGTGAAGTAGAGGCCCTTTACATTCACCAAGAACTGTTCATCAAAATGAGCTTCATCCACTTGCTCGATAGGAGCAAATTTGCCAATGCCAGCATTAACGAACAAAATGTCGAGGCTGGGAGTGTAAGTCTTAACCTTTTGGCTCAATGTATATAAGTCCTCAAAGTTTCCGGCATCAGAGACAAGCGCCTGCGCTTTTCCATCCAGTAAAGTGAGGGCTTTTTGAAGCGGCTGTTGGCTACGACCGGTAATGATAACCTGAGCACCCTCCCGGATGAAGTCCTGAGCGGTTGCCAATCCGATACCGCTACTGCCTCCGGTAATAAGAGCTACTTTGTTTTCGAGTCTCTTCATGATTAATATCCAATAAATAAAACAGACAAGTTTGTATTAATTAAGGTAAAAAATTACAGGGAAATCAATGACGGAACCAATTCTTTCGCTTCCTGAATAGGCCAATTTTCCCGGTGAATCTGGCTTTCAATGAGCGCCCCCTCATAGAGAAGATACAGGCGTCGGGCTACTCGATTGGGTTCTGGAACTGAAGCGTGGTTCATCACAAGGCCCTCAAACAAGGCAATCAAAGATTCTTTTTGTCGGCGAATTTCCTCAAGAATCAAAGTTTGATCCTTTGGCACTTGAGGAAAGGTGTTGAGTGCCCAGCAACCGTTAAACCCTTGCTGCTCAGCAAAACGTTCCAGATAGTCAAACACTCCCATGATGCGACTACTGTCACTGGGGTAAGCCTCCAAAAAAGTGTGCAAATCGGCCAACCATTCCTGCTCTTTTGTCTTCAAGTAGGCCACGCATAATTCCTCTTTAGAGGAAAAATGCTGATACAAACTGGTCTTGGCTACATCTGCTTGAGCGATGATCTCATTGATTCCTACCAAACTGTAGCCTTCTTGGTAGAAAAGCCGAGTAGCTGTTTCTATGATTTTTCGCCTGACGGGTGTCGATTTCATAGGGCAATAGTAGCCGTAAAAAACAATACATACAAGTCTGTATTGTTTTTTGTTTCTGAGTGGAGGTATGGAGCACCAATATAGTTCATCGCTGTAGCTACGAATACAAGAAAGCCGGCATCGTGCCGGCAGACCAGGTGCGGCCGGATATATTCGACAACACCGACCGGGGGAAACTGAGCCAGGTTTCAAGCGCGATGGATCGCATTAATCAACGTTACGGGCGCAACACCATCAGCTTTGCCGTTCAAGGCACACCAGAAAAACGGCCTTAGCAAACACGCGCTGACCGACGCAGCCCAGCATACACGACCAATTGGGCTGAATTAACGAGAATTACGCTTGAATAATATCGCGCTCGACAGTTCGGAATCTAATTGTATAAGTAGAATTGTATGCAGAACCGATTTTACAACTAAATTTAGAACTGAAAACTATTCTGGGTAAACAACATGATTTACACCGTAGGCGGTATTAAGGGCGGAAGCGGAAAAACCACGATAGCAACTAACTTGACGGTCTATCTGGCGAAGCAAGGGCGCGACGTGATTCTAGTCGATGCCGACGACCAAGAATCTGCAACCGACTTTACTTCATTCCGTCACCAGAGCCTAGACGGTGAATTAGGGTACACAGCAGTAAAGATTACGGGCAGTGAGCTAAACTCCAATGTAGCTCGCTTGGCAAAGAAGTATGACGACGTGGTGATCGACACGGGAGGGCGGGACACCGTAAGCCAGCGTTCGGCGCTTTCCGTTTCTCACGCTTACTTGGTGCCATTTGCCCCCCGATCTCTGGATATATGGACGCTGCGAAAGGTCGAAAACCTTATTGCGGAAATGTCCCCTTTCAATCCGAACCTCATTTGCCTGACGTTCATCAATAAGGCCGATGCAAGGGGCACTTACAAAGAAGATACTGCCGATCTGCTGCGAGAATCGCAGTTTGTCCACTTCATAGATACACCCATCGGAAACCGTATTTCATTCGCCAATGCCGCAGCTTCGGGCTTAGGAGTGATAGAGATAAAGCCAACTGACGAGAAAGCCGTTTCGGAAATAACCGAGCTTTACAACGGCATTCAAAACGCTTTGAAAATCAGTAGTGAAAAGAAAAGGATTACAACCTAATCAGCAACAGAGATTAGTTGTAAAATCAGAACCCTTTTTTTAAACAGAAGCTGGAACTATGACTGCAACAAAGAAGAAAACCAAAATTGCAATGCCCCCTACCCCGCTTAATAGTGCGGCCATGCTTGAGGCCATCAACAAGGGTGGATCGGTGAAGGCCACAACGCCACCCATCGAGGACAAGCCGGACGAGGACAAATTGAAATCGTTCACGTTCAAAATCTACGAAAGCGAACTCGCGCAGATACGTGACATTCAGGACCGGCTGCCAAAACGTGATAGAATATCTATTCACGATTTCGTGGTCTCAGCAGTTAAAGAGAAGATTACCAAGGAACGGAAACGGGCAGCAGAATAAAACGAAGTACACAACTAATATTAGTTGTAAAACAAGTTCTAGTAACAAAACCGTTGTAGCAACTAATGTACAGCCTCTGATGACCGACCAGAACGACAAAAACAAGCCTTCTCGCTACGTTCAAAGCCGAATGCGGCTTGTGATGGAGAGCTTCGAGACACCGCGAGAGGAAAGGCAGCATTTGTATATGCCTGTCGCACTGGCTCATGTGTACTTTCCCCGGCGCGACGCCAAGCTGTCACCAGCGGAAAGCTGGAAACATTCAAGCGGGGATTTCTCGCTGCGGATCAAGCAAATGTCCGTTGAAAACCCACGAACGGGCGAAGATCAATTTCTGGGTGTTCCCTTCGGCCCTAAAGCCCGGTTGCTGTTAGGCGTTATCAACGCCTTGGCGTTGCAGCAGGGCAGCAACAAAATCGACATCGAGGCCGACACGCTACCCAAATTCTTGCAGAAGATGGGCCTTACCGATGGAGGAAACCAGATCAACCAAGCCCGCAATCAGATTGCCCGGCTTGCTTCATCCATCATCAGTGTAAGCTATCGGCAGGCGGACGGGAGCAGCTTGCAGGCGAATCTGCCCATTGTGAAGGGTTTTGACTTATTCCCACAATCACAGCCGGGACAGCTCCTGCTTTGGAAGCGTCATATTCATTTGAGCCTAGATTACTGGGAGGAGTTGCAGAAACACCCGTTGCCGCTTGCGCTGGAACACCTGCGCATTCTTTCCGGCAATGCCCGCGCCATCGACTTCTACAGCTTTCTGGCCTACCGGCTGCACAGCCTGAAAAAGCCCCTGTTTCTCACATGGGCGATCATGAAGGAAATCTTCGGCGGGGATATTGACCGCATGGACAATTTCAAAGCGAAAATGCGGCACACTGCCGGGCTTGTGAAGTTGGCATACACAGATGCCAAATTCTCCTACGATGGGCAGGGATGGACGTTTGAAAAAAGTCCCGCGCCCATCCAGAAAAAACAGCAGTTCATTATACCGTAACTTGGTAGGAGGGATGTTGATAAGGTCTGTAAAACAGCCATTTAGGGAAAGTTATCCACCGTAACTTGGTAGGACGAAAAGCCACTTATCCACCGTAACTTGGTAGGAAAAGCGCCGTAACTTGGTAGGACAAACTATTATATTACTAATAATAAAAATTCTTACTATTAATGGCCGAGGCTTCGGTGTGGACAAACTCCCAAAATCCGCAAAAAATTTTCCTCTTTGCTGGTGAAAAGAAAAAGGGGCGAGGGGAGGGGGTGGAAAACAAATGAACATATTTCGATGAATACCGACCAGGCTAAAAAACTGTCATTGCCGGATCTGCTGGCCAAGCTCGGCCACCATCCCGTGAGCGAGAAAAAAGGCGGTTACGAACTTTGGTATCGTTCACCCTTTCGGGAAGAAAAAGACCCTTCGTTTCATACCTCGTTCATCGGCGGCAAATGGATATGGAAGGATTTTGGGGACACGGGCGGGACGGTGATTGATTTCGCCATGCGCTACCAGGAGCAGCAGTGCAGGCCGACCAGCATCAAAGAAGCACTGGCATTTCTCAGTGATCTATTCCAGCCCGGACTATTCAGCACCCCACCCCCACCCCCACGACCGAACCCCGCCCCCGATCTTTTTTCTTTTCACCAGCAACCCCACCGCGAAGCGGTCGAAAATTTTTCAGAGAACCGGCAGCTCGAATTTATCGACGCGCTGCCGCTGCGCAAGCCGTTGATCCTGTCCTATCTGGCCAACGAGCGGCACATTCCGCCCGCTTTGGCGCTGCGGTATCTGCGAGAAGTGCGTTACCGCAATCTGGCCACCGGGAAGGAGTATTTCGCCTTCGGGATGGAGAACCAGGCTGGAGGGTACGAAATCCGAGTTGCATCGAGCCAGTACAACTTTAAATCGGCCTTGAAGGCGCGGGACATTACCCTCATTCCCGGCAGCGACCCCACCAGTGCCAGCGTATTCGAGGGCATGACGGATTTCCTTTCCCTGCTGGCCATGACAGGGCGAGGGACTCTACCAGAGGACGCCATCATTATGCATTCGCTTTCGTCCTACCGGCGAGCCGCGGACGCGATCCAGGCCCGCGCCTATGCGAGCATCAAAACCTATCTCGACAACAACGCGCCAGGGCAGGAAACGACCGAGCGATTCAAAACCGATTTCGGTCAGAAGGTCTTTCCGCAGAGCCAGACATTTGCACCGCACACCGATTTGAACGATGCGTTGCGGGCGCAGCAGCCGCAGCGTAAACCGTCATCAAATTTTCGTGTGTAGGGTAAATAAAAAAGCTCACCATGAGATGAGCTTTTTAAAAGTAGAATCAGCGTTCTTAACCAAGATATTTTGAGTAAAACTCTATCATTTTCTCAGTTACCCAAATTTCTTTGCGATCATCAGAGAATTTAACGAATCCATCATCTTCAAAACGAAGAAGAGAATACACTAAACTCTTACCTGACATCATGAAAAGAGTGTGCAGCATGCCGCTCATAGGACCGATATTGATCTTTGGCAGAGATTCTACGAATTCTTCCAAGGTAATAGGGGTGTTCCAATCATCGCTTTTGTTTTGGATGATTGTGAGCAGAACGGCAGCGACCAATTCTTTTTCGGCGTTTTGAAATTCGGTGTTGATCCATCCTTTGTTGATAATAGCCGATGGCTTAAACTCAATAGTTTCCATGCTTATTGTTGTTATTAGTGAAACAAGAGATTTAACCCAATAAGCATATTCTCTATGTGTTACTTTCTCGTGAAAGTGCATCAACCGTCATCAAAGTTTCGCACAAGCACGGCCCTGGTCGTGCTATGCTGAAACCATGAGCCAGAACCCCGCCCAGATTGTTACGTTCCCTTTTCAGCGGATGCCCGCCCATGAGTGCGAGACGTTCCGCGATGGGGTCTATCAGCTCAAATTAAAAGCGGCTGCGATGCTCAACGACGTGGCCGCAGGCACTTACATCATGAGTCCTGAAAACGTCGAGGCTATCCAGTGGGTGAACAGCAAGTGCCTGGAAGTCGGATTGACGCCCCTGGATTTCAAAACGGAGCAGTAGCCCTATGCCAGCCCAGCCCGGCCAGATTGTCGCCTTTCCCGTGCAGCGCCAGAATGCCGAAGATTGCGCCACGTTCCGCGAAGGCGTGTATCAGCTCAAGCTGGAAGCGGCCCAGATGCTGAACGAAGTAGCCGCAGGCACCTACATCATGAGTCCGGGCAACATCCGGGCGCTGCACCGGATCAACGAGAAATGCCGCCGGGTAGGAATTATCCCGCTTGATTTTGAAGCAGGTAACTAAGTTTTTCCTAGATTGCAGTGTAGTCAATCCACACTGCAATGCCTTCTAAAACTCTCGAAGAATACCTGCAAAAGGCGTCGCCTTCCGAGAAAGCGGCCCTGGTTGAAAACGGTCTGAAACTCGACCGCCACGGCGTTGAAGTCGCCAACAACTCCCCATCCCAGCAAACCCCGACCAACCAGGCACCCGGCGAACGCCAGGACGTGCAGCAGATCGGGCAGGATTTGAAAAACAATGGTGCCGAGCTGAAACAGGACAATTACGGCCCGCAGGCACCCGCCCGCATGGGCGAATCCCGGCCCCATGCCGAGCCGCCGAAATTCATGGACGAGCAGCGGCAAAGCCCGGATCAGCAGGCCATGACGCCCGGCGAAAAAGGCGAGCTGAAGCAGGACCGCCAGGATTTGCAGCGGGACGGGCAACAGAACCAGCCCCAGGCCACACAACAGCCGCAGCAGAAGCCCAACGCCGTGCAGGAAATCCGGGCAGCGGACGCCAGACGGGAGAGCCAGGCGAAGGGCCCCGAACCCCAGAAAGCACAAACCCAGAGCAACACAAAGACCCAGGAACCCGAACGATAAAGCAGCTTTCCTTTCCACACCCATGAAACTTCATTCTGTAGCCATCCTTTGCGCCCTTGCGTTGGGCGTAGCCATGTCGTGCAATCCCTTCCAGGAAACCGGACACGACTTCATCATGCGGGCGAAAATCGCCAAGCTCGATTTGATCGAGCATAATTTCACGCTCGACCGGGAAACCCGCGAGAAGAAAAGCAAGGAGATGGCCCGCGAGCTGTCGAAGGAATACCCAGCCGCCCCGCCATTCCGAAAGGATTCGACCGACCGCATCTTTCTGGCCAAGCTGCCGCCGACGGTGAAGGGCATCCCGTTTGACACCAAGAAATTCGAGTATAAAGACCCAGATATCGACGCGGAATTGCTCGATGTGTTCGGCACCCAAAAGCTAAAGGGCCAAAAGTATTTTACCGGCATGGCGCAGTATCTCGCCAAGGGAAAGAACGCGGATCGGGGAACGGTCGTCATCGTGAGCGATGCCGGACACCTGCCGGAATGGGCCGTGACCTGGATGTATGACAAACTGTTCAAAGGGGAGGGCGAGAAGTTTTTCGGCAATTTCATGCCCGGCTTCGAGTTTGAAAAAACGGTCGATTACAAGGGCCACACCTGGGGCGTCTGGGTTCCGGGAAGCCGCCTGAAAAAGTACATGAATAAGAAACGCGACATTTCGTTTTTCACGACCGAATGGAACAGCCGCTTTCTGGTTTTTCAAATGGACGTGGACACCGCAGCGTCCAATCTCGAAACCTTCCATCAGCTCGTGGATGTGCAATGGCTGGACAAGCTCCGTTCCCCCGACCGGATGAAACATACCCTACCGGAATAGAATTTTATGATCGAAGGACAATTGCCGATAGATGCGTTCGCTACATTTTTCAGCGGTTACATTGACGTCATAGAGCGAATTTATAAATGGCCCGTGGGGGTAAAAGCTAAGCAAACCCTGCCGGAATTTTCTTGGGGTGCATGGGGCAGCGTTTTACAGGAAACCATTCAGCTCAAACATTTCCTGACTGACGTTTGGGCCGTAGCGAATGACACGGAGAAAGCGCGGCTGGCCCGATGGATCGTTTCAGATTGGGGAGGGGTGAGAGCCAACGCGAGCCAGACAATAGAATCGTACTTGGAGCGGTTTTCTGGCGATTGCTCGAACTATCCTTTGCAGGGAGTGGCCAGCTATTCAAAAATTCTTTCTGTGACCGACTGCACCCGCTTTGCAATTTATGATGCACGAGTTGCTGCATGCCTGAACGCGATCCAACTTCAACAGAAGGCAGAAAGCCCAATTTTCTTTCATTACGTCCCTAGCCGGAACAACTCGATCAAAGCTTTCATGCGCAAGTTTCCCAAGCAGGCACTAGTGCATGAAGGCCAATGGCGGGAGATCGGTAAGGATGCGACGTACAGCACATATCTGGCATTGCTTGAATCCATGAAACAGCGCCTGCCAGGAACCGAAATCTACCGCTTTGAAATGATCCTTTTCGGGCATGCGCCGGTAATCTGCGAAGCTCTGACAAACCCGCGTCTATGACGGATCAAGGCGGCTTGTTACTTCCAGGTGCGTGATGAACGGCTCGCCATCGGCGGGCCGTTCGTCCTGCCCTTCGTTGAACTCGCGGAGCTGCTTCACCTTGTCGCGCATCAGCGCGTTTTCGATCCGGTGCAAGTTCTTTCCCGTCAGCACGAAAACGTGCGTCGTGGTGTAGATGGAAAGCGTATCCGGGGGCGAGTAGAACCAGCCCAGCAGATAGGCGTAGCCGCAGCCGTAGGACTGCCCCTTGCGGTTGATGATCCGAAACCGGGGGGCGCTGCCTTTTTTCTCCCGTTGCTCGATTAAGGCCCGGTAGCCGGATTCGTCGGCGTCGTCCTGATCGTCGCGCGGTTCCACCTTGCCCGGTTCCGGTTTGACCAGGGCCGGGTAAGCAGGGCGGAGCTGCTGGGTGTATTTCCCCAAAGGGTTATTGCTATCGTTCGAGTTCATCGGGTTTTATGTAGCTGGTGTGGTCACTGTCGCCGTAGGCCGCTTCGGGGCCGTACATGACTTCGTAGTATTTGTGGGCTATATCGTCGCGTACAGCATCAACTGCCCGACCGGCTAGGTAGGTAGCCCGGCTATAGGAGCTGTGCGCCTGTTGCGCCTGTTTGGCCTGATTCTGGTGCTGTACCTGCCGGACTTCCTTTCCCCACTCGGTTTCATAGCCCCGTTTTTCGAGGTAGGTCACTTTGGGGCCGATTTTGGGTTGCGGTTGCCGGTCGATGCCTTTTTCTTTTAGGTTGCGCAGATCAAAGTGAATCTGGGAATCGGCCCGCTCGGAAGTCTCATTTAAAATCCGCTCGTAAGAATGGCGCATCTGCTGCAAGGTTTCCCGACCGTCCAGGCCGCAGCTATCGTGCCCGTCCTTATTGTAGCCAGTCAGCTTTTTGCCGAATCCATTCCCTTCGACCGGGCGCAGGGTAAACATGATGTGGGCATGCGGGTTGCGTTCCCCGTCCGAGGCTTCCGGGCTGTGAATCGCAAAATCTGCCACCAGGCCCCGGCTGGTCAGGTTCTCTTTTACGAAGTCGCGGACGACTCCCTTTTGCTGGTCGAGATCGAGGTTCCGGGGCAGGGTCAGGATGATTTCTTTCGCAAGCTGGGCATCCTTTCTTTTTTCACCTGCTTCTACCCCATTCCACAATGCTTCCCGGTTGGTCATCCAAGCGGGCGCGCCGTCAGGCGCGACGATTTCAGAATGCAGGACGTTTTCCTTGTGAGTGTAGTCGTGGGTTTTGTCGTACTTCTGATCGGTCAGTTTTTCACTGGCCCGATAGGCCGCGCAGGCGACGAGCGAGCGCGGTTTTGATTCCTTAACCGCCGAGCCGGAACGATAGGCCGAGGCCGCAGGCGCGGTGCGGCCCATGCTTCGCCGGATGGTGGATATGTGCAGGTTGGCATGCATGCGGGTTAGGAAGGTCTGTAAATGCGCGTATAAGAGTTGCTACGCAACTCTGAAAAAAAGCCCGGCAAGAGTTCCGGCAGAAAGGTAATAAAGGTTTAGGATTATTTAGTAAACGTGCTTTGTTTTTTCGTGAACGGGGCGGATATTGCTTAACGAATCCACACCCCTTCATGAAACCTTACGACCTTGACCAGGTGCTTTATACCTTCAATGGAAAGCACCCCTTTACGACCCGCCAGGCGTGCGAGGGCGTTCAAATCTTCGGCGGTATCGGGTCAGGCAAAACCAGCGGCAGCGGAGCAGCGTTAGCGAAATCCTACCTTCGGGCCGGGTTCGGCGGTCTGGTGCTTTGCGCCAAGAAAGACGAGCTGGACACCTGGAAGCGATACGCCCAGGAGACAGGCCGCAGCGATAGTTTGCTGATCTTCGACGCCAGCGGCAAATACCGTTTCCCCTTCCTGCAATACGAAGTCGAGCGCGAAGGCGAGGGGGCCGGGTACACGGAAAATCTCGTGCGGCTCTTTATGACGGTGTACGAAACCATCAGCCGCCGAAGCGGGGCCGGTGGTGATCCGTACTGGCAATCGGCCATGCAGCAGCTCATGCGCAACTGCATCGACCTGTGCATGATTGCCAGGGGGGAAGTGTCGGTGCCGCTCATGCATGATGTGGTGCGAACGGCCCCGCAATCCCCGGAGCAGATCAATGAGCAGAACGAGGAAGGCCGCTACACCTGGCGGGAGGGCAGTATTTGCTGGCAGCTCCTGATCGAGGGCAACGAAAAACAGCTCGATAAGTGGGCGCAGTACGATTTCGACACCACGGCCAATTTCTGGCTGAAAGAGTTTCCCGCCATCAGCCCCAAGACCCGCAGCGGCATTCTGTCGATGTTCACCACGACGACCGACAACTTTTTGCGCCGACCGTTCCGCATGCTGTTTTCGGAGCCACCGGAGGATGAAAAGTTTATCGCCTATCCGGAGCTGACGCATTACGGCGCGGTGATCGTCATGCACTTGCCCGTGAAGGAGTTTGGCGACGCCGGACGCGCGGCCCAGGTGGTTTACAAGTATATGTGGCAGCAGGCCGCTGAACGGCGCGACATGAGCGAAAGCGATCTGCCCGTTTTTCTGTGGGTGGACGAAGCGCAGAATTTCGCCACCGAGTACGACATGCAGTTTCAGGCGACCGCCCGCAGTTCGCGGGCCTGTACGGTCTATCTTACGCAGAACCTGCCCAACTATTACGCCGAAATGGGCGGGGCCAGCAGCCGCGACCGGGTAAACTCCCTGGTGGGCAATCTGCAAACAAAAATATGGCACGCCAACAGCGACCCGGAGACGAACAACCATGCCGCCGAAGTAATCGGCAAGAGCTGGCAGGTTCGGCGCGGCATGTCGCAGTCGTTCGGCAATGAATCGTTCAACATGGGCGATTCATCCCAGGAGAGCTTTGATTTTGATGTGACCCCGCAGACGTTCACCAAGCTACCCAAAGGCGGGCCGGAAAACGGCTTTCAGGTGGGCGGGGTGGTGTTCCAGAACGGGCGCATCTGGTCGCAGGATAAAACATTTCTATTCACTTCTTTTAATCAAAAAGCCCCATGAGACGACAGTTCCGCGATGTTACCGGAGGGGAACAGATGCTTTCTAACATCGTTCCCGGCCTTGGCCTGATGAATTACATTCTGGGATGGTTCACCGTCCCCGCCGAAGTGTTTCTGCGCCGGAATTTTGGCGAACGCTACTACACCCGCGCCAATTTTTTCGCCGGGTTGATCCTGCTGCTGCTGTTCCATTTTTCGGCGTCGATCATCGGCATGCTGAACCCGATGGGCTGGTTTTTCGGGCGCGGTGGTAGCGAAACATCCCCCTGGATGTGGACGATCATCAAATGGTATTTCTGGATCGGGATTTTCCACTTCCTGCATATGTGGTGGAACGACATTATGGGCCATCCCGTGCATTCGTTTTCGGCGGGCAAATCGTGGCTCCGCCCGGTTGGAAAAGCCCTCATGTGGGTGATGAACCGCTTTCTGAATCTGGTGGTGCATCTGCTGGTGCGGGTGCTGCCCGGCTACAAGGCGGAGCGGCTGGAAGATGCCCTGCCGGTCATGCGCGACGTGGACACCTTCACCGAACGGTTCGTTGAACCGCTCTTTCTTTTCATCGTAGCGATGATCGCCGGCGGGGCGGGCCAGACTTCGGTTTTCTTCTGGCTGTTTTTCTCGATCATGGCGCTGAACTTTTACACCGGCATGCGCCATCAGGCCGAGCGGTCGTATGTGCTGGACATACGCGACCAGCTCATCGAAAGCCGCCAGCTCCGGGCCGTCATCAGCGGAGTGCCGAGCGACCAGGACAGCCGTTCGAGCCAGCTTCAACGGGTGATCGTGGAAACGGCCAAGGAAGCCGAGCGGGAGCCGGAAGTGATGGACACGATCCGCAACCAGCAGCCGAGCCTTGCTGATGCCGTTGCAGCCTTCAATGCCCGAAAGAAAAAGACCGAGAGTAACACGGGCTTTTCTGAGGATGTACCGGCGGCAGCATAGACCAAGAATCGACCCGTTTGCTGTGTAACTTTTAGTTTATTTCTATGATCAACAGACCATAGTTTTTTCTATCTTTAAAAGCGGTCTTACTGTCGCACAACTGTACTTAACACAATTGATTTTATGGCAAATCAGAGGACGGGTCGGGACCGATTAAAAAATTTTGGGGCATTTCTTGCTGCCTTGGTGGCTGCGCTAGCTGCAATGTCTCAATTTATGGGAGTGTCCGTAAAGGATGTTTACGAAACTATGGTTCCTCCCAAGAAAGAAGGCTGTGTCGTCTTGGATTACAGAGGTAAAGATGCTGTTATGGCTAGGGTTAGTGTCACTAATCTTGGACTTGTCCCCGTTATCAAAAACGAAAAGAATGACAATTACAAAATAGGAACAGTCATTGCGCAGGAACCTACGCCCAATTCCATTTTGAAGGAATGTCAGGGAGAGGTGTATTTGCTGGTAAGTGCCGATGAACAAACTGTGGCTGAAACTCCTGAAGAACGCCCGACTCCTTTGTCAGAATCTAAGGGTAACAATAAAGTGAACGTGGGAAGGGCATTATCGATCGTCGCCCTTATCGTAGGTTTTTTTTATATGATATATCGAGCCACTGATTTATTCTAAACCCAAACTTTATGAAGTCAATTTTGCTGCAAGCAGCAAGTGAAGGCATTAGCGAAGAAAGGCTGATAATCTACCTCGCAGGCAGCGTTATCTTATTTTTCATCATAAGGTCATTCATTCGGAACCCAAGTCAGTTTTTAAAAGCGGTCGCAATAAGGTTCGGTCTGTTTGTTTTTTCAATCATCTATTTTTTCTGGGATCATGACATACTGCCCGACACATTAGGGATCGCCGGTTTTGTCGATGATATTGGAATACCGATCGTTGTTTGGAAATACTACATACTGAAACAGTTTCCATTCCCTAGAGCCAGCAATCAGAACACTGTCACAGATCAGAAACCAAAAATTGATGATGGCGCAGAAAAAAACCCTACCGCATGAACGGAGGGTTTTATATCGGATAGCTAGCGAACAATGCTGCTTAAAAAGAAGACAATAGAAAAGAGTAAAAGCAAATAGGCATAGCTACGGGTGATCGTTTTCCCGCTATCTAGCAGGCCAAAAATTCCTAGAGTTGCGTAGGATATGGCCATTAGCCATGGATGTTTACCTTCTTCAAAGAGGATAGCTACCGATGATGTGATGCTTGCTACAAGCAACAGTGCAATGATGATTTCTCTGAGTTTCATGATTGTAATTTTTAGCCAGTTCGGCGTTGAACAGGCGTAATCAAGTCTTCAGAGCATAGCACGGCATTATGGCAGAAAGATGAAGGCAGCAACGGACCACAACCTGCGCAGACAAATTTTATCGTCCACAATCCGTCCCAAGCGATCAACCACTAAGCGCAAAAACAAAAGTTTCAAACCTAGGTTGATAATGTTACCAATTTTTGGTACTTTTGAGTGTATGCATAGTTCAAACGCTGATAACGTTGAGAAACATGGCAAAGAACACCTCAATTTCCTTTGGTGACCACTTCGATTCCTTTGTGCAAGGTCAGTTGAGCACCGGTCGTTATGCGTCCACCAGCGAAGTTGTCAGAGCGGGCCTACGTCTACTTGAACAGGAAGAAGAAAAGATGAACGCGCTTCGGCAAGCCCTTATTGATGGCGAGAAAAGCGGTTTTGTGAATAATTTTGATCCGCAAGCATTCAAGGCGAGGTTGAAAGAGGGACTGGCTGTGTGAAATGAGTGATTATCGCATTACGGAGCTTGCCCAAACCGATTTAGAAAACATTTGGGATTACACGCTGAATCAGTGGTCTTTGCATCAGGCGGAAACGTATATTGATGGGCTGCTGACCCACTTCAATGATATAGTCAGCGGAAAAGCGATCAGCAAAGACATCAAGGATGTTCGACCCGGTTATTGGAGATCGTCCTTCAATAGGCACTATGTTTTTTATCGGTTTGGTGAAGACAAAATAGTCGAAATCATTCGCGTATTGCATGTGAGCATGGATGTAGAAAGGCACCTTTAAGGAGGTGCCTTTCCTGTGTCGCGCTGCTGGCCTTTTGCTCAATAATCGTAATATTTGTAAAATACCCAGATGAGGTTTGAATGTTAAAAGAAGCGATATTACCAGCGCAGGGCGGAGAGCAGTTAGCAATCTGGGGCAGCCTCGATAACGGCACAGCCAATAAATTAGCAAAGGACGACAAGGCATTTCACGATTGGTATCGTTTTGTGCTTTCGTTCCCCCCGCATTTGGTTCGGGGCTACATAGAGGATTTCGGGTTAGATACAGACGCCACTGTGCTAGATCCTTTTTGCGGCACCGGCACAACAGTGGTCGAGGTGAAACTAAGCGGTTTGCATGCTGTAGGCATCGAAGCAAATCCAATGGCCCATTTTGCCGGAACGGTGAAACTGGATTGGTCAGTAAATCCAGATTCTTTGATCGCGATCGCAGAAGAAATTGCTGCCAAAGCCGAGAAGCAACTAAAGGCACAAGGCATTGTTGATAATTTACATTTCACAAGCAGGGATACAGAACTAAAGACACTTTCCCCTGAATTGCACAAACTATTGCTGACGAACTCAATCAGCCCTTTGCCGATGCATAAGGTTCTGACGCTGATTGAAACGTTAGATAGATACAAAGACGCAGAGGGCTACAGCCATCTACGGTTAGCATTAGCCAAAGCCCTCGTGTTTTCCATGAGTAATCTAAGATTCGGGCCGGAAGTCGGAGTTGGCAAAATTGTTGAAGATAAGCCCGTATTGCGTCCGTGGCTGACTGAAGTAAAAAAAATGGCGGAGGATCTCCGTTCGATCGACGCTGAAGAATACCAGGCTGCAAGGGTTATTCATGGGGACGCGCGGCAGATCCAGCAGCTCATTGTGCCGAGATCGATCGACGCCGTTATTACGTCTCCCCCTTATCCAAATGAAAAAGACTATTCCCGCACAACACGTCTAGAATCGGTGCTTTTGGGCTTTGTGAATAGCAAGGAAGCATTGCGGGAAGTGAAGAAGTCATTCGTGCGCTCTAATACACGTAGCGTTTACAAAGCCGACGACGACGACGCTTGGATTAGCGATATGCCGGAGGTGAAAGAACTTGCTGCTCGCATTGAGGCTCGCCGAATTGAATTAGGGAAAACATCAGGATTTGAGAAGCTATACGCCAGAGTGACAGAGCTGTATTTCGGCGGCATGGCCAAACATTTAGAATCCTTGAAGCCGCTATTAAAACCGGGCGCAATGCTGGGCTATGTGGTCGGAGACCAGGCATCTTATTTCCAAGTACTCATTCCGACCGGTCAGCTTCTTGGGAAAATTGCCGAGAAGCTGGGTTATGAGCTGGTCAGGATAGATCTATTCCGCACCCGCTTTGCCACGGCCACAAAGCAGGAGTTGCGCGAGGAAGTTGTTGTTTTACGTTGGCCGGGGAATTGAAATGGCAAAAGAGAAGAAACCCAACGAGGATTTATATTCTCAAATTATCGAAGGTATTTTTAAGAAGAAATATACTGAAGGCGCAACTACCGTTGATTTTCAGCGGGAAGAACTCACAGAAATGGCTGTGAGTTTGGGATTATCCGCAGCCAAGAATTTAGGCGATATTCCTTACGCGTTTCGCTATCGCCGGTTGTT
>Ga0209906_100425_pt1 | contig 18500 bp, 12 predicted proteins | sample FECB24metaG_FD_188303 | JGI IMG/M metagenome (GOLD analysis project Ga0209906, IMG submission 188303) | Cyanobacterial communities from the Joint Genome Institute, California, USA from Joint Genome Institute, California, USA - FECB-24 metaG... ... | reverse complement strand
AACCGCAACCCGCAAACCCCGATAATCGCGCACCCACGGCGCCACCGTCGCCCGCGTCAAAAACCCGGCGCCAGCCCGCGAAACCACGATCTCGGGCTCATCTGGCAAGCGTCACGAATAAGACGGGCTAGCCGTGTTGACCATACCGGGCATCGCAGCACCCGGCAGTATGCACGCCTGGTCGATGAGTGGGTCACCGCCATCGGCCTTCGACGCGCCGAATATGGCACACACTCACTTCGGCGAACGAAAGCGGCGATGATTTACAGAGCCACCGGGAATCTGAGGGCAATCCAGATCCTGCTTGGACACACGAAGATCGAGAATACCGTCAGGTATCTCGGCGTGGATATTGAAGACGCTCTTCTCCTTGCGGAGAAAACAGAAATCTAACCTCGGCGGCTCATCGGTAACGCTGATGGGCCGCTTCACGGCCGGTGTACCGAGCGCCCAAATTCTTTCAGCATAAGCACTCGCGATCCCGAAGGCTTTCATACGTTCATTCAGGTCCAACTGATCAGCGAACCGCTGACGTTGGGGCAAAGGGGCCAATTCGGAATAGTTACCGGATGTCTGCTCACCGCTTCTTTTTCGAGGACAGCCCTATTCAGCATTCGGTAGGTGCGATAGAAACGATTGTGTCCCGATCCTATCAGAACATGAGGGCCCTGCCTGGGCTACTTCGGGTCGGCGATCGTGGCGGTATGGTCCCGGTGGTTGTCACGCCCTATGCGAACCGGGTCGTCATCCGCGGTGAAGCCGACATCGACGCCGTGCCGCTCAAGCATCTGCGCAGCGACGCCACGGAAGCCACGGGGCTCACGCTCCATCGCACTGACCAGCGCGACTGGAGGCTGGTCATTGCCGATGCCGCGCCCGATAGCTGGGTTTACGAAGTCAAGCGGCACTCGCAGCTACCGGTTCGAAAGCTGGCGATCTCGGCTGGACTCGTGGTGGCAATCGCCGCCGGTTTATGGACGGGACGCGAACGGATCATCGTGGCGGCCGCGCCGTTGGTGCCGCACAGCGTCACTGACAAGATCGGCCGCGATTACCTCGCCAATATGGGCAGAGCTTGCGACGACGGCGCCGGCAATGCCGCGCTGGTGCGGCTGACGGCGCGACTGTTGCCCGCAACATTGCCGGAACCCTTGTCGGTAAAGGTCTTCGACAATCCTGAAGTGAATGCAGTGGCCTTGCCGGGTGGGCATGTCGCGCTCTTTCGTGGGCTAATCGAACAAGCACAGTCGGCGGATGAAATCGCCGCAGCGCTGGCGCACGAGATCGAACACATCGCCTATCAACATCCGAACCAGAGTATCCTGCGCGCCAGCGGGCCTGCGGTCATTGCCCGTACGCTTGATAGCAACGCCGGCAAGCTCGCTGACCTGACAGTCCTGAAAAAGGGGAACAAGGCCGCCGAAGCCGAGGCCGATGCCGGCGCCATCGAACTGCTTGGCGCGGCCAATATCTCGACGAAAGGCGCAGCCGACTTCTTTAGACGTCAAAGCGGCATCGGGAGCATTTTCAGCACCGACCACCCGTCCGACGCTTCCCGGTCGAGACGCTTTGCCGGCGCGGAAAAGTCGGGCACGGCACCGGCGATGAGCGAGGCCGACTGGAAGGCGCTGCGGGCGATCTGTGCTGTTTGAGAAGCTTTCATTTATGGCGGAGCGCAAACCCGGCGTTCTCTCTTCGGTCGCAAACTGTGGGGGTCAAGTTGTCCGCGAACGAATCGACTCTAGATCTTTCAGACCAGCTTTCGCCCGGACATCAAAGACCAACTTAGACGCATCTTCGTCCTAAATGACCCGTTCTGGACAGAGTGCGAACCGGTAGCAAATTTGTCAGCCAACGCCAGACAAATAGTCAAGGGAGAGAGAGTTCTGGCGGTGCGTGATCGAAAACCGGCGCAAAACGCGTGTGCGGTATGCCGGGCTTGCGACTGTATCCAGCGCTATGAACGTTGCGACGCCCGCGTTGCGCGTCAGGTTCAGTCTGACATACCCCTGATGTAGGTTGTCCGTCCAAACGACTTCCGGGTTATGTGCTTCCAGGGCCCGGTCGAGCTTGCCAGCCAGGTCACGGCCGAACCCACTATCGACAAAATCGCCTGGCGATGTCACGCCTGCGGTACCCAATTCCAACCCTACCTGCCGTCCGCCGGCATCGGCGAGGCGGTTCGCCCAGAAGCTGTGGCTGTCACCGGTAAGATAGATGAGATCGCTGGCGCCTGCCTGCTGGCAAAGCCGGTACAGTCGTTCGCGAGCCCATTCATAGCCGTCCCAAGTGTCAGGATAGAAGGGCAGGTTCCACTTGCCTTTCCACGCGAGTGCTTTCGCTGCTTCCAGACCGCCCGTTGCAAGCAGCCGATCAGGGATGAGGCCCTGGCCTACGACGTCAGGGACCCGGGTGCGTGCGATCGGCATCGGGTTGCCAATGAGCCGCCACGACTGGCGACCGGCAACCGAGCGCTCGAGGGCAAGACGAAGATCGGTTTCCAGTGCATCGCTCAACATCGCCCGTCCCGGAGCACCGATCGTCTCGCGCTCCAAAATTTGGGCTTCGGCAATGCTGGCGATCCGACTTTCCCAACTTGCGTAATCGACTTGCTCCGCACGTGCAGTGTGACGCGTTTCCAACGTGAACAAGGTGGCCAGATCACCGAAGGCATAGCTGCGCCAAAACTGGGCCCGGGTACGACCCGGCCCGGGCTCCCGGATTGGCATCCATTCAAAATACGCCCGTATCGACGCCTCACGTCGTGCACTCCATTCGCCTTCCGAGACAGGCTGGTGGTTCTGCGCTCCACCGGTCCACGGATTGTTTGCGCTCTCATGGTCGTCCCAACAGGCAAGGAGGGAGTGGGCGGCGTGCATCGCCTGGGAATCGGGGTCCGACTTGTATTGCGCGTGGCGGCGCCGATAATCAGCCAAGCTGATAATCTCATGAGGCGGCTCATGAGCCCGGCCGAGCTGCCGAGCGCTGTCCCCGCCCCACTCTGTTGCGCCATATTCGTAAATGTAGTCGCCAGTGTGAAGAACGAAATCCACCTCGCTATCGCTGGCAATCGCGTCGTAAGCGTTGAAGTAGCCAAAGGCATAGTTGGAGCAGGAAACAACTGCGATACCGAGGGTGTCGATCGGCCCGTCTGGAAGCGTGCGCGCCCGCCCGATCGGCGACGTCTCGTCTCCGGCTCGGAAGCGGTAATACCAGCTGCCACCTTCCGGAAGGCGTTCGGCCACGACCTTGACAGTGTAATCAGTATCGGGCCCGGCAATGGTTACGCCGCGCTGGACAAGGCGGTCAAAATCCGGGGTTGTCGCCACTTCCCAGGTCACCGAACCGGGAGCAGCCAGCGAGGCGCGCGTCCAGAGCACCACGCTGTGAGTGTCGGGATCGCCGCTTGCTACCCCATGTTGGAACACGCCGGTCACCGAGCGGATCGATGCAAACGTTCGTGAAGGCATGGCAACCAAGGCAGCGTTGCCTGCCAATGCTATGAGCGCCGCGCGCCGTGCCTGCGAGAAGCCGGGTTCGATCATTTTAGCCACCACATCCGTGCTGTCATCGTGTCACGCAAACAGCCGCCGGGTTGCCCACGGCGGCCGCTCCCGAAAAGCTGCAAGCAACAGTATTACGCTGCCTAGTAATCTTTACGCAGGGTCACGAAAAACTGCCGTGGCGAGGCTGGCAGCAGCGTCTGGTTATCACCGGCAAAGCCGAAACCGTTCGACCCGATGGTCGCGACGTACCTGTTGTTGAAAAAATTGACTACCGAAGCTTCAATGGCAAAATTGTTGAGCCAACGGCTGTCGCTGGTAAAGCGATAGCCGATCTTGCCGTCGACGATTACACGACCGTCTACCGAACGATCATTCGAATAGGTGAAAAAGCGGCGTGACATCATGTTGGCGTTGGCACGGCCGTAGAAACCGCCGTCGTCATATGCCAGTTCGAGGTTGCCGATGTGCTTCGGGCTGTCCACCACGGTCCTGCCCTTGATAGCCTGCACCACAGCGCCGGCCGCATTGACGACATCGTCGCGGTATGTGTTGTCGTTATAGGCATAGCTGGCGGTGACGGTGACGGCCTTGACGGGTTGCCATTGCACGCCGGCTTCGACGCCGAGCGAGCGCACACCGCCGACGTTCGACAAGAGCGCGGCATTGCCGAGGATGCCCGGGCCCTGCGGGATCGCCAACAGCCGGTTGGAGAAATTGACGAGGTAGGCCGCGATCACGCCACTGATGCTGCCTTCCCCAAAGCGGAAACCGGTTTCGAACGTCTGGGTCTTTTCCGGACGAAGCTGGCTTGAAATCACCGCAAATCCTGCTGCCGAGGTTGCAAACGGACCGCTGGTTGCAGCAGCGGAAAAGGCACGCTGGTTCTCGGTGAAAGTGGCGAACAGCTCGTTGCCGCTGCCAAGCTTCCAGAGCAGGCCTGCCTGCGGCAAGAACAGATCCTCGCCTTTGATGTTGCCAAGCGCCAAGGGGCCCGGAACAGGGTTGATGGCGACGGCCTCCAACTTCACACTCTGGCCCTTGAAACCGAAGCTGACCGACAGCGCGTCGTTGATATCCCATTGATCCTGCACGGCAAACTGCAGGGTGCGCGTGTTGTAGGCGTTGTTCCACTGCGTGAAGAACGGATTGGTCTGGTAGGTCAGTGCGTTTGTCAGTGGTGTCGTGGGGCTGTTGCCCATCGAATAGAAACGCCGGGCCTGCTCGAAATCGTTGTTTTCGTACCAGACATTCAGGCGCAGCGTGTTGTCGCCCAGCGCTGCCTCGACATCGCCGAGCAGACCCCAGCGCCTGATTTCGTATTCGGTCGTACGAAAGCTGAGCGGAACACCGCCCGGGCTGGCGACATAGGGCGTGATCCACGAGCCCTGGCCCTTGTTGCCGTGATAGTAGAACTGCACGCCGGCTTTGACAGTGTCGGTTAAGGCACTCTCCAGCCGAGCACCGGCGAGCCAGTCGCGCCGCAAGCCGGCGGCGTCGAAATAGGCGTCGTCAACACTTTGGAACGGGGCCGGATAGACGGTGCCAAGTGTGTTGGGCGCGACGACGACCCCCGTGTCGCGGCGATTGGCAGCGATCGTGGCAACGCGGACCGCCAATGGCCAGTCATTCGAGATATTGTCCCAGTCCGGCCCGAGCCGGTTCAGCATCGACTGGCTGAAGTCGTGGTAGTCATTCTCCTTCCGGTCGCTGTAATTGACGAAGCCGGTCAGTGTCGTGCGCGTGCCGAGTTCGGCAACGGCCTTGGCGTTTATCTGAGTCGAGCGCTGGGTGCCGAAGCCCTTCCATTTGTCCGCGGTCAGATGTGCCGCGCTGACATAGGCCGACAGCCCGCCCAGATCGCCAGTGTCGATCGTGCCGAACAGCCGCAGCGTATCATTGCTGCCATAAGTGGCGTTGGCGGCGATACCGGCTTCCTGCTGCGGTGCACGGCTGAAAAACTCGATGGTGCCGCCAAGGTTCGACGTCGAAGCGGTACCGAGTGCGCCGGCACCCTGAGACACGCGGGTCCGGCCGATGTTGTCGGCAATGATGGCGCGGCTGATGTGCAGGCCATTGGTGTTGCCATAGCTCATGTCACCAAGCGGCACGCCGTCGAGCGTGAAGCCAAGCTGGTTCTGGTTGAAACCGCGCAAGGTGATGCGGGTCGACCATTCATAGACGCCGAACGGATCGGCGGACTGAAAATTGACACCCGGCAGCTTCTGAATGGCGATGAACGGGCTTGCACCAGGAACCGTCAGCTTGATGTCATCGGCGTCGACCTCGGTGACCTGTCGCACCTGACCCTTGCCGTAGACGATGATCTCATCCTCATCCTTGACCGCGTCGGCCAGAGCCGCTGCTTCAACAGCGTCCGCTACTGCGAGATCGGCTGCAAACGCTGGGCAGGCGAAGGCAGCGCTGGCGAACAGAGCCAGGCGATAGGCGGTTGATGTCATTTCAGAACCCCGGTTGTTAATACACCCGCGCTCCTCGGTGATGATTGTTACGCTGTGATGCCATCCTGATGACGTTCAATGTGCTTCTTTGTTTCAGATTAGCGACGCAGCATTCATGCCACACATTTCCTCAAGCGGTAGTCTCGGCGTCATGGGATTCACATCGGCGGATGCCGCAGCGGTGCGTGGTTTCGAAAAACCCGTATCCGCGAGGCGATAACCTGGTCGCCAATGATGGCCGAGATAGGGTCAAGTCCGGACGCCCGATATTCGGGTCCTTCCCAAAATTAGGAGTTTTAGAGGAAACCGAGATGCGTTGGCCCTCTGCCCGTGTCGTGCTATCCGGCCATCACGCGCAGACTGCCAGCAGGTCTGGCAACGCAAGGCATGAGATAGCCGGCAGCCTCGTCGCAGGAAACCGGCGCAACATGGTGGACCTCGCCGGAAAGCAGTCTCATGCTGCATGGCCCACATCGTCCGGCGCGACAGTCGGACAGCACGGGCAAGCCGTGCGCTTCTATTGCCGCCATCACGTTGGGATAGCCAGCCCCGTCCATACCGGCTGAATGGTGATATTTTGGTTATCGAAGGGAAGAACGATAACGGATCAATCGCTTATCGCGAGCTTCACCGCGTGCGGTAGCGATATGCCGCGCGCTAACCTCATGTGTCCGCCAATCACGAAAGCTGACAATCCAGAGCCGACTGATAAATGACCGAAACTGGGTCGAGAGCTATCGTTGCTGAGTGGCGGGCCAGGCGGCAGCCTTCCGTCTTTCGCCTCCAGAAACCTGCCATTCAGTAACCGGCCCATTTACGGCCTAGGCGCAAGCGTGAGTCATTGGTTGCGTGCTCCCCCTGATTGCGGCACTTTCGGCCCCGAGAAAAATTGAGGGATTGGTGAAAGCGCTAGTCATCGGAGGAACTCGCTTCATCGGCGCTCATGTCGTTCGGGCGCTCACTGATGCTGGAGCCGAAGTCACAGTCTTTCATCGTGGCAAGACCTCAAATCCAGTGTTGCCGATCGTTACGCGCATCACTGATCCGCTCGCAAAGTATCCCATCACGAAGTTTCCCGCTTCGCTCCAGACTGATTGGGATGTCGTTGTGCATATGGTGGTGATGGGTGAGGCTGACGGGAGGGCTGCAGCCGCATACTTTGCCGGTCGGGCGGGCAGACTTGTGATGGTCTCAAGTGCCGACGTTTATCTTGCCTATGGCCGTCTGACTAAACGAGAGCCGGGCCCAGTCGAACCGACGCCACTAACAGAAGAGTCCGCGCTTAGGGCGATAATGTTCCCATACCGAGGGTACGAGGAGATGCTGGGCGCTTGGGCACGCAACTACGAAAAGATATTGGCAGAGCATGCCATTCGGGCGCGTTCTGATCTCGACTGGACCATACTACGCCTGCCGAAAGTCTATGGCGCAGAGGACAACAACGACCTCTCAACTGTTTATGGCTTCTCCGCAAACCCAGATTGGCGCTGGACACATGGCAACGTAAGAAATGTGGCAGCGGCGATCGCACTGGCTGCACGACATTCAGACGCGCGTTGCTCGATCTTCAACGTTGGCGAGGCAAATACGCCAACAATGGGTGAACGGCTTACGTGGTTACCTAGAATAGAGGTGGGTCAGGGAATGCCGCCGCCATTCGAATACCAACAGCAATACGCTGTGGACACATCAAAGATCAGAAAGGAACTTGGCTACGCTGACGTCGTTGATGAAAAGCTTTCGATGATCCAACTCGCCTCATCAATTCCCGGCTAAGCTACGGTCGCAGCACACCGGCCCTTCCGCAAACCACCCAATTGCCGCCACGGCGATAACTGCGGTGCCTACCTGAAAGGCGAATGGCAGCTTCGGCCCTGTCGCGGCCAAAATCTGCCATTCTGCAGAGGGCCCAATTCTTGCCATCGCGAAACGACTGATGTCGCCGCTTTCCAGTGGGCTTTCGACACCCCTCCCCTTCGACGTTCGCTGCCGCCCTTACGAGGGCGAGCTCACTCGGTTGAGCGACAATGTTCCCGCTTCGAGAGGATGCTGTCGGCGTTCGTATCGCTTGCCGCGTTGCATTGGGTTAATAGAGACGCAGCGACCGGAGGCCTCAATGGCAATGCTTTCTAAAGATGACGTATCACAGCATGCTGACGATCGCCTGACCGCGCTGTTCGAGGCCGGCCTCGCGCACGACGATGGTGAAGCAGCGAGGGCCCACCTCCAAGCCGGCCGCCCTGTTCATTATGTCGAGGAAAGCACGCCCAAAGGCCATGTAATCCGCGAGCACCCAATCGGTGTTTGCGAAATGCTACGGGTCGACGCCGACGGCAGTACGCACGTGATTGGCGGCATATAGAGGTGGCTAGCCACGATCCAGACAGCCGGCCGCAGGTTTGGATCATTGCCGGACCAAATGGCGCCGGCAAATCTACGCTCGTCGCCCAGCATCTTGCTGGCCGAATGCCGATCATCAATCCCGATGACATTGCCGCAGCCCTGCCGCGTCGTGCAGACGGCACGCTGGATGAACTGCTGGCGGGCCGGGAAGCCCTCCGGGAGCGGGAGCGAATGCTCGGCTCAGGACGCACCTTTGCCATCGAGACGACGATGTCGGGAAACAGTTCGATCCGTTTCATGCGCGAGGCAGCCGGACGCGGCTATGCGCTGATACTTGTGTATGTCGGTATCGCCAGTGCAGTTCTGTCGCTGCAGCGCGTTCGCGACCGTGTTGCAGCGGGAGGCCATGATGTCCCGATAGAAGCTGTCATGCGGCGTTACCCCGACACGATGGCGAAGCTGGCGACTGCGCTGGGCCTAGTCGACCGCGCTTACATTGTCGACAATAGCGGCCTGCTGCGTCGTTTTCTGATAATGGCTGAAGACGGCCGCGCGATGAGCGTGGCGGTCGACCTGCCGAAATGGGCGGTAAGCGCTGTTCCAGCACAATTCCGGAAGTGCAAATAACATGCCCTGCGGCTCCTAAAGTAAACCCCGTCGTGTTTGCCGGACGTTTCTTCTCTGGAAGACGCCACTCTTTCTGCGAGAACGCTGCGGAGGTACGACGGCGGCTATCCGACGACTGCGCTTGTCATCACCATGCAGTCTGCAAAGCAACGTGGGTCGTGAGGTTCTGGTTGACGGGGCTCTATCTGGACTGGTTGGATATACGTCGGACCACACGCGAGGGCTCTCATTTGGACCAACTCGTAAGCAATAACGGTCGCATGACGGTCGAGGCGTTTCTAGACGCCTATGCGTCGGAAGACGGTCGCTATGAGCTGGTGGCCGGCGTCCCGGTCTTGCTGGGCGATACCACGGTGCGCCAAAGTCGCGTGTCGACCAATCTTGCCGCGAGCCTGTACAACGGCCTGAGCCGCGACTGCTGCGAGGTGTTCGGCGTCAACATGGGCCTTAAAATTGGCGAGTACGACCTTCGGCTTCCTGCGGCCGCGATCTATTGCGATACGGCAGAACTCGCAGCCGCAAACGACATGAAGCGGTATCTTGAGTGTCCCCGGGTCTTTTTTGAGTTTTTTCACCGACCAGAACTGCCCGCGACTGGCAAAACCGGCTGGTCGAATACCAGAAGCTTCAGAGTGTCGACACAATTGTAGAGATCGATGTCGATCGCTGTTCATTTACGACTTACGTCCGTGCCGAGAACAACGCCTGGACCATGATTACACATCGCGCTGGCTCATCGTTGCGTCTACGAGATCCGACGCTTGTGCTGACGGCCAGCGACATCTTTCGACGGGTCGAGCCAGAGCGATGTGATTTCGTTTGACGCCTCGCCCCACTGTCGCAGTCGTATCGGACTCGAACGGAGATTTATATTGTCAATTCCAATGCCGATTCTGGTCTACGAATCGATCTAACGGCGTTGATCCACACTGGGGCGGAATTTTTCAATGTCATTTTAAGATTCTGTAAAGGAATGCCTCCGAGGGTGGCATTCCTTCAAGTTGGAAGTTTATTTTGTAAGCCTACACGCGTGTGCAATCGAGCCGCGGCTTGCTGCGCCGCGAGGTCGCTCGGCGTGGACAAAGGCGGCCATCACGGGTGATTTCCCGCGGTGCCCGTTAATCGAGGCTGGCCGGGGTCACATGTCCCCCGGTGGCGTCGGGAGCCATCCAACATGCCGGCAAGAAAATATTCAAACTGAACGGAAACCTTTCGAACCTTTTCATTTATCATGCGTTCAGCCGCCAATACGTCAGGATGGGGGGCTACCATGACGATCGGCACCAACGGCAACGACGTTTTTCAGGCCGGGATGGGTCCCCAAATCTTTGACGGACTGGGCGGCAGCGATACGGTCAGCTACGCCGGTTCGCCAACGGGCATCTACGCCAACCTGTCGACCAGAACCGCAACGCCGCTCTACCGCATCATGCCGTTCGGTGATTCGATCACTTATGGTGTCGTTTCGTTCTCGAACGAGGAGAGCGGCGGCTATCGCCCGCTCCTCTGGAACAAGCTGGCTTCGAGCGATCTGGCGATCGATTATGTCGGCGCACTGACGAACGGGCCCTCGTCATTGCCTGACCGCAGCCACCAAGGCTTGCGCGGCAAGTCGATCGATTATCTCAACGCCAATGACGCGGCGTTTTTGAGTGCGCAACAGCCCGATGTCGTCCTGCTGATGATCGGCACCAACGACCTGGCAACGAGCAGCGCTGCGGAAATGATTGCCGACCTTCGCTCGCTGCTCATCAGCATCACCGACAATCAGCCGAATGCGACGGTCTTCGTCGCGACGATCCCACCAACGCACAACGCATCACGGAACCTGATCGCCACTGCGTATAATGACGCGATCCCGGGCATCGTTGCCGATCTGGATGACACGCGCAACATCAGGTTCGTCGACATGCGCAACCTGACGCTGGCAGACGTGAGCGCCCCGCCGGTCGACAGCGGCGTGCATCCGACGTCGGGCGGCTACGAGAAAATCGCGACCAACTGGCACAACGCGTTGCTCGCCTCGGGGTTGTTCGAGGATGAGCGTGACAGCTTCACGAGTATCGAAAACCTCACCGGCTCGGCCCGCAGCGACCAACTGGTCGGGGACGCGGGCAATAATGTGCTGACGGGCTTTGCGGGCAACGACTGGCTGCTGGGGAACGGCGGCAATGACGTTCTCGACGGCGGGACCGGGGCCGATCGGATGGAGGGCGGCCTCGGCAACGACACCTACATTGTCGACAATGTCGGCGACGTCGTTATCGAACCCTATAATGGCGGCATCGACACTGTTCTTGCGACTGTCAGCTTCACCCTGGGCGAGAATGTCAACAATCTGACGCTGCAAGGGGCCGGCGCCCTGAGCGGTGCCGGGAACGAATACAGCAACATCATCATCGGCAATTCGGGCGACAACAATCTGCGCGGTTTCGGGGGCGACGACATTCTCGAAGGCGGCGGTGGTAACGATACTATCGAAGGCGGCACGGGCGACGACATCGCGACATAATGCAGACAGCGCAAGCAACTACACCCTTGTTCGACAGATTGGCGGAAGCGCAATGGTCGTCGACAGGCGTCAGTCAGGCGGAACCGGAAGCGACACTTTGATCGGCATCGAAGCCTTGAGCTTCGCCGGCGTGCTTGTTCGGCTCGACGACCCCGATAGCGTATTATCAATCAGTGCATTTGATGCCGACCAAACGGAGGGCAACGGCAGCAGCAAGGCATTCACCTTTACCGTCACCCGCAGTGGCCCCAACAGCCTCGCTGCGAGCGCCACCTGGGCCGTGAGTGGATCTGGCGAGCACGGTGCCGCTGCAGGTGCAGCGGATTTCGTTGCTGCGGCTTTACCGGGCGGAACAGTTGATTTTGAAGCGGGCGAGACGAGCAAGGTCATCACGGTCAACGTCAACGGCGACGGGAACTTCGAGCCCGACGAGGCTTTCACCGTTACGATTTCCGCGCCGTCGGCCTTTACGTCGCTCGGCACAGCCGCCGCCACGGGTATCATTCGTAACGACGATCTGCCGGCCAGCCTCGCGATCGCCGCAACAACTGCCGACCGATCCGAAGGTACTGGCGGCAGTAGAGCCTTCACCTTCACTTTAACGCGCAGCGGCAACACGACCAGCACGTCATCAGCGTATTGGGCGGTGGCCGGCAGCGGATCGGCTCCCGCAGACGCGTCCGACTTTACGGGCGGCGTGCTTCCGAGCGGCGTGGTCAGCTTTGCCGCCGGCGAGACCAGCAAAGTGATCACGGTCAACATCAATGGCGATAGCAGCGTCGAGCTTGATGACGAGTTCATCGTCGCGCTCTCTGCGCCGTCTTTTGGCACCACGATCGGTACCGCAACCGCCACCGGCGTCATCCGCAACGACGACGCCAGCCTGGCAGTCGTCGCGACAAGTGCTGATCAGACCGAGGGCAACGGCGGCGGAAAGGCGTTCACGTTCACTGTCACGCGCAGCGGCAGCACAACCGGCGCTTCGACAGCGAACTGGGCGGTATCCGGGACCGGCGCGGCTCCTGCCGATGCTTCCGACTTCACCGGTGGTGTCATGCCCAGCGGCACGGTCAGCTTTGCCGCCGGTGAGACCAGCAAGGAGATTACGGTCAACGTTGACGGCGATAACAATGTCGAACCCGACGACGGGTTTACTGTTACGCTCTCGGCGCCATCGTTCGGCACGACGCTTGCTACCACCACCGCAACTGCTGTCATCCGCAACGATGATGCCAGCCTGGCAGTTGCCGCGACAACTGCTGACCAGGCGGAGGGCAACGGCGGCAGCAAGGCGTTCACATTCACCGTCACGCGTAACGGTAGCACGTCCGGTTCATCGACGGCGCAATGGGCAGTCACCGGTACCGGCGGGGCTCCTGCGGACGCGGCTGACTTTGTGGGCGGCATGCTGCCGAGCGGCACGGTCAGCTTTGCCGCGGGCGAGACCAGCAAGATCATCACGGTCGACATCAACGGCGACAGCAATGTCGAGCCTGATAACGGGTTTATCGTAACGCTCTCCGCGCCATCGGCAGGGACTGTCTTGGCAACGGCGACTGCCACCGGCACCGTCCGCAACGACGACGCCAGCCTTGCAGTTGCGGCCACGGCAGCGGATCAGGCCGAAGGGGACGGCGGAGGCAAGGCGTTCACCTTTACCGTCATGCGCAGCGGCAGCACGGCAGGCAATTCGACCGCCAGCTGGGCGGTGACTGGAACCGGAGCGGCGCCTGCGGACGCGGCCGACTTTGTGGGCGGCGTCCTGCCGGGTGGCACGGTGAGCTTCGTCGCCGGCGAGACGAGCAAAGTGATCACAATCAATGTCAACGGTGACAGTACCGTCGAGGCTGATAACAACTTTGCGATCACCATGTCGGCGCCATCGGCGGGCACAGTCCTAGGCACAGCAACAGTGGTCGGCACCATTCGGAACGACGATGTACCGCTTGACCTTACAACGGACGCCGCCGCGCTGGCTTACATCGCCTCCTATGACGACCTTATCGGAGCCTTCGGCAATGATCCGGCGGCGGGATGCGACCATTATGCCAGCGCTGGGCTTTTTGAAGGTCGAGTGCTGCGTTTCGACGCCTTGCGCTATACCGCTTCCTATGACGACCTTATCGGGGCGCTCGGCACGGATGCAGTCGCTTCGACGCAGCATTATATCGCCGCGGGGTTTAGAGAAGGCCGCACTGCGAGTTTCGATGCGCTGCGTTATACGGCCAGCTATGACGACCTGACCGGCGCCTTTGGAAGCGATACAGTCGCTGCGGCCCGGCACTATATCGCGGCTGGCTCTCGCGAAGGCCGCACCGTTAGTTTCGATGCGATGCGCTATACGGCCAGCTATGATGACCTGATCGACGCCTTTGGAACCGATACAGTCGCTGCGACGCAACATTATGTCGCTGCCGGCTTTGGCGAAGGTCGCACAGCCAATTTCGATGCGCTGCGTTATACGGCCAGCTATGATGACCTGATTGATGCCTTTGGAATCGATACGGTCGCTGCGACGCAGCATTACGTCGCTGCCGGCTTTCGCGAAGGCCGCTCTGCGAATTTCGATGCGCTGCGCTATACGGCGACCTACGACGACCTGATTCAAGTCTTCGGGGTCAACACGGCTGCGGCGACCGGCCATTACATCGCTGCCGGCTTCCGCGAAGGCCGGACAGCGATGTTTGACTCCGTGGCCTACCTGCTCACCTACCCCGATCTCGGCAATGCCGGGCTCGACGCCTCAACAGCGCTCAGCCACTGGGTCATCGCTGGCTATCTCGAAGGTCGCAGCGGCGATGCCGCTTACGGTCGCGAGCAGGCGAACCATTCACTCTCGCTTGGGCAGACGGTAACGGCTGCGATCGAGACAACAGCCGATCGTGACTGGTTTGCGTTAAACCTCATCGCCGGCCAAGGCGTCGGGCTTGAATGGACACGGACCACCGGAGCGCCAGGACCGTTCGGAGCGATGTCAGTACTGTCGGTAAATGGCAGCGCTTTGCAACTGCTGGGCACTAGCCTTGGAACCGATAATGAGTTGTCGGGGTTCGTCGCACCGACATCGGGAACCTACTATATCAGCATCGCCCCTACGCAGTCCTATGTCGGTAGTTACACCCTCAAAGCGTCGGCAGTCTCGACCGTTCAGACGGTTGGCGATGCCTTCATCGCCGGGACAGCTGACAACGGCAGTCTTGATCGCTGGGCCGGGAGCGACATCCATATCGGTAGCAACGGCAACGATATCTTTGACTGGGGTAGCGCAGCGTACGCCGGCACGGGCAAGACGCAGGACGTGATCCTTGATTTTCAGCCGGGCACTGACATGCTGGATTTTTCAGGCATCGACGATGCACCGGGCATGGTGGCCAATGATGCGTTCAACTTCATTGCCAACAGCGTCTTTTCCGGCGTAGCTGGACAGTCCCGCGATCCACACGTCGGCGGGGCCAATTCCTATACGCTTGCGCAAGGCGACATGAACGGCGGTCAGATCGCTGATTTCGAGATCCGCTTGAACAACGGACTGTTGACGCTGCAACCTCCCGACTTCGTGCTGTAAAAGCTGACCAGGACATTTTCTTATACAGGCAGTGAGCAAGCTGCCAGCGTCTGACGGGGCGGACCAAATATTGACCAACAAGCAGAAATATGAAGACCTTGAACTGCTTCGCGGTGTCGCGGCGGTTGGCGTCATGGTCTATCACTTCGTCCGCGGCTTTGCGCCGGCCGGTGACCGGCTCGGCACGAGTCCGCTGACGGTCAAGGCGCCGGTGCTGCTGGCGCCGCTGAACGGCCCCTTCCTCGTCGCGGTTTTTTTCGTCCTTTCAAGCTATGCGTTGACGGCCAGGATCGTCACGGCGGCGCATGCCGACGCCGGCATTGCAGGAATCATCAAGCGCGCGCCGCGGTTGTTCCCGGTCGTGTTCGCAGGGGTCATGCTGCCCGCCCTGTTGTGGAATCTGGGGTTCATGGTCAACGAAGCGGCTGCTGGCGTCACCGGATCGAATTGGCTGTTGCGGCATGGCGGCATCAAGACCGGAGGATCCTGGCCCGATCCCGGTGAGGGCATCGTCGGCGCTGTGTCCGACAGCCTGTTGCTGTTCTGGCGCGGCGCCAGCGCCTATAACAGCGCGCTGTGGACGATGAAATTCGAACTTGTCGGCAGTGTCCTGGCGCTGGCGACTGCGGTCTTGATTGCAGGCCGGCTGCGGCCGATACGCGATATCGTTGTCGTCACCGTCTTGGGCGTGCTGGGTTTCTGGATTCACCCGCTCTGCGGGCTTTGTGTTGCGACAGTGCTGGTCACCAAGGGTCTCGTGCTCCGCCCGGTATCGCTTTCGACCGGGGCCGCGCTTGCCGTCGTCGTCCTCGGGCTGTGCCTCGGAACGACCTTCCGGCCGCTGTCCGAGGACATGTTTGAAGCGGCACAACTGTCCGATCAGTCCGAACGGCTGAACTGGGCGATCCACTGCACCGGCGCGATGCTGCTGTTCCTCGGGGTTCACCTCTGGCGCGGGTCAAATCGCTTTTCCTGGGCGCCGGCACGGGTGCTCGGCAATCTGTCGTTCTCGATCTATGTGCTGCATGTTCCGATCATTGGCTCGGTGGCAAGCCTGACCGTGCTGCGGTTCGGCTTCACGACCGGCGGTGTTCTTCTCGCGGCACTTGCATCGCTTGCTGCAACCTTGGCCCTGGCGGTGCCGCTGGCATATCTCGACTCGCGCTGGGTCGCCTGGCTGAATATTATGACGCGTCGCATCCTTCCCAAACGCGACCGCAATGCGACGGTGGCTGCCAGATAGGTGGCATGCTGGTCGGCTCGATGTTCTGCCGGTTGCAGCGTGAAATCCGGTCAACACAGGAAGTGCTGATCACAGTATTTATTTTCATCACCGCGCCGATCTCCGCCAGTCAGATCGCCACGGCGCAACTGCGCCGGCTGCGCAATCATGCTGATAAGGCTGGGCTTTTGCTGCCGACCATGACCGTCTGGCTTTGCGCATTGCAGGGGTTGGCGAAAGCCCCCGTTGGCAGGACATCGACCTGCAGGCTGCCCGTTGGCTCACTCTTTCGTTGCAATTTCGCTGCGTACCAGGCTATACAAGTCCCGAACTGGACCCGGCTGACCGGGTGGCTTGGCCGGGCGCCTATCCCCCGGATAACCGAATGCGGCACTCTTCATCGCGTTGAAATTCAACCCGATCGCCCCGCTGTCTCGTCAGGTTTACACTTCAAATGCCATCAATCGCCTCGCTTCGCCGCGAATGGCTTTCCAACCCGCGTGGTGACATCCTCGCAGGCATCGTCGTCGCTCTGGCGTTGATCCCGGAAGCCATCGGCTTTTCCATTATCGCCGGTATCGACCCGAAGGTCGGTCTCTATGCGTCCTTCTCCATCGCCGTCATCATTTCGCTGGTCGGCGGCCGTCCTGGCATGATTTCCGCCGCGACGGCGGCCATCGCCGTGCTCGTCGTGCCGCTTATCCGGGACCATGGCGTCCAGTATCTGTTTGCAGCGACAATCCTGATGGGCATCATCCAGATCATTGCCGGTTTTCTCCGGCTCGATGTTCTGATGCAATATGTGTCGCGGTCGGTGATCACCGGCTTTGTCAACGCGCTGGCGATCCTGATCTTCATGGCCCAGCTGCCACAACTGACCGGCGTCGGCTGGGAAACCTATGCGATGGTCGCTGTCGGCCTTGCGATCATCTACCTGTTCCCGCTGCTGACGAAATCGGTGCCGTCGCCCCTCGTCGCCATCGTGGTGCTGACCCTGGCCGCGGTGTTCGGTGGAATCCAGGTCAACACCGTTGGCGACATGGGCGAACTACCATCGGCGCTGCCATTCTTCCTCATCCCCGATGTGCCGCTGACTCTCGAAACCTTCCAGATCATCCTGCCCTATTCGCTGACCATGGCCGCCGTTGGCTTGCTCGAATCCCTGCTGACCGCGCAGATCGTCGATGACCTGACCGATACCGGCAGCGACAAGCGCCGCGAGACCAAGGGCCAGGGCATCGCCAATTTCTTCACGGGCTTTCTGGGCGGCATGGGCGGCTGCGCGATGATCGGCCAATCGGTGATCAACGTGAAGTCGGGCGGTTCGACCCGGCTGTCGACGATGGTCGCCGGTGTTTTCCTGCTGTTTCTCATCGTCGTGCTCGGCCCGCTGGTCAGCCGCATTCCGATGCCGTCGCTGGTGGCCGTCATGATCATGGTGTCGATCGGGACCTTCAGCTGGAGCTCGATCCGCAACTTGCGTGTTCACCCCTGGCAGTCTTCGGTCGTGATGCTGGCAACGGTCGTCGTGGTCGTCACGACGCACGATCTCGCCGAGGGCGTTCTCGCCGGCGTCATTCTCAGCGGGCTGTTCTTTGCCAGCAAGGTCCAGCGGATGTTCACGGTCACACCGGCCATATCCAGCGATGGCCGCACGCGAACCTACACGATGACAGGAGAGGTTTTCTTTGCGTCCGCCGACAGGTTCGTCGCTGCCTTCGACTTCAAGGAAGTCGTCGATCGTGTCGTCATCGATGTGTCGAATGCGCGCTTCTGGGACATTTCGGCGGTTGGCAGCCTCGACAAGGTGATCCTCAAGTTCCGCCGCGAAGGTGCCGAAGTCGATGTGCTCGGGCTGAGCGACGCCAGCGCGACGCTGGTCGAGCGCTATGCCATCCACGACAAGCCCGGCGCTGCCGACGCGCTCGGCGCCCATTAGGAGTCTCAAGTCAATGCAACGTCATATTCTCGCGTGCATCGATCCCTCTGCCTATGGTGTCACCGTAATCGACCTGACGGCCTGGGTCGCCGGCCGCCTGTCCGCGACCGTCGAACTGCTGCACGTCATTCAACGCAAGGACGCCGTTGCCGCGCGCAACGACCATAGCGGATCGATCGGTCTGGGCGGCAAGTCGGGGCTGCTCGAGGAACTCGCCAGGATCGACCAGGCCGAAGGCAAGCTCGCCATTGAACAGGGTCGTGCCATTCTGGCAGACGCCGAGGCGCGGCTGCGCGCGGCGGGGCTCAGCGATATCAAACCATTGAT
>Ga0209906_100424_pt1 | contig 18633 bp, 14 predicted proteins | sample FECB24metaG_FD_188303 | JGI IMG/M metagenome (GOLD analysis project Ga0209906, IMG submission 188303) | Cyanobacterial communities from the Joint Genome Institute, California, USA from Joint Genome Institute, California, USA - FECB-24 metaG... ... | reverse complement strand
TTCCGCGGCTGACGGCCCGATGCCGCAGACCCGCGAGCACATCCTGCTCGCCCGCCAGGTTGGCGTGCCGGCGCTGGTCGTGTTCCTGAACAAGGTCGACCTCGTCGACGACGAGGAACTGCTGGAACTCGTCGAGCTCGAGGTTCGCGAGCTGCTGTCGAAGTATGAATATCCGGGCGACGACATTCCGATGATCAAGGGTTCGGCGGTCGCCGCGCTTGAAGACAAGGACAAGACGATCGGCGAGGACGCGATCCGCGCGCTGATGGCGGCGGTTGACGCCTACATCCCGACGCCTGAGCGTCCGATCGACCGTCCGTTCCTGCTGCCGATCGAGGACGTGTTCTCGATCTCGGGCCGCGGCACGGTCGTGACCGGCCGCGTCGAGCGCGGCATCGTCAAGGTTGGCGAGGAAGTCGAGATCGTCGGCATCCGCGCGACGACCAAGACGACGGTGACCGGCGTTGAAATGTTCCGCAAGCTGCTGGACCAGGGCCAGGCTGGCGACAACATCGGCGCGCTGATCCGCGGCGTTGACCGTGAAGGCGTCGAGCGCGGCCAGGTTCTGGCCAAGCCCGGCACCGTGAAGCCGCACAAGAAGTTCGTGGCAGAGGCCTACATCCTGACCAAGGAAGAGGGTGGCCGTCACACGCCGTTCTTCACCAACTACCGTCCGCAGTTCTACTTCCGCACGACGGACGTGACGGGCATCGTGTCGCTGCCGGAAGGCACCGAGATGGTGATGCCTGGCGACAACATCACGGTTGACGTCGAGCTGATCGTGCCGATCGCGATGGAAGAGAAGCTCCGCTTCGCCATCCGCGAAGGCGGACGCACTGTTGGGGCAGGGATTGTCGCTTCGATCAAGGAGTGATCGAAGCCAATCCCGTAGCACCCAACAGCAAATATGTTTCAAACGCGCTTTGCGCGTTTGACGCGGCGCCGGCATCGTCGCCAGCATTAAAGAATAGCCTTCAGCGGCACATCGAATACGATCAGGGCAGCTCTCGGGCTGCCCTTTTTGTTAGCTTGATCGGCCTGTCCAGTTTCGTACTCTGCGTTTCAGCCATCGGAGGACGCGAGCTGTGAGTGCCGTAATCCCGACATTGTATGACTGGGCTGGCGGTGCAGATTCGTTCGCCCGTCTGACCGCGATCTTCTACGACAAGGTGCTGAAGGACCCGGTCCTGGAGCCGGTGTTCCGCTCCATGTCGCCGGATCACCCGGCGCACGTCGCCGCCTTCATCGGCGAGGTCTTCGGCGGTCCGAAAACCTACAGTGCGACGCTTGGCGGCCATGCCGCGATGATCCAGCATCATCTCAACCGCCATCTCACCGAGGAGCAGCGGCGCCGGTGGATCAGCCTGCTGATCGATTCCGCCGATGAATCCGGCCTGCCGGACGACCCGGAGTTTCGGTCGGCATTTGTCGCCTACATCGAGTGGGGCACGCGCCTGGCGCGCCTCAATTCGCAGGAGGGCGCCAGCCCGGCGCTGCATGAGCCGATGCCGAGTTGGGGGTGGGGCGTGCCGGCTGGACCTTACCAACCATAGCTGCACGGAAACGTCGGACGGCTCTTGAATCCCGGCGAGCTTTGTGAAATGAACGCCTCCAAATTACGGGCATAGCTCAGTTGGTAGAGCGGCGGTCTCCAAAACCGCAGGTCGTAGGTTCGAGCCCTGCTGCCCGTGCCAGTCTTTTCAGGGACAATGGTCCCGATAGAGGCTGGAAGTGCCATAGTCGACCAGGGACGATTGGATGGTTCCTGACCGGCGTTTGAACATGAAGCGGCATGCGGCTCTTGCGTGAGCGGCGAATCGTCTTTATGTAGGCATGACAGACACGCGGTGCGTGGAGCTGGGGAACCGGCTTTACGCGCCTACTTGCATGGAAATTTTGGCGTTGATTCGCCGGTTTTCGTGACGCTTCTCCAAGGGAGCATGCCCCGGCGACGGGACATCCAAAATAACGGCCCGGTCAACGGGCCTCGGAAACAGAGCGGCATATGGCTTCGAAAACCAACAATCCTTTCGTCTTCATACAGCAGGTCCGCGCCGAAACGGCGAAGGTGACCTGGCCCTCGCGGCGCGAAACGATGATCTCGACCATCATGGTGCTCGTTTTCGCCTTCATCGCGGCAATTTTCTTTTTTGCCGCTGACCAGCTGATGGCGTTTGGGGTCGAACTGATCCTCGGCATCGGACGCTGATTCACCGGCGACCACGGAGACAACACAGAACATGACCGCGCGGTGGTACATCGTCCATGCCTACTCGAATTTCGAGAAGAAGGTGGCAGAGGACATCGAGCTGAAGGCCAAGCAGAAGGGCCTTTGGGACTCGTTCGAGAAGATTCTCGTGCCGACCGAGAAGGTCGTCGAGGTGCGCCGCGGCCGCAAGGTCGATGCCGAGCGCAAGTTCTTCCCGGGCTATGTGCTGGTCCGCGCCACCCTGACCGACGCTGTGTTTTCGCTGATCAAGAACACGCCGCGCGTCACCGGGTTCCTTGGCGACTCGAAGCCGGTGCCGATCACCGACGCCGAAGCCGACCGCATCCTGCACCAGGTGCAGGAGGGCGTCGAGCGGCCGAAGCCGTCGATCACCTTCGAGATCGGCGAAGCGGTGCGCGTGTCGGACGGGCCCTTCGCGTCGTTCAACGGCTTCGTCCAGGAAGTCGACGAGGAGCGGGCGCGGCTCAAGGTGGAAGTGTCGATCTTCGGGCGCGCCGTGCCGGTCGATCTCGAATTCGGTCAGGTCGAAAAGGCCTGATTGAGGTCAGGTCGAAAGACCTGACCAGGGCGTCCGACCCTCGGGTCGTATGCTTGAACGGGTGGGAGGAGAGGCGGCTTTTGCCGGCCGCGCGAACTCCGGACCACCAGACTGCAACCGCCGGCTTTTGTCCGGCATGAATAAGGGCAGATGAGAAATGGCTAAGAAAGTAGCAGGCCAGCTCAAGCTCCAGGTCAAGGCAGGATCGGCCACGCCGTCCCCGCCCATCGGCCCGGCGCTCGGTCAGCGCGGCATCAACATCATGGAGTTCTGCAAGGCGTTCAACGCCCAGACCCAGGAGATGGAAAAGGGATCGCCGGTTCCGGTGGTCATCACCTATTACGCCGACAAGTCGTTCACCTTCGCCATGAAGACGGCTCCCGTGAGCTACTTCCTGAAGAAGGCGGCGAACCTGACGTCGGGCTCCAAGGAGCCGGGCAAGGTGAAGGCCGGCCAGGTGACGCGCGCCAAGGTGCGCGAGATCGCCGAAGCCAAGATGAAGGACCTGAACGCAAACGACGTCGATGCGGCGATGCGCATGGTCGAAGGTTCCGCCCGCTCGATGGGCCTGGAAGTGGTGGGCTGAGATCATGGCAAAGGTTGCAAAGCGAGTTGCCAAGTCCCGTGAGGGCCTCGATCCGGACAAGAGCTACGCCCTCGACGAGGCCGTGAAGCTGCTGAAGGATCGTGCGAGCGCCAAGTTCGACGAGACCATCGAAGTTGCGATGAACCTCGGCGTCGATCCGCGCCACGCAGACCAGATGGTCCGCGGCGTGGTCAACCTGCCGAACGGCACCGGCCGCACTGTTCGCGTCGCCGTTTTCGCGCGTGGCGCGAAGGCGGAAGAGGCGACGGCTGCGGGCGCTGACATCGTCGGCGCGGAAGATCTGGTCGACATCGTCCAGAAGGGCACGATCGATTTCGATCGCTGCATCGCGACGCCGGACATGATGCCGCTCGTCGGTCGTCTGGGCAAGGTGCTCGGACCCCGCGGCATGATGCCGAACCCGAAGGTCGGCACGGTGACGATGGATGTCGCGGCCGCCGTCAAGGCGTCCAAGGGCGGCGCCGTCGAGTTCCGCGTCGAGAAGGCGGGCATCGTCCATGGCGGCGTTGGCAAGGTGTCGTTCGACGCGAACGCTATCGCCGAGAACATCCGTGCGTTCACGGACGCCGTGATCAAGGCGAAGCCGACCGGCGCCAAGGGCAACTACGTCAAGAAGATTTCGCTGACCTCGACGATGGGCCCCGGCCTGAAAATCGACGTCGCGACGCTCAGCGCAAGCTGATTTCGCTTCAGGAACAGCGCGCAAGGCTCTGTTCCGTATCAAGAATTCCGAGCCCGGAAACGGGCTCGGGGTGCCGGGAGGAAACTTCCGGCTTCCTGTCCGAGATTGCAGGCGGAAGAGGCTTTTTAGCCTCGCCCTTAATTCATATGGGCCTGCATGAGACGGGGTCGACCGGACAAAGGAGCCTTCGGGCGCCGATGAATGGTTCGAACCGTGTTTGCCTTTTGTCTGCATGGCGCGCAATCGCCATGACGAAAGGGGGACAGGATCCTCGAACGTCGTTCGGGAGGTCCTTCTACAGGATGTCCCGCGCGGCAAAAGGCAACCGGCAGCAGGTCCGCAGTGGACAGGCTGCCAACTGGAGATAGGCAGTGGAAAGAGCGGAAAAGCGCGAATTCGTCACGGGCCTGAACGACGTGTTCAAAAGCACGGGTTCAGTGGTCGTGGCCCACTACGCCGGTATCACCGTTGCGCAGATGAACGATCTTCGTTCGAAAATGCGCGCAGCGGGCGGCACCGTCAAAGTAGCGAAGAACCGTCTCGCCATGATCGCCCTTCAGGGTACGGAATCCGAAAGCATGAAGAGCCTGTTCAAGGGACAGACTCTGATCGCCTATTCGGATGATCCGGTTGCGGCGCCGAAGGTCGCCTCCGATTTCGCCAAGGTGAATGACAAGCTCGTCATTCTCGGTGGCGCAATGGGATCGACCGCTCTCGACGCGAATGCAGTGAAGGCTCTGGCCACGCTGCCGTCGCTCGACGAGTTGCGCGCAAGACTGGTTGGCATGATCGCCACCCCGGCAACCCGTATCGCCCAGGTCGTCAACGCGCCGGCAGCTCAGCTCGCCCGCGTGTTCGGCGCCTACGCCCGGAAGGACGAGGAAGTGGCATGAGGCCGTTTCTCGCTGCAAATCAACAACACGTTTTCGAACCATTGAAGGAATACACAAATGGCTGATCTGTCGAAGATCGTTGACGAACTGTCGAGCCTGACCGTCCTCGAGGCGGCTGAGCTTTCGAAGCTTTTGGAAGAGAAGTGGGGCGTTTCGGCTGCTGCTCCGGTTGCGGCTGCTGCCGCTGCTGGCGGTGGCGGTGCTGCGGCTGCTCCGGTCGAAGAGAAGACCGAGTTTGACGTCATCCTGACGGAAGCCGGCGCTCAGAAGATCAACGTGATTAAGGAAGTCCGTGCGATCACGGGTCTTGGCCTCAAGGAAGCCAAGGACCTGGTCGAAGCGGCTCCGAAGCCGGTCAAGGAAGGCGTCAACAAGGCTGACGCCGACAAGATCAAGGCCCAGCTGGAAGCAGCCGGCGCCAAGGTCGAACTGAAGTAATGCGCGTCCGGCGGGCGGCCTTGCGCCGTCCGCCGCTCCTCTCCGGAGAGGAGGCCCGCGTTCTGGGCAAGTGTTTGGAGAACCCTTTTTCCGAAGGCCGTAAGCGGCCTTCCGAAAACGGGTTTTTGACCGTTTTGAATGGCCGCTGCGATGCGCGCGGCAATGAATAGCCAATAAGGCAAAGGAGCGACGATGGCCCAGACCCACACGTTCAATGGTCGCAGGCGGGTCCGCAGCTTTTTCGGAAAGATCCCGGAAGTTGCGGAAATGCCGAACCTGATCGAGGTTCAGAAGGCATCTTACGACCAGTTTCTGATGGTCGACGAGCCGGAAGGCGGCCGCCCGGACGAGGGATTGCAGGCGGTGTTCCGGTCGGTTTTCCCGATTTCGGACTTTTCCGGAGCGTCGATGCTCGAATTCGTGAAATACGAGTTCGAAGCGCCGAAGTTCGACGTTGACGAATGCCGTCAGCGCGACCTGACCTACGCCGCGCCGCTCAAGGTGACGCTGCGCCTGATCGTGTTCGATATCGACGAGGATACCGGCGCCAAGTCCATCAAGGACATCAAGGAGCAGGACGTCTACATGGGCGACATGCCGCTCATGACCATGAACGGCACCTTCATCGTCAACGGCACCGAGCGCGTCATCGTCTCGCAGATGCACCGTTCGCCGGGCGTCTTCTTCGACCACGACAAGGGCAAGTCGCACTCGTCGGGCAAGCTGCTGTTTGCCGCGCGCGTCATCCCCTATCGCGGCTCGTGGCTCGACATCGAGTTCGATTCCAAGGACGTCGTGCATGCCCGTATCGACCGCCGCCGCAAGATTCCGGCGACGTCGCTTCTGATGGCGCTTGGCATGGACGGCGAAGAAATCCTGTCGACCTTCTACAACACGCTGACCTACGAGCGTGATGGCGACGAGTGGCGCGTGCCGTTCTCGGCGGAGCGTTTCCGCGGCCGCAAGGCGGTCACCGACATGATCGACGCCGACACCGGCGAAGTCGTCGTCGAGGCCGGCAAGAAGATCACCGTGCGCCAGGCGCGCCAGTTCGTCGAGAAGGGCCTGAAGGCCATCAAGGCGACGGTTGACGATCTGATCGGCTCGTATATCGCCGAGGATATCGTCAACCCGGCCACCGGCGAGATCTATCTCGAGGCGGGCGACGAACTCGACCTGATCGTTGACGCCAAGGGTGTGAAGAAGGGCAATCTGCTCGACCTGATCAATTCAGGCGTCGATGAGATCAACGTGCTCGACATCGACCACGTCAACATCGGCCCTTACATCCGCAACACGCTGGCGATCGACAAGAACGAGAGCCGGCAGGACGCGCTGTTCGACATCTACCGTGTCATGCGTCCCGGCGAGCCGCCGACGCTCGACACGGCGGAAGCCATGTTCAAGTCGCTGTTCTTCGATAGCGAGCGCTACGACCTGTCCGCGGTCGGCCGCGTCAAGATGAACATGCGCCTCGAGCTCAAGGCCGAGGACACGGTGCGCGTTCTCCGCAAGGAGGACATCCTGGCCGTCGTCAAGACGCTGGTGGAACTGCGCGACGGCAAGGGCGAGATCGACGACATCGACAATCTCGGCAATCGCCGCGTGCGTTCGGTCGGCGAACTGATGGAGAACCAGTACCGCGTCGGCCTGCTCCGCATGGAGCGCGCGATCAAGGAGCGCATGTCCTCGATCGAGATCGACACCGTCATGCCGCAGGACCTGATCAACGCCAAGCCAGCGGCAGCCGCGGTGCGTGAGTTCTTCGGCTCCTCGCAGCTGTCGCAGTTCATGGACCAGACCAACCCGCTGTCGGAGATCACCCACAAGCGTCGTCTCTCGGCGCTTGGACCTGGCGGTCTGACACGCGAGCGCGCCGGCTTCGAAGTGCGCGACGTGCACCCGACCCATTACGGCCGCATCTGCCCGATCGAGACGCCGGAAGGCCCGAACATCGGCCTGATCAACTCGCTGGCGACCTTCGCGCGCGTCAACAAGTATGGCTTCATCGAGACGCCGTACCGCAAGATCGTCGACAACAAGGTGACGATGGACGTGACCTACCTCTCCGCGATGGAAGAGGCGAAGCACTATGTCGCGCAGGCCAACGCCGAGCTCGACAAGAACGGCGGTTTCGTCGACGAATTCGTCATCTGCCGGCATGCCGGCGAAGTGATGATGGCGCCGCGCGAAAACGTCGACTTGATGGACGTGTCGCCGAAGCAGCTGGTTTCTGTCGCTGCCGCGCTGATCCCGTTCCTCGAGAACGATGACGCGAACCGCGCTCTGATGGGCTCGAACATGCAGCGTCAGGCCGTTCCGCTGGTTCGCGCCGAGGCGCCGTTCGTCGGCACCGGCATGGAGCCGATCGTTGCCCGCGACTCCGGCGCCGCCATTGGCGCGCGGCGTGGCGGCGTGGTCGACCAGGTCGACGCGACGCGTATCGTTATCCGCGCGACGGAGGGTCTCGAATCCGGCAAGTCCGGCGTCGACATCTACCGCCTGATGAAGTTCCAGCGTTCGAACCAGAACACCTGCATCAACCAGCGTCCGCTGGTCCGCATGGGCGATCTGGTCAACAAGGGCGACATCATCGCCGACGGCCCGTCGACCGATCTGGGCGATCTGGCGCTCGGCCGCAACGTGCTCGTCGCGTTCATGCCGTGGAATGGCTACAACTACGAGGACTCGATCCTGCTTTCGGAGAAGATCGTCTCGGACGACGTCTTCACCTCGATCCACATCGAGGAATTCGAGGTCATGGCCCGTGATACCAAGCTCGGGCCGGAGGAAATCACGCGCGACATTCCGAACGTGTCGGAAGAAGCGCTGAAGAACCTCGACGAAGCGGGCATCGTCTACATCGGCGCGGAAGTGGCGCCGGGCGACATCCTCGTCGGCAAGATCACGCCGAAGGGCGAAAGCCCGATGACGCCGGAAGAAAAGCTCCTGCGCGCCATCTTCGGCGAAAAGGCCTCGGACGTCCGCGACACGTCGATGCGCATGCCTCCGGGAACCTTCGGCACGATCGTCGAAGTGCGCGTCTTCAACCGTCACGGCGTTGAGAAGGACGAGCGCGCGATGGCGATCGAGCGCGAGGAGATCGAGCGTCTGGCCAAGGACCGCGACGACGAGCAGGCGATTCTCGACCGCAACGTCTACGGCCGTCTGGCCGGGATGCTGAGCGGCAAGGAAGCGATTGCCGGACCGAAGAGCTTCAAGAAGGGCTCGAAGGTCGCCAAGGAGACGCTGGACGACTATCCGCGTTCGCAGTGGTGGCAGTTCGCCGTCGAGGACGAGAACGCACAGTCCGAGATCGAAGCTCTGCGTGGCCAGTACGACGAGTCCAAGAAGGCGCTTGAACAGCGCTTCATGGACAAGGTCGAGAAGGTGCAGCGCGGCGACGAGATGCCTCCGGGCGTCATGAAGATGGTCAAGGTCTTCGTCGCCGTGAAGCGCAAGATCCAGCCGGGCGACAAGATGGCCGGCCGTCACGGCAACAAGGGTGTCGTGTCGCGGATCGTGCCGGTGGAAGACATGCCGTTCCTCGAAGACGGGACGCATGCCGACATCGTGCTCAATCCGCTGGGCGTGCCATCGCGCATGAACGTCGGCCAGATCCTGGAGACGCATCTGGGCTGGGCATGCGCGGGCATGGGCAAGAAGATCGGCCAGCTGATCGAGGCGTACAAGCAGGGTGGCGACATCAAGCCGCTGCGCAAGACGATCGAGACGCTGATCCCGGACAATGACCGCAACGAGCCGGTTCGCCAGTATGACGACGCTTCGATCCTTCTCCTGGGCGACCAGATGAAGCGCGGCGTGTCGATTGCGACACCGGTGTTCGACGGCGCCAACGAGGACAACATCAATGCGATGTTGACCGAGGCCGGCCTGCACACGAGCGGTCAGTCGACCCTCTATGACGGCCGCACGGGCGAGGCTTTCGACCGCAAGGTGACGATGGGCTACATCTACATGCTCAAGCTGCACCATCTGGTGGACGACAAGATCCACGCGCGTTCGATCGGACCGTACTCGCTCGTTACCCAGCAGCCGCTGGGCGGCAAGGCGCAGTTCGGCGGCCAGCGCTTCGGCGAAATGGAGGTCTGGGCGCTGGAAGCTTACGGCGCCGCCTACACGCTGCAGGAGATGCTGACGGTGAAGTCCGACGACGTGGCCGGACGCACCAAGGTCTACGAGGCGATTGTGCGCGGAGACGACACGTTCGAGGCGGGCATTCCGGAGAGCTTCAACGTTCTCGTCAAGGAAATGCGCTCGCTGGGCCTTAACGTGGAGCTTGAAGACTCCCGGGTCGACGAACAGGTCCGGCTGCCCGACGCAGCCGAGTAAGACGACGCTGCGCGCCGCGTAACAACCGCGGCGCGCGCGATACGACCAGATGCGGCGGCCATGGTGCTGCCAGACGAGGGGGCTATTCCGCCCCGACGCATTCAGAGGGACCTCGGTCCCCAACAGGAGAACGGCATGAACCAAGAGGTCATGAATCTCTTCAATACCCAGGCCCCGGCCCAGGTGTTCGATTCCATCCGGATTTCGCTGGCCAGCCCGGACAAGATCCTTTCGTGGTCGTTCGGCGAGATCAAGAAGCCGGAGACCATCAACTACCGCACGTTCAAGCCTGAACGCGACGGTCTCTTCTGCGCGCGCATTTTCGGACCGATCAAGGACTATGAGTGCCTTTGCGGCAAGTACAAGCGCATGAAGTACAAGGGCATCATCTGCGAGAAGTGCGGCGTTGAAGTCACGCTGTCGCGCGTTCGCCGCGAGCGCATGGGCCATATCGAGCTCGCCGCTCCGGTCGCTCACATCTGGTTCCTGAAGTCGCTGCCGTCGCGCATCGGCACGCTGCTCGACATGACCCTGAAGGACATCGAGCGCGTCCTCTACTTCGAGAACTACATCGTCACCGAGCCCGGCCTCACCGCCTTGAAGGAGCACCAGCTCCTGTCGGAAGAGGACTATGTGACCGCCGTCGACGAGTATGGCGAGGATTCGTTCACCGCCATGATCGGCGCCGAGGCGATCCATGAACTGCTGACCTCGATGGAACTCGAGAAGATCGCGGTCGACCTGCGCGATGAACTCGGCACCACGACGTCCGAACTGAAGCAGAAGAAGCTCCTGAAGCGCCTCAAGGTGGTCGAGAACTTCATCGAATCCGGCAACCGCCCGGAATGGATGATCATGAAGATCATCCCGGTGATCCCGCCGGATCTGCGCCCGCTCGTCCCGCTGGACGGCGGCCGCTTCGCCACGTCCGACCTGAACGACCTCTACCGCCGCGTCATCAACCGCAACAACCGCCTGAAGCGGCTGATCGAACTGCGCGCGCCTGGCATCATCATCCGCAACGAGAAGCGCATGCTTCAGGAAGCGGTCGATGCGCTGTTCGACAACGGCCGCCGCGGCCGCGTCATCACCGGCGCCAACAAGCGCCCGCTGAAGTCGCTGTCCGACATGCTGAAGGGCAAGCAGGGCCGGTTCCGCCAGAACCTGCTCGGCAAGCGCGTCGACTATTCGGGCCGCTCCGTCATCGTGACGGGTCCGGAACTGAAGCTGCATCAGTGCGGCCTGCCGAAGAAGATGGCGCTCGAGCTGTTCAAGCCGTTCATCTACGCCCGCCTCGACGCCAAGGGTTATTCCTCGACCGTCAAGCAGGCGAAGAAGCTCGTCGAAAAGGAAAAGCCGGAAGTCTGGGATATCCTGGACGAGGTCATCCGCGAGCATCCGGTGCTGCTGAACCGCGCACCGACGCTGCACCGTCTGGGCATCCAGGCGTTTGAGCCGATCCTGATCGAAGGCAAGGCAATCCAGCTTCACCCGCTGGTCTGCACGGCCTTCAACGCGGACTTCGACGGCGACCAGATGGCGGTTCACGTGCCGTTGTCGCTGGAAGCCCAGCTCGAAGCACGCGTGCTGATGATGTCGACCAACAACATCCTGCATCCCGCGTCCGGCGCACCGATCATCGTGCCGTCGCAGGACATGGTGCTTGGCCTCTATTACCTCTCGATCGTCAATCAGAACGAGCCGGGTGAAGGCATGGTGTTCGCCGACATGGGCGAGCTGCACCATGCGCTGGAGTCCAAGGCGGTCACGCTGCACACCAAGATCCGCGGCCGCTTCAAGACCGTCGACAAGGATGGCAAGCCGGTCTCGCACATCCATGACACGACGCCGGGCCGCATGATCATCGGCGAGCTGCTGCCGAAGAACGTCAATGTTCCGTTCGGCACCTGCAACCAGGAAATGACCAAGAAGAACATCTCCAAGATGATCGACACGGTCTATCGCCACTGCGGCCAGAAAGAGACGGTCATTTTCTGCGACCGCATCATGTCGCTCGGCTTCGCGCATGCCTGCCGCGCCGGCATTTCGTTCGGCAAGGACGACATGCTGATCCCGGACGCCAAGATCAAGCTGGTGGCCGACACCGAGACGCTCGCGAAGGAATACGAGCAGCAGTACAATGACGGCCTGATCACCCAGGGCGAGAAGTACAACAAGGTCGTCGACGCCTGGGCGAAGTGCTCGGAAAAGGTCGCCGAAGAGATGATGGCCCGCATCAAGGCCGTCGAGTTCGAGGACAATGGCCGTCAGAAGCCGATGAACTCGATCTACATGATGTCGCACTCCGGCGCCCGCGGGTCTCCGACCCAGATGCGCCAGCTTGCCGGCATGCGCGGCCTGATGGCCAAGCCGTCGGGCGAGATCATCGAGACGCCGATCATCTCCAACTTCAAGGAAGGTCTGACCGTTCTTGAATACTTCAACTCGACCCACGGCGCCCGCAAGGGTCTCGCGGACACGGCGTTGAAGACGGCGAACTCCGGCTACCTGACCCGTCGTCTCGTCGACGTGGCGCAGGATTGCATCGTCAACACGGTCGACTGCGGCACCGACAAGGGCCTCACCATGCAGCCGATCGTCGATGCGGGCCAGGTCGTGGCGTCGCTCGGGCAGCGCATCCTCGGCCGCACGGCCCTGGACGACATCAACCACCCGCTGACGGGCGAATTGCTGGTGAAGGCCGGCACGCTCGTCGACGAACGCGATGTCGATATCGTCGAGAAGGCTGGCATCCAGTCGGTTCGCATCCGCTCGGCGCTCACCTGCGAGGTGAAGGTCGGCGTGTGCGCCGTCTGCTACGGTCGCGACCTTGCACGCGGCACGCCCGTCAACCAGGGCGAAGCCGTTGGCGTCATCGCGGCGCAGTCGATCGGCGAGCCGGGCACCCAGCTCACCATGCGTACTTTCCACATGGGCGGCGCGGCGCAGGTCGCCGACCAGTCCTTCCTGGAAGCGTCGTATGAGGGCGTTGTGCAGACCCGCAACCGCGCGGTCGTCCGCAATTCGGACGGCAACCTCGTGGTGATGGGCCGCAACATGGCGATCCTGATCCTCGACGAGGCTGGCAAGGAACGCGCCACGCACCGCGTCACCTATGGCTCGCGTCTCTATGTGGACGATGGCGACAAGGTGAAGCGCGGCCAGCGCGTCTCGGAATGGGATCCGTACACCCGTCCGGTGCTGACCGAAATCGAGGGCAGGGTGGTCTACGAAGATCTGGTCGACGGCCTTTCCGTTCAGGAAACCGCCGACGAGTCCACGGGCATCACCAAGCGCGAGGTCATCGACTGGCGCTCGACGCCGCGTGGTTCGGATCTGAAGCCGGCCATCATCATTCAGGACTCGAAGGGCAAGATCGGCAAGCTCGCCAAGGGCGGCGAAGCGCGCTTCCAGGTTTCCGTGGAAGCCATCCTCTCGGTTGAGCCGGGCGCGATGGTTCGTCCCGGCGACGTGCTGGCGCGTATCCCGATGGAAAGCGCGAAGACGAAGGACATCACCGGCGGTCTGCCGCGTGTTGCCGAACTCTTCGAGGCACGCCGTCCGAAGGATCACGCCGTCATCGCCGAGCTCGACGGAACCGTGCGTTTCGGCCGCGACTACAAGAACAAGCGCCGGATCATCATCGAGCCGCACGACACCAGCCTGGAGCCGGTCGAGTATCTCATCCCGAAGGGCAAGCCGTTCCATCTTCAGGACGGCGACGTCATCGAGAAGGGCGACTACATCCTCGACGGCAACCCGGCGCCGCACGACATCCTGGCCATCAAGGGCGTGGAGGCTCTCGCGAGCTACCTCGTCAACGAGATCCAGGAAGTCTACCGTCTGCAGGGCGTTGTGATCAACGACAAGCACATCGAGGTCATCGTCCGGCAGATGCTGCAGAAGATCGAGATCACGGAGCAGGGCGACTCGGTCTACATCCCGGGCGACCATGTCGACGTCATCGAGATGGACGAGGTCAACGAGCGTCTGATCGAGAACGGCAAGCGGCCGGCTGCCGGTCAGCCGGTTCTGCTCGGCATCACCAAGGCGTCGCTGCAGACTCCGTCCTTCATCTCCGCCGCCTCCTTCCAGGAGACGACGCGCGTGCTGACGGAAGCGGCGGTTGCCGGCAAGACCGACACGCTGCAGGGCCTGAAGGAAAACGTCATCGTCGGCCGGCTGATCCCGGCCGGCACCGGCGGCACGATGAGCCAGATCCGGCGCATCGCGACGTCGCGTGACGAGCTCATCCTCGACGAGCGCCGCAAGGCGTCGGGCGTGGAGATGGCCGACCCGATGCTGGCGGACATGACCGCAGCCGAATAGGCGCGATCCTCTGAAATGACAAAGGCCGCCGGGTTCGCCCGGCGGCCTTTTCGATTCTGTCGACAGTCTGACGTTTACCGGTTCGTCTGGATGTGAGTGTGAATTTGATCACAGACAACCTGATACGGAGCGGCAATCGTGGTGAGCGGTTATCGATCGGGACCAAATCCCATTCCGCGTTTCAGCCGTCCGGAAAATGCCCCTCCGGACGGCCTTTTTAATTGTGCCGCGTGGAGCGCTGAACCTCGGGGTCGAAACCAGCCCGCGCCTAGAGAACGTCGTCGAACGTCACGATCGCCACTTCGCCTTCCAGCGCGCCCTGATAGGCCGAGGCATGCGGCTCTTCCTCGGGTATCCCGTCCATATCGCCGATCTGGTCGAGCTCGGCTTCAGCGTAGCCCTCGCTGGCCAGCGCCTGCAGGGCCATTGTGACCGCCGTGTCGTCGTCGGGCGCAACCAGCATCAGGTGGACACCCTCAGCCTTGCCGCCCTTGCGGCGGAAGGCGCGTCCCGTGATGATTGTCACGGGCTTTTCGTCATTGTCGTTCATCTTCGTGATTCCCGGATGATTCTATAGCGCTGCGCGCATCTGTTCGCGTCTCGATGACAATTTGCCATGAACCGGACCGAGGTGACACCGCTCCGCCTGCCATTTTGTTGTGAAATGCCGATGATCGCTGCAATATCGTTTCCCAAGCGCCCGGGATTGGCCGCGCAGCGCGATATCTGCGGGTATCGGGGTTGACGGATGCCGACTCTGCGAGTATCACCCGCGCCAACCGAGCCGATGTGATGCTTTCCTTTTCGGGGCGACGCGCCCTGGAGTTGGCCTCAAACAAGGTTCTTACTACGAGAGAATACACATTTCCGGCGTGCACGAAGCGGTTCCCGCTTCCTCTGCGTTTGATCGGGCAAGACCGCGGCAAGCGGTCGTTTGCCCGATGATGCGTGTGGAAATGCTTCTACAGGCGGTGAGCCGTCTGCGACACGGAATAGAGACACGAGGGTTTAATGCCTACCGTAAACCAACTGATCCGCAAGCCGCGCATCGCGCCGGTCAAGCGCAACAAGGTTCCGGCCATGCAGGCCAATCCGCAGAAGCGCGGCGTCTGCACGCGCGTCTACACGACGACGCCGAAGAAGCCGAACTCCGCGCTCCGCAAGGTCGCGAAGATCCGCCTGGTCAATGGCTTCGAAGTCATCGGCTACATCCCCGGCGAAGGCCACAATCTCCAGGAACACTCCGTGGTGATGATCCGTGGCGGCCGCGTCAAGGATTTGCCGGGCGTTCGCTACCACATCATCCGCGGCGTGCTCGACACGCAGGGCGTGAAGAACCGCAAGCAGCGCCGTTCCAAGTATGGCGCGAAGCGTCCGAAGTAAGGTTTTCCGGCGCTAGGTAATTCCAACCGCCGCAGTTGAGAGACGAGAGACATGTCCCGACGCCATTCTGCCGAAAAACGCGAAGTCAACCCGGACCCGAAGTTCGGCGACCTCGTTGTCACCAAGTTCATGAACGCCGTGATGATGCACGGCAAGAAGTCCACCGCCGAGACGATCGTCTATGGCGCCCTGGATCAGGTCCAGACCAAGACCAAGCAGGAGCCGGTTACGGTGTTCCATCAGGCGCTCGACAATGTCGCGCCGCATGTGGAAGTCCGTTCCCGCCGCGTCGGCGGCGCGACCTACCAGGTTCCGGTCGACGTCCGCATCGAGCGCCGCCAGGCTCTCGCCATTCGCTGGCTGATCACTGCGGCGCGTGCCCGCAACGAGACCACGATGGTCGAGCGGCTCTCCGGCGAACTGATGGACGCAGCGAACAATCGCGGCACCGCCGTGAAGAAGCGCGAAGACACCCACCGCATGGCCGAAGCCAACCGCGCGTTCGCGCACTACCGCTGGTAATCTGGCGGAAGAAGGACTGAGAGGCAGATCATGGCCCGCGAATACAAACTCGAAGACTACCGCAATTTCGGAATCATGGCGCATATCGACGCCGGCAAGACCACGACCACCGAGCGGGTGCTCTACTACACCGGCAAGTCGCACAAGATCGGCGAAGTCCACGACGGCGCTGCGACCATGGACTGGATGGAGCAGGAGCAGGAGCGCGGCATCACGATCACGTCGGCCGCGACGACCACCTACTGGAAGGCGCGCGACGGAAACCTGCGCCGCTTCAACATCATCGACACCCCCGGCCACGTCGACTTCACCATTGAAGTCGAGCGTTCGCTGCGCGTTCTCGACGGCGCGATTGCGCTTCTCGATGCGAACGCCGGCGTTGAGCCGCAGACCGAGACTGTCTGGCGCCAGGCCGACAAGTACAAAGTCCCGCGGATGATCTTCTGCAACAAGATGGACAAGATCGGCGCGGATTTTTACCGCTCCTATGAGATGATCGCCACGCGCCTTGGCGCGCATGCTGTTGCAATGCAGCTGCCGATCGGCGCCGAGACCGAGTTCAAGGGCGTCGTCGACCTGGTCGAGATGAACGCGCTGGTCTGGCGCGACGAAACTCTGGGCGCTGCCTGGGACATCGTTCCGATCCCGGCCGACCTGCAGGCGCGCGCCGAAGAATTCCGCGAGAAGATGATCGAAGCGGCCGTCGAAATGGACGAGACCGCGCTGGAAAACTATCTCGAAGGCAAGATGCCGTCGAATGACGAGATCCGCTCGCTGATCCGCAAGGGCACGATCGCGGTGAAGTTCTTCCCGATGTTCTGTGGCTCGGCCTTCAAGAACAAGGGCGTGCAGCCGCTGCTCGACGCCGTTGTCGACTATCTGCCGAGCCCGCTCGATGTTCCGGCGATCATGGGCGTCGATCCGAAGACCAATGCCGAGATCGAGCGTCATGCCGACGACAGCGAGCCGCTGTCGATGCTGGCCTTCAAGATCATGAACGACCCATTCGTGGGTTCGCTGACCTTCGCGCGCATCTATTCGGGCAAGCTGACCAAGGGCATCTCCCTCGACAACACCGTCAAGGGCAAGAAAGAGCGCATCGGCCGCATGCTCCAGATGCACGCCAACTCGCGTGAAGACATCGACGAGGCTTTCGCCGGCGACATCGTGGCGCTGGCTGGCCTCAAGGAAACCACTACGGGCGACACGCTGTGCGACCCGCTGAAGCCGGTCATCCTCGAGCGCATGGAATTCCCCGAGCCGGTCATCCAGATCGCGATCGAGCCGAAGACCAAGGGCGACCAGGAAAAGATGGGCCAGGCGCTTTATCGTCTCGCCGCCGAGGATCCGTCCTTCCGCGTCAAGACCGACGAGGAATCCGGCCAGACGATTATCGCCGGCATGGGCGAGCTTCACCTCGACATCATCGTCGACCGCATGCGTCGTGAGTTCAAGGTCGAGGCCACCGTCGGCGCGCCGCAGGTTGCCTATCGTGAGACGATCACCCGTCGCACCGAAGAAGACTACACGCACAAGAAGCAGACCGGCGGCACGGGCCAGTTCGCCCGCGTCAAGATCGTGTTCGAGCCGAACCCGGATGGCGACGAGTTCGTCTTCGAGTCGAAGATTGTCGGTGGTTCGGTGCCGAAGGAATACATCCCCGGCGTCGAAAAGGGCATCATGAGCGTGCTGTCGTCGGGTCCGGTTGCGGGCTTCCCGATGCTGGGCGTCAAGGCTACCCTCATCGACGGCGCCTACCACGACGTCGACTCCTCGGTGCTCGCGTTCGAAATCGCGTCCCGCGCCTGCTTCCGCGATGCGGCCAAGAAGGCCGGCGCGCAGTTGCTCGAGCCGATCATGAAGGTCGAAGTCGTGACGCCCGAGGATTACGTCGGCAACGTCATCGGCGATCTGAATGCTCGTCGCGGCCAGATCCAGGGCCAGGAGTCACGCGGTGTCGCCGTCGTCGTCAATGCGATGGTGCCGCTCGCCAACATGTTCAAATACGTCGACAATCTGCGTTCGATGTCGCAGGGCCGCGCCCAGTACACGATGCAGTTCGACCACTACGAACCGGTCCCTACGGCGGTGGCCCAAGAGATCCAGAAAAAGTACGCTTAAGGATACCTGTGCCACCGAGACCTCAATCCTTGAGCGCCGTCGGTACCAAGTCAGCGAAGATCAATTTTCCCGTAAGGGATGAGTAGGAGCCTAAGATGGGCAAGAGCAAATTCGAGCGGAACAAGCCGCATGTGAACATCGGGACGATTGGTCACGTCGACCATGGCAAGACGTCTTTGACGGCTGCGATCACGAAGTATTTTGGCGAATACAAGCGCTACGACCAGATCGACGCTGCTCCTGAGGAGAAGGCGCGCGGCATCACGATCTCGACGGCGCATGTCGAATACGAGACGCCGGCCCGCCACTATGCCCACGTCGACTGCCCCGGCCACGCCGACTATGTGAAGAACATGATCACGGGCGCTGCGCAGATGGACGGCGCGATCCTGGTGGTTTCCGCGGCTGACGGCCCGATGCCGCAGACCCGCGAGCACATCCTGCTCGCCCGCCAGGTTGGCGTGCCGGCGCTGGTCGTGTTCCTGAACAAGGTCGACCTCGTCGACGACGAGGAACTGCTGGAGCTGGTCGAGCTCG
>Ga0209906_100422_pt1 | contig 18718 bp, 6 predicted proteins | sample FECB24metaG_FD_188303 | JGI IMG/M metagenome (GOLD analysis project Ga0209906, IMG submission 188303) | Cyanobacterial communities from the Joint Genome Institute, California, USA from Joint Genome Institute, California, USA - FECB-24 metaG... ... | reverse complement strand
TCGGCGCCGTGCCTCGCCGGTTATCAGTTCGATCCGTCGATAATCGTCAGCCATAAGCCTGTGCTTGAGGATAGCCTCAAGCCTCCCGCGTTATGCCGACTGTCCGGTCGAAATGGGGGCCAGTTCAGCGGCCGCCCAACCCTTCAGCAGGGCGTCACGGTACGTCGCTGCGGCCCTCCAGCACGATGTCCCAGGCGCGGTCAATCTCCCGTGCGGCATCGATGCCCTGCATGTCGCCCATCACCAATTTGGTGGCCACGTCGTTGAGGACGTTGCCGGCCACGGGCCCGATGACCTGATCGAGATAAAGCTGGTGATAGGAACTCTGAAGCAGCGCCTTGGCGACGTCGTCCATGAACGGGTCGGTCAGCGAAAGATCCGAGCCAGATACCGAGGGTATGGAGTTGGCAAGTTCGGCAATGCGATTCTGGACCTGTCGTGAGGTCAGAACACGCAGGAGCTTGATCGCCATGTCCGGCGCCTTGCTGTTGACGGCATAGCCATCGGCGCCGCCATAGGTGAGGAGATCTCCGCCGTGATCGCCGATCGTGGGGAAGTCCAGGCGCTTGAGCTCTGCCTGCATCCGCTCATAGCCGCCGGGCCAGTTCCAGCGCATCGTCGTGAGGCGCCAGTTCCCGGTGATTACCATAGCCGCCCCACCCTTGGTGAACATCATGCCGGCCTCACTCTCGTCCGCCGACATGAAGTTGGGCTGGAAGGGATCGAGCGCCGCAAGCTGCCGCAGCTTCTCACCCGCCTCGACGAAAGTCGGCGAAAGAAAACCCTCGCCAGACGGGTCGCTCAAGGCTTCGATTGCGGCCCGACCGCCGATCTGCTCGGCGAGACTTCCCCAAAGAAGCTGGAACGGCCAGCGATCGCGCCCGCCAATGGCGATCGGCACGATGTTGGCGGCCCGCAGGGCGCGGACGGCCTGCAGAAACCCGTCCCACGTGCGCAGGCTGTCGGCTGAAACACCGGCCTTCTTCAACAGTTCGGTGTTTACCCAAAGGCTGATGAGTTCGATGGACGAGGGAGCACCGAAGATGCGACCGTCCCGCGTATAGTTCTGCAGCGCGCCCGGCCGGAACTCCAGAGCCCAGCCTTCGGACATGTCCGCGGTCAGGTCGCGCGCGAAGCCAGCTTCGCGAAGGGCTTCCAGATGACCACCACCCCAGGTGTGCATGATGTCCGGCGGCGTATCGGAGCCGAGCATGCCAAGAAGCGTTTCCTTGTAGCTGTAGTCCGGCTGGTGATCGATCCGGACGCGGTAGCCCGGGTGGCCGGCCTCGAAGGCAAGCGCCAGTTCCCGCCAATAGGCATGGACGTCGTCGTTCCGGCTCATTGCGGCGACACGAAGCACGGTCTCGGTCGCGCCGGGGCCGCGCTCCGCGATCGCCGCGACCCTGTGCACCGCATCGCGGGCCGCATCGTCGAGCTTGCCGCGAAGCACTGCGCCGCCCCGGAGTTTCACCAGCAGCTGGAGAGTCGCCTGGTCGACGTGGCGGGTTACCTCCAGACCGGCCGCCTCCTGGAATGAACCAATTGCGTTTCTCGTGCCTGGCCCGAACCGGGCATCGGCGCTGCCGCGGTACTCGCCGGCCTCCTTCAGCAGGGTTTGGACCGCCGCCATACCGGTTGCCCCAAGGTCGAGCGAGGCTTCCGTCTCAGACGGATCTGGCTGAGGCGCGAGAGGCGTGAATTTCTCCTCGATGGCGGCCAGCTCTTCCGGAGCGGAAGGGACAGCGACCGCGTCCGATCCCGGCGCCACGGGGGCGACACTGTCGTTTGCGAGCGGCGTGACTGCGTCATGCGCGGGCAGCGCGGCCTGCAATTCCGTGGCCTCTTCCGCCGCGGGTGCGTCGACCTTGCCCATGGGTTCGCCCAGCACCAGTGTCCCGGGCAATTGAGAGGGAGCAACAGCCACGATCTCAGGCTTTGCCGACACGACTTGTGGCGGAGCCTCGTCGATCGTCACGACGTCTGTCGCAACTCCGTCTGACCCGAGGATGATGAGACCGGCGACTTCGACCGGCTTCTGTTCGGCTTCTTCCTTGAGCTTGGCGACACGGTCCCGTGCGGCAGGCGCAAATGGACTGGCAGGAAAAGCGGCGATGTATTTTTCGAACAGCTTGATGTCTGAGCCACGCCTTATCGAAAGCCAGATCAGCCCCTGTCGCACGAAGTCGTCGTCCAGATTGGTCGCCGTGTCTCCGAGCGACGCCATCAGGACGTTCTGCGAATCGTCGGTTTCCGCGAGCCGCGAGTAGAACTCACGGGCGACGCTCTGTTCGGCCGGATCGTCGAATCCCTTGATCGTGTCAAGCAATGCGACTTGAAGAGGCTCAGATACCTCCGGCCGGGCGATGAGGGCCGGATCGGCTGGGTAGAGGTAGACTTCGCGCAGCAGCGCTTCTTCCACCCAGGGAACCTGGGCTCCGCGGGTCAGTTCAACCACTGTCCCTCTGACTCGGCGCAGCATGGTGCCGAGTTCGAGGCCGGGGCGATCGATCCACTGCAGGAGGGCGGTCGTGTAGGGGCTGTTTCCCTTGCCGCCATCATATGCGACCGCGCCGGGCGCTGCCGCGAAGCCGATGAGCATCCCTGCCGAACCCGGTCGCTGAACGAAGCTAGCCGCCGAAACGCTGCCTGTCGCCAGCCCGGGAGCAGTCGCAACCGACTGGACAAATGGATTATCGCGACAGGCATCGAGAATCAGAACCGCCAACTGGGGTCCTGCCGCAACGAGGCTTTCATACACCGCCGAGGCGCTGAGTGATTCCGGTCCAAGATCGCCGCGTGCCCGTAGACCGGCGTCAACCGGTATCAGATAGTTCTCTCCATCGACCTGGAGACCGTGACCGGCATAAAAGACGACCGCGACTTCCGCGTTCTTTGCCGATTCGGTAAACGTCGTTAAAGCCTGCCGCATCTCGGCGAGATTGGCGTCCAGGGCTATGGTGACCGAGAAATCGAGCTCTTCTAGCTTCGTAGCGATCGCGCGTGCATCCTTAGGTGGATTCGCGAGCGCCCCTGCATTCTTGTAGGCGCCATTGCCAATCACCAAGGCAACCCGTTCCGCTAACGCGGGTGCGGCGCCTGCCAAGATGAGCGCGGTGACGAGAACGGCAGCGCGACACCAGACGCGAACCGCCTTGCACACCGCCTCCGAGGGCGAACCAAATCCAAAGCACATCTCGTTGATCCTTCACAGTTCCCCGCAACGACCATTGTGCCGCAGCATTCCCCCAAGGTAAACCGATGGGCGAAAGCAATCCAAACCAGGCACGACTTTGGCGAACCAGGCGGCTTGGTTTACGTAACGTTCTGTGCGATTGTGGGCAAATTGCGGTCCATCCGCAGAGTGGTGATCGCAGGGTATGTGGGGAAGGACTTATGCCTATTGACGACAAGCTATCCGCGCTGACGCGATCTCTCATCCTGGGCGTCTCGCTGGGTACAATCGCGCTGTCCCAGGTGGGTTGTACTTCGGACGCATCATACACATCTGCCGAATCGGGTGTATTTGCCGAACTTGATGGCGAAGAGCGCAGGCTCTGCACCCGCGCCCTCGAGTCCAAGTCTCCGGCGCATGTAAACGCGGTTCTCGTCCGCTACCCCTCCAGCCGATGCGTCGTGCCGCTCCTGCGTGCCATGCCTCCGGAAGTGCTGGCTGCGCTGTCTCCGGCGGCGGTGAGGGGATTGCCGCGGGCTGTCATTCAGGCCCTGCCGAAACGTATTTCAGCGCAGCTGCCTGGCTTGACAACGTCGCCGAGGCCCGGAGCCACGCGAGTGGGAATAGGCGGCGGGAACTACTAGGTCGGTCGGGACGGTCTGCCGGAGCCGTTCCCGATGGAGAATGCCGTCCTGCGGGAAGATTCCCTCATTTGCATCGCGTCTGATACCCTGTTCGAGGGGCGTCGCGGCCAAGCCCTGACTTCGCAGATGGGTGAACGGGGCATCCGTCTGGAGTTGTTTAGCGGGCACGTACGGCAAGCCGAGACCGTGACGGCGGTGATTCTGGATACCGCTGACCATGCCGCTGATGCTCCACTTGCGGTTTGGGCAAGACAGCACGAATGCCCGATCGTAGCGGTTTCGAAAAACTGGTCCGGTCGAGGTTGGCGTCTCGGGGAATGGACTGCCGGTTCGGCGTGGGGGGAAGACTTTCGCCTGAAGCGCCTCGTTGACCGTTTTGGACGTAAGCTCGACCTGGACGCAATTGACGCATACGCCTCTGCTTCGCCTCCTCCCGGATCTGACTGGCGGCCGGGCGGCAGTTCACCGCATCCAGGAGTAACCCTCGCCTTAGACCCACTGCTGCCGGCCGAATGGAAGCAAGCGTTGGGGTCGCCCGCGACCCGGCGCCTTGCCGCGTCTCTCGGAGTTTTCCTGACGGACAATACCGCGACGACCGGATCGGCTCTGATGGCAAACGGCGCGTCGGCCGTGGCTTGGGAGGCATTGGCGCGCGGGCGAGAACTGGTCTGCGTGGCGCAGTGCCCGTTTGCACATCTTGGCATCTCGCATGACGCGCCCAGCCCCGCGCACCTCGCCGATGCGCTGAGATCGGTTGCCGCCGGCCGGCGAAACAGGCGGGACGTAACGCGCATTGTGCTGGCGGTCGAAGGCGCCTTCAACACCGTTTCAGACGATCCGGCGTCCATCGCATCGGCGCTGGACGGTGCGATCCGCGCGGTTAGCCTCAGACCGCGCCAAACCGTCAGTATCGTCATCACCTGTTACAACTACGCCGACTTCGTTGGCGCCGCGATAGCGAGTGCGCTTCGCCAGACCATCCCGGCGCACCAGATCATCGTCGTTGACGATGGCTCGACCGACGGATCGGACGATGTGATCAGGGCGGCATACGGGATCGATGCCGTTTTCAAGGAGAATGGAGGTCAGGCGTCGGCTTTCAATGCGGGATTTGTACGCGCGACCGGGGATTTGGTGCTGTTTCTCGATGCTGACGATCGGCTCAATCCCGATGCTGTCGAGAGGCTAGGGCTTGCTGACACGCGTGGATTTTCGAGGGTGCAGTTCGGGCTGGAGACGATCGACGCCGCCGGACGGTCGACCGGCCTTTACCAGACTCGGCGGCGGCCGGCGAACGGTCATCTGCTGGGTGCATTGCTGGCCGATGGCATATTCTCCTTCATGCCAACCAGCGGCAATGCCTTTCCGCGCCGCAGCCTTGACCCCCTGATGCCTATCCCGAAGGAGGGCTGGCGAATTTGCGCCGACCTTTATCTGGTACTGGCCTCGGCCACGCAGGGTGACACAACGGAGGTCGACGGCGTCCTCGGCCAGTACCGGGTGCATGGACGCAACGGTTACTTTCGCATGCTCGGCTCCGAGCCCTATCTGGATGTGGCCAAGCGCCGGCAACACCGGCGCGCTTGGCGCGACGTTGCTGCCACGTTGGATAGACATCCGGTTCGCGCTCGTGCCGATCGTATCCGGCTCGCGCTGGACCGTCTTGCCCTCGCGACGGATGTCGAGCGCCCTGCGATGGCCCGTCTTGCCGAAGCCTTTCGAGCCGCACGCAATGCGGCATCCGCGCATACAGTCCCGGCTGGCGAGCGGTTCGGCCATGCAGCGTCTGCCTTCCGGCAGTTCGTTTGGCCGGGCGGCGCGCGCCGGCAGTCCGCACCAGGCGACGACCTGTCACCGTCGCACCTCATCGAGCGCGCAGGTCGCACGACCTGGCCACTGATGGGGCCGTCCGATCAAGATGACATGCATGCCGCCATGACGAGAAGAGGGCTTTTCGGACATGGCTGGTCCGAGCCGACCGCAGACGGAGTCTGCCTGGACGAAGCGGATGCCTTTCTGGGTTTCAGGATCCCCAGGACCGACACGCATTGGCGGTTGCGGCTCGACTTCACCGTGATCGGGACGGCGCCAGTGCGCGGAATCGAAATTCGCCTCAACGGGACAGTGATCGACGAGTTGGATCTTGCCGTTAGAGGGGTCATCGACCTGCGACTGCCCGTCGAGTTGCTGGCGGATTGGTCTTCGCTTGCTAGCGTGCCAGGCGATCTTGCCGCATGCGTGTCGTTTCACGCGGCCCAGAGCGATGTTGGGCGATTGCATGTTCTGCCCATAGCGCTGGATGTCTTGACCGACATGCGGCCTTCCGCTCCGCTATTGAGTGAAGGCGGGGTCCGCCATCTCCAGTCCGTCCGTGCCACCGAAGACGACACGAGGGCGGCATGGCTATCGGATGGCTGTCTCGGGCACGGGTGGCGGTGGGGGGACGAGAGTGGGGTCATGCTCGCTGATGCCAGCGGCCGACTCCACATCTCGATCCCTCCGAAAGACAGGCATGCCCTGACATTCGTTCTCGGCGCAGATCCTGGCGTCGACTTGAGCGAGTGCCTCCAGATATCGGCAAATGGCATGCTGGTCGCGCATCATTCATCGCCGGATCGCCGCTCCTTCACGGTTATGGTACCGACTGATTCAGTGGAAGCGGATGGGAGACTGTCGATCGAGTTGGCAGCCTTTTCCGAACCGGCAACCGGCAATTGGCCGCTCATCTGTCTGGCGGGCCTCCGGTTTGATAAACTCGATGCTATCGGCGGTGTGCCCCGACTCGTGCCCAACATTCGCGTCCAGGGCGGGCCTTTTGTTCAGAACCATTCCCAGTCGATGGACGGAATGGCATGCGACGCCGAGAGTGCGCGTATACTGAGCGATGGTTTTGGCATGGATTTGGATTTTCCAGCCGTGGGCGAACATGCCGCACTTCAAGTGAGAATTGTTGCCGCAACGCCGCTGGCCAGTCCCGTCGCTGCGTGCCTGACCCTTGACGGGCGGTGCTACGACTTTTGGTTCGGCAGGGACAATCTGGTTTCGCTGCCCCTGCACGCCGGACCGTCGCGCGCAATTCCGCTGCGGGGACATATCGAGGCGAACGACCGCAGCTTCGCCCTCGCTTCGCTCCAGCTTTCAGCCAGTGAGGGTCGGTCTCCTGTCGCGAACGTCCAGCATGGGCCTGTTGTCGATCACATGGGCCCCATCTTTGGAACCACAGTGCCACTTCTGGATGAAAACCTGCTTGCCTGGCACCATCCGGTGGACGGCGTCGCCTGGATGGCGGTTCATGGCGCCAGTCTCCTGCTACCTCCACTGCCGGATGGGGTGCATGCCCTCGATGTAACGGTGTTAACAATCGGTGAGCCAAAGCAGCGAATGTCGATCACGCTTGGTTCGTCCCGCGCATCGACGGACAAGGCGGGCCTCCAGGTGTTGCGTGTCGAGCTGCCCCGCCAGGTCACCGGAGAGAGGTTGCGGCTCGACCTCTCCTGTGACCGGTTGATTTCTGCTGCCGCCATGGGTGCGACAGGCCCCGGTATGCTGGGTGGTGGCATCCGCGAGATAGCGCTCGTCGCAGGAGAGCATTTTCCGGCGCCCAGCCCAGCCGCTCGGATCACCAAGCCGCGCCGCATGTCACGGCGACAGACGGGAAGCCTGCCATGAACTCGGGTCAGCGGGAAACCGCGAACGACACCGAGTTCCCGATTGGCGCTCCAGACATCGCTCGGTCCTCAGCCATGGGCGACCCGTCGATCAGCGTGATCGTGACTTGCTACAATTACGGCCACTTTCTGGAGGCTTGCCTTGCCAGCATTCTTGGGCAAAGGCATCTGCCCGAGCAGATCATCGTCGTTGACGATGAATCCACGGATGACTCCGCAGCGATTCTGCGGCAGTATCAAGAGCGCATTCAGGTCATCCGTACGAGAAACGGCGGTCAGGCCGCCGCATTCAATGCCGGCTTCGCCGCATCTACCGGCGATTTGGTCCTGTTCCTCGATGCCGACGACATGCTCCACCCCGAAGCGGTGGAGAGCCTGCTTTACCACTGGAGCGATGATCTTGCCGCCCTGACCTTTGGTCTCGAGACGGTTGACGCGGACGGTCGCAGCACAGGGCTCTATTCGCCATCGGTGGACGCCGATCGCGGTGACAACCGTCCCAGGCTTCTGCGGACGGGTACCTTCAACTTTCCGCCCACCTCGGGAAACGCCTTCTCGCGCTGGTGCCTCGAACGAACCCTCCCGATGCCGGAAGAGCAGTGGCGCATCAGCGCGGACAGCTATCTGATCAGAGCCGCGGCACTCCTCGGCCGCTTCGATCACGTGCCACGGGTTCTTGGATCCTACCGTATCCACGGCACGAACAACTACGCTCAGGGCGTCGACGAGACACCAGATCTCGCGCGTCATCGCGCCAACCAGGTGGACGTCGCCAGGGCGCTGTCCACTTTGGCGGAAAACGCCGGCCTGTTTGCGCGCACGTCAGATGAGATTTCGGCGTTGAGACGTGCGCTGCGCCATCGCGCCGAGGCCTGCCTCTCGGAAGCGACAGGCGCCACCGGACGCGGAGGTGCGGCCAAAGCGTATCGCCGCCTGGCCGAACCGATGAGCACTGAGGCTGCAAGCCGTCGGGGTGCCGCAATCGCCTCATCCCGCGCCGCAGGCCTCGGACGGCTGGCATGCTCGCGCTGGCCGTCGACACTGCCTTTCGACCAATGGATCGACCTTGAAAGTCGCGGTCCCTACCAGGATGCGGTGCTTGCCGATCTCGACGACCCTTCGCCCTTCTCTCCGGCCACGAGGGCGCTGGAGTTTCGCGTGAAGCCGACGCCAGGGGCCGTGTCTGCGATCCTGCATCTCCGCCTGTTGGAAGAACCTGGCGCGGTGTCGCGCAACCTTGAGATTTCCGTCGCCGGCGAAGTCGTGTGGTGCGGCGTCCCGGATCCGTCGGGGACGGTGGAGATCGCCATTCCTCGCGCCCCCTGGGACAGGGATCGAACAATCCGGATCAACTTCGCCTTTGCGGTTGAGCCTGCGGGGTGGCTCAAGCAGTTGGCGGCCCCTCGCCTGGTTGCGACCCAAATACGCCTGTCCACCCGGGAGAAAGGCACTGCATACCCGTTCCTGAATGAAAATGGCGCCTACGCCATCGCCGAGGTGCTGGAGACCAGCCTGCAATCGGAAGAATGGGAAGTCGACGCTCAGGGCGGGGCAACGCTTCGCGGCGTATCCGCACGGATGCGCCTTTCCGTCGCTGCGGCCCTGTCGACGACCCTTGTTCTCCTCTTCGGCGCGCTGCCGCCTCGCGGATGGCTGCATATTCGGTCGGAAGAGCATACCCTGTTCACCGGCTGGCTTGGTGCGTCACGCCAGCTGTTCGTTCCACTTCCCCCCGCGGCTCAGACGGTTGTCGCACATGACCTGTCCCTGCATTTCGAGTGCTCGCATCCGTCCGGCGAGCGTCTGCGCATCGCCGAGATCGCGGTTCGCACGACGCAAGCCGACATCTCCGGAGCGGGTCAGCGCGGATACGCAGCTCCCCTCAATCTCGGCGAGACGGTGTTTTTCGCGCAGAGCGGCTGCCGGTCCGCGATCCTTGCCTCCGGCTGGGAGGGGCAGGGTGAGTCGATTGCGACGAATACGTCGTCTGAAGCGGTGCTGGTCTTCCGACCTCCCGATCACACTACGGCCGCTTCGCTCTTATTGGCCGTTGAACCTGCCCTCGATACTCCGGCGAATGCCAGGCACCTTCTCGCCATCACGCAAGGCGACGTGCTGCGCCAGGCGGTCCAGCTGGACGGCGCGGGTGTGCTGGAGATCCCCTTCGCCGTCGAGGACCCGCATCAAGACATCACGCTGGTGATCCACTCCACATTCGTGCCCGAACAGCCCAGCGGCGACGTCGCCATGGCACCGTTCGCGCTGACGAGCCTTGAGCTTCGAGGTTCTGAGGAACAAGGGACAACTCTGCCACGCGCGCCTCGGTCTCCCCGGCCGGCGATCCGCGTGCTGCTTGACGAGGTCGCCGAAGTGCTAGACGCGTGCAGCGATGTCGGGCAGCGGTCGCGCCTCGTCGCGATGCGATCCCGGCTCGTGGCCTTCATCGCAGGCTGTGCGGACAAGGCCTGCCTTCTGCTCATGGCCTCGGCTCGCGACGTCGATCTTCTGCTGCGCCTCGGCGAGGCGACCGCGCAGGAAGCGTTAACCGAGGAAGAGGCGGAGGTGTCTGCGGTTACCCAGGAACGCGGGGAAAAGGAGCGCGATGCGGCCCAGCTGCGGCAGGCGCTGCTTTTCCTTGTAGGCCGGCCAGCCTTCCGCTCGCCAATTCCCACCGATTTCAGCAATCTCCCGGCGCCGCTCTTCTGGCAACCGGAGGCGGTCGCGCGCTACTTCGGACGTGCCCCCGAGATCCACAACGAGCGGGCACATGCTCACTATGTCCGCTATCTGGAACGCCTGCTCTCCGGCATCGACCGCATCCTGGCCAGGGAGAGGCGCGACAGCGCGCAGTTCGCTCTGGCCGCTGCTACGCTGCAGGTCCTGCGCAGCACCCGTGTCATCTTCGGCAGCGGCGTGATGCGCGACCTTATCAGACTGCGGAGCCGGTGCATCGAGCGGCTGCTCACACGTGCGGGCTCGCGTCTTACCGTCAGTTATGGACGTAGGCGGGCCACCACGCGCCTGCGCATAGGCGTATTCGTCCGCGATATCCTGCCAAACCCGGAGGGCTGGGCGCTGTCGGGGATGTATGCCAGCCTCGATCCCGAAGCATTCGACGCGGTCCTGATCCGTCTGGAGCACAGCTCGGACGCACTCATTCCGCCTCCACTGTTCAGAGAGGAGGTCTGCCTCGCAAATCTCACCATCGAGGAGTCCGTATCCGCGATCCGGGCTCTCGACCTCGACGTTTTTATATCCAATTGCTACGTCGCCGACTGGGAGAAGGCGTCAGCGATCGTCGCACATCGCCTGGCCCCGCTGCAGATCTGGCTCGGGGCAGTAGGCCCGAGCACCAGCGGCTTTCGCAGCTTCGATACCGTCATCTCCTGCCGCGCAACAGAGCCGGGGGACCCGGCCAGGCACTACACAGAACGCCTCTCTTGGATCGAAGGGCCAACGCAGTGCGTTTATGATTTTCCGCCATTCCGGGCGCCCGATGCTTTGGCCGTGCGAAGCGATATCGGAATTGCGAAGGGCGCCATCATGCTGGTGAGCGGCGCTATGGCACACAAGATCACCGACCCGCTCATTTCGGCCTGGACCGACATTCTCGCCGACTCGCCCGAGACCGTGCTCGTGCTCTACCCCTTTGCCACCAACTGGTCGATGGACTTCTCCCATGAGGGCTTCAGGACGAGGCTCGACGCACACCTTGAAGCCAAAGGCGTCGACAGGAGCCGCGTCGTGCTTCTCGCCACGCAGCGTCCGGCGCGCGTCCGCGAAATCGTTTCGGCAGCCGAACTCTATCTCGACAGCTTTCCCTACACCGGCGCGACAACCGTTTGTGAGGCCCTGTCGGTGGGTACACCGGTGCTCACCTGCGCCGGCGACGCGCTGCGCGAACTGACCGGCGCGTCCTGGGTGCGCGCCTTCGGCTTCCCCGAACTGATCGCCACGACGCCCGGGCAGTATCGCGCCATCGCGGTTTCCCTTTGCCGCGATCGCGAGAAGATCGTTCTCCTGCGCCGACGGCTTGCCGACAGGCTCGCCGCAGGCCACCCGCCGCACAACGACCCTGCCTCTTTCGGACCAGCCTTCAGCGATGCGCTGTGGCGCATCGCTCTGGAAAGTGGCCGGTTTCCCGAGCTCGATAAACGGTTTGTTTCGAAGGCGCTCGAGCACGGGTCGATGAACCGGGCGCCGTCCGATATTGCGCCTCCGCCCCGGTCCGGACCGTTTCCTGTGCGTTCAGGCATCGCTACGCTCAAGATCGCCATACTAGCAAGCCCCCGTACGGGCTCGACTCTGTTGTGCGACCTGCTCAACCAGACGTCCGGCATACGTTGCCACTACGAACTCTTCCACGACGACATGATCCAGTACTGCGACCGGACCGAATACGACGCAGCGGCACTTCAGGCGCGCAATGCCGATCCGATCGTGTTCTTGGAGACGCTCTTTGCGCAGGGCGCCGCTGCCGGGCACAGCGTCATAGGCTTCAAGCATTTTGCCCATCTCAACTCCGCGGTAACACGGGCCGTCATCGCCGACCCGACCGTGAAGCTCATCCATATCGGGCGCGCCAACCGGCTCGCACACTATTCGTCCATCAAGATCGCCGAGCAGAATGGCAAATGGTTCAGCAGGGCGGGCGAGGCGAGGGACCGCGTGAAGATCACCTTTGACCCCTCCGCATTCGAGATCTGGCAGGCCTACCAGCGCAGTGTCGACAGCGAGAGACTGAACCTGCTCGCCGGGTCGCGTCGCGACGTGCTGCTGATGGATTTTGTCGGGCTGCTCGACCCCGCCACCGTCGACCGCCTTTCACGTTTTCTCGGGATGGATCTGACGCGCGGCGGAGCGTCGCATTTCCAGCGCCAGAATGGCCCGACGATCCTCGACCGCTTTACCAACCCGGTAGACGTGGCCGCCTACCTCGCCAAGCGCGGACTGGCTCAATGGGGCGAAAGCGGTTGATGGCCGTCTTGCCGAACCGCAGAACAAAAATGCTAGTGGGCGGCGCCCGACACCGCTCGGATAGAGGGAGGCGCCGGAGTGGCCAGACTGTATGACAGCCGCAAGCGCATTCTGGTAACGGGCGGAGCCGGCTTCATCGGTTCGCACCTGGTGGACCGGCTGCTCGACCTTGGCCAAGAAGTTCTGTGCGTGGACAATTTGTTCACGGGCACGAAGCGCAATATCGAGCATCTGAACCGCCATCCGCGTTTCGAGTTCCTACGTCACGACATCACGCTGCCGTTACATGTCGAGGTCGATGCAATCTACAATCTGGCCTGCCCTGCGTCACCGGTTCACTACCAGCACGACCCGATCCAGACCACCAAGACCTCGGTCATTGGCGCCATCAACATGCTCGGACTGGCAAAACGCCTCGGATGCCCAATCCTTCAGGCGTCGACCAGCGAAGTTTATGGTGATCCGAACATCCACCCCCAACCCGAAACCTATTGGGGTCATGTCAATCCGATTGGGCCACGCGCCTGCTACGACGAAGGCAAACGCTGTGCCGAAACGCTGTTCTTCGATTACCACCGCAAGCATGCTGTCGACATAAAGGTTGCCCGGATATTCAACACCTATGGGCCGCGCATGCATCAAGCGGATGGACGCGTAGTCTCCAACTTCGTCGTGCAGGCACTTCGCGGAAAGCCGATCACGCTTCACGGCGACGGCAGCCAGACGCGATCGTTTTGCTATGTCGATGACTTGGTGGGAGGTCTGCTCCGTTTCATGGAAACACCGCATGATGTCATCGGTCCGCTCAACATCGGAAACCCCCAGGAATGCTCAATGGCGGATCTGGCGCGAACGATAGTCGCACTGACATGCTCATTGTCACCCATAGTCCATCACGACCTGCCCCAGGACGATCCGCGCCAGCGACAGCCTGATGTCACGCAAGCCACACAGTTGCTTGGCTGGAGACCCGCCGTAGACCTCGAAGAGGGACTTGGGCGTACAATCGCCTATTTCCGAAGCCTCCTGCCTGAAAGCGGGGACGAAGCATCGCGACTCTAGCTGCCCGCCGGCGGTCAGTCTTATGCGATTCACACTTGTCGGCGTATCGACCCTCTGCTTCCATCAGATATGGCGCGCTGTCCCTCGTGATCCGAACCTCGCCGCCATCCGGCGGGTCGGACATGCCGCTTGATGTTCAGGAAGATCCGGCGATGACCATCGTGACTGGGCCGGTCATCGATTTCGTGACGTGGTCGCCAACATCCTGGCTTCATGCGAAGGCTCCACGGTCCCTTCGACCGCGTGACCGGCTCCTGAGCTTCGCAGCGTTCCGCTGTATTCTGACGTCGTCGCCGGGTCCGGTGAACGGCCAACTGACAGAGCGGGGTGTGTCCTGATCTTGGTGCCTACGCGATCATACCCCCTGTGGCCTGGTCGCACACTGGGCAACAGGCCGCTGACCGAGATCCAGCTGTGGCTGGCTAGTCCGGCGCCGTGGTCCCGCTGAAGCGTCAAGATATCGAACACAGCGTCGAACGCATTCTCCGGCACGACAAAACTCGCTCGCGCAGTGCCGCTGCGGCCTTGTAAGAGATTGACTCGGCGACACATTTGCCGTCACCTCGGGGAAGGGGTGCAGTTTGGGGTCAGGGGTCCCGGGATGTTTTCGGTAGCCGATGCAAGGCACGTGCATGCCGGTGCTCCGTCGTGCAGGTTCCGTCGGCTTGCGACGTGGCCTGGCAATACGAACTGGTCGCGCTGGGCAGGTCGAGGTGCCGTGACACTCGCGTTATTCCTCCTCGCCATGGCCGGATTTTCCACCCCGGCCCAGGCGCTGACCTGCCCGGACGAAACCGGCCACAGCAACGCCAACCCCGTGAATGTGACCTATTTTCTCACGGCTTCCGCCTGCACCAAGGTCAATCCGGTCTCAGGCGTGCTGATGACGGCGCAGGTGACCGATGCCTCCGCCACGGTGACGTTCCTTCGGCCTGGAACGACCGCCCCGAACGTTTCCACAAGTTTCACCACGGGCCCAGCCTGCACCGTACAGGGTCCCGCCATAGCGGCCAACGTGGCAGGTTACAATTACGGCGCTTCGGTGACCTGCTCGACCACCATCCGGCTTGCGAACGGCGCGGAGTTTTCGTTCGTGGCTGCAAACGACGCCAACCAGTTCGCCGCCAGCCTGACCAGCGTCCGATTCGCGGTGCCGGCGACATCCACGACGGTGATTTCATCGCCCAACCCCACGATTTTCGGTCAGGCCGCCAACTTCACGGCCGTCGTGGCTGGCGGCGTCGGGGCGGCGACGGATGTCGTGAACTTCAAGGACGGCGCTACCGCTCTCGGTTCGGGCACGCTCGCCGCCGCCGGTGGCGGCCTTTCGGTCGTGTCGATCGCCAGCGGGCCGAACAGCGAGCACGCCTGCGCCATCATGACGGATGGCGGCGTAAAGTGCTGGGGCCGCAATGAACGCGGCCAGCTCGGCAACAACACGACCGACGACAGCGGCACGCCCGTCGATGTGCAGGGTCTGGCAAGCGGGGTCGTCGCGCTTGGGCTCGGAACCAATCACAGCTGCGCGCTGACCAAGGAGGGTGGCGTCAAGTGCTGGGGAGGCAATGATTTCGGACGGCTGGGCGACAATGGTCTTGCCGACCAGACGGTCCCCGTCGATGTGACCGGACTGACGTCTGGTGTCACGGCCATCGCCCTCGGCAACGGCCACAGCTGCGCGCTCACTTTGGCCGGCGGCGTCAAGTGCTGGGGGCTGAACGACAACGGCCAGTTGGGCACTGGCGGTATCGCGTCAACCGGCCTCGCCGCCGATGTCCCGACATTGACGTCGGGCGTGACTGCCATCGCGGCCGGCGGCAACCGGACCTGTGCGATAACGACGACGGACAACCAATGCTGGGGCGACAATTCTTCCGGCGCCATCGGCGACGGCACGACGGGCGGCAACGTTCTCACTCCCACGGCATCGCCGTTTTTGGACATTGGGATCACGGCATTCGCGCTTGGAGCAAACCACACTTGTGCGCTCACCACGTTGGGTCTCGTGGCTTGCTGGGGCGCCAACGATAAAGGCCAGCTCGGCGACGGAAGTACCTCTCCAGCATCGACGCCCGGTTTTGCGGTCATAGGCCTGGACTCCGGCGTTGCATCGATTTCCGCAGGCTTCGACCATAGTTGTGCGCTGATGGCCACGGGCGCGCTCAAGTGCTGGGGCGGCAACTCATCCGGGCAGGTCGGCGATGGATCGAACACCCAGCGGACGGCTCCGGCTGACGTGGCCTCCCTCGGGACGGGTGTGAAGAGCATCGTTGCGGCCAACAGCAGCAGCTATGCCGTCACGACCGGGCTCGGCGCGAAGTCCTGGGGCACGAACGCGTCGGGGCGCCTGGGCGACGGGCTGTCCACGAACCGGGTCATTCCTTCCGACGTCCTCGGGCTCGATGCCGGCCGCGCCGCCGCGAGCCTTTCGACCTCCGCTCTCGTCGTAGGCAACCACAGCATCACGGGGACCTATGCCGGCGACTCCAACCGCACGGGCTCCACGTCCGCGGCGCTCGTCCACGTCGTCAACAAGCGCGCAACCGCCACCACCGTGACCGCCTCTCCAGCGTCGCCGAGCGCGTTCGGCCAGTCCGTGACGCTGACGGCCACGGTGACGTCGACCGTGGGAACGCCGGGCGGCACGGTTGCCTTCAGCGACAACGTCAACGGCGCGCTCGGCAACGCGACGCTCAGCGCAGGCGGCGTCGCGACGCTCCCGACATCGGTCCTTTCGGTCGGCGCCCATACGATCACGGCGACCTATACCGGCAGCACGAATTTCGCCAACTCGTTGGGAACGCGGGCCTACACAGTCAACAAGGGCGCTACGACGACCGCGCTCACCTCGTCGCTCAACCCCTCGACTTTCGGCCAGTCCGTGACCTTCAGGGCCCGCGCGAACGCGGTGGCGGGCTCTGCAAAGCCGACCGGAACGATCACGATCACCGACACCACCACGTCGGCCGTGCTGGGTACGGTGGGATTGACGCCCGTCAACCAGACCAGGGTTCAGGCCGGCGGCGGGCATACATGCTCCCTCGGCAGCGATGGCGGTGTCTCCTGCTGGGGCAACAATGCGGACGGCCAGGTGGGCGACGGCACGACGACGACCAGGCTGACGCCTGTCACGGTTTCCGGCCTGTCGAGCGGCGTGGTGGCGATCGCGATCGGAACCGCCCACTCCTGCGCCGTCACCGCGGCCGGCGCGGTTCTGTGCTGGGGCTCAAACAGTCTTGGTCAGCTCGGCAACAATACGACGAATCCGAGTTCGGTGCCAGTTTCGGTGTCTGGGCTGTCAAGCGGCGTCGTGGCGGTTGCGGCCGGCAACAGCCATAGCTGCGCACTGACTTCTGCAGGTTCAGTCAAGTGCTGGGGCGACGCCGGCAACGGACAGCTCGGCAACAACGGAATGGACAATCAGCTCACGCCGGTTCAGGTCGTAGGGCTTACAGGTGGCATCTCGGCAATCGCCTCGGGCGGCTCGACCGGCTGTGCCATCATCGCCTCAGGCGGACTTGTCTGCTGGGGCGCCAACGCGCTAGGGCAGGTCGGCGACGGGTCTGGCACGGACCAGTTGACCCCGGTTGGGGTGTTCGGCCTGGAGAGTAGCGGCGTGGCCTCTGTCGCCGTCGGCAACAACAGCACCTGTGCCGTGACAACGGCCGGCGCGGCTCTCTGCTGGGGCGGCAATTTCTCGGGCCAGCTCGGCGACGGCAGCAAATTTGGTCGGCTCACGCCGACACCGGTCGTGGGCCTTGAAAGCGGCGTGGCCACTATCGCAATCGGCAGCAGCCACAGCTGCGCAGTCACCACGACGGGCGCTGCCCGCTGTTGGGGCGGCAATACCTTCGGAGAGCTCGGCAACGGCGGAACGACCGAGCAGTTGACATCGGTCGCCGTCTCGGGGCTGTCGAGTGGCGTTTCCGCCATCGCAGGCGGCAGCGGATACACCTGCGCTCGTACGACCACCGGCTTCATACGCTGCTGGGGCAGCAATTCCGGTGAGCTCGGCGACGGTACGACAACGCAACGGACGACGCCGGTTGCGACGCTGCATCCGGTCGCCAGCCTTGCGACGGTCACCACATCCGGCCTGTCGGTTGGCGTTCATGCGCTGCGCGCAAACTATCCTGGCGACGCGAACTATCTGTCGTCGCAGTCGGCGCTTTTGAACCAGACGGTCAACAAGGCGCCCAACGTCATCACTTTCCCGGCGCTGGCGAACCGGGCGTTCGGCACTGCCGCTCCGGTGCCCACCGCCACAGCAAGCTCTGGACTGGCAGTGACCTATGCCTCGACAACCGCTTCGGTCTGCACCGTGACGGGGGCAGGGGCCATCACGCTCGTCTCGGTCGGAACCTGCTCGATCACCGCGTCACAGGCCGGCAATGCGACCGTCGCCGCCGCCGCGCCCGTCGTCCGCGCGTTCAGCGTGACGAAAGCCACCAACACCGTCACCTTCCCAGCGCTGCCGAACCGGGCGCTCGGGACAGCGGCGCCGGTGCCGGCCGCGACGGCAAGCTCGGGGCTGGCCGTGACCTACGCCTCGACGACGGCTCCCGTCTGCACCGCGACGGCTGCCGGCGTCATCACGCTGGTCTCGGTCGGCACCTGCTCGATATCAGCCTCGCAGGCGGGCAATTCCAGCTTCCTCGCCGCTACGCCGGTGGTGCGCGCGTTCAGCGTGACGCCGGCCGCCACGACCAGCACCGTCACCACCTCGGGCAGCCCGAGGACGTTTGGCGCCTCCATCACCTTCACGGCGACCGTCTCCGCGACCGCGGGCGGCACGCCCGCCGGCAGCGTGACCTTCCGGGATGGTGCTGCGTCTCTCGGCGTCAGGACGCTGTCGGGTGGAACCGCAAGCCTCTCGACCACGGCGCTCGGCGTCGGCGCGCGCACCATCACCGTCGTCTATGGCGGCAGCGCCGTGCATGCGGCAAGCACGTCCGCCGCCCTGACCCAGACCGTCACCAAGGCCGCCACCACGACGACGCTCACCGCCACGCCCAACCCGACGCTGGTCAACGGCGCGGTGACCCTGAGAGCCACCGTTGCCGGGACGGGCGCCACCGGCAATGTGGCGTTTCGCAACGGGGCGACGACCATCGCCACCGTCGCGCTGACCAACGGCGCGGCCACGACCACCTTTACCCCGACATCCGCCGGCACGCGGTCGCTCAGCGCCGTCT
>Ga0209906_100420_pt1 | contig 18749 bp, 20 predicted proteins | sample FECB24metaG_FD_188303 | JGI IMG/M metagenome (GOLD analysis project Ga0209906, IMG submission 188303) | Cyanobacterial communities from the Joint Genome Institute, California, USA from Joint Genome Institute, California, USA - FECB-24 metaG... ... | reverse complement strand
CCTGTTCGGGCCCATCGGCCACATCCCGCCTACCGAGGCCGAAGCCAACTACCATGCTGCCAAACAGGACCTCGATATGGTAGCGTGACCCAAACCAAAACGCCTCCGGAAAACCCGGGACGCTTCAGTTTACGCGGGGCACGCTAACTATGTTCAAGGCATAGTGAACGCGTGTCTCGCTAAACCTGGCGAGCCACAACGGTGCGCTACCTTGCTGCAGCTGTTCCAAGAGTTCTCCAGGCGTTGAGTTGGACATCATGATTGCCAAACGTTGATGTGGCGTCGGATCGAGGAATGGCGGCGATTTGGTATCGCGGCAGTCGTGATCATGCCCTTTTCCAAAAGCAGGTAGCCAGTTTCCGACTGCGGATTGGCGCTTGTGAGGAGGCGTCGCCCGCCACCACGGAAGCAGCCGAGGAACTCTGCATTAAAATCTCTAGGCGCCTGCTTGACCCCGCCCCGCCGCTCAAACTAGTCGCCGCGGATGCCTTGCAGCGCGCCACGCACGGCAGCCACAATCTCGGCATCTGAAAATGGCTTGACCAGCCAGGCTGCGGGTTGGGCTGCTGCGCCACGCGCGAGCATTGAGTCATCAAAGTGGGCACTTGCGAACAAGCTGACGATGCCCTGTCCGTGCAATGAAATCGCCGTTTCTATCCCGTCAAGTTCCCCGGCCAACCGGATGTCCATCAGAACGAGATCGGGGCGCGACTGTGCTGCAAATGTCAGGGCATCCTCGCCGCTATCCACGACTGCCAGGACATCGTAGCCGGCGTCGACCAGGGCGTTCTCGATCGTAAGGGCGGCGAAGTAATTATCTTCCACGATCAGGACGCGCCCCCGCCCAGCAGGGGCAGAAAGCGGGAAAGTTGCTGAACCGGGCGACTTGGCGCTTGGCGGACCCGCCGTCATAAAAAGCTGGTGCGAAAGGTTCGAATGATTGGAGCGGATCATACAAGCACCTTGCGCACGCTCGGAATTCTGAAGGCGGCCGTGCACCGGGCGCCATTGTCATTTGCCAGCTCGAGCCGGCCGTCGAGCTGACGCAAAAGCGCTCGCACCAGGCCCAGGCCTGAAGCCCTGCGTACAACTTCAACCCCCTGAAATCCTGGCCCGTTGTCGCGAACCTCGATCGCAGTCTCGCCGCGTTCGGTCGAGAATGCGACCGCGACGCGCTGGCGCCCTTCAGCTGGCTTTCCATGTTTTTTGGCATTTACCAGCAATTCGGTCAGAACCAGTGCGATCGTGATCGCCGGATCGACGGGAAGATCCAGAGGGTCGACGCGGGACGAGGCTTCAAGGTCTGGATTGGGCAGGGCCAGCGTTCCCTTCACGAGGCTTTCCACCAGCGCCTCGGAACTGACTGTCTCGAGGGTGCTGGACCCATAAAGCAATTGCTGCACGGCGCTGACGGCGGAGAATCTCGTGGCCGCATCCCTCAGGGCGGCCTGGGCCTCGGGGCTGGAAGCTTCACGCGCAGCGCCAAGCAACATCCCCGCCAACATCTGCATGTTGTTCTTCACGCGGTGCTGAAGCTCGCGCATCAAGACCTCGCGCTCGCGCAACGTTTCCTGCAGCACCGCCTGTCCGTGCTTGCGCTCGGTGATCTCGGCATTCAGCTCGTTCACCTTGCGCGTGAGAGGTCCGAAGCGATCGTCTTCGCCGCGCAAGAAGCGCAGGAACAGCGCTGGACCCGACGCCAAGGAAATCCGGTTGCCGCGACATTGCAGGTGAGCCACGCCTTTGTCAGTCTGCAGGTTCAATGCCCCCATCAGCGGGCCGGACGAACCGAGGCAGCGCTGAAGCAGCGTTGCCGCGGTTTCGCGATCATTCACGACAAGGTCCAATAACACGCGACCGACCACGCCCGGTCCCAGCAGCTGAGCCGCGGCCCTGTTGGCACCTGCAATCATACCGTTTGGCAAAACGACGACAACAGCCTCGCTGAGTCCATCCATCAGTCCAAGCGCATCGTGGGACAGCATCACGCTCAACGCCCGTGATACTCCCGTGCGCCAAGGGGCACGGCACTGCTGGCGCGCAGGTAAACCGTGACACGACAATCGGCGTGCCCCTGTGCGATCGTGCGTTCCAGTTCGACGGCGGCATAGCCCAGATTCTGAGCCGTGATGTTACCGAAAACATTTGATGTCATCATGCAGAGCGAAGGTCGGTCCCGAACGAGGTCGCCGAACGGGCAGGCTCGATTACCGAGGACGATACGGTTTTCAGTCTCTTCGAGGATGAAGAAATCGCCCTTGATACGCCGCTTCAGATCGACCAGCACCTCGGCCACTTGCCCGCGGCTCAGACGGTCGACCGCGAAAGCGCGGCGATAATCGCGATCCATCTGCTCGCCGACGGCTGCGCCAACCACGCTGATGTACCCGGACGCATCATCGAGCCCGATGACGTCCTGAAGCGTACCTGCCAGTTCCCGGATAAGGGTGCGCAGGAACAGGTCTCGTTCCAGCGGTAGGTCCAGGTCCGCTGCTTGCACTCTCAGGGTGTTCCTCATCGCCAAGCATTTATCGTTCGCGTGTAGTCAATTAGCGGCGCTGTTGCAGCCCCGTCAAATCGCTAACTGCTTCAAACGGCGAAGCGTTCACAAGGTTCCCGAGCCGAAATCTTTGTTAGGATTGCAGTGTTTCCGGCTGCAAAGGGCGCCTTTCTGCTCGCAGTCGGCAACCGAGGTGTTCGCTCCTGCCAATGGACGCGCAAACTGAGCAAGGCACGGGTATCGACCGTTGACCCGGTAGCTTAGCGCGTTCAGGGCGTATCGCGGGGCCAGTACGACTTATGAAGGCACATTTGCAGCGTGAACATGGGCATTGCGAGCTGGGCAGCGCCCGCCGGGGAAACATGATGAAGGGACAAGACGAGCAAGCGGATGTCGGCAAGATACTGGCTACGCCTGGCCTTGCCGACGCTCTCGAGAGCGACAGGTTCAAGCAGTTCTTGGATCACGTCCCGGTGGCCATAGCAGTCGCCGAGCTGCAGCCCTTGGAAACCATCACTTACTGCAACCTCGAATTCGAGAGGCTCACTGGACAAAGTGCGGCTGACTTGCAGGGTCAGGGTTGGCGCGCACTTCCAGGCGTGGCGGCCGCTCGCGACGACGAAACGCACCTGGGCGATGCGGTGTTACACGACGACGAGTACATCGGCACTTTCACCATCACCTGTGACGACGGGGGCGTCGACGTCGATGCCTGGTCCAACACGATCGAGTCCGATGATGGTGAACCAATGTTCCGGCTCGTCGCGCTGGCCAAGACTGGTCAGGGAAACCGCGTCGCGGAAGAGCAGGACGCACAACTCTTGCGTGACAAGGACGCGCTGCTTCGTGAGTTGCAACATAGGGTGAAAAACAATCTGCAGATGATAACGGCGCTGATCCGGATGGAAGCGCGCAACGTTTCCGATGACGAAACCGGCGGGCGCTTCGATCGTTTGGCCGGTCGTATTAACTCTCTGGCATTATTGTACGATCTTTTGGCAGGCGACGGTGTCGACGACGGTGTCGACCTCGGCGTTTACCTGAGCAAGATCGCGTCCTCGGTCATGGAAGCGCACGCGGCAGAGGGCGTCCGACTGGAGCTCAGCGTCGACGCATGGCCATGCTCCATCAACGTCGCAATGCCGACCGGGCTTGTCGTCAACGAGCTGATGACAAATGCCCTCAAGCACGCCTTCGCTGGGCGGGACAAAGGTACTATCTCCCTCTCGAGCCAGGTCGACGAGACGGGCTGTCGGGTCGTGGTATCCGATGACGGCACTGGCCTACCTGACGGCGCCAGCTGGCCTCAGTCAGGCAAACTAGGCGCCGTAATCGCCCAGTCACTCCGGCAGAATGCAAAAGCGACCATCGAAGTGCACTCTACGCCTGAAAGTGGCATGCGCGTCGAAATCTTCTTTGCAAGGGCAACCGCCGAACCTGTTGCGTCGTGACACGGTCGATCTGAGAAACCCAACAGGCTCTGCAGGGGCCGGCGGGCAGATCGCCATCCAACGACGCTGTCGGCCGCGCGCAGTCGAGAGACGCGTTAGCCTAAAGCCTCACCCCGATGCGCGCCTATATATCTTTAGGATTGCAACTTTCGTCGGCGACCGGAGTTCAATCGCGATGTGCGAGTGGGGCGCCGACGTTTGCTATGAAAATTCTGATTATCGAGGACGAAATATTTCCGGCGTTGCACCTGGAGGCAGTGGTGCATGAGCTCGGTTGCACCGTGGTCGGTATCGCGCCCGATGCTGCGACAGCGCTGGAATTGGCTGCACAGCAGCCCGTCGACCTTGCCTTGGTCGACTTGAACCTGCGGGATGGCCTGACAGGCCCGGACATCGCCCGCCAGATCGCAACCCGTTATGGCACCAAGGTGTTTTATCTGACCGCAAATCCCGGCCAAGCGCCCCTTAATTTCGATGGGGCGCTTGGAGTCGTAACCAAGCCTTTTGAAGATAAAGCGATCGCGGAAGCCATCGACGCTGTCCGCCGCTCGGCGTCGTCGCACTAGCCTCGACAAAGGCGCGAGATAGCAACGTTAATCGTCACAACGAGACCTTCTGCGGTCCAGTCGCGGGTTATTCTCCCGCCCATCTGTCGCTCTACCGCGATGTCGGCGAGCTGCGTCCCAAAGCCCACCCGCTGAGGAGGCCCTGCTAGGACGGGGCCGCCCTGCTCTTCCCATCTCAAGCAAACATTGTCGCCCGACAGGTCAATCGAGACGCGCAGCGTTCCGCCCTCTTCCGAGAGTGCACCGTATTTTGCGGAGTTTGTCGCCAGCTCGTGCACCGTAAGTGAAATGGGCGTCGCGCCGCGGTCATCAATGCGGATGTCGTCACCGAATATGTTTATCCTGTCCGGCGCGAGCGCAGAATAAGGCTCTAGCAGCACTGCAATGAGCCCCTGGAGGCTCTCTGCCGGCACGCCAAGCACGGAAACGTGGCTTTGCGGACGTGCGAAGTCATGCGCCCTACCGAGGGCTGCAATTCGCCCGAGCAACTCACCCATCACTGGTCGGAGTTCCGCAGAACGACGGCCGGTGATGCTGATGATGCCGGCGATAACGGCGAATATGTTCTTGATGCGGTGACTCAATTCCCGGCCCAGCAGCTCGTTTTGTTCTGCCGCCCGCTTTGCCGCGTCGATGTCGGTACAGGTGCCTATCCATCGGACGATCTGCCCGTCGACATCGCGGACGGGTTGGGCGCGCCCCAGCGTCCAGCGGAAGGCGCCACTGTGGTGTCTGAGCCGGTACTCGACCTCATATGACTCACCTGTCGATAGACTGTGTTTCCATTTCGCCAGCGCGTGCTCCCTGTCCTCTGGATGAAACATGCCATTCCAGCCTGCGCCGTCGGTCGAGCCGATCGGCGCTCCCGTGAAGGCATACCACTGGGCGTTAAAATAAACGTGATCTCCATTCGGCAGCGCCGACCACACCATTTGCGGCATCGCCTCGGTCAATACCTCGAACTTGGCCTCGCTGAGTTTGAGAGCTTCCTCTGCACGAACCTGGTCTCCGATCTCGGTATTCACCCCGAACCAGCGAACCACCTCGCCCGCTTCGTTTCGGGCTGGCACGATGCGCGTGAGAAACGGGCGGAATATCCCGTCCGCGCCGCGTAGCGGAAATACCATCTCGAATGGCTCGCCACGCTCGATGGAGTGTCCCCAAAGTTGCATCACTCGAGGCAGCTGCTCGGGGTCGTGCACGCTCTGCCAGCCCCAACCCTCCATCTGGTCAGGCTGGGTGCCGCAATAATCATGCCACCGCTGATTGTACCAGATAATGTACCCGTCACCGCGAGCTAGCCAGCACAGCGTAGGAATATAGCGAGCAAGGTTGAGCAATTCCTGATCCGTTGCACCAAGGCTCAGACTCGCGCTGGAAAGCATGATCGGCTTTCGCCAATAGCTATGCGCGTGGTCAGGAGTGTCCGACTGAGGGGTACGCGACATTAACAGGGATCTGTTTCTTGCGCCCAGGCAACGACCTAAACGTAGGTTAGCGACGTGAGTTTTGAACCGAACCGCCCGATCTTGCAACTCATCGTCTAGAATGGTGCCGCCATTAAATATTGGCAGCGAGCTTAAGCGGATCCGCAGATTCATTTATCGCCGCATTTTGGGTGTGGCGCGGGCAATGGGAGCTTCTCTTCCGGCTCCGATCCAAGGTAATCTGAGCCACCTGCAAGCCCCGGGTTTGGACAACAGGCGCTGGAGTAGCCGACTGGCTATCATTGACGGCAGCGGGCAGGGTAATCGCGCAGTCGGGTGATGAGCGATCCTGACCTTGCGATTTGAACGCAGTCGTCACACCGACTGACTTACAAGGCATGAAGGTGCGCTACGCGCATTGCATGCTAGCCATTTGCAGACCCTACAGTGGCCATGACCAAAGGATCAGGGGTGTTCCGACCAGAATGACGAGGAGCGACAGGGGCGCCCCCAGTCGCGCATAATCGCCGAAGCGATAACCACCGGCGCCGAACACGAGCGTATTGCACTGATGGCCGATCGGGGTCAGGAAATCGCAGCCGGCCCCGACTGCGATCGCGATCAGGAACGGTTCCGGGCGATAGCCGAGCGTTTGCGCAAAAACGACGGCAATGGGTGCCATCACCAGCACCGTCGCGGCATTGTTCAGAAACGGCGTTACCGCCATCGCCGCGATCAGAATCATCGCGACAGCGCCCCAAGGCGGAAGCTGGGTCGCAACGATCGAGAGTTGCGCGCCAAGAACATCGGCAGCTCCGGTCGTCTCAAGCGACGCACTCACGGGTATCAGAGCGGCCAGCATGACCAAGATGGGCCAGTCGATCGCAGCATAGGCTTCGTCGACGGGCAGTGCGCCGGCGATAACCATCAAGGCCGCGGCCGCAAAGAATGCGGCGGCAACGGGCACAAGCCCCGAGGCCGTGGCCCCGATGGCGACGGCCAGAATGGCCACGGGAAGCAGACTTCGGCGCGAGGCACCAAGGCGGATAGATCGCGGCGCCAGGGGCAACGCGCCGAGCTTGGTCAACCGGTCGGGCAATAGCTCTGTCGGCCCCTGCAACACGATGACATCTCCCGCGCGAAGCACGGTCTGGCCGATGCGGCGTGTCAGGTTTTCGCCAGCACGCGACACGGCAATCAGATTGATGCCGAACCGCTCGCGCAGGAGCAGCCTTGCCGCACTTCGTCCGACCAGAGCGGACTCGGCCTTGATGACGGCTTCCAACACGCCAATGTCAGGACCAGTCTCCATTCCTGGCTTACCTTCACCCGCAAGGATCAACCGGTCCGTTGCGATCGCTCGTTCCAGAGCATCAGGGTCGCCGCCGAGAATGAGAACATCACCTTCGCGCAGGCGAACCTTGGGACCTACCTGCCCCGGCATGTTGCCGCGTACCAAACCAGTGATATCGATCTCGGACTCATGGCGCTCGATGAATGCTTCGACCGTTTCGCCGACAGCCGGCGAGTCTGCAGCGACGGTAGCTTCGGTAGCATAAGCCGAGATATCGAGTGCATCCCCCAGCAGAGGCGCAGCACGGCGATCTGCAGGCACCAGGCGATAGGCAAAGCGCAAAAAGACGAGCCCGACAACCAGCAGGCCGAGCCCCGTGGGAAGATAATCGAACATGCCGAAAGGCTCGCCGGTCATCTCCTGCCGCACACGGCTTACGATGATGTTGGGCGACGTTCCAATTAGCGTTGTGAGGCCGCCAAGCAGCGACGCAAACGACATCGGCATTAGATAAACCGACGGGCTGGTTTTGCTTTTCTTGGCCGACTGGAAGGCCGCTGGCATCAACATCGCCAATGCCCCGACATTCTTGATCAGTCCAGACAAGACACCAACCGAGGTTGTCAGCAGGAACAGCTGTGACGGAACTGTCTGAGTGAACTGGCTGACCTTGCCCAAGACGGCTTCTACGACGCCCGATCGCTGGATGGCTGCGGACAGGACAAGAGCCGAGGCGACGATGATGACGATGTCGTCCGCAAACCCCTTGAAGGCATCTTCTGGCGAGACTATGCCAAGACCAAGGCCCATCAGCAGAGCGATTACCGCGGTCACGTCGTGACGGAAACGCCCCCAGACAAAGAGAACCATCATCGCCGATAGGGTGGCGATCGACAGCCATTGTGGGAGTGTCATGCTGGCGCTCGCTTCTCTGATCGACTAGCTCGCGCTCGAACGCGCATCGAACCCCACCATTGCTGGGACCGGCAAATTCAAGTGCAACCTGCGCTTGTCTGTTGCGTCAGCGACAGTCAGGGCCAGCAACAGCTCAGCTGGGTAGTTGGCTCCACTCGCGGCTGAGCTCTTCGCATTTTATGTTGCCTCGGACAGAGGCCCTGTGGGCACGGCCTTGGCGAGACCCGTGATACGTTAAATGGCCGCTGGGAATGGCGAGCTATGTGAAGTCTTTCAGATCAAGAGGGTGACCAGACTGCGCGCTAGAATTACCCGGCCCAGCCCGCTAATTCGAAATCGTGCCACGTCCCGACATGCGCTTTGCCGTCGTCGGCAGCGTCTATCCGAACAAGGATGGCAGCAACCGACTGTTCGAAATTGCCATGTGCTTGCCAGGCGAGCCCGTGCAAGACGCGGGCAGCAGACTATCGCGCCAGGCTACCTCGGCTGTGGCCCTCTGTCGCGAGCGTTGCGGCGCCCTGCATCCGCCCCGCAAGCGACAGCGTATTTCTGAATGAGCCGTTCATAGGCTCGGCAAAGTCAGAAGGGAACTCGACATGATCTTGAAATTAATCGTCACGGCGTCGGCACTCTGCCTGCTTGCGACATCCGCGAGTGCTGCCACGTACAGCGGGACGTTTAGTGGCGCTAATGAGAACACGCCTAACGCATCAACCGCATCGGGCTTCGGCACACTTCGCGTGATCGATGCCAACACCATTTTCGTAAATATTGATTATGCCGGCCTGAGCTCGGGTGTCGCGGCAGGCCATATCCATTGCTGCGCGGCCCCGACAGGCAACTCTGGCGTGGCGATCGGTTTCAACAATCTAGCCCTAGGATCGACCACGGGTTCATACACGAACACCTTTGACCTTTCGTTGGCATCCACCTTCACCGACAGCTTCCTTTCATCGAGCGGCGGCACGGCTGCCATGGCAGCCGCCCGCCTGCTGACAGCGCTCGACGATGGCGAGGTCTATTTCAACCTGCATACTAGCGTTTTTCCAGGCGGCGAAATCCGCGCCAACCTTGGCGCGGTTCCAGAACCTGCATCATGGGCAATGATGGTCGTTGGCTTCGGCCTGGTTGGCAGCGCCATCCGCCGTCGAGGCTTGGCAATCGCCTGATCCCACATGTGCCGCGTCACACCCTGCAAAGGGGTGTAGCGCGGCACCGCACGGCAGCGGCAGCAACATCAGCGCCACGCCGCAGGTCGCTCTAACGAGACTGCTCTGTGCGAGATAGCAATATATTACCCTGCCGACGAACAAGATTTGCTGTTCGCCACACGACGGAGGTCGCTATCAAATGACAGGCGTTGGCAAGGTCGGGCATGAAGGCTTAGAGAAAATTGCAGATGCACCAGAACCGCAAGTGTCCGCAAAGAGACCGTTTCTGCAATTAGGTATGATGATCAAAAGACAGTGGAAAAGCGCCATTGCATACCGCGAATTCTACCCTTGGATTGCTCAACTTGCATAGCAGATTTTACCTGGTCTAGACACCGATAAACACAAGAGCATATTCGGTTTGGTCATAATTGGAGTAACAACGTTGGCATTATCCCCCGATAGTACCGTTAGCGCCGCGCTGAGATCGTTGTTGCTTGTCGACGATGACGCGCCGTTTCGGCAGAGACTGGAGACGATGCTCAGCCGCAAAGGCTTTGCCGTAACGGCAATCGGCAGCCTGGCTGAGGCGCGTGTCGAGGCAGCGCGGCTCAAGCCCAAATTTGCGATTGTCGACATGAGGCTGGAGGACGGAAATGGTCTCGACCTTGTGGCAGAATTGCGTGCCATGTCTACCGACGTTCGCATTGTCATGCTTACGGGTTACGGCAATCTCGCGACGGCCGTCGCAGCAGTCAAGGCCGGCGCCATCGACTACCTTGCAAAGCCTGCCGACCCTGAAGACATCGTCCGCGCGCTATCGGCGGGAGTGGGTGAGCACGCGGAACCGCCAACCGATCCGATGTCAGCCGATCGCGTCCGATGGGAGCATATTCAACGCGTCTATGACCTGTGCGAGAGGAACATTTCCGAAACCGCCCGCCGGCTAAAGATGCACCGTCGGACGTTGCAGCGCATTCTGTCGAAACAGAATCCTCAGTAGCGATTGAACCGAGCGGGTTTGCAGGAAACGAAGGCACCTAAGGCGGCGGCGCTGTGAGGTCCGGTGATTGTCGACGTGTACAGGTCGCCAACGAGCTGATCGCCTACTTCAACGCTGGAAGCTGCGGGATGGGTTCAGGAGGCCGCTCCAATATCGGTTTTTGAAAAGTCATTGCCGACAAACAGCAGCGGGCAAGCGTTCGTTCGAGCAAGGTCATAAGCGAAACAATCGCCAAAATTCAGCCCTGCCGGGTGCACACCTTTTCCCCATTTCCTGTACGCCTGTGCGATACCCTGCGCTGACGAGAACGATACAGGAATAATCTCGAACCCTAGACCGTTGATCAGTTTTTCAGCTTCTGCCCCGACATTGCGCCTGTCCGCGACAATCATCATCTCGGCGACCGTGCCTGCCGAGATCAGCAATCTATCGGCAGCGGCAAGCGCCGAGATACAAAGCTCAGCCTGGGGCTCATCGAGAAGGATTGCCATCAACGCGGAGGTATCGACGGCAATCACCCGGGCAAACCGCAATCATCGTAGAGAAAGTCCTGGCTTTGGGCAGCAACAGGTCCCGGCGTGGATTTTGCACTCGCCGCAAGCCGAAGGTTTTCGAGCAGCCGACGCCGAGCAGATGCGTCGACGATCGGCGCGATAGGAACAAGACGTACCGCGGCACGGCCGTGCCGCGTAAGAACAATTTCGTCGCCAGCTTCGGCACGACGCACCAGTTCGGTCAACTGCGCTTTGGCTTCGGTCAGCGAAATCTGCATCGAGATATCCCGGCGCGCTCCTGTAGCGCTCTCAACAAATCTAGTCTGTCATATGGTCTAAATCAAGCGACATCGATGCCCGAATGCGAGGAGAGCGCAAGCTTGCAGCGACACAAGAAGCCCGATCGGTCGCGCCCAGCGTGGCCTCCAATTCGGCAAGTGCGGTCTCCAGCCCTAATGTCGCTGACACATGCAGCCGGAAACTGGAAACACAGAAATACCTGATCGCGCAGGCTTGCGCGGCTCACGCCAAAATCCTCGCCGTTGAAATCTCCCTTCGGAGGTATCCGGAGTTAGCAGGCCAAGGATCGTTGGGTGTTCGTTTGATCATGGAGAGCGAGGATTTGGCGGTGATGCGACATTCAAAGAATTGATCAGCTGGAAATCTTGAGAAGCCTCTTACGGAACCGTCACTTGTAGATTTCGCGGCGGTCCGAGAAGTGGCGAACGCGTTTGCGCCATGCCCGGTAGCTGCCGGGCTTCAATGTTTGTCGCATCACAGCTCGCACGTCGTCCGCGCTCAGGCCATGCAGGGCCTCGATGCTCGCAAAACTGGTGGAATCGCTCAAGGCCATCTCGACGATCTCACCTAAAGTCGCCTCGTCCAGGTTGTGCTTTGCCATCGGCTATCTTTCCGCAAGGATAAAGAGCGCAGAATCAGGGCTGCCGCGCATGGCCAATCATGGCCATATGTGAAATCGCTTCCAACGTGGACCCGTTTGGAACATATCGTAGGCAATTATTCCTAAAGCCGTTAAGATCTTTGGGCTTGGTCATTTATCGCGCGAAACATGACCCCATGAAAGCCACCCATTATCCGATAAATACAGCAATTTACGCGACTTTCTACGGGGGTCACAGTTGGAAGCATTTTCACATTCGATCACACTGCAATCAACTTGTCTGCCGACGCCATTGCGGCATCCAGCTCAGCGATGGCAGCAATCAGCCCTGCTTCAGCGCCGCCATCGAGAATAGCCACCGCAGGCCGTCCGCGCCGTACCGACATCAGCCCGGCCATGCGCAACCAGGGTGGCGCGGCGTATAGCGTCCCGTCACCACGCCACCGCTTCTGCCCCGGCACCTCGACCACGAGCCCGAGATCAGCAGCCTGCTGCAATGTCCGCCACGCACTCGAGATATCCACCTTGGTATCGCGGGCCAGCTTCGCCGCCCACACTGACCAATTCCCCAGCGCCACCGCCACGAGCCGCCGCAACGCCGCCGGCCGCCGGACCTCAACAAGCTGGCGCTCAACTACCCCGGCATAGACCGACAGCTCGCGCAGCCGAGATGCCCCCTGCCCTGCCTGCAATTCGAGCGCCGAGGCCCAACTGGTCAGCGCCGCCAACGGCGGCACATCCGCCCGACCAAACACCCGCGGCCGCCCGACCAGCCCCGGCAGCACCGTCATCGTCACGCCGACCCGCCGCAGCGCGAACGGCAGCGCCAGCGCCAGGTCACCGGCATCAACAGCACCCGGCTCAGTCGGTAGATTGCGCAGTACAGGCGCGCCCGTCAGCAGATCTTCCTCAAACTCCCACGACGACTGCGAGCAGTTCCCGAGCGCGTTCGCCACCCGCTCGGCCAGCCCCACCAGGTCGCGATCTCCCCGCACAGGCGCCAGCTTAGCCACCAGCTTACGTAATTCCGCAGGTCCCTTGCGCTGCGCAATCGGCGCCCATCGCCGCGCACGGTCCTCGAGATCGCCAAGCTGGACATGGCCGCGCGGCAGGGTCACCGCGCCGATGCGCGCAGCGATGATGCTTTGCGGATCGGCCTCGAACCCGGTTTCACGGGCAGCAGCGGCGAGCGCGAGCTCGCGTTCAACCCGCAGCCACGCCGAACGCAGTGGGTGACGCGCACTTTCAAAATCGAGCCGCGATATTGCCGCCACGGCATTATTCAGCGCAGCAAAAGCGAGCTGTCGCTCTTCGCCACGCTCGCCAAAGCCGTAGAGCGATCCCCTGACATCCATGGGCACAGATTGCGCGATAGTAATTTTAGTGCAAGTAAAAATGCGCTAGTAGAGAACAGCCCGGAATCGCTTGAATCCACCCTTCCCGCGCCCTTTCTCCCACACTCGCGATAACTGTACTTATCAGAAGCTTGCACCTGCCGTGCCGCGTCGTTAGAATCGTGTTCGTGATCACAAACCCGAAATCAGGCCCGTCAGGATGGCCGTACAGCGCGGGCGAGGCGGGTTGTGGCACAACGGGCCCCACGGGCGGTTCAGAGGCGTCCTGGAGCCGCGCCGGGCGTTGCGCGCACGGATATCGGCCCTGACGACCCCCCTGCCCCGCATCGAGCCGCCAATCAGCGACCGACAGGCGCTTATGGAGCTGCTCGCCGACGACGAACCAGCGATCAGTCCGACCACCTATGACCGGTTCGAAGCCTGGTGGTACGGCGCTGCTGCCAACTCCCGACGCGCCTTTGCCGCCGATATGCGCGCTTGGGGCAGTTTCCGGCGGGGGCGCGGTCAGCCGATGATCCCGGCCGGCGCCATCGATGTACGGGACTTTGCGCGGGCGCAGGTGCGTGCCGGTCTGAAAGCCTCGTCGATCGCCCGCCAGCTCGCCAGTATCGCCATCCTGCATGACCTGGTCGGACTCCCCTCCCCTACCCGCGACCGCGTCGTCTCCGGCGAGATGAAGGGAATTCGGCGCGAAGAAGGTCTCGATGGCCGCGGTCGCCGTCGCCAGGCGCTGCCGCTGCGGCTCAAGGGCGAGGTTGGCGATATCGTTGAGGACAAGCCGCTTCCACTGTCGGTAATGGCGCTTCTGACGACGCTCGACACCACGATGGCGGCCGGCGCGCGGGATGCTGTGCTGTTGCTGCTCGGGACCGATCTCGGCCGGCGCCGCTCGGAGTATGCGGCGATGAATGTTGGCGATGTTGTGGGCGCGGGAGACGGATCGGGAACGATGCTGATCCGGCGCTCGAAGACCGACCAATCAGGCGAGGGCCGCGTGAAGTATCTGAGCCCCGACGCGATGGTGGCGATCCGCACCTGGCTTGCGATCAGACAGGGCGATGAGCAAAGCCCCCTGCCCTCGGATGCACCGCTTCTGGCGTCGGTCGACAGATTTGGGCGGGTTGGCGGTCGGTTGTCGGACGACGGCTTCCGGGACGTCCTGTTGCGGATCGCGCGGAGGGGATTGCGGACGCTGCAGCCTGAACTCGAGGATGTTGCAATCGAGAACCAGGTTCGGGGGCTTTCGGGGCATAGCCTGCGCGTGGGTTTTGCGCAGGATCTGACCGCAGCAGGTGAAGGGCTGGCGGCGATCTGCCAGGCCGCCGATTGGAGCTCACCGGCGATGCCAACACGCTACGCAGAAGCGCTGGCAGCGCGGTCTGGAGCCGTTGCAAGATTAAGACGAAGGATCGGCGTCTAGTCGCACCACCGCCGATGCCCTAATACGCGGCTACTTCCAGTGCGCGTCCAAGATGGCCGTGAGGGCTGTTTCCGCTTCATGGCGCGATCCGCCAGAGTGAAGAAGCAAAGTAAGGCGCATGCCCTTTCTGTCTTTGAAATCCACTCGAATAAGCGGTTTCCCGGCGGGCGACGTAATCACCTCGCTCTTTCCTGACCTCTTGGGGGAACCTGACTTCTTGGGGGCGTCGGCCGCTCGCGCCAGTGCGCGAATGACGTCAGGAACGGGTTCAGCAGGCACTCCGTCTAGACGGGCTGAAGCAATCCGTGCAGCTTCTGCAAATACCCGTTCCTTCCGATCATCGGGCTTAAGGAGCGGCTTCAATGCCGTCACGTGTTTGATCCGCAGGTCCTGACCGTTCGGGAATGCAACCATCAACTCCGATGGAAGCCGGGCAAGATCGAGATAGCGGCTGAGCCAGCTTTCGGTGACATTGATGCGTTCCGCCATCACGTTCTGGCGACCCTCATAGTAAACTCCGAGTGCCCGCAGATAATCCCGTGCGCGCTCAAGATCAGAAAGGTCGTCCCTGGCACGGTTCTCAATGTCGGCGAGCCGGAAGGCCTCCTCATCTGAAAGGCTGCGAACATCAATCAGGAAACGGAAATCGGGATAATTATGAGTGCGGAGCCAGCTGATCGACCAGTGCCGACGCGCGCCACAAATCACTTCGAAGTCATACGCCGGATCATCGCGAATGCGGCGGACGATGGCCGGCATCTCTTGACGCCCCTGGGCCTTGATACTCTCAATAAGATCAGCACATCTCTCTTCGGTCAGTAGAGCGTAATCACGGTTGTGCCCCTCCCACATTCGACAACGTGCTGGGTCAACAAGTTCGTGAGTGCGCGTTACCACACTGCCTGACGCAAGTTCCGACAGTCGGTTCTCTCTGCCGGTAAGCACCCCCGCACCAATCGAGGAACGCCGCGGGACGGTTTCATCTGCTGGCATAATGCCCGCAGCGAGATCTGCAGCGAATGAGGCGTTTTTGCGGCTCATGACGATATCCCAAAAGCGAAATTCCACCGGTGCAATTCCGGCATTGTTTGACGACAAAGATATGCGAAAACTGCCGCGTCGCTGCTAGCGTTACGGGCAGAAGTTTTCGAAATTCGCTGCACGATCCGCAAAGTTGCACCGGTGCAATTTTTCTGAATCATGCGATTCCCTCCTTCCGGAGGCGGCCAAGATGGCTCGGCCACATCGAGCGAATATCAATCTCGATTTCGGCATTCACGCCATCGAGATAGGCGAGGCAGCGATTGCGTACTGCGCTGCTAGTAACTGGGCCGTCCAGCTCATAAACGGTCATCAGCCGCGCCGTCGCATTGTCAATCTCTGCGGAATCCTTGAGAGGCGTGCGTATCATCGCGTGACCGAACAGCGTTCGCATCAGATTGAGCAGCTCCTTCTGCATGGACTTGTTCTCATCGACTTTCGAGGCAACAAACCGCAGAAACTTCAACGTCGGCGCCAGATCGTTATCAGAGAGCGTTTCGATGGTCTCATCAAGCATGGCGAGAAAAGCAGCCGTAGAGGAAAAGTCCATCACTGTCGGCGGCACCGGGACGATGAGCGCGTTGGCTGCCCTAAGCACCGAGAGAGATATTGCGCCAAGCGCGGGCGGTGGGTCGAGAACGATGACATCGAACCGGTCGGAGATGCTCGCAATACCTTGGGAAAGCCTATCAAGCAGACGCCCCTGCCCGCGCGCCATTCTCGCCGCGATCTCATACTCAGACTGAAACAACCGCAGGTTTGCCGGAATAAGCTCAAGGCCGTCGAAATGCGTCTTTCGCAGCGCATAATCCAGAGATGTCAGCTCCTGCTGACGCAAGAACGGATAAAGGGTGTCGTCCTCGGTCAGATCGAGATCGGGCACATAGCCAAACAAAGTCGTTGCCGACGCCTGGCTGTCGCAATCGATCAGAGCGACGCGGTACCCCTGTATCGCAAGATACTGAGCCAAGTGCACCGAGAGCGTTGATTTGCCGACGCCGCCTTTGAAGTTCTGCACGGCGATGACGCAGCAAGGATCATCGGGAGCGCGCCAGGGACGGGTTCCAAAAAGACCGCGCATGTCGTTAAGCTGAGCCAGCGTATAACCGACACGGCGATTGTTCTCCGTTCGGGGAGGGGGGGGCAGTCGTCCATCCTTTTCCGCGTCACGAATTGCAGCCGGCGTCCGGCCTACCAGGTCTGCCGCCTTGCCAATCGGAAAGGTCGGTTCGCGGCGATCGTCGGCACGAGCACTGCGAGCTGAATCGCGCAGCCTTTCAAGCACCGACGAGGTCCGCTTTGCCAAGGCGGCAACGGACAGCAAATCATGGGCCTCATCCAGATATTCAGATGCCGTCACAAGAGCCCCTTTTGAAATCTAGGCTATGCTACCTCAACTTGCGCATTTTGGTCAAATCCAGGCGTGGTTTCGCAAGTTGGCCAGCGCAGCCCAGGTTGGAAGCCAAGTTTCTCGCGCTCTTCTGGAGACCTGCACCGCACAGCCTGACTCATTGGGGGAGCCAAAATTGCACCGGTGCAATTTTGCCTATGGGCGGCCGCGCCGAGCCACAAAACTTTCGCAGAAGCCGGTCCACGAACTGACAAGCTTTGCACCACGAAGCTTTGATAGCCGGTCACCCATTTGAGCACGGTATGCTTCCGCGATCAGATCAATATCCCAGCCGCCGCCATGGCTCCTCCCGATTTTCGGAAGAATGTCGGGCCCGTATCTGATGCTGCCGTCAGGAAAAGTTACTTCACTCGCAGCTTCTGGGGCAGGGGAAGGTGTCAACGCAATCGGCTCCGCTCGAACTGTTTCAACAGTACCTCCGCGCCGGGCCTTTCTACCGACCGCATGGCGCTCGATCTCTTCTACAGTCGCTAGATGCGATGGAGCATCCTTTGGTTCGAAGCGAAATTCGATCTCCGTGACAGTCCGACCTTGTCGGATCTCGCGCCATTCGACTCGAAAATGGGCAAGCTGATCAATCTCGGATTTCGCTTTCTCCAACACCTTGCGTCGAAGTTGCGCGAAATCTGTATACACATCGGGCGAGATGCCCAACGCTGCCCGAAGAGCGGTCATGTCGCCCCGCCAAGAGGACTGGCGCCGATGAAGTCGGAGCGCGCCCATCTCGTAAAGCTTCAATGCGTAACTCGAGCGAAAGCCAAGGACAGCCTGGCGGTTCAGAACGGCATAGGTCTCAGACTCTTGGATGAGGTTGCGGGCGTCTGAGGTAAACTCCCACTCTATCCACCCTGCGTCCGCACCTTCACCGTCTTCAGCCTCTTCGCGCGAGGAAGAGATCAGCGAAAACCGCAATGTTGCCTTCTTCCCGCGCCATGAACGGTCATCGATCGCAAACAGCGTTCGATGCAATTCCTCGAGCATCTCCGAGATGCGCTCATTTCCCTTGTGACCACGCCGGATGTCCGCCTTACGCATCCGATGTGGACGATCCTCCCAGGCATCGCCGCCGGCCGTCAGGATCATCAATGCAAGCAGGCGCGAGGCCGTCAAACTCAATGACTGCCCTTTGACGAACTTGACCTCGACGATGCTTCCAGGCTTCGCAAACTCATCGCCGCCTTTGGCATGAAGGGCCGCCGCGACACGCATTGCACGTCCCGGCGCCGAAACAGGTTTTGCTTCCGGGTCCGAATCGGCAATAGTGTCTGTCTCAGTGTCCATGTAGCGCCCGCAAGAGGACTAAATTTGTGCAAATGCTGCCTGACCTGTCCCGTGCCGTCAAGTCAGGGCAGGTCAGTCAGCTGCCTTCCCCCCCAAGCGGTCAGGTTGCCCCATCTGGTCAGGTAACCGCCCCCGGAAAGACAGGATACAGCCCCCGACTGGTCAGGCATACACCCCCAACGGGTCAGGTTGACCGCGCTAACGTGCGGTAATCGTTATTTTATCTCGCCCCGAATCTGAATCTCTAGAATCTCGAATCCTTCCGCTGCCAGCAGCGGCGCATTTTTATATGATTCTAAGTCGAAAACTGCCGGGATCGGTCTCCGCACTATGTGGTTACACAGACGGGGGATGGAGCCGCGTGTCGAGTGCAAAAGGCTCTTGAATGACGAGCTGATAGGCGACTGCCGCACGCTGAGCGTCAAAGACGAGGTTCCAGGTGTGTTTCGAGACCGTGCTTGGAATGGCAACGAAGAGATGGTCCGTGAGCAACTGATCTCCAAAAGCCTGCTGGCCGGCGCTTGGAATACCAGGAACCA
>Ga0209906_100419_pt1 | contig 18795 bp, 18 predicted proteins | sample FECB24metaG_FD_188303 | JGI IMG/M metagenome (GOLD analysis project Ga0209906, IMG submission 188303) | Cyanobacterial communities from the Joint Genome Institute, California, USA from Joint Genome Institute, California, USA - FECB-24 metaG... ... | reverse complement strand
CAATCTGTTCCGCGCTGAACCGTTTCTTCGGCATCTCAAAGCTCCTTTGCCAGGCCAACTCTCTCACATCGCCTGGTTCAAAAAAACCCGGTCAGGTCATTTCTGCTTTGGCAGAAGACCACCTGCGACAGCGCCTTGGTGACATCCTTTCGGTGCCGCCTCATCGATTGAGGTTCAGGTCGTTTGTCAAACGACTGCCGATGGCGTTAGACACAGACCGAACAGTTCTCTTTGGGATGAAACATTTAGCTTTGCGTAAGCGCGTTTGCGATAGGTCAAAACTGTATTGTGCCGCAAACCGAGTTGCTCTGCGATTGCCTTCGACTTATGACCCAGTAGCATCAATTTGCAAACCGACCGCTCTTGCCTGGACAGCGGTTGCAGGACAGTTTGAAGATATTCTTCAATCTTGTTGGCGATGAGCTTTCTTTCCATTGTCCTCATTTGCGTGTGTTTTTTGGCCAGTGCGGCCAAGAGCGGCGCCGCATCTTGTAGTTCTGCCAATTCGCTCTCGGCAAATGAACCGGATGCTTTGCTTCGATAAAGATTGAGGGAATACCAGCTCCTGTTGCTTCGAGTGAGCATGGAAACTCGATCAACCGTTTGAAGTTCGGCGAAATGCCGTCGGTAGCAATGGTCTCGGATTTGTTGCGGCTTCAACTGATAAACGCGAATGCACTCATTTCCGCTCGACTCTCGCAGAACCGCTCTCATCGGATCATAGGCATATAGGCCGTCAGCATATCGTTCGGACGAACGCACTCCCCCCTCGAGGGAAATAATGCTTGCAGTCGCGATATGATGAACCCGTTCGGAGGGATCAAATTGAAAAATCGAGCAATGGTCAATTTGTGCAACTGATTGCCAGATCGCATCCAGCAGCGATTGTGCGAAGCGCGGTCCTTCGATTTCGGAAATGACCGGAGCAAACGCCTTAGCCTCAAAGCCTGACATGTCGCAGCCGCTCCGTGAGTCCTCCGATTGCGGGTGCCGGAAGATACGTGAGACTACTCATCGGTTTGGCCATTGTCACCCTTTTGGGGACGTGACGCTTTCGCCGGTAAGTTGTAGTTGAGTGGCACCAATCAAAAAATCAACGACTTATTGGAGGAGATGTCATGGTATCGCCGATTCTGCGCATCGGGCTTTGGTTGTTCATATCCGCATACGCCGGATTAGCAGTTGCGGGTGAAACTAAAATCCGGATCGGCGTGCTCGGCGACCAATCAGGCCCGTTCAGCGATATTGGCGGAGCCGGTGCCGTTTTAGCCGCACGTATGGCGGCTGCGGATTTTGGCGGCACGGTGCTTGGTCGACCCATCGAAGTGTTGAGCGGCGACACTCAGAACAAGCCTGATATTGCCGCTACGATTGCGCGCAGATGGTTTGACGTCGAGGGTGTCGATACGATCGTCGATTTGCCTGTGACTTCGGTCGCGATGGCGGTTCAGTTCATTGGACGCGATAGAAAACGTGTCGTTCTACAAACCGCCGCTGCGTCAGCCGAGTTGACACAAAAGGGTTGCTCTCCTTACTCCGTTCACTGGACCGACGATACAAACGCCTTGGCTATCGGCGCGACACAAGCAATTATCGCGAATGGCGGTAGGACTTGGTTTTTTCTCACGCCGGACTATTCATTTGGTGCCTTTATGGAAAAGGCAGCATCTGATGTCGTAAAATCCGAGGGAGGGGTCGTCGTAGGCGGGACGAAGTTTCCGTTCGGTACGCCGGACTATTCTTCCTATTTACTTACGGCGGCCGGTTCGAAAGCACAGGTCTTTGCGCTCTCGACCGTGGGTGGCGATACGTTGAACGCGATGAAGCAAGCCCACGAATTCGGTTTGACTCGCGATGGCCCAAGGATTGTAGTTTTCAATATCTTCATTAATGAAGTGAACGCGTTGGGACTGAATGCTTCAAAAGGACTGTATCTTACTAGCGGATTTTACTGGGACGAGAATGAAAAGACACGAGCTTGGGCACGACGCTTCTTCGAAGTAATGAAGAGAATGCCGAATAAGACACAGGCAAATACCTATGCTGCCGTATTTCACTATTTGCGCGCGGTCAAGGAAGCTGGAACCGACGACGCCGCAGCGGTCGCAGCCAAGATGCGCAAATTAGTCGGCGACTATTTCGGCAAATCCGCGCACATACGAAACAATGGCCGTGTCGTTTACGACCTCACGCTCTACGAGACGAAGACGCCGGCTGAATCGAAATATCCGTGGGATTATCTCAAAGCGGTACGCGCGATTGAAGGCGAGCGAGCCTTCGGGCCTGACACTAAAGATTGTGCTGGGGACAAAGGCTGACCCGAATCTTACTAAAGACAGGAAATGAATCATGAGGCACATGGGCCCGATCAACGGACTTCACCATTTCGCCTATCGTTGCCGCGACGCGGAAGAGACCCGGCGCTTTTACGAAGATATTCTCGGACTTCCGCTGGCGCATGTCATCCGTGCGGATCGCGTTCCGAGTACCGGGGAAGAGTGCCCTTATGTCCACGTCTTCTTCGAGATGACAGACGGCTCCTACATTGCCTTCTTTGATCTTGGAGATGATACGGCTGCGCTACCTTCGCCAAATACGCCGGCCTGGGTGAATCACATTGCACTCAAGATGGATACTGTGAGCGAAGTTGAAGCGGCCAAGGCACGACTGGAGAAAGCCGGTATCTCCGTTGTTGGGGTTACAGATCACGGCTTTATACAATCGATCTACTTTTTCGATCCAAACGGAATTCGGCTCGAATTGACCGCGGAGAATCTCAACGAAGGCGAAGCTGCCGAATACAAGTCGCAAGCGCGTGGCCTGTTGGATGCGTGGGCTCTAGAGAAGAAGCAGCGCCGACGTCAGGACGCCGGCAAATCGGCACAGACTGGCTCGGCTACACGATTATCCTAGCCCATTGTTATTTCACGGGGAGGCTCGCCTTTGCGCAAAACACGAAGGCGGAGGGCGATGCAATCCAACGTGGCAGTTGCGGCAGAGATTGGCGAGAATGGAAAGCGGCAATCCGCCATACCAGATTCAGCACCAGTGGGTTCACCTGCAATATCAGGAAGCGTCCGCGTTTCGTGAGACCTATGGCTTCTCTGGCAGCCAGGGTGTGGTGAATCTGGAAGGTCTCTTGATGACGCCAAAGGGCCGCGCTTCATCGACCCTGCTGGTGTTTATGCACCCTGCTACGACGTTGCAGTTGCTTCCGGTCCCACAAGCATCGGCTCGTGCCGGCTCGCATGTCTTGTGTGCGGCGAGCCGGTACATGAAGAACGATGCGCCGTTGATCCTCGAGAAGGTGCTGCTGGATCTTGGCGCTTATATCCGACACGCCCGCGAACATTGGGGATACAAGAAAGTGGTGATCGTCGGATGGAGCGGCGGCGGCGCCCTTGCTTTGCTGTATCAGTCCCAGGCTGAAAGGCCGTCGATCACGCACACGCCAGCCGGCGACCCGGTCGATATCGAGGGAGCAAACCTAAGCCCCGCAGATGCGCTAGTATTTCAGGCAGCACATACGTCGCGTGCGCAGCTGCTGTTGGACATGCTGGATCCGTCGGTGCGCAACGAACTCGATCCCGACGACCGCAATCCTGAATTGGACATCTACAACAAATCCAATCCGAATCAGCCGCCCTATTCCGCGGAGTTCATCGCTGAATATCGCGCGGCACAGCTCGCGCGGATGCGCAAAATCACCGCTTGGGTGAAGGATGAACTCCACAAGCTCAAGGTGAAGAATACTGGCGAGATGGAACGCGGCTTCGTCACCCATCGTACCATGGCCGAGCCTCGCTTTCTTGATCCTACTCTCGATCCAAACGACCGCAAACCGGGATGGTGCTATCTGGGCAATCCGGAGACGGCCAATACCGGACCGGTTGGTCTCGCACGCTTCTCGACGCTTCGATCATGGCTCTCCCAATGGTCGATTGACGACACGAATGGAAACGGCGTGGTCTGCTCCAAGCAAATCTCCGTGCCATTGCTCGCAGTCGAGAATTCAGCAGATGACGCCGTACCAAAGCCCCATACCGGGGCGATCTTTCGCGCGGCCGGCAGCAAGGACAAAGCGATGCATGTCATCAAAGGCGGCACCCACTATTACGCCGGTCAACCCGACAAGCTCGCCGAGGCGATCACATTGACGCAGGATTGGCTGCGGGCTCGTGATCTCGCGTGAAGCTTTGCGTTCTTGCTCAAAAGCTGGCTGACGAAGGACGAAAGGTATTGCAAAAGGTGCAATTAATTATCTATTATGGAATAAAGCATAAGCGGCATGTACGCGAGGACGGGAGGGGTTGCCAGTGCACGCAATTGTGGTCGGGTCCGGCATTGGCGGCCTAGCCGCGGCGCTCTGCTGCATCCGTGAAGGCATCAAAGTTACTTTGCTGGAACAGGCCAGCGCGTTGCGGGAGATCGGCGCCGGCGTTCAAATATCGAGCAATGGTTCGGTCGTCCTGCAGCATCTCGGCCTCATCGACAAGGTCGGACAGGTCGCCGTCAAACCGGTATCCTTTCGCATTTTGTCGTTGGATTCCGGCGAGTTGATTTCCGATATGCCGCTTGGTCCGGAGGCCGCAGCGCGCTACGGCCAGACCTTCTATCAGATCCATCGCGCTGACCTGCTCAATATTCTTGCCGGTGTCCTACCCGAAGGCGTGTTGCGCCTGAGCGCGCGCGTCGAGGATTTCACACAGGATGAAAGCGGCGTCACGGTCACGCTGAAGTCTGGAGACGTTGTTCGCGGCGACGTGCTGATCGGCGCCGACGGCATTCATTCGGTGATAAGGCAGAAGCTTGCGGGCGAGCGGGACACCGCATTCTCCGGCAAGTTGAGTTGGCGCGCCCTGGTGCCGGCGGATCGGATCGCGGAGTGCGACTTCAAGCATCGGTTTTACGGTTGGTCCGGTGTCGATCGGATGGTGTTTGCCTATTGGGTTCGGCCGGGGAAGCTTTTCAATTTCGGTGGCGTGGTGCCTTCCACCGAAGCACGCCGCGAATCGTGGGATCAGGTCGGCGATGTCCGTGAATTGAAATCCTCTTTCGGAGGCGCCACTCCTCGCCTGGCAAAGCTCGTGGACGCCATCGAACACGCCTCCATCACGGGCCTGTATTACAAGGACCCACTCAAGACTTGGACCAACGGTCGTGTGACGCTGCTGGGCGATTCCGCACACGCCATGCTGCCGTATCTTGCGCAGGGAGCGTGCCAGTCTCTCGAGGACGCCCTGGTGATCGCAAAATGCCTTGCCCGTCATGGTAACAAGAGAATCCCGGAGGCGCTCGCGCAATACGAACTAAAGCGTCGGCCGCGCACCACGAAGGTGCAATCGATCGCGCGCGCTACCTCGATTTTCTGGCTCGAGCCGGATCCGGTTCAGATCGAAGCGCGCAACGGACGGATGCGCGCATTGTCGAAACTCGATCCACTCGCAACCACGGTCTGGGGCTGGCTCTATCGGTACGATCCACTGCGTGACGGCGAATCTGATTTCATCATTCCCGACAAGCGCGGCAAAAAGATCGAGTATCCGGACGCCGGCCCCGAGCAGAGCCGCGCCTGGGATATGTGGCACAACTTGTTCTCGGCCGAGGATGAAGCGCGCGGCGTCAACGGCTTGCGTGCCGGTTACGACCGATTCTTCGAGCAGTTTAAGCCTGCCCCGGACACGGCAATCGAACAGGTCGTTGCGGGTTCGGCACCTGGTATCGTGGTCAAGCCAAAGGGTGTGCGCTCGGACCGTATTGTCCTGCATTTCCACGGTGGCGGCTTTGCGTTCGGTTCGGCGAAATGCTCGGTCGAGTATTGCGAGCGCCTTGCGAAAGCCATCGACGGCCATTGCCTCGCTCTCGAATACCGGCTTGCGCCTGAAAATCCATATCCGGCCGCGCTGCAAGACGCACTTGCCGCCTATCGCTGGCTGGTGGAGAAGGGCTACAGCCCCTCCAAGATTTTGTTGAGCGGGGAGTCGGCGGGCGGCGGACTTGCGGTCGCAACCGCGCTTGCCTTGCGCGATTCAGGCGATCCGATGCCGGCCGGGATCATCGTCGCTTCGCCGTTCTGCGACTGCACGTTGCAAAGTCCAAGCATCGACCGTCTCGCAGGTCACGATCCGATCATTGATCGCGATATCCTGACCTTCATGTCGACGAATTATTTCCAGAAGCACGATCCGGCCGATCCCTTGGTGTCACCGATCTTTGGATCGTTCAAGGATTTGCCGCCCATTCTTATTCAAGCGGCCCGCAATGAAGTACTTGTCGACGATGCGAACCGTCTGGCGGACAAAGCGCGCGGCGGAGGGGTCGACGTTACGCTCGATGTTTATGACGAGAGGATGCATATCTTTCAGACCTTTCCATTTCTTCCGAACGCGGCAAGAGCGCTCGGCAAGATCGGAGAGTTCGCGGCGGCGCAAATTTCCGAGGCTGCCCCGTCAGCGAGCACATCGCGCATTCGCAGCGCCGCGTCCGCGCGTTGAGTGGGCCTTGGCTGCGCGGGAACGATCAGCCTTGATTTTGCGTCGGCGGACCAAGACGCCGGCTGGCTTCGCTTGCGACGTTCCGCAGCGCCTCTGCGATCGGCCCGTTCCATCGGGCGTCAAACAGCGCCTGGGTGCCGAACACCGTCAGTACCATCAAGGCGTTTCCTTCGTGCGTCAGGATCGGGGCCGCCAGCCCGGAGATGCCGGCCATCAGGTCACCCGTGACACGGGCCAAGCCGTGTTTGCGCGATTCGGCCCGGATCGCCTCGACGTCGATCGGAGCGAGGGCCTGTTTGCTGCGGCGGCTGACCTCGTTGGCAATCAGTTTTGCAATCTGCGCGTCCTGTCGCCATGCCAGAAAGGCGCGGCCGGTGGCAGAGGTGAGCAACGGCATGACCGATCCGACACGGACGTTAACGGTCACCGGCTGGCTCGCCTCTTCCCATCGAATGACGGTCGCGCCATGGGTGCCCCAGATCGCAAGCAGAGCGTTCTGATCGACTTCGCTGCGAAGTTTCGCAAGCGCCGCGGTGCCAACTTTCACGGCGTCGATTCGTCCGAGTGCGACAAGGCCGATTTCGAGAGCTTCGATGCCAAAGCCATAGCGGCCGGTCGCCGGATCTTGTTCGACAAAACCGGCCCGACCGAGGCTGACGAGATATCGATGCGCCGTGCTTGCCGAAATGCCGGCAGCGACCGCAATGCTTTTCAAATTCATATCGGCCGATGTGGTCGCCAGCGCCTTCAAGACGCGCATGCCAATTTCGACCGATTGGATGCCCTGCTGTTTCTTCGCCATCGTAATTCTCTGACGCGCCAGGATGGGCTTGACAACTGCATCCTGATTATTCCATTTAGTGGAATATATTGCATAAAATAGAAGGGAGAGGATATGGCTTCAGGACTACCCTTGGCCGCTACTCCGATGCGCCTCTCTATTTTTTCGGTTCAGGATCATTATCCTGGCCGACCGCGCAGCATCCCGGAACTGTACGGACAGGTGCTGCGCCAGGCCGATCTGGCCGAAAGTCTCGGCTATTACGGCTTCTTCGTCGCAGAACACCATTTCCACGAATATGGAACGGTGCCCAATCCCGCGGTCATGTTGTCGGCGATCGCGCAGCGCACGCAGCGCCTTCGGCTGGGCTCCGCCATCTCGGTTCTTACGTTTCATGATCCACTGACCGTCGCCGAGAGCTACGCGATGGTCGATCTGCTCTCTCGCGGGCGCACCGTGCTGGGCGTGGGGTCCGGCTACCTCAAGCACGAGTTCGATGGCTACGCGATCCCGCCCGCCGAAAAGCGCGCGCGTTTCGACGAGAATTTGGCAATACTTAAGCTTGCATTGAGCGGTGAGCGTTTTAGCTATAGCGGTCAGTTCAGCAACGTCACCGATGTAAAGCTCAACATCGCGCCGGTTCAACAGCAGATTCCGATCTATGTGGCGGTACTTGCGCGCGAGGGCGCCTATCATGTCGGCAAGCAAGGCAACAACATCATGTGCGTGCCTTATGCTTCCCTCGACAAGTTTTCGGAAATGCCTGCGCTGATGAATGAATTCAAACGCGGCCGCTCCGACAGCGACGCGCCTGCCCACGCCTACGACAATGTCTTCGCCTTTCACACATACGTGGCCGAGAGCGACGATGCCTGTCGAAAGAATGTGGCGGATGCATTCGATCTTTATGTCCAGACGCGGCTATATGCGAAACGTCAGACTTACGACGACATCATGCGCAGCGATCTCGGCCTTTTCGGCTCCGTTGAGACTGTTTCGGACAAGCTTGTCGAACTCTATCGTATGGGCGCAACGCAGATACTGACCTTGCAAAATTTCGGTTTTCTGTCGGAGGACAAGGTTCGTGAATCCATGCGGTTGATGGCCGAGGAGGTGATGCCCAGGGTTCGCACACGCGTAGGCCAGTTGGTCGCCGCATAATGTGAGAGTTGGAGGGTGAGGCCGATCCAAGGCGATCGCCCTCTGCATTATTCAAGACCGGCAGTCAGCCGGCTTCAACAAACAGGGAGGATCGGATGATCAATCGCAGGCAAGTTCTAGCGTCGGGTTTGTCGTTCGCGGCTGGCGCATCGGTATTGACGTTCGGTGGGCGCGCCGCTTTCGCGCAGGGGCAGCCGGTCAAGGTCGGCTTCCTGATGCCGCTCACGGGAAGCGCGGGCAAGATCGGCAACTGGATGCTCGATGGCTCTCGTGTTGCTGTGGAGGAGATTAACAAGAACGGAGGAATTTCGGGCCGGCCGATCGAACTGGTCCTGGAAGACACCCAAGCGCAAGCCAAACTCGGCGTCGATGGCTTCCGCAAGTTGGTCGATGTCAACAATTCTCCGGTCATCATCACCGGGTTTACGGCTGTGACGATGGCGATTGCTCCCTTGTCGGAGCAGTCGAAGACCTACCTTCTGACCGCGTCAACCGCGTCGCCGGTGGTTCGTGGTGTCTCGAAATATCTTCAGTCGACGTGGATGTTCGAAGACGAGGGCGTTCGGCTGATCCTGCCTTATGCCAAGGCTCAACTTGGCGTGAAGCGACTGGCGGTGATGACCTTGGTCAGCGATCTCGGAAAGTCGCTCTCCGACGCGGTGAAAAAGCAATGGGCCGCACAGGGCGAGCAGCTCGTGGGCGAAGAAACGCATCAGGCCATGGAGCCGAATTTCCGCCCGAGCCTGCTCAAGCTTCTCACCACGCGGCCGGACGCGATCTACATCACCAATTCGACCGGCAAGGAATCGGCACAGATCATCAAGCAATCGCGCGATCTTGGGTACAAGGGGGCATTTCTGTCATTCGGGGCACTTGAGTCGCCGGAGGTGGCCCATCTGGGTGATGTCGCGGAAAACTCGTTCTACACCGTTCCCAACTACGACCCGCAAAGCGGAAATGCGAAGACGCAGGCCTTTATTGCCTCTTTTAAGGAAAAAATGAAACGCGAGCCCGGTGTGCACGAAGCGAACCACTATGACGTGATTTATCTCATCAAGCAGGTTTCCGAAGACGTCATCAAAGGCGGCGGAACGCTGAATGGAGAAACGTTCCGCGATCAGTTCCAGAAAAAATACGGGACCTTTGACGGCGCTGCCTCGAAATATCAGTTCGATTTCTCAGATGGCAGCGTTCTGCGTGCTACAATTTTGAAGACTGTCAAAGGCGGAAACTTTGTGAAGGTCGCCGATCTGGTCTGACGGGCTCGTTTCTGGACTCTTGACGGTCTCGGTGGAGAACTCGTGAACGGGCTCATTCTATTCCTGAATCTGGTGCTTGAAGGCATCGTGACGGGCCTCGTTTATGCGTTGATCGCGCTGGGCTTCTCGCTGATCTGGCGGGTGTGCGATGTGATTCATATCGCGCATGGCGGCGTGCTGCTGATCGCAGCCGCCGCCATATTTGTGGTGCATCGTGCGGGCTTGCCCTTTTTCGCAGCGATCGTCGCAGGAGCAATTGCCGCAACTGTCGCGGGCCTGCTGATTGAAGAGGGCTTTTACCGGCCGATGCGAAACTGGGGCGCCAGCGAATTCGGCATGATCACGGTTTCGCTCGGTATCTTGATTGTCATCCAATACGGCATCGTCATCATGTTGGGACCAGACGACATGTCCGTGTCGGCTCCAAGCTTGCGGGAGCCCCTTGTCGCGGGACTACCCGTTACATTCGACCGCTTTTCAATCACCACCTTGGGTCTGGTCGCAGGGCTCTTTATCCTGTGCGCGCTGTTGTTCAATCGCACCGCGATGGGGCGATCCATGCGTGCTCTAGCCTCGAACGAGCAGCTAGCGAGTATTATCGGTCTCGACACCGAGGGAGCGAGACGCAAGGCGATCATCGTTGGCTCGCTGATGACCGTCCCGGCGGCCGCATTGATGCTTGTCAACAACGGGATTCTCCCGACCGACGGACTGCATATCATCCTGGTCGCTGCCACGGTCAGTATTATCGGGGGGCGCGGCAGTCTCGCCGGCGCGTTGCTCGGCGGCCTGCTGATCGGGCTCGCCGAGAGTCTCATGGTCTGGCATTTCCCCTATGGCTGGCGACAGGTCATAACGTTTGTGCCGCTCTATTTGCTGTTGCTGGTGCGTCCGCAAGGCCTCTTCGGCGGCCGGGCCTGACGGAAGTACAGCCGTGAATTACATCGTCCACGTCCTGACCACATTGAGCATTTTCGGGATCCTGTCGCTCTCGCTCGATCTTCTCGTCGGCTATGCCGGCTTGCTTGCACTATCGCACGGCGCCTTCTTTGGCATCGGTGCCTATGCCACCGCGCTTTTGACCAAACAGGGTTATTGGGCTGGTGCCGCGGCTCTGGTCGGAATGATGATTGCCGCAGCTGTGAGCGCGTTTGTCGCGCTGCCGTCCTGGCGGGTGAGAGGGGTCTATCTCCTCATCGTTTCCATTGCGGTACAAATCGTGTTCACGGTGGTGGCAACGAACTGGAGCGAATTGACAAACGGCACCGCCGGCATTCCAGGGATCCCTCCCGTCCGTCTGTTTGGTCATGAGCTGCTCGGCGTGCCCTATATGTTGTTCTGTCTATTCATATTGATGGCGTGTGTGTTCGTGTGCTGGTCGCTGATGCGATCTCCTTACGGGCGCGCCCTTCAGGCGATGCGCGACGACGAAATTGCCTGCGAGGCCCTCGGCAAGAATGTCGCCGGGATCAAGATATCAATTTTTGCATTGTCCGGAGCAATGGCGGCGATCGCGGGCTCTCTCTATGCGCATTACATCACTTACGTCGACCCCAAAAGCTTCGACATAGAACTGTCGATTCTGATCTTGCTGATGGTGATGGTCGGCGGTGCCGGCACCCTGTTTGGTCCGCTCCTGGGCGCGCTTGTACTGACCTTGCTGCCGGAGGTGCTGAAATTCATCGAACTGCCTCCGGGTAGCGCCGCCGCGCTCAGGCAGCTTCTGTATGGCGTGATCCTGATCCTGCTTATGATGTTCCGCCCGCAGGGCTTTATCGGTATCGGCCTGTCGCATGGTCATGCGCAAGACAGAATGGGTCGACCATGAGCGAAGACGCCATCCTGCGTGCCTCCAACGTTGAAAAGAGATTCCGGGGCATTCACGTGTTGCGTGACATCGATTTCATACTGCCTCGCGGCCGGATTACGGCGCTGATCGGAAGCAACGGCGCCGGCAAGTCGACCCTGCTCAATCTGATTTCCGGATTTGTGCCGGCCGACCGCGGTACGATAGAATTCGACGGGCGACGTATCGAGACGCTGTCGTCCTACCGGCGTGCCCGTCTTGGCATCAGCCGATCCTTCCAGCATCCGCGGGTATTCTCGAGCCTGACCGTGCTTGAAAGCGTGCAGGTCGCGGCCACGCCAACGCCGAAAGAGGGATTGTTTCGAAATCTGATGCGGCTCGGCCGCTATGAAGTCGCATTGGCCAGTGCCGAATCACAAGAGGCGCTGGAAATTTGTCGGCTGTCTCATCGCAAGGATAGAAAGGTGAGCGAGCTCGGCTACGGAGAGCAAAAGCTCCTGATGCTTGCGCAACTCCTCGCCAAAGGCGGATCGCTGCTTTGTCTGGATGAACTTTGCGCCGGGGTCGGAGACGCACTCGCGGACGAGGTCATGATCGTGCTGCGTGAACTTCAGCAGAAGGGAATTACGATCCTGTTCATCGAGCACAATCTCGAACTGGTGCGAACCATTGCAGATCACGTCGTCTTCCTGCACCAAGGCAAAATCATTCTGTCCGGCGTCAGCGACCTGGTCCTCGAGAACCCCGAGGTCAACCGCCTCTATCTTGGACAATAGCGATGCAAGCGGCGTCACTGCGGGCCAGCGGATTAAGCGGCGGGTACGGGCCGAACCAGGTCCTTCACGGGGTGTCGATCGAGGCCGCGCCGGGGACGATCTGCGGGCTCGTGGGTCCGAACGGCGCCGGCAAGACCACCTTGTTGAAGGGGCTTTACGGAATTCTACCTCTCACCGCCGGAACGGTCGTTCTGGATGGGAAGGAAATCACGCATATTCCGGTGCGCGAACGACCGACGATCGGCATTGGATATGTGCCTCAGGAACGCAATGTATTTCCGAATCTGACGGTGAATGAGAATCTCGAACTTGCCGTTCATACGGTCAAAAGCAATAGCGGCGCCGTCGCTCTCAAAGACCGCCTTGATTATGTTTTTAACCTCTTCCCGAGACTGGCCGAAAGACGCAGCCAGCTTGCCGGACTGATGAGTGGCGGCGAGCAGCGCATGGTCGCTCTGGGAATCGGGTTGATCGCAAGACCGCGCTTGTTGCTGCTCGACGAGCCGACCACGGGACTTGCCCCGATCTTCGTGCATTCGCTGATGCAGACGATTCATTCCCTGTGCAAGCAAGACGGGATCACGGCGATCTTGGTTGAGCAAAACATCGCTTCTCTGCTGACGATCGCGACAAGCATCGTGATCCTGAAGGAAGGCAAGGTACTCGAGAATACAATTACGCCTGAGCAGCTCAGTAGCAAGAAAATATGGGAATATCTGTAGTCTCGACAAGGCCAATCGCGAACTGAATTCGATGATGAGCAGATGAACTTCGCAACAACTCGAGCCCTAGTCGATCAGACCGTTCGAACTTCGCAGCCCTTACTTGAGCCCGGCTACATGTCCGGCTTTACCAATTCTCTTGAGACGGAAGCGCTGCCGGGAGCGCTGCCTTTAGGGCGCAACTCGCCCCAGCGCATGGCATACGGGCTTTACGCCGAGCAATTGTCGGGCTCGCCCTTTACGGCGCCGCGGGCGACCAACCAGCGCACCTGGCTATATCGCATCCGACCGACCGTGAAGCATTCGGGGCGCTACCGGCGGGTCGACAAGGGCCTGTTGCGAACGGCGCCGCATGCGCGCGACGAAAGCCGATTGCCGATCGGCCAATATCGGTGGGACCCGATTCCAATTCCGGACGAGAAGCTCACTTTCGTCACAGGCTTGCGAACGATGACGACGGCCGGTGATTCCGACACGCAAGTCGGCATGGCGACGCACATGCTGGTCGTCACCGAGTCGATGGACAGCGAGTATTTCTTCAACGCCGACGGGGAGATGCTGATCGTCGCTCAAGAAGGCGCGCTGCGCTTTCGAACCGAGCTCGGCGTAATCGACATCGCGCCGGGAGAAATTGCCGTCATTCGTCGGGGCGTCGTGTTCAAGGTGGAGCTGATCGACGGACCGGCGCGCGCTTATATCTGTGAAAACTACGGCGGCGCATTCACGCTGCCGGATCGCGGTCCGATCGGAGCGAACTGCCTCGCCAACCCGCGCGATTTCCTGACCCCGATTGCGGCCTACGAGGACAGGGAGCAGCCGTCGGTTCTGTATGTGAAATGGGGAGGCGAACTCTACGCGACGGATATTGCCCAGTCCCCGCTCGATGTTGTCGCCTGGCACGGCAACTACGCGCCCTACAAATACGATCTGCGCCGCTTCTCCCCTGTGAATTCGGTGCTGTTCGACCACCCCGATCCGTCGATCTTCACGGTGCTGACTGCTCCGTCGGAAACGCCGGGAACGGCCAATGTCGACTTCGTTCTGTTTGCAGATCGCTGGTCGGTCGCCGAGGATACGTTCCGGCCGCCCTGGTATCATCGGAACCTGATGTCAGAGTTCATGGGGCTGATTTACGGCGTCTATGACGCGCGCCCCAACGGTTACGCGCCCGGCGGCGCGACGCTGCACAACCAGATGCTGCCCCACGGACCGTCCGCCGACGTCTTTCAGCGTGCCAGCACGGTCGACCTCAAGCCCGTGAAAATGGAAGGTGCGATGGCATTCATGTTCGAGACAAGGTTCCCGCAACGCCTGACAAAATATGCCGCCGAGGGTGGTATGCTCCAGGCGGACTATGCCGATTGCTGGGCGGCGCTGAAGAAGAATTTCACCGGTACGAAAGGCTGACATGAAACTTGCCTCGTTGAAAGGCGGCCGCGACGGTCGTCTCGTCGTCGTATCCCGTGATCTTCAACGCATGGCCGATGCGGGATCGATTGCACCGACTTTGCAAGCGGCCCTCGACCGATGGCCAGAAACCGAGCCGGCGCTGAGCGATCAATTCGACAGACTTGAACGCGGTTTGGTCGCTTCGGCAAGGTTCGATCAGACCGATTGTGTCGCGCCGCTTCCGCGCGCTTACGCATGGCTCGACGGGTCAGCCTATGTCAATCACGTCGCGCTTGCGCGTCGGGCGCGTGACGCGGTTGTGCCCGATAGTTTCTGGACCGACCCTCTGATGTATCAAGGTGGCTCGGACGTGTTTCTTGCTCCGACCGATCCAATCGAAATCGACGACGAAGACTGGGGCGTCGATTACGAGGCCGAACTGGCCGTGATCGTCGACGACGTACCACGTGCGCCATCGCGGGTACAAGCCGCCGCAGCGATCAAGTTGTTCGTTCTGGTCAACGACATCTCGCTACGTTTCCTCCTTATGAAAGAGATCAAGAAGGAACTGGGCTTCGTGCAATCCAAGCCCTCGTCGGCGCTTTCTCCTGTCGTGGTGACCCCGGACGAATTCGGCGATGTCTGGGATGGCGGGCGCCTGCACTTGCCCATGTTGTCATTCCTCAACGGGATGCAGATCGGCAAGCCCAATGCAGGCGTTGACATGGCGTTCGATTTCACGACCCTGATCATGCATGCTGCCAGGACGCGCCGGCTTACGGCCGGCACGCTGATCGGTTCGGGGACCATCTCCAACCGCGATTCAGACGGTGGTTGCGGCAGGCCGGTCGATCAGGGAGGTCTCGGTTACTCGTGCCTTGCCGAAGTGCGCGCGGTCGAGACGATCCTTGAGGGCAATCCGCGAACGCCGTTTATGCGCTTTGGCGATGAAGTGCGCATTGAAATGAACAACCGGTCTGGCCAATCGGTATTCGGGAGCATTCGACAGAAAGTCGTCCAGCGAAACGATGCGGGATCATACTGATCGCACCGATGGCGGCTGCGCCACGCGCGGGTATGTGGCTTTGTCGGCTTAACGGCGCGGCCTCGCTGGCGGGACTGCGCTGCTACTCAATTTCGAGAGGCGTCTGTTCGTGCCCCTGTGCCTGCGATCTCGTTCGCCGGCCGAGCTTGCGTCGATGAACCCCTCTTTCCACCAGACGCTCATCATCTGATGCCATTGCGGTCCTGTACAGATGCGCCATCATTCGCGCGGAACGTTCGACATGCTGCCGCATTTCTCGCTCTGCCTGTTCCGGGTCGCGCGCGCGCATCGCAGCAAGAATAGCGAGATGCTCGATGTGAGAGAGTCGGGCGCCTTTCAGCCGTTCTTCCAATTCCGAGTGAGGTATCACGCGGAAAGATGCCAGCGGCACCCGTAGCGCCACCTGGACAAAATCCATCAGCATCTTGTTGCCGGACCGCTGCAGGATCGTTGTGTGAAAGGTCTGATTGAGTTCGCCGATCGCGAAGATGTCAAATTCGCTGAGGGTATCGCGTTCGACGATCTGACCATATTCCAACACCGTGCGCTCGATCCGCTTGGCGGCGGCCGGTGAGAGGCCACGCTCGGCAAGCGTGGCGCAGGCAAGACCCTCAAGAACCCCGCGCACGCGAAAGGCCTGCAACGCCTCGTCCAGCGTGATCGAACGCAGGCGGTATCCCCGGCTCGGGGTGTATTCAACCAGTCCCTCACGACCGAGGATGTTGAGAGCGGTGCGCACCGGCGTCCGGGACGCTCCCAGGATCGCGGCAAGCTTTTCCTCGGTGAGACGTGCCGATGCCCTCAGCTCACCGCGAATGAGCAGATCGCGCAACCTGCGGGTGACTTCCTCAGCAATCGTCAACCAATCATCTCCGGATTTAGTGAGGATAAATAACACAAAGAATCTTTTATAATCAATAGTATAGGCGATATATGGCGACGTTTTGTATACAGCATTTCCTTGAAAATGAACCCAATATCCAACTTATCGGCATTGTTATATAAAGGGAAATAATGTCTTAGAAAGTTGACGTTCCAATATTTAGTATGCAAAAATTCAAAAAAATAAACGTCCGAAAGACGACACGCGGGGAGCGCACAAGTGTTTGACGATCTCATCTTGGCGATTGGGACTTCGCGCTTCGACAAGCTTTTGTTCGAGACGATGCGCAACGAGCTGGGGGCACGCCAGGTCGTCGTGCATCGATATGTAAGCGGCGCGGATGTGCGGCCGATCGCGGTGGAAGAGCACGAGGGCTATTCCCAGGTTCGCAGCCTGGTCCATAGCTATGTCCGAACTCTGAATGGCCGCGATCCGTTTCGTCCCTTGCTGACCCCTTCGTCTTGCCGCGAAACGCAGATCGTCCGCATCGCGGCGGACGAGATTGACGATCTCGACTATCGCCGCCGCCTTTTTGTTCTTCCGGGAATAGCGGGAAAGCTTTCGATCATCGTTCGGATGCCCAACCAAGCGATATCGATCTCTGCGTATCGAGGATGCCAGGGCGGCTGTTTCAGTGGACGGGATCAGGAGCGGTTGCAGCCGCATGTGTCGACGCTGGCCGCGATTGTCGAGCGTCATTGCTCGCTGCCGGTCGATCGGGTCGAGCGCCCGAATGTGGAGGAGATCACTGAGGCTTTCCTCAGCCTGAATCGCCGAAAGCGTCTGTCGATGCGCGAGGCGGCCGTTTGCGCGCGGATCGTTATCGGGCACACAAACGAATCCATATCGCTCGATCTCGACATCTCCTTCCACTCTGTCACGACCTATCGCCGCCGCGCCTACGAAAAGCTGGGCGTCACATCGCAGAGCGAACTCTTTCAGGCATTGCTGTGCGCTCCTTCGGGCATCTCAGCTCCGCAACTGACGCACTGACAATGGTGTCGCACGGGCAAGGTACAGGCCCTCTGCGTCCTCTCTGCTAGAGTCCCGATCGAGGCACAACAAAACGATCGTCACAAGGCCGTCCATGTATTTCGAGTGGAAAGAATTCCCGTTTCGGCATCCGCCAGAACTGGACGGACGTCGAACGAGATATGATGCGGCCATCGTCGGTGGCGGCCCGGTTGGTTTGGCGATGGCACTCTCGCTCGCGCAGCGAGGCGTGCGCTGCGTGGTTCTCGAGACACAGAACCAGGTTTCGAGCGGCAGCCGCGCGATCGGCGTGCATCGCCGTACCAGCCAGTTCTTTGATCGCCTGGGGCTTGGCGGTCCATTTGGTGCGACCGCGCGACCGCGGGGCCGCAATGTCATCTATTACGGCGATCAACTCGTTGCCGAGACGATTATGAGCGGCCGCCGGAAGAGAAGTGGCCGATCCTCATGACGCTCCAACAATGCTGGATGGAGCAGATTCTGCTGGACGGTCTGGACCAACAGCCCGGAGCCGAGATGCGCTGGGGCAGCACCGTCACGGGTCTGCATCAGGCCGCAGACCGCGTGACCCTGAGCGTCAGTACGGCCGACGGTCCTTACGAGATCGAAGCGGACTTTGTGATCGCCGCGGACGGCGCACGAGGATCGGTGCGTCGCTGGTGCGGACTAGAATTCGAGACGCCGGTCTCCGTGCCGGTGTCGGACCGTCGATTTGTGATTTGCGACTTCCAGATGAAATGCGATCTACCGAGCGGACGGCGCCTCTGGCTCGATCCGCCCTATCAGCCGGGCACGATCGTGATCATGCATAGTCAGCCGTTCGATTCCTGGCGGCTCGATTACGCAGTGGAAGACGGAGAGGACGCCGAAGCCGAAGCGGCGCCGGAGAGAACCAAGGAGCGGATCGCGCGCCATCTTGCGATGATGGGCATCGATGCACGTTGGACGCTGCTTTGGACCAGCGTGTATCGTCCGCTGGCACGCTCGCTTTCGACCTATCGGCAGGGCCGAATATTCTTTGTTGGCGATGCGGCGCATCAAACTCCGATCTTCGGCGGTCGCGGCCTGAATATCGGCTACGCAGACGTCGCCAATCTCGCGTGGAAACTGGCTTACGCGCGGCGAGGCTTCGGCGGCGAGGCGCTGCTCGACAGCTATTCCAGCGAGCGCCGGGCCATCGTCATGGAGGCGCTGGAGGACCTGGCTCAGTCGACAATCTTCATGACACGTCCGACACCCGGCGTGTCGTTGATGCGCGACGCGGCGTTGTCGTTGTCCCTGACAGAGCCATTTGTTGCGGAATTGTTCGACGCCTATCGAGCGCGTCGCGGTGAGGCCTTGGAATCGCCTTTTGTTACTGACCTGACGGATGTTTTGAACCAAGCGGATAGAGATTATTGCATGGCCGTTTGCTGATCCAGCATTGGTATCAGACCTGTGGATGTCTGCGGCGCTGGTGGTCGATACCCAAGCGATGAGTGCGGC
>Ga0209906_100418_pt1 | contig 18939 bp, 24 predicted proteins | sample FECB24metaG_FD_188303 | JGI IMG/M metagenome (GOLD analysis project Ga0209906, IMG submission 188303) | Cyanobacterial communities from the Joint Genome Institute, California, USA from Joint Genome Institute, California, USA - FECB-24 metaG... ... | reverse complement strand
GCCCGGCGCCATGCCCGATCGCCCGCCCCCGCCCATCGTGGTCTTCGACCTTGACGGAACGCTCGTCGACACCGCGCCCGACCTGATCCACGCACTGAATGCGATCCTCGGGGACGAGAGCATACCCGCAATCCCCTTTGACATCGCGCGGCCGATGATCGGCGCCGGGGTGCGTCCGCTGCTGGAACAGGCGCTCGCTGAACGCGGACAATTCCCCGGCGAAGCGGCAATGGATGAGCTGTTTGCGCGCTATATCAGGCGCTACCAGGACCATATCGCCGACCGCTCGCGCCCCTATCCCGGGCTGGAGAATGCGCTGGACAGGCTCGGCGCAGACGGTTTCACCTTCGCGGTCTGCACCAACAAATACGAGGCGCTGTCGCTACGGCTGCTGGATGCGCTTGGGCTGACCTCGCGTTTCGCCGCGATCTGCGGGCAGGACACGTTCGCGATGAAAAAGCCGGACCCCGATTCGCTGCGGCTCACCATTGCGCGCGCCGGCGGAGATGCGACCCGCGCTATCATGGTCGGCGATTCCGAAACCGATGTGAGCGTTGCTCGCGCGGCGGGAATTCCCGTGATCGGGGTCGATTTCGGCTACACCCGGACCCCGATGGCCGAACTCCGGCCGGATCGTCTGATCGGACATTTCGATGCGCTGCCTGCGGCCGTGTTCGATCTCGTTGAAGTTGCACGCCAGAGCCCGGCGGGCGGTAGGAATTAACCGTAATGGAACCAAAACAGCCGTAAAATTGACGCTGTTTGCAGCTTTTTCATTCACACGCGTGTCATCTTGTATGGCGCGATAGAGGACCTTTCGGTGGTTGCACAGGGGGCTCGGCTCTTATGGTCCCGGTCAGAGGGTCGTGGCGCCGAAATCGGCCCAGCGATGGACAAGACCCATGGTTAAATACCTGACGATTTTTGCGTGTGGCATCGCCCTCGCCGGCTGTTCCAGCTCGGGCGACTTGATGCGGACCGCAACGCCGACCGTCCCGCTGCAATTCGAATCCACCCCTCCGGGCGCGGAAATCAAGACGTCGGGCGGTCAGACCTGCCGGACCCCCTGCGCGCTTGCGGTTCCGGCGGCCGATTTCCAGGTGACCTACAGCCTGAACGGCTATCAGCCGCAGACCATCCCGGTGAAACTGATCCAGCCCGAAGACATTCGCGGCAACGAGGAAATGGGTCTGACCGGCGCGCCGCCCCGCTTCGACCAAAATCCGGTGGTCGCCGAGCTCACGAAAGTGGCGCCGCGCCGTGCGCCCGCCAAGCGGCCGCGGGTCGCCAATCAGCCGCCCGCAGAGCAGCCCGCGGCAGCGCCGCGGCAGCGTGCCCAGCAGCCGTCAGCCGACGGCGGGTTCGCGCCGCCGCCCTCGACCAGCGGCTTCAATCCGCCCCCGGCCCAGAGCGGCGGATTCGGACAAACTCAGCAGCAAAATCCGGCCGGCGCCTGGCCGGCACCGTCCCAGACGCGCTGATCGCGCATCGCTTGACAGGTATCGGCGGCAACACTTAAGTGCCGGGCCTTTCGGGCGCGTAGCTCAGCGGGAGAGCACTCCCTTCACACGGCAACGGGGTCTGTTGCAAAATCAATACCTTACGTGTATCCGCAGCACGTGACTGGTAAGAGGGCGCATAGCTCAGCGGGAGAGCATTCGCTTCACACGCGAAAGGTCCATGGTTCGATCCCATGTGCGCCCACCATCCCTCCCTCTCGTATTCACAGCGCGGCCTTTTAATCGTCCTCACCCCCCGAATGGGAAGCGGGTGGCAGCAGGCCCGCACAAGTGCGTCCAGCGCCGCTGCGGCATCTTTTAAATATTCAGGGTCATAGGCCGTATATGTTTCGGTCGAGCCAGGCCGCTTGTGCCCAAGCTGGGTTTCCACATCCCATTCGGATACCCGGTACATTCTCATCCAGCGTGCGGCGGTGTGGCGCAGGCTGTACGAGGTGCAACGCTCGTCCAGCCCCGCCTCCTCCCGCGCACTTCTCCACGCGGTCTTGACGCTCTTCACAGCCTGACCGCGTTCAATAATCAGAAATCCCTCGAAAGCCCGCTCAGCGAGCGCAGGGATGAGTTTGACCTGAGGTCGATACTTTTTGTTCTGCTCCCTCCCCGAAGGGTTCAGGTCAACGATATTCCGTTTCCAGTCCACCTGACGGGAGTGGAGGTCGAGAACCGCCTCCGTCCGGCCAGCGGTCCCCAGCATCCATGCGATGAAAATCTGCAAATGCGGAGGGGAGACCTGGAAGAGTTTCTGAATTTCCTCAACCTCCATTGGCCGGCCCATCGGTTCTTGCCGACCGACTTTCACGGTGAGTATATGAGGGGCGTTTTTCACTTCCCCCCTTTTTACCGCCCTGTTCACGGCGGCCTTCGCCATCGTGATGATTCTCATCACCGTGCTGTCTTTCATGCCTTTGGCACGAAGGAATTTATGGAAGTCCTCCTGACGCGCGATGTCCGATAAATCGGACACCACTGCGTCACCCCAGAACGACAGCCAGTGGTTCAGGCCGGTCCGGGTGATACTTCCCCAGCGGGTGTGTTGCGCGTGGTTTTCAAAATATCTGCGGAAGACCTCAGCCAACAACACGTCCGAAGGCTTTTCATCCTTCGGAGTGTTTTGTTGGATGAACCATTCGGTCAGCTTTGTTTTTGCGGCTTCAAAGTCCGTTGTGCCAAGTGAAGCACGGCGGACCTGTCTGGTTTTTTCGTCGTACCAGCACCTGAACCACGCGGGGCTTCCGCTCCGCTGGTCAATCCAGAAGGCCCCGAGTTGGAAGGCTCTGGCTGAGTATCTGCTGCGTCCCATCCACCTGTACCCAAAATCATAACATCGGCGATGTGAATTCCGAGATAAGCCACCCCGCCAATCCCATCCTGTACGTACGGCACCAGACCTTTTCGGCGGTGCCTTTTCTGCGTGGACAAATCTTTTCCACGAAATGCCGCCACCTGCTTCTCGCCGTACAGTTTGTACAGCGAAAAGCCGTACTGCTCCGCCACCTTCTGGCGCATCGCCTCATGTTCAGGAGTTCGAATGATATCCATTTTTCTCATGTAAGCACCACTATGCCACACTCACCTGAGTCACTTTGACTCACCCACACGACGAACCGAGCCGGAACAGGATGTCGATGTAATCGGGGATTCCGAAGATGAGGATTGTGACAACCCCTACGAAGAAGGCCCCGTAGTAATCCCTGACCGCCATTTTCGCGAAGAACCACAGCATTGCGGCAAGGTTCACGAAAACCATTATCGGTGCGACGAGCGGCTTCACGAACGAGTCACCTGCACAGTAGACAATGGGGTATTGAAACCACTTCACCGCCATCAGGTTTGCAGCAAAGACCACAACGACGAAACCAAACAGCTTGATACCTGCCGACAGCTTAGCGCCCACGGCCACGCCTCCTCTTCCGGTACTTTGGCTGAAAGCCCCTTGCGCGGGGATGGTGCGCAAGGGTGCGTTTGGGTGCGCGGTTCGCCAACCACACATTGAGCGCGTTGAGTAGGAGCGTGAGCAACGCTCCTACCAACTGCGCGGTGCCCTTGATGATGAGCATTGTCAGCTCAAGGGCGAACTTCACCAGCGCGGTGACGAGGGCCATCAACCCTCCTCCTCAACTCGGGTGTAGGTTCTGACCACCCGGCGGTATTCGTATTCCTCGACTTCCCGCACGATGATCTTTTTCCGCGCCGGAGTTACACCCCGGACAATCTTATCGAGGGCCAAATCGACTTCGGTCGGACCGGGGATACAGACAACCTTCCCGCTCATCGCCACACCCTCGACCTAAAGGGTTTGGGCGGCGGCGTTCCCAGGTTCACTGGGCGAATGGTGTTGTCATTCACGCCCCAGAAGGAGCGAAGGCCGTTGGGGAAAACAACTACGGCACCAAAACCGCGGCTATCGGCGTCGTAACCGACAACCCTTCCCCACATCCTCCGGCCAAAGCTGGGGTCATGGTAGAACGACGCCCTTTCGAGCACGCGCTTCTTCTGTTCGTTGGAAAGTCTGGCCATGAAAGGCTCCTCTGTTGCTCCACAATGGAGTGAGGCGACCTTTCCAAAGCTCTTTCGTCCGGAAAATGATTACTTGTTATTATTTTGTATCACCTACTGATTCGGATTGACAGAATGGGAAAAACAGACCAGCCGAAAGACAGGCGCTCTATAACTGTTCCCAATAACGTTTGGCAGTATGTAAAGCTGGAAGCGCATATTTCCGACCGCTCTGAAGCCTCTGTAGTCCGGCAATGTATTCAGAACTCCCTGGTTTCTCCATTGCACGGTGCTCCCTTTGAATTTCAAAGTCTGGCCAAGAAAATCCTGCCTTTGGTTTTAGACGTAAATAACGAACTCATGAACCTAAAAAGGTTTCACTCACTCCCTGAAGATACAAAGCAAAAACTTCAACACTGCATCGATGGCCTCAACATCCTAGAAACATTTCTCGACAGCCCAACCCCTGACGCCCCCGAATAAACCGCAGCACAAATATCACTGTTGCTCATCACGTCGTATAGGGACAGCGCAGTTAGACATTCGTGACCGAATGTCGAAGAGAACTGCGCCTCGAACGTGGTAGAAGAGTCACATGCAGGCCGCGTACTTCCGCCTTGAGCATTCCGTGGCGAACAAGTCGAATTACGACTCTTCGTACATGGCCGCGCACGCAAATTACGGCGCCAACCAGAACAAATGCTCGCGGGTCATCGGCATCAACATGCCGGTCAACCGCTACCAGATTCAGGGCACCCTCAATCATTATGCGAAGTCGCTGACCAGGAAGAACGCAAACCTCTTCCACAAGGTCCTGCTCTCCCACCCCCATCAGCTCTCCGATGCGCACCGATATCAGGCCACCCGACGTTTCCTGATGAGGGTCACACAGGGCCGCTCAAGAGCTCTGGCGTTCTTCCATGACCAGGACACGCATAATCCGCATGCGCATATCATGGTGATGGATACCGACGTTGAGACCGGCCGAGCCGTCGCCCAGCTTTCGTCGAACTGGTCGCGACGACGAAAGGCTGGTCTCGAACCGAACCCCACCGAATGGCTCCGGAAGGTCTGGGAGGAGGAGTGTTCAGCGGTGATGCAGGAGCATGACTACGGGCTCTACCTCGACCGTCGGTCAAATCTTGAAAGGGGTCTGGAGCCGGCGGGTGTCCACCGCGGATACGACAACGACAACGCGGAAAGTGAGGAAAGTAACGTACATCAGCAGATCAACGAGTTACAGGAACCAGAGCAAGTAGCCGACCATTTCGTTGAGCCCAACGAAATGGTGCCCCCAGATGCACCCTTAACTGAGGTTGAGCCTGAGGAGCCTGAGGAGGACTTTGCCGACGAAGAGTCCTTCGAGGAACCCGAGATGAACCGCGCCGACAGGTTTGCCTGGGCGAGAGTCCAAGCCAATGAAATCCGCGTCCTGAAAACCAAGAGACTGGAGCAGCAACGTCTCCGGACGGAGTATTCCTATTGGAGAACGGAAGCCGAGACCGCCCGTGAGAAAGCCCGCATCGCCCATGAGGCGAAGGTCGCGGCTTCACACCGGACCGACAGGGCGGAACAGGCCTTCAAGGAAACCCACTTCCTTGGATTCCGGAAAGGGCTAAACCTCAAGCTCGGGCCTATCCATATCCGCACATCAGGGATTGAGAAGGCGATGCAGGCGGAGGCGGAATTCGACAAGGCCGCGTATGCAGAAGCCCTGAGCGCCGCCACCCTAAGGGAAGCCCACCACTATGCCGACCGGGCTACCCTGAAGGTGATTGAGCTGGAAAAGAAGGTCCAGGGGCTGGAGCAAAGCATCGACCGCCACGAGCGGGTGTTCGGTGTGGAAGAGGATTTCGACGGGGCCGAGGGGTACTTCAAGGAGCAGCTCGACAACGCATTAAAGGGGCTTTCCCCTAATGATGTGATGGACGCCTACGAGAACGGGCAGATCACCATCGAGGAGACCAAGGACATCCTACATCACATGGGGCATGAGGATTTGGTCTTGTGGATTGAGGCTCAACAGGAAGAGCCTCTCCATTAAATCGGAACCTTGAAACCGCTCACAGCCAGGTTGCCGGCGATGGCGTAGCACTTAGCAAACTCTGTCCGGCGAATCTCGTCGGCCTTGATGAGCCTTCTGGCTTGCTCATTCTTCCCGGTGCTTTGCCCGTAATCGTTCTCACTCCGGGAGCCGCTTTCGATGGTCATCTCCCCGATGATTTTGGAATACCGCTCGTTGGTCTCCATATCCTGATTTCCCGGGAGAATGACGTGGTCGCACCCGTTGAACAGGGTTTCAGAGTCGGGACCAAAGGCCTCCTTCATCGCCGCCAGGCTCACGTAGGAAATCATCTGGCTGTAGTTGGCCTTTCTCAACTCGTTGTGGCCGTCGAGGAGAAGGCATCAAGCGGCTGCCCCGTCTCTTCCATTTCTTTCTTCAACCAGTTTGCAACCGCACCCCTCCCGCCCCAGGTTTTTGAGGGGTCGGACTTGCTGCGATACTTTGCACTGGCTTTTGCCTTTGCTTGTTTGACCGGCTTCCCCAACGCCTCCAACTCTGCCTGAAGCTCGGCACGTCTCGCCGCCTTTTTCTCATCGAGGATGCGTTGCGCGTCACCGATAGTCTTTTCCAGTTGTTGAATGGATAAGCTTTTGAAATCCATAATCCCTCCAACCGAATTCGGCTAACCCCAAACCGAATTCGGTTTGGGTGAAGGCTTTTTATGATACGCGCGCTGACCGTTAAACCTGCATGAAGGTGCATTGAAGGGAATTGCCAAAGATTCGATGCTGTGAGATTCATAACAACGGCGCGTCCCGACTTTCCTTGAACAGAATTCTGGGCGCGCTATTTTTTTTTGCAAATTGTTCGTTTTCTTGTTGAGGTATACAATCCTAAGGCGCATGATTCCTTTGTTCAAGGAAAGTATCAAATCATGTGTCTCGGTTATTTCAGTAAAGAGTTTGAAGGCATTTACGCCGAAAGCTACAAAGGCCAATCCTTCTCCGATATGAGCGACGAAGCCCTGAAGGCTTTGGTTGAGGATTTTGGTCAAACCATCCAATTCGCCTGTATGGCCGACCTTATGAGTGAGGTTCGCCGCATCGAAGGTGATGCTTACCCCATCTACAACGCCGCCCGCCGCGAGTTGGGCACACGCAAAATCAACAACGTACTTGGTCGCGCCGCGACCGGCATGGCGATCTAAGGGGAGGCGAGGATGTGGACATCAACAAAATCGCAAACCAGCTCGCAACCGCCTATACAAAGGCGGTCTGCCAACGCCCCGCAGATGCCGTCGCAATCAACATCTACCGCGCGCTTGAAGATTGCCCGAATATCGTTCGCGCGTGCAACACCCATGATGAATTGAAAGAGCAATTAGCGCGCTGCATCAGTGTGCTCCAAGAATATCTGACACCAGGCTCCGCCTTGCCCCGCTCCGTCCTATCACTTGGTCACGTTTCAGTTCTCTACGATTCCAAAGTGGCAATCGCCAGAGCCGAGATTGAGGCCGGCGATGAGTTTGACATCGAAGAAGAGCCCCACCCCGACGACCCGGTTTCCTATTGGCTTGTTCTTAAGAACGGCGACGAAATCGCCCGTTTCGACACAGAGCGCGGGGCCGAGGCATATTTGGCTAAGGTGGAGGGCCGGTCATGAGTTCTATGTTCGAGACCCGTGCCCAAGCACTGCACATCAAACCGAAGGTGTTGGCTGCCCGTACCCGCAAATCTCTCGCTAGTTGCCGAGAGCAGATGATGAGACTGGCAGCGCCTTGGGCAGATATAGATAATTCTGTCGAGGGTGCGCTCCAAGAGCTTCTCGGTGCATTCGACGACTTCAGCAAACAAATCGATGAGACAGTTGATTGGCTGAATCAGGAAGTGGGCTCGTAATTCTCCTTCCTGCGAGGACCCGGCCGTCTTACTCCCCGCCCCTAGGCGGGGTTAGTAATTGCGTTGAAAAGGCGACGGGCCACTTCATCGACCCCCAGAGTAGCCGGGATGCCTACGGTGTCGAGAAGCGCTGGCGAATACTCGTAGACCTGTTCTTTAGTCACATCCAGCCACACCGGAATCATCACGCGCTTCCCTTGTAGGATTTCGCGGGTATAGACGGAATCAAACTCCTTTTTGGTCCAGCCCGGATTGCTGAAGAAGTTTTTCGATAGCACCACGACACACTTCGGGCATTCCTTCAGGCCGGTTTCAATGCTCTCACGCAAGCTCTGCCCTGGGACCAAGCTATATTCATCGTACCAAACCGGGCAGAGCATGGTTGTGAGCTTATTGGCCAGCCCTCTCACAAGCACGTCCTTGTCGCGGCTGTCGTGCGATATGAACGCACGAGGCTTCTCAAGAGCGTTCCGTGCAGTCACGTAGCTACCATCGCGAACCAGAAGGTTGATTTTAACTTCCGCGAGAGCTTTCTTGAGACCCTCCCACCGCTCCAGTGGCAACACGGTCGGGGTGTAAACGAGGATTCTTCCGGAGAACGCCAGTTCCTCAATATCGACCTTTTCAGAGCTACCACCAAAGCTCATCTGTACCTGAACGCCTTTCGCGGGTGTCCAGACGATTTCATCTAGCCGTTGAGCTAAGTATAAGATGATTTGGTCGGCGATGGTCGTTTCAGGAACAAACAGGCGGATGAATTTCGATCCGCCGTCGAAATCGTAAGCCACCTTACAAATTACGATGAGTTCTTCCTGGTCGAATTTGACCGTGACCTCGTTACCAAATTCGAGGAACGTGTTCTTTTCGAAGTATTCTCTAGCAGTAGCCAAGCCGCCTTCACTTACCCTTTGTCGGTGTGGGTGCCGGCTTCATGGGAGCCGGTGGCGCGGGACGTGAAGTAGTCACCGGGGGCGGGTTAGAGTACCCGTCCTTCATTCCTCCACCTGGGCGTTTGGACATTTACCCCTCCCGTTTTGGTGTCGAACGCGTCGGCTGAATGCGCGAAGGCATCGCCGCTGGCGCTGCGGGACGCGCAGCAATCTGCGACGTGGGAGGGTTTTTTCCTCCCTTCACTTCGTAGCCCTCTGTTATTGGCCGCACCGTCGGCCCTTTAGGCGTTACCCACTGCTGCGGTTTCTTGCTCATTCGCCTTTTCCCCGTATGGGAACTCTATATCGATATTGTCGCTCTTTCTCGCAAGATAAACACGGGCCATTTTGAACAGCTCTTTCCCCTCCCAATCATAAACGATCACATCCCTGAGGAGGAGCTCCCGCTGTTTTTCCGATTCCGAGAACAACTCTACCCACCCCGAATAGGTTATTTCTTTTTCGAAATCGCGCACGTTCACGTACTCAACCTCCGCCTCGCGGGAATTGAACGTAAAGTCCCACACATCCTCATCGCCGTAGCGTTTTGTGGCGCGGATGCACTGGAGAAACCGGGTCAGAAGCTTCCAATTCGTCGCGTACAACCAGAGTATCGCGCATGTCAGAGCAACGACCGCAGTTACGAAAATCTGCCAGACTGCGGAACGATCGAGGAACGGGGTGGTGTCACTTATCTCAAAAAACTTGAAGGCCAGGTCGGGCCATTTGAAGCTTGCAAGCCAGTAGCCAAAATAGGTGACGACGTAAGCCGCAAGCCCGAACACGAAGGTTCTACGAATAATATCCCATTGGGACGTGGCGCGCTCACGACCGTACTGCGCGTCAATCCGCTCCCAGATGATTCCTGGGACGAAAAGGATGATAAGTTGGAGAATGAATAGGTTCACGGGGTTCCTCTGCCCCACCAGGCTAGCCCGATTCCTTTTCCCGTAATCACAGCCAAGAACGGTAATCCACAACCGGAAATAGCGCTCCCGTTCGCGGCGCTCACCTATCCACGGGCGGAGTGCCATGCGGGGATATTTCCGCCCGCGGACAGACACGGGAGGCGGCGAGACCCAGGACGCGGCGAGATTCTGCACTCCGCCGCGTGCCAGAACCGGCCAGGAGGCCCGCACGCAAGCCGCACGCATCCTGGACGACCCTGAGGCCATCCGGGGCGTTTTGACGCCTCCTGCGGCCTAGTGGAGTCGTCTCCTGCGGTTTCTAATCATCGAGACCGTGGATTCCGAGACCTCGAAGCGTCTGGCCAGCGCCACACCTTTCTCGGGGCTCGCCAGAATTTCGGCGACCTGGCTATCGGTCAGTTTCCCGTTGCCGTTCCGGAGCCCGTAGGAGGACCGGTGCCTCCCCCTGTCCACCATGTCGCGGGCATTTTCCTTGGCGGAGCCGACCCTCAGATGGGCCGGGTTGCAGCACGCCCTGTTGTCGCACTCGTGGAGAATCAGCGCCCCGGCAGGGATAGGCCCTTTGGCGAGACTGTAGGCCACCCGGTGGGCCTTTTCGCACCAGATGTACCCGTAGCCCTTTTCGTTCTTGCGCCCCTGCCACTCCCAGCAGAGCCACTTCGGGCCAACCTTTACCTGCGACCAGAACTGCGCTGCCTCAAACCATTCCACTCTCCAAGCTTTCCTTAGAGAGGAATTCTATCCCACCGTGTGAATGTCGCCAACGAGAAGCACGCAACTTGAACGCAAAACGCGCACTCTCCTGCCCTCTCTTGAGTTTTATCGCCTCTCCGAAAATCCCCGCGCTTGCGCAAGACCTTATTATTCAGGCTTTTTCTTCTTTTGCTTGCCTTCACACGGGAGGGGTCACAGGTTCAATCCCTGTCGCGCCCACCATCATTGCCATGAAAAGTCACGATGCGGTTCTGGTAGCCGCCGTGTGCTTCCGATCCCGTCAGACTCGTCTTCTCTGTTCGCACGACCACCGGTGCGCCGCGCACGCGACCTGTCGCCATGCATCGTGGAATGCGCTTGCGGCACGTGCGTCCGAATGATTTTACTATGCCCTGTGCCGGTTCGCCGGCCTCGTCATTTCCGCTTGGGGAGCCGTGAAATGCTGGTGCGTATCCTGACCGCGGGCTTCGTTGCCGCGATCGCGCTGTCGTCGGCTTCGGTCGCGAGTCCGGTTATCACCGATCCCGATGGCCGGCTCGATGGCGGCGCCGCGCAGGGCGCCAAGTCGAGGGGGCTGTTCGAGATCTTCGCGCTCCGGCGCCAGGAGGTCGGGTTCGAGACCAAGGAAAAGCCCGGCACCGTTATCGTCTTCACCAAGGACCGCAAACTCTATTACGTGCTCGGCAACAACCGCGCGATCCGCTACGGGGTTGGCGTCGGCCGCGACGGCTTTACGTGGAACGGCATCCACACTGTCTCAAACAAGCGCGAATGGCCCGACTGGCGGCCGCCGCCGGAAATGCGGAAGCGCCAGCCCGGCCTTCCGGTTCACATGAAGGGCGGCCCTGGCAATCCGCTCGGCGCGCGGGCGCTCTATATCGGCTCGACGATCTATCGCATCCACGGCACGCACGATCCCGATTCCGTCGGCGAGGCCGACTCGTCGGGCTGCATCCGGCTGACCAATGACGACATCGTCCATCTCTACGAGCGCGTGAAGGTCGGCGCCAAGGTCATCGTCGTGAAGTGAGCCCTGTGTCGGTCCGGATGCGGCTCAAGGGCGCATCCGGAAGACTCTAGGCCGGCCGCGCGGCCGGCTCGCGTGTCAGCCCCTTCACCGCAAGCTCGTCGAGATAATCCTGCCAGTAGCGCGCGTGATTGCGGCCCAGCTCGGCGAAATAATCCCACGCATAGATGCCGGTGGAATGCATGTCGTCGAAGATCAGACGCACTGCGTAATTGCCGATCGGCTGGATCTCCAGGATCATCACGTCGCGCTTGCCCGGTACGGTCTTGCGCTCGTCCGGGGAGTGCCCCTGCACTTCCGCGCTCGGACTCTTCACGCGAAGATATTCAGCCGGAAGCTCGAACCGCTCGCCACTGTCGAATGCGACGATCAGGGTCCTGCGGTCCTTGCTCAGGCGAAGTTCGGTCGGCCAGGCTTGCGCGGTGCTCATGCCTCCTGATAGCGCCCAAATCGCGCCTGTTCCAAGGGTTTTGCCGCAGCCCCGAAACCCCTATATGAAGGGTCGAGGCCTACTCATGAATGCTGCACCGCAACCGATCGAACTGAACCGCTCCGCGTCGCGCCCGCCGCTGGTGGATCCGTTCGCGCGTGCGATCTCCTACCTGCGGATCTCGGTCACGGACCGCTGCGACTTCCGCTGCGTCTATTGCATGTCCGAAGACATGGCGTTCCTGCCCAAAGCCGATCTGCTGACGCTGGAGGAACTCGACCGGCTCTGCTCCGCCTTTGTGTCGCGCGGGGTGCGCAAGCTGCGCCTGACCGGCGGCGAACCGCTGGTCCGGCGCGGCATCATGACGCTGTTCGCCTCGCTGTCGCGCCACCTACGCAACGGTGCGCTCGATGAACTGACCCTCACCACCAATGGCTCGCAGCTCGCAAAATACGCCAGCGAACTGAAAGACCATGGCGTCGAGCGGATCAACGTATCGCTCGACACCCTCGATCCGGACAAATTCCGCGCCATCACCCGCTGGGGCGATCTGTCTCGCGTCATGGCCGGCATCGACGCCGCGCAGGCTGCCGGCCTCAAGGTCAAGATCAATGCGGTTGCGCTCAAGGGCGTGAACGAGGACGAGATCGCGGACCTGGTTGCGTGGTCGCATGGCCGCGGCATGGACCTGACGCTGATCGAGGTCATGCCGCTCGGCGACGTCGGCGAAGCGCGGCTCGATCAGTATCTGCCGCTGTCGATGGTCCGTGGCAGACTGGCGGAACGCTTCACGCTGGACGAGATCGATTATCGCACCGGCGGACCCGCCCGTTATGTCCGCGTCGCCGAGACCGGCGGCCGGCTCGGCTTCATCACGCCGATGACGCATAATTTCTGCGAATCCTGCAACCGCGTCAGGCTGACCTGCACCGGAACGCTGTTCATGTGTCTCGGGCAGGAGGACGCGGCCGACCTGCGCGCACCGCTGCGTGCTTCGGAATCCGACGAACTGCTGCATGCCGCGATCGAAGCCGCGGTGGCACGCAAGCCGAAGGGCCATGACTTCGTCATCGACCGCCGCCACACCCGCCCCGCTCTCCCCCGCCACATGAGCGTCACCGGCGGCTGACGGCGGACTTTTCGGAACATCCCGGTGAGCCAATCCGCTGCCAACCGTCGCGGCATGATCGCGCTGACGTTCGGCATGGCCGCGTACAGCGTCAACGATGCCTTCGTGAAGCTGGTGGCGGCCGAACTGCCCTTCGGCCAGGTCCTGTTCCTGCGCGGGGCGCTGTCCGCGGTCATCTTCGTTGTGGTGATTGCGGCAACCGGCGGGTTCCGGCACATCCTCACCGCCGGCAAGCCGATCGTAATGTGGCGCGCGCTGTTCGACGCGCTCGGCACGATCTTTTTCATTGCCGCGCTCGTCAACATGAAGATCGCCGACCTCTCGGCCGTGGTCATGACCTCGCCGCTGATCCTGACCGCGCTTGCCGCGCTCACACTCGGCGACCGCGTCGGCTGGCGGCGCTGGGCCGCGATCGGCATCGGACTGGCGGGCACGCTGTTCATCGTCAAGCCGACGGCCGCGACCTTTGACGTCTGGGCGCTCGCCGGCCTGGCTGCGGCCTTTTTCTCGGCCGGGCGCGACCTTGCAACCCGGCGTATCGACCACACCGTGCCGTCACTCGTGGTTGGGCTCTACGGCACCATCGCGGTGACGCTGGCGGGCGCGGCAATCGGTCTCGGCGAGCGATGGATGATGCCTAGCGCGGGGCAATGGGCGTTCATCTCAATCGCAGCGGCCTTTCTCGGTATCGGTACGTACCTGGTGGTCCATGCCTTCCGCGGCGTCGAGATCGCGGCGGTCGCGCCCTTCCGCTACACGCTCCTGCTCTGGATGGGGATTGCGGGCTATGTCGGTTTTGGCGAAGTGCCGGATCGATGGGCAATCGTCGGCGCCGGACTCATCGCGCTGAGCGGACTTTATGCACTTCACCGCGAGGCGGTGGCGCGGCGCGAGCTTGCGGCCAAGGCCCTTCCGCCGGCCTAGCCAAACTTTCCATTGACGGGCGCGGCAAGGTTCGGATTAGCTGTGGTCACGATGGCCGGGGCGGCCGTCCGTGAGCGCTTTCCAGCGCCGGGATCGAGGGGATTCCGTTACCGTGCAAGCTTTGCTCGCAGTGAGCCGCGTTATCGATTCGATCAACTTGCGTCTCGGTAAATGGGTCTCATGGCTCATCGTTGTCGTCGTCATCGTTTCGACCGCGAACGCTATCAGCCGCAAGCTTTTCGGGCTGTCCTCAAATGCCTGGCTCGAGCTTCAGTGGATCATGTTCAGCGTGATCTTCATGGCCTGCTCGCCATGGACGCTGATGTCCAACGAACATATCCGCATCGACATCGTGAACAGCATGTTCCCCAAAAAAGTTCGCGACTCGATCGATATATTCGGTCACGTTGCGTTCCTGCTGCCCTTCACCGTCGTCATGATCGTGACCGGCTGGCCGTTCTTCCTTGCGTCCTTCCGGCTCAATGAGCAGTCCTTCAATGCCGGCGGACTGCCGCAATGGCCGGCCAAGTCGCTCGTTGTGATCGGATTCGCGCTGCTGTTCTTTCAGGGCATATCCGAACTGATCAAGCGCATTGCCGTGATGCGCGGCCTCATCCCCGACCCGTTCGAACAGACGCTGCATCCAGCGGAAGCCGAGGCCGAACGCCTGCTCGCCGACATCAAGCCCGATAAATGACAGCCGAGCGTATCGCCCAGCCATGACCCAGATCCTGATTCACTACATGGCGCCGATTATGTTTGGCTCCCTGGTGGTGTTTTTGCTGCTGGGCTATCCGGTTGCGTTCGCCTTGGCGGCAAACGGTCTGTTCTTCGGTTTGATCGGCATCGAGCTTGGGCTGTTTCGTCCCGATTTTCTCGGCGCGCTTCCGGAGCGCGTCTATGGTGTCATGAACAACGACACCCTGCTGGCGATCCCCTTCTTCACCTTCATGGGATTGATCCTCGAACGCTCCGGAATGGCGGAGGATTTGCTCGACACCATCGGGCAATTATTCGGCACCATTCGCGGCGGCCTTGCCTATGCGGTGATTTTCGTCGGCGCCCTGCTTGCCGCAACCACCGGCGTGGTCGCGGCGTCGGTCATCTCGATGGGACTGATCGCCCTGCCAATCATGCTGCGATACGGCTACGATCGCAGGGTCGCGACCGGCATCATCGCGGCGTCCGGCACACTGGCCCAGATCATTCCGCCGTCGCTGGTCCTGATCGTGATGGCCGATCAGCTCGGCCGTTCGGTCGGCGACATGTACGAAGGCGCCTTCATTCCCGGCCTCGTGCTTTCGGCGATCTATGCAGGCTACGTCTTCCTGGTTGCGAGCCTGAAGCCCGCAGCCGCCCCTGGTCTGCCCCTGGAAGCGCTGACATACAAGGAGCCGGACGGCAGCCGCGGCTTGCCGTCACTCTTCATCGTGGTCGTGTTCTCCGGCGTTGCTGCCTATCTTTACATGCGCACCACGAATGTCACCGCAGGCTCCGACTTCGTCGTCCTGACCATGTCGCTTGGGGTCGCGATCGCATTTTCGATCGCGATCATAAACCGCATCACGCGACTAAAGCTGCTTTCGGTGATGGCCGAGCAGGTCATCTTCGTGATGGTGCCGCCGCTGGCGCTGATCTTCCTGGTGCTCGGCACCATCTTCATCGGCGTCGCAACGCCGACGGAAGGCGGCGCCATGGGCGCGGTCGGGGCGATGTTGCTCGCCATTTCCAAGGGCCGTCTGACTTTCGATCTGACGCGGCAGGCCGCGCAATCCACAGCCAAGCTGGCGTCGTTCGTGATTTTCATCCTGATCGGCGCGCGGGTGTTTTCGCTGACCTTCTACGGCGTCGACGGTCACCACTGGGTTGAGCAATTGCTGGTCGGACTTCCCGGCGGACAGACTGGCTTTCTGATCGTCGTGAACGTGTTCGTGTTCCTTTTGGCCTTCTTCCTCGATTTCTTCGAGATCGCCTTTATCGTCATCCCCCTGCTCGCTCCCGCGGCCACCAAACTCGACATCGACCTGATCTGGTTTGGCGTGATCCTTGCGGTCAACATGCAGACGTCGTTCATGCACCCACCGTTCGGTTTCGCGCTGTTCTATCTGCGATCGGTGGCGCCGCGAACATCCTATGTCGACCGGGTCACCGGCAAGACCATGCCACCGGTTACGACCGGGGAGATTTACTGGGGCGCTGTGCCGTTCGTATTCATCCAGTGCATCATGGTGGCGCTGGTCATCGCCTTCCCGAGCATGGTCATGCACTACAAATCCGGACGGGTGGCGGCTGACCCCTCGAAGGTCGAGGAACAGCTCAGAAATCTGCCGGGCATCGAAATGCCGCCGCCGATTCAGTTCGACATGCCGCCGGTCATCAAGTGACAGCGTTGACGGACTGAGCGGGCGCTGTTGGACGACGCGTAAAGTCTCGCGCCATCAGGCCTTGCGGCCATGCCGCAACGAACTTGCACCAGCCGGATTGCGGTCCCGCTCAGCCGCGGGCGCGGGCGCGGATCATGAAACTGTCGTAGCCATATTCGGCGACCTGCCACCACAGATATTGCTCGTTGCGGAACGCCATCACGCTGTCGAGAACTTTCTTGAAGCCCGGATTCTTGGCCGAGGTCTCGGTGTAAAGCTCATTCGCGGCGGCATAGCAGGCATCCATCACCGACGGCGGAAACGAGCGCAGTTGTGCACCGCCGCCGACCAGGCGACGCAGCGCCGCCGGATTGGCCGCATCGTAGCGGGTCATCATGATGGTGTTGGCGACATGCGACGCGGAACTGACGATGGACTGATAGCTTTTCGGCAACTGGTTCCATTTGCCGATATTGATGAAGTTATGCAGCATCGGGCCACCTTCCCACCAGCCGGGATAATAATAATAGGGCGCGACCTTGTTGAAACCAAGTTTCTCGTCGTCATAGGGACCGACCCATTCCGCGGCATCGATCGTTCCCTTCTCGAGAGCCGGATAGATGTCACCGCCGGCAATCTGCTGGGGCACCACACCAAGCTTCGCCAACACGCGGCCGGCAAATCCGCCAATCCGCATCTTCAGTCCCTTCAGATCGGCGGTACTTTTGATCTCCTTGCGGAACCATCCGCCCATCTGTGCGCCGGTATTTCCCGCGGGAAACGCAATGATGTTGTACTTCTTGTAGAAGTCGTTCATCAGCTCGATGCCGTTGCCGTTGAACATCCAGGCGTCGATCATGCGCTGGTTGAAGCCGAACGGAATCGCCGTACCGAAGGCGAAGGTCGGGTCCTTGCCGACATAATAATACGAAGCGGTATGACACATCTCGACCGTACCGCTGGTGACCGCATCGGCGGCTTGCAGACCGGGGACGATTTCGCCGGCGGCGAACACCTGAATCTGAAACCGGTTGTCGGTGGCTTCGGCCACAGCTTTCGAAAAGACCTCGGCGGCCCCGAAGATGGTGTCGAGCGACTTCGGATAGCTGGACGTCAGGCGCCATTTGATGTCAGGGCTCGATTGCGCAATGGCGGGTGCGGCAATTGTACTGGCCGCAAATCCCGCGGCCGTCGCCTGCAAGAACGATCTGCGTTTCATGGGGTCCCTCTCCAAAAAATGGGCGAGGCCTGTTGCGTGCCGTGGTTGCGCTTGCGGTCGTTCTGCTCGCCCCCGCAATCATGCGCGCACCGAAATGCAATATCCACAAAGATAAAGAGCCGGCCCGTTGGGGCCGGCTCTAAAGATAGCACCTGACGCCGCGGGATCAGGAGCGGGTTCGCGCCCTGATCATGTAGCTGTCAAAGGCGTATTCCGCGACCTGCCACCAGAGATATTCGTCACTGCGGAACGCAATCAGATTGTCGTAGATCTTCTTGAAACTCGGATTGCTCGCGGTAATCTCGGCATAGATGTCATTCGACGCCTTGAAGCAGGCATCGAGGATCGGTTGCGAGAACGGCCGCAACTGCGCGCCGCCGGCCACCAGACGTTTGATCGCGAGTGGGTTTTCCGCGTCGTACTTCGCCGTCATCGTGATGTTGGCAGTATCGGACGCGGAACGAACGACCTGCTGATAGCCCTTCGGCAGCTCGTTCCATTTATCGATATTGATGAAGTTATGGATCGACGTGCTGCCTTCCCACCAGCCGGGGTAATAATAGTACGGCGCGACCTTCTGGAAGCCGAGCTTCTCGTCGTCGTACGGCCCGACCCATTCGGCAGCGTCGATGGTGCCCTTTTCGAGCGCAGGATAGATTTCGCCACCGGCGATCTGTTGCGGCACCACGCCGAGTTTCGACATGACTTGGCCGGCCAGACCGGCGATCCGCATCTTGAGACCCTTCAGGTCGGCAACCTCCTTGATCTCCTTGCGGAACCAGCCGCCCATCTGACCGGTGGTGTTGCCGGCCGGAAGCGCGATGAATTTGAACTTGGCGTAGAACTCATCCATCAGCTTGCTGCCGCCATGCTGATAGAGCCAGGAATTCTGCATGCGCGTATTCAGACCGAACGGAATGGCGCTGGCGAGTGCGAAAGTCGGATCCTTGCCGACATAGTAATAAGACGCGGTCTGGCACATCTCGACGGTACCGTTGGTGACGGCATCGGCCGCGGCAAGACCGGGTACGATTTCGCCGGCGGCGAATGGCTGGATCTGGAATTTGTTGTCGGTTGCTTCCGCAACCGCCTTGCAGAACGTTTCGGCGCCGCCCCACAATGTGTCGAGCGACTTCGGGAAACTCGAGGTCAGGCGCCATTTGACGTTGGGGCTTGATTGCGCGATGGCGGGTTTGGCAATCGCGGCCGCAGCCGCGCCCGCTCCAATCGTCGCGATGAATTGACGGCGTTTCATATCCTTCTCCCGTAGAGGCTCTTGATTGCGGTTCCCGGCCCGGCGAGCGGCCAGCATGGCCGGCGGCGACGATGACGCTCCTGCCGGACCCAGGCAAGGGG